>Ga0256404_1010753_pt1 | contig 12529 bp, 16 predicted proteins | sample RumenRJG_01DNA_FD_185990 | JGI IMG/M metagenome (GOLD analysis project Ga0256404, IMG submission 185990) | Bovine rumen microbial communities from Lethbridge, Alberta, Canada - RJG_01 | ecosystem: Host-associated > Mammals > Digestive system > Stomach > Rumen | place: Canada: Alberta | collected...
GCTCCTGGTTCACAAGGCTGAGATAGGGAAGCTGGCGGGAAAGATCGCCCAGCAGGGCTATACCCTGGTTCCTCTGCAGGTGTATTTTAAGGGCAGCCTGGTGAAGGTGGAATTCGGCCTGGCTAAGGGCAAGAAGCTCTACGACAAACGCCAGGACATCGCCAAGAAAGACCAGAGAAGAGAGGCGGAGAGAGATTTCAAGGTGCGAAATCTGTAGGAATATGGTATACTAAAGAATGAAGAAACACGTAATCGTGTTTCTTTGATTAAACCGTATGGGGTAGTACTGGTTTCGACAGGGACTTGGAAGTTGGAGAAGCTATCCGCAGGCGATGCGTCAAATCGCAAACCTAAATATAAACGCAGACGAAAAGTACGCGTTAGCAGCCTAATTGCTGCTTGTCGGACCTGATGCACCGACACATCGGGACCCCGGCATCATCTAATGTCGGAAACGATATACGCAAAGCTTTGAGCGTATAGGCGTAATATGAAGCTACCAAAACCTGCAGGGTGTCAGCTCTCGTCAGGCGAAGGGAATGATAAATAACTGACTATGATAGTAGAAGTACAAGGGAAAGGTCTTTGGACACGGGTTCAAATCCCGTCTACTCCACTCAAAAAGCATCGGCTCATGACGCCGGTGTTTTTTTGTTTGATTAGGGAACAATTCGATACATGAAAAGGGCCTTTCACGCAATAGGTATAAGCTTCGGGAAAAACTCTATCGATAGAGATGTTAGATGGAGATTACTTCGCGGAATAGTATTCTATGGAGGGCGTACTGCATGAAGATATCAGATTCGTATACACCGTATTCTTTAAGTAATACCGGGACGTCATGCAAAGGTAAATCAAGTGTAAATGAGTATGCCGGTTATCTGGCGCAGAAATTCGGATGTTTGACTCCGGGGAAGAACGCGGCTGTGTCTGTTACTCCCGGATTGTTGCGTAAGGCTATGGCAGATAAAGAAACAGGGGAGTGGTTAGAGCGTGAGTTATCCAAGGCGCCTGACTATATCAAGCAAGCACAGCAATCGGCTATTGCCCATGGTGCAACCCTGCAATTTGTATCGATAGAATTCGGAGAAGAGTACTCCACAATGATAACCTGCACAGTAACAGATGGCGGTGGAACAGATCCGGATATTGACGAGTGGCTTGAGAGAGTAAAAGAAAAGCAGGAAAAACAAAAAGCTGAAGAAAAGAAGCTTGAAAGAAAGCAGGAAAAAGAAAGTGTGGAGGAAGTTACATCCACAATAGAATTTCAAGGCAAGAATCTGGATGATCTGATAAACCAGTTTAATGCAAGGATGTCCGGGACAATATCTCTCATTTCCGGTGGAGCATTCGACGTCAGAGGATAGATCAAGGAGGATTGCAATATGAACATAAGCGGAATTAATGGTAACAGCACAGGTACACAGTCATTACAATTTAAGATGAATCAGGGAGCTGATTCATACAGCAAGGGTCTTCAGGAACAGATTACAAATGCACAGAAGCAGATGCAGGAACTTGGCGATAACAAGGAGATGTCATCGGAAGAAAAGATGAAAAGGCGTCAGGAAATCCAGCAGCAGATCAGTGATCTTCAGAATCAATTGCGTCAGCATCAGATTGAGCAGCGCAAGGAGAATCAGCAGAAATCCGATTCGTCCGAAAATGATAAAACTAATGCAGGTATGAAAGATATTATTTCAGCCGGTTCCTCCCTTCAACAGATTAAGTCACAGGGGGCTGCAAATTCTAAAGCGCAGGATAGAGCAAGAGTATTAGAATCAGAGATTAAAACTGATAGCGCTCGTGGAGTTGATACATCAAGAAAACAGGAAGAATTATCAAAAATCAAATCTAATACCGGTTGGCAAATGACCGATGAATATCTTCATACTGAACCTGTTAAGGGTCTGTATAAGCCCGGTAAAGACGAAGACGGTAATCCCAAGATTGATTACGTGGATCCCAATAAGGAATTGTCTCCAAAATCGGCTAAGGCACAGGAATCTTTCGAAGAACCTGACAATAGTTCATCGGCGACCACAGATACTGATAGGGTTGACAGGGAGATAGAAAAGCTTAAAGAAAAGAAGGCACGTTTGCAACAAGAGGTAAACAGCGCCGATGAATCTGAAAAGCAACGTCTGCAACAGGAGCTATTACAGGTGGAGGCGGAACTTGCCCAAAAAGATAACGATGCATACCGTCGCCAGAATGCCGTAATATCGTAGATTAACGCATGTAGGCAGATTATTTCGATACATGAAAATGACCTTTCTACCAAAATAGTGGTCTTTTTGAGTAATACGTGGTATTATTAGGCTATAAGATAGTGATGAATAATATGTGATTTGACTTCAGGAAGGATCATGTTTTGAAAAAGATATATTTAGATAACTGTTGTTACAATAGACCATTTGATGATCAGAGTCAGTTGAAGATCCAGCTAGAGACACTTGCGAAGCTTCATATTCAAAAGGAGATCAGAAATGGTGTCTATGAGTTGGTTTGGTCTTATGTTTTAGACTATGAGAATGCAGTTAATCCGTTTGAAGAGCGAAGACTGTCCATAGAACCATGGCGTGGCATTGCAAAACAGATAATAACAGAGAATGAGGATATCATCTTATTTGCTGAAGTCCTGAAGAAAGAGGGTATCAAGACATTTGATGCATTGCATATTTCTTGTGCAGTTAATGCCGGGTGCGATTATTTTATAACAACAGACAAAAAGCTCTTAAATCATTCATCAGATAGGATCAATATTTTAGATCCATTAAGATTTATTTCTGAGCAGGAGGTGTAGAGGATGATCACTGAAAGAACTGATACAGCGCTCAAACGAAAAGGCATGGATGTTTTAATCCAGGAGTTGGGATATGTTGATGCTGAAAGGTTTGTTGCTTTGATGAATAAGGAACCTTTTGATTATACGAAATGGAGACAGGATAATCTTGAGGATGGCAGTGTGAGATCTATTAGCAGCAAGGCGATGAACTATGTAAAGGAGAATTACAGTTAGATAACCCTTTTTAAAGAATAGCTTTAGTATCAAAAGATACTAAGGCTTTTTTTTCTATGAAGAGGACATTTCAATACATGAAAACGACCTTTCGGTACATCGGGGTTGAAAATGGATGTATTTCTTTCGAGAATGATTATATAAGGAGCTCATAGTGCGTTTGAAAAGGATTTCAACAAGTAACATGGAGGTGATATGATGAGCAATTCATTTATTAATTCTATCTTTGGCTCTAACAGCGGGCTTTCCGGGATGATCGGGGATTATAATGCCATCAGAAACGGCAGCTATGGGAAGCTGCTTAAATCCTATTATAACAGTGGGACAAATGGTACAGCTTCCGGAAGGGGTAAAGCCGGCAAATCTAAATCAGAAAATGTCATTGACAGGCTCATTGAAGAGCGAAAGAATCCCACAGTGTCAAAAGAAGCAACCGAGGCGAATTCCAATCTTTCCACATCTGTAAATAGTATGATGTCAGCTCTCGGTAATCTTCAAAGTGAAGAAACCTATAAAGATTCCGAAAAGGATGGCACGGCGGCCGATAAGATGAAATCGGCTTTAAAGTCGTATGTATCATCCTATAATAATGCGGTTACTTCATCCAAAAAGACGACGATGTATAACATTTCAAAGAATATCGCAGGAGCCATGGCTGCCACAAAAGAGAATGAGGCAGCACTAAAGGAGTTCGGGATCACTATTAACGGTGATGGAACTCTGACACTGAACGAAAAGAAACTGGCGACGGCAGATGTGAGCAAGGTTAAGGATTTCTTCGACGGGAATGCGGCAATGAGTTATGGATCCAAGGTTGCCACAAGGCTTAATCGAGCCTCGAATTATGTAAAAGAGGCACCGACGACAAATAGTACAAGCGAAGCCGGAGGCACTGCCTCGACATCCGAAAGGCCGGCAACTACAAGCAATTCCAAGAATCTCATGGAAAGCATTGCAAACTTGAAAAGCAAGGCGTTATTTGCAGCTACCACAGATAATGACGGGAATAAATCATATGATATTGATGGCATTATTTCTGAGGCGGATAATTTCATTAAATACTATAATGCTACTCTCGCAACCGCAAGAAATACAGGAATATCCGGAGTGAGCGCTAATCTTTCATCCATAATCCAAAAGACTGCTAAATATTCTGGACAGCTATCTAAAGCAGGAATAACAGTCGGTGCTGACGGAAAATTGTCATTACATAAGGATAGTTTGAAAAAAGCGGATATGGATGGTGTTAAGGATACTTTCGAGAAGTATGCATCAGCGATAGAATCTGATGCAAGATTGTTGAATTATTATTCTAACACGGGAAATGGAGCTGCATCCGGATACGCTTCAGATGGTTCCTACAGCTTAAGTGCCGAAGATATTGTTTCCAAGATGTATGATGTGTAGATAAAAATGATATAATGGAGGTGCAGTTATATGAGTATAGGAATAGACACAATTACAGCTTCTACGGTTAATACATATAATCCGGTTAATACAAAGGAATTAAAGAATAAAAAGGCGGCTGATCCGGTAAAAACAGATGCTAAAAAAGATGTAAATGATAAAAGCGCAGAAGGTGCAGTATTTGAAAAATCTTCAGAGCAGCCTGTAACCAAAGCAACCTACAGTATTAATAAGAAATCCCCGGAAGAGAGGGCAGCTATCGTACAGCAGATGAAACAAGCCCAGGAGGATCAGCAGCAGGCTCTTGTGAGAATGGTGGAGAAGATGCTTTCCGGTCAGGCGGGAAAGTATAAGCAGGCCAATTCCGGTATCAGCATGATCAGCGGTACTGTTACAGAAGAGGCCAGAAGAAAAGCTGCTGAGGATATCTCTGAAGATGGATACTGGGGCGTAAAGCAGACGTCACAGAGGCTGTTTGATTTCGCCAGTGCTCTTGCAGGCGATGATGTAGAGAAAATGAAGAAGATGCAGGCTGCGATGAATAAGGGTATCGGACAGGCGGCAAACAAACTGGGAGGCCTTCCCTCATTGTGCCAGCAGACTCAGGACGCGGCAAATAAGCTGTTTGAAGATTATTACGAGAGTAAGAATATAAAGGCAGACGAGTAGTATGAAGGTTGTCATTTGCGAAGATGAGCAGATCGTTGCACAGGAAATTAAGAAAAAACTGACAGACAAATATCCGGATATGAATATTGACGTATTTAATTCCGGAGAGGATTTAATATCAGTATTTGAAAAGCAAAGCGGAGAGGGCAGAAAAGCCAGCTCCGCTTCAGCGCGCTCTGATACATTTGCAGATATTCTCATTTTGGACGTTATGATGCCGGGGATTGACGGCTTTCAAGTTGCAAAGCATTTACGTGATGCCAATGATAAGTCCATCATCATTTTCCTTACCGGGAACGAGCAACAGGTATATGAAGCGTTCAAAGTTGAGGCATTCAGGTATCTTCTTAAGCCGGTAAATGATGTGAATCTGTATGAAGCTATAGATGCTGCATGTGAAAAGATTAATAGTGAGAAAGTCGCCGGAGATGACAGTATCTTTATCCATTTTGGCGGCACATTGACACGTATTAACAGGGCCGACATCATTTCTGCTGAAATCTATAATCGGAAGATTACGATTAATACTGTTCACGGAGTATATGATTACTACGGCAAAATAACGGAATTACTTGAGAATCTGGGAGGAGATTTCTACAGCCCCCACAGGTCTTATATTATTAATCTGAATTTCGTTGAGAGTTATAATTCTCATGAAATCAAGCTTCGAGGCGGAGGCAGCGCCATCCTTTCGAAGAAGAAATATAATGATTTTGTGAGAACCTACGCGCGGTTTATTAGGAGATAAACAATGAATGGTGACGAGTGGCTTGCATTTGCCGATAAAATGGTGAATCTGGGGACAATCCTGCATAACATTTTTTATTCTTTGATAATGGGCTACTTCTTCAGCAGATTTGCCCGTCTATTTCCTTTTAAGAAAAAAACGTATGCGTATATATCCGGAGCATTATTTGCGGTCTATATGATATTTACCTACAACTTTGGATTTGATCTTCCAAGGGGTGTGGGCTCGGTAGTCCGCATCGGTCTGGGCTTTCTTTTCCTGTATGCCTTTGAGCGTGAAAGACCACGCCAAAAGCTTTTCCTATCACTCCTGTTTTATGCATTTGTTACCTTGTGCTTGAGAATAAGCTCTGAGCAGAGTTTGTATTTTCAGGATTTTCTCTTTGGAAATGCTGACTTGAATAATTCACCGGAGCGGACCATTATACTGTATTTCGTTTCTATTGCAGAGGATCTGATAATATTTGCGGCGCTGCTTCTTCTGGGAACGGTTCTAATGCATAAATTCATAGGAGCATATGAAGAAGACATATTTCCCCGGGACCTCTTATTCCTTTCCTTGCCCTTTTTCATGGTTTTCTCGGAAATGATGGTTTACGCGGAGTATTACGATATGTACTCCAAGTACTTTAAAGCGCTTGATAGTATGGGAGATACGGAGGCTCTTTCGGCAATTTCCTATAACAGCGCCTCAAGACTGCTAAACTACCTTTTGTTTTATGTTTTTATTCTTGTATTTATCTGGTGCTTCTTTGATATAAAAAGGATGACAAAAGAAAAGGTAAACGAGGCGATACTGAAGGAACAGACCCTTGCCCTGCAGGATCACGTGAATAAGATGGAAGAAAAATACGCCGAGATCAGGTCCATACGTCATGATATGAATCATCACATGGAGGTTCTGGCCGTCTTGATAAATGATGGGAAGACCGAAGAGGCGAAAGATTATCTGTCTTCCATGGAAAACCTGATGAGGGATGTGAGACCAAGATTTAATACAGGCAACCCGGTGACAGACATTATCATTTCCGAAAGATTCGAGGAAGCTCTTCGTGCCGGAATAGAGTTCACGTCCGACTTTCTCTATCCGGATGATTTCGGTTTTGAAATATTTGATATTTCCGGAATACTGGGAAACGCATTTTCCAATGCTTTTGCTGCCTGTAAAAAGGTTAAGGCGGATAGCAAACCTTCCGTCAGTGTAACCTCATACATAAAGGGGAATGCTTTTTTGATTGAGATGACTAATTCCTTCGAAGATACTCTTGAAATAGACCCAGAATCCGGACTTCCTAAGAGGACAAGCCCTGAGGAAGGGCATGGGATAGGCTTTCAAAACATGAAAAGTATTGCAAAGAAATACAGCGGAGATATTTTCCTATCACAGGAAGGCGACCTCGTAACCCTCACAGTAATCCTGCAGAGATGTGTAAAAGAAAATGGTTAGATTTAAGATGATAAAGAAACACATCCTAGATGACAAGGAGCGATTTATATCGCTCTTGTTGTTGTGTGTTCTTTTACTTGTATTGTCCCAAGCCACATATATTAATCGCATCGTGGATTATGCAAGTCTGTTTAAAAACGTAGTATCTGAGAACTATAGGCTTGTGAAGGACGATGAATTCTTCCGGTATGACATATATGACGGAGGAAATAATTGTTTAGGATATGCTGTTGATTACGGTACCCCTGTCTTGATACGTGATGAAGAAACCGGTAAGGTGTTTTTATATGCTAAATATAAGGATACGGATGCATACGTGCCTATTCTTGTTACTGAAGAATTAAGAAATGACATAATACAAGCAATGGGGAAGCAGTCATGGTTTGTTCAGTCGTCGGATGAATATGATCAGATAAAGGATAATGCAACAGGTATTAGTATTTTGCGGAAAAGAGATGTTTTGCTGGAAGAAAGCCATGTATTATTGCAGACCGAGACGGATATTAAGGCATTTGACGACCTGGCACTCATTTACGGGAATTATTTTGCACCAGCAGATGTGGGTGAGAATATTGATATAGGTTATATATATGCCGCATATGAAATAAATGGTCTGGCTCATAGATTTAGGAACGGCTTTATATTTGTACAGGACGGTGGGGTTATGTTTGTTTCTGCTGATGATCCGGAACAAGGCTGGAGTCTGACCCTTACGTATGATGAACACAAGCGGCTGGTAGAGTGGGTAAGGACTACGAAAAATGCCTTCGCGTCTTCATCATATGACAACTGGAAGGACATTTTCGATAGGCTTAATATCGAATATGAACCGGAAATGAAAAAGGACAGTCCCAGATACCAAGCGGCCATGGCGCAGCTGATGCAAGAACGTGGCAATAATTCCACGGAAGGGATAAGCGAGAAACGGGAATATGAACATTTCATAAACCTGCTCAAAGAATATGATGAGGAGGGCTACCGCTACAACATTTTTGGGGTCTCCGGAATGGATGCGACAGGGAAAGATTCATCTTCGTTCCACAAGCTTATCGAGATTCCTTGGGAATATCGGGAACGACTCTTTGAGTACGAAAAGGAGCGTCTCATTGATTCCTATGGACTGTCATGGGATGATTCGAAAAGAGAGAAAATATATAGGGATTGTCAGTTATCCTTTAATGCAGCTGATCGTTTGGAATGCAGCTGGACGCTCGGACAATATGACAGAGTATATGTGGCAGCACTCTTATCTACGGTAGAACAAAGTACTCCCGGATGGGAATACGGAGAAGCATTTGACACAACTGTATTGCAAGGGATAACATTGGACGAAATCGAAGCGTCTTTAATTTCTTCTGACAATGTAAGCTTTCAGATTACAATGAGCCCTAAGATACGGGGGATCCTTGACAATGCAAGATGGAACATGTTCGTCCAACCGCAGATTTGACGGTAATAAGCGGAATGGGTATTGTTACGGGTTTTTTATTACCAGAGAAGACACAAAAGGAAAGATAATGGATGCTTATAATTTGAGTATCATTCAGTTTTCGAATGATGGTATTTACATTTTAGGGTTATTACGCTATAATAATGTCAGGAGTTACAAATAAATATCAAAAATAGGTATGAAAACGTTAATAATGACACGAACGATTGCAAAATCCATGTCGGGAATATTAGAGGATTTGGAATTAAATAATAAAACTTATGTCACACTTAAGGAGTTGGCTGAGCTTGCAAAGAAGCATAATATCGCCACAGAACCGGCTATGATTGCCTTAAGGTTAAAGCAAACCGGATGGTTGTTGCCAACATTGCAGCGTGGCGTGTGGGAGTTCGCATCTGCTTCTATGGCCGGACCATTTTCAAAAAATGATCCGTTGAGAGATATTAAAGCCTTTCAGTTGTCGAATCCGAAATTGGAGAATTATGTGTGCCTTCAGACTGCAGCATGGACAATGGGACTTGCTGATAGGGTGCCATCATGTAAGGAACTGGCGTTTCCACAGATTCCAAGAAAGCGCATTCCGGAGGTTATCACGGTGTATAAATACAGGCCAACAATAAGTGTGCGAGAAATACGGGGTGTACACTGCCTCGCGCCGGAAAGCATTTTGGTGCATATAGCAACAAAACCGGATGCAATACAGGCTTGGGGAAGTGTGATGGAATGGCTTCCGGATGTTGTATATGAGTGTGAAATAGATAATCTGCTTTTGGAAATATCGGACAGGACAGATTCTGTTAAGCGAAGAACCGGTTATTTAATACAAGGGATGTATCCCGTTGCGGCAGATGCTATTTATAACAATATTTCAAAGCCTGCTTCAAAAATTAGATTTGGCGCAAGAAAGCAGTCGATAAGAAATGATGAGAAATGGAAGATTGCTGATACAGAGCTTCCCTTTTCACCAAAGGAATTGGAGAAAGTAAAATGATGAGATTTGATAATGATAACCTTACAGAAGGTTATATAGCGAGGCATACGCCTACCGGGAGCGGGGCTCCGGGACGAGAAGCGGCGATAATAGATATTGCTCAGGATTTTCTTCTTTCCTATTTGGAGGATTGCGGGGAAATGGGGCATGTGTGCTTGAAAGGCGGTACCACATAAATGGGATCCTATGACTGGATTGAGTAAGAATATGTTTTATGGAAGGAAGAAACCATGAATAAGTTTGAATTATTTTCAATGATATATTTTGCTTTAGAAGCATATTACGAAGACGAAGTAAAAACAAATGAAAATCTTCGCATTGTTCTTAGTGACATGAATCCTTTTGTTTGGCAGGAAAACTGTTCGGCAGATCCCGCTATGTATAATGAATTCTGCGGGTTTTTGGGGGATAGAAGAATAACGTTGGAGAATAGTCTTGATATGGCAAAAGAATATGTAAAGACTATTGAGTTTGCTGATGTTACTGAAGCATTTAAGGATATGACAGATCAAGAATGGATTCCTGCGTGTAAGGAATACTTATCGTCTGACCATAAGGGTGCCGATAGTTCAGCAGTAGATTAATTCCATTATAATAATTTGAGGTACCCCTTGAGGTATCCTATGCTGACAGCCCGAAGGGGTGTTAGCTTCAGGCGAGGTGTTGACGCTGTAAACCTACTATTTTCAAGATTTCCCGGGGCGCAAGACGTCCGGGGGACGTCTGCTTTGCGCCGACCGAAGCGGAGCGGAGACAGACGAACGGGTTCAAATCCCGTCTACTCCATTCAGACTGTAGACAAAGTCAGGGGTCATCCCTGACTTTTTTACGCAAAGGAAACCTTGGCTGTCCGCTGGGCAGCTATTTGGGGTCGCTCTTGGCTGTACGCTGGTCGTATTCGGACTGTCTGAAGCTTATGAAATGAGAAACTATGCCCTAATCATCTTTTTTTGCAATTTAGGGCATAATGATTTTTGCTTGATTTTGTTTCAATATACCCTAAACGCCTATTTCTCTTGGATAAGGGCATATTCGATTGGATATATCAGGAAGCACATACAGAAGCCTCCATTATGCGGTAGTATTCTTGCAAAAAAGTATGCCCCAACTCGTTAAAAACATGCGAATAGGGTATACTTTTTATCATTTATCATCAGAAACCGGGTCTTGCCCGTCCCCCTGTCAGCTTTCCCCTGTCAGCTTTCAGTTGTGATAATGAACCGACTGTGATATAATCTCCTTAGCTGAGAGAGAAGGGTTTCGTTTAATTGCTTATGTCAAAAAATCAAAGAAACGATACTTAATGGATCGCCAAGATTTTAGAACACTTCTGTTCTATAGTTTTGGCGGTTTTAATAATAATTATTTCAAATACACTGTTTTGCTGGAGGGACAATATGCAGATTAAGATGAAAAAAAATGGAACGGAACTTTTGGTAGAGTTGGAGGGAAGGCTTGATTCACTTTCCGCGCCGGAATTGGATGAACGTCTGGATGAATCCTATAAGGGAATTGACAGGCTGATTCTCGATTTGGCCAAGCTGGATTATATATCCAGTGCCGGTCTACGTGTGATTCTCGGAGCTTCGCAGGTTATGGAAGAACAGGGAGAGATGGTAGTCAGAAACCTGACCCAAGCCGTGAGAGATGTGTTTGAACTGGTTGGATTTGACAGTGAATTAAAAATCGAATAAAGGAAGTACGGGATGTATGAAGGAACTGGTAATTGAAGCAAAAAGGGAAAATCTGCCTTCGGTTCTTGCTTTTGTCGATGAACAGCTTGAGTTGGTGGAATGTCCGATGCTTACTCAGACATCCATAGATCTGGCGGTTGAAGAACTATTTATAAATATTGCCAGCTATGCATATGGTACGGATACAGGAGAGGCTGCGATACAGATTTCCACCTTTGATAATCCTTTATCTGTGGAGATTGTATTAATAGATAGCGGATATCAGTATAATCCTCTGGCAAATGAAGACCCGGATATATCGCTGCCTATGCAGAAGCGAAAGAAAGGCGGACTTGGAATCTATATGGTAAAAAAGTCCATGGATGATGTATCATATGAATACAGAGAAGGAAAAAATATACTGACCATAAGAAAAATACTGAATTAGATCGTAAAGCAGCAAATTTGACAGCTATGTAGAATTACTCTTTGAAGGAACCTGAAGGAGGTAATATGTTTAGGAAAATAGTAAACACTAAGATGCTGGGACTGTATTTTACGATTGCAGTGACTTTTTTCGTGATAATTCAGAGCCATTCTTTTTTTGTAGAGGAGAGACTTCAGGCCTCTTTATATAATTGCGGTATTGATTCATTAGGGACCATGATTTCAGCGGGGCTGTTTTATGGTTGTATGTATCAGAAGGGAAAAGGAAGAACATCGTTCAGGATCCTGATCCTCCTGGTCAGCACTTCTTTTGCAGTTAATGAGTTGATACATCTCACGTTAAATATGCCTGAGACGAGAACATACGGTTTTGCATTATGTCTCATTACAAAGATTCTGGATGCCGTAATGATATGTTTATTCTATCTGTATGTTCGGGAGACGCTTGATTTTCGTGGAAAGCTTGCAAGGATAGCAAGAATAGTTAATCCGGTAATACTTTCTGTTGAGATTATAATACTATTATCCAATATTCTCTTTCCGTTAACATTCTATGTTGATGCCGGTGGATTATATCATGGTACCGGGATTTCATGGCTGGAGGATATATATCTTGCTTCGGCAGTTGTCGTTACAGCTATACTTATTATTCGTAGTGAGAATCCTAAAGGAACAA
>Ga0256404_1010754_pt1 | contig 12528 bp, 13 predicted proteins | sample RumenRJG_01DNA_FD_185990 | JGI IMG/M metagenome (GOLD analysis project Ga0256404, IMG submission 185990) | Bovine rumen microbial communities from Lethbridge, Alberta, Canada - RJG_01 | ecosystem: Host-associated > Mammals > Digestive system > Stomach > Rumen | place: Canada: Alberta | collected...
CTGCAGGAGGCGTTAGCGTGAACAGGAAAGTGAGGTGGCGCATGTGGTAAAACGTCCGGTGGAGCATATCTGTGAGGACTGCGGGGCGGAGTTTGTGGCGAGCCCGACGGCGCGGTTTTGTCCGGCTTGCCGGAAGAAGCGGATGCAGGCGAATGTGAAGGTGATGCGGCACTGCACGATGTGCGGGAAGGAGTTCGCCGGGACGCCGCGGTCGCTGTACTGCCCAGCGTGCCGCATCGTGAAGCGGCATGTGAACTACCGGAACTATGTCGAGCGCAAGCGCGCGGGAAAGGCGGTCGAGCTCGGCAAGACCATCATGAACTGCGAGGTCTGCGGCAAGCCGTTCGTCGTGAGGGGCGGCGGGCAGCGGTACTGTCCGGACTGTGCGAAGGCGGCGTACAAGGAATCGGACCGCCAGCAGAGCCGGGCATGGGCGCAGCGGGCGAAGGATGTAGCTGGCAGGAAAGGCGCGGACACAAAGAGCACGAGGCAGAAAGACGACGATTGAAGACGAGGCGGAAAGCCTCGCTTTCTTTTTTGTCCATGTGCCTTTGCGCCGCCATCGTTGACAAAACACGCCGGTGTTGTAAAATGATAACCGTGAGATGATTTCGTGAATGTTATGGTTATGAAAGGTGGCTTGTCTTTGCAGAAAGCAGAGCCTGTGGAAAAGACGATTTACTTCGAGGATCAGAAGGAGGCCGTGAGCCTGCTCGGGAGCCGCGATGAATATATGCGGGTGTTTCAGGAGAATTTCGACTGCCAGATGGTGAGCCGCGGTGACCGGCTGGAATTGCTCGGCGCGCCGGAGGTCGTGGCGGCGGCGGCGCATGTGCTTGAGGAGCTGCAGTATCTTTACCGCCAGGGCACGACGATCACGATGCACGAGGTGCGCTATGGCATCCAGCTTGAAAAGAATGGCAAAGGCGAAGCGCTCCACACGCTGTTTTCGGACACGATCCTCGTGACGTCAAAGGGGCGTCATGTGCGGCCGAAGACGCTCGGCCAGCGCGTTTATCTCGATGCGATCCGTCATAACAGCATCACGTTCGGCATCGGCCCTGCAGGCACGGGCAAGACGTATCTCGCGGTCGTCATGGCGGTCGCGGCGCTGCGCACGAAGGAAGTGCAGCGTATCATCCTGACGCGCCCGGCTGTCGAGGCGGGGGAGCGGCTCGGCTTCCTGCCCGGCGATTTGCAGGACAAGGTCGATCCGTATCTGCGGCCGCTCTACGATGCATTGCAGGATATCCTCGGGCTTGACATGTATCAGAAATTCATGGCGCGCGGCATCATCGAGATTGCGCCGCTCGCCTATATGCGCGGCCGAACGCTCGAAGATGCGTTCATCATTCTCGACGAGGCGCAGAACACGACGGACAAGCAGATGAAAATGTTTTTGACGCGCCTCGGTTTTGGCTCGAAGATGGTGGTCACGGGCGACCTCGGGCAGGTCGATCTGCCGCGCGGCGTGACGTCGGGACTGCGGCAGGCGAGCGAGATCTTCGATGGCGTTGAGGGCATCGGCATCGTGCGCCTTGCGCCGCTCGATGTCATCCGCCACGATGTCGTGACGCGCATCGTCAAGGCGTATGGCGCGTATGAGGAAAAGAGAAAACGGGAACGGGAGGCACGCGCATGAACGTCATGATCAGCAACTATCCGGAGGAACTCGAATTTCCGACGGACATCGAGGAAAATGTGCGCGCGGCGGCGGAGAAGGTCGGCGAGCTCTATGGCGTCGAGAACGGCGAGGTCAGCGTGACGCTGACAAACAATGAATACATCCATACGCTCAACAGAGAGTATCGCGGCATCGACCGGCCGACAGACGTGCTGTCGTTCGCGCTCAATGAGAGCGAGGAGCCGGAGGTCGAGGACGGGCCGGATGTCAATGTGCTCGGCGACCTCGTGATTTCCGTCGAGCGGGCAAAGGAGCAGGCGGCGGACTACGGACATAGCGTGAAGCGCGAAATTGCGTTTCTGACCGTGCATGGGATGCTGCATCTGTTGGGTTATGACCACATGGAGGAAGAAGACCGCATTGAGATGGAGGCCGAGCAGAGGTTTGTGATGGAGAAATTGGGGATTCCGAGATGAAGTGGCCCGCGTAAGGGAGAATCGTGCATCTCATAGGGCATGCTTGTGAGACTCCCTCAGCTTCGCTTCGCTCAGCAGCTCCCCCTGAGGGGGAGCCTTTGATAAAGAAAGCAGGGACAGAATGGAAAAAGAAACACCGCAGAAACATAAGTCTGGCTTTATCGCCGTCATCGGGCGGCCGAATGTCGGCAAGTCGACGCTGATCAACAGCCTGATCGGGCAGAAAATCGCCATCATGAGCGACAAGCCTCAGACGACGCGCAACCGCATTCTCTGCATCCTGACGCGGCCCGAGGCGCAGATCGTCTTCCTCGACACGCCGGGCATCCACAAGCCGAAGCACAAGCTCGGCGAGTACATGGTAAAGGCGGCCGAGGGCACGCTGAAGGAAGTCGACGCCATTTTCTTCGTCGTTGATGCGACGGAAAAGATGGGGCCGGGTGAGTATTATATCCTCGAACGCCTGCAGGCGACGGCAAAGCCGGTCATCCTTGTCGTCAACAAGCTCGATCTCATCGAGAAGCAGGACGTGCTGCCCATCATCTCGAACTACGCAGAAAAGTATCCGTTCGTCGGCGTCGTGCCGATTTCGGCGAAACAGGAGGAAAACCTCGATGCGCTGATCGAAGAAGTCGAGAAATACCTGCCCGAGGGGCCGCAGTATTATCCTGACGACATGGTGACAGACCAGCCGGAGCGCCTGATTGTTGCCGAGCTCGTGCGCGAAAAGGCGTTGCAGCTCACGCGCGACGAGGTGCCGCATGCCATCGCTGTCGATGTCGATGAGATGAAGACGCGCGACAATGGCGACGTCTATGTCCGCGCGACGATTTATGTCGAGCGCGACTCGCAGAAGGGCATCATCATTGGCGCGAAGGGCGCGATGCTTCGCGAAATCGGCAAGCTCGCGCGCACGGACATCGAAATGCTGCTCGGCGGCCGCTGCTACCTCGATCTCTGGGTCAAGGTCAAGAAGGGCTGGCGTGACCGCGACAGCGTATTGAAAGGTTTCGGCTTCGGCAATGAATCGTAAGATTTCGCAGCGCATCACGCGCCGCTTCATCAACGGGCTCATCCTGCTCGTTCCCATCGCCATCACGCTCTTCGTGGTGAGCGAAACACTCAATTTCACGGAAGGGGTGCTCGGTAGGCACCTCCCTTTCTATTTTCCGGGGCTCGGCATCCTGACGCTCCTGGCCGTCATCTACATCACGGGCTGGCTGTCGTCGTACTGGTTCATGCGCCGCGTCATCCGCTATGGCGAGGCGATTGTCGGCAAGATTCCAGTCGTCAAATTCATTTACAACAGCGTCAAACACCTCTCGACGGCCGTCTTCGAGTCGAACAGCATGTTCGACCGCGTCGTGCTCGTGCCATTCCATCAGTCAAAGGCGCTCGGCTTCCTCATGGCCGATGTGCCGGAGGCGCTCAAAGAAAAGCTCGGCGATGACTATGTCTGCGTCTTCGTGCCGTGGAGCCTCAACATGACGTCGGGCACGAACCTTTTCGTCAAAAAGAGCGATGTCATCTATCTCGACATTTCGAGCGAGTCGGCGCTCCAGTACATGCTGACGGCCGGTGCCGTCATGCCGCAGAAGCTCGAAGCGGAGAACGCCGAGTCCGCCATCGAGCGCGCCAAGGAATGCCGCGAATCGTGCAAGGAGGAGCGTCGCTGATGGCCCGTTATCCGGCGCATGCGCTCGTCATCGGCGTGCATCCCTGGGGCGATGCTGACAAAGTCGTCGAGCTCTTCACGGCGGAAAAGGGGCGCGTGCGGGCGGCCGCGTTCGGCAGCCGCCGTCCGAAGAGTGCGCTCGCGGCGGCGCTCCAGCTCTTCAACGAGCTCGACGTGAGCCTCACGGAGGGGCAGCGCCTCGACACCGTGCGCACGGCGAGCATTCAGCACCATCCGAAAAAGCTCAGCGAGGACATCATCGCGATGGCCTATGGCTCATTCGTCGCCGAGTGCGTCAGCGAATTTCTGCCAGAAAAGCAGCCAGAACCTCGTGTCTACGATTTGCTGCGCGCGGTCTTTTCCGCCTTCGAAACGCGGAATCCGCGCATTGTCGCTCTGCTCGGCGTGTATCAGCTCATGGAATTTACAGGCTTGCAGCTCAGCTATGAGCGCTGTGTCCATTGCGGCAGGCTGCTTTCGGGGGCAGAGGATGCTTTTTTCAGCGAACCTGCGGGCGGAGCGCTCTGCGTGGAATGTCATGCCCAGGAAGGGGGAGGCGCTCAGCCGTATCCTGCGGCGCTCCGGCGATTCATCGCCGCCGCGCTGGCCTTTGACTGGCAGAGCGGGGAAAAGCTGACGATTGCGACAAAAGACCTGCTTGCCGCAGAAGCCATCCTGATCGGCTACCTGCAGCGGCTGCTCAGCCATCCGCTGCGGTCGTTATCCTTCCTTCAGAAATTGTGAATCACGCGATATGGCTGCAGACGCGGCGGGCGGGGGATTGAAAACGGTTGCGCAAGGATGGTATAATGAAGGACGGAGATTTCATCGGACGGAGGTCTTGGGATGATTCAGGATATTGCACCGCATCGGCTGAAGAATCAGTATGCGCCGGGAAAGCGCTGCGGGCGGGAAGATTTCGTCGTCTGCGCACGCGATGGGGCGCTGCTTGTCCCGAAGGTGGGGGCGCTGCGGTTTCCGCGTTATCGCGAGCTTGCGACGGGGCTTTCAGGCGTTGCGCCAGAGGCGGACGTCGCGGCGGCCGCCTGGGACGTTTCGGCACTGCTTTCGCCTGAGGCGATGCCATATCTCTTTTCCGTCGATGATACGGATTTCTATCTTGTGCGCGGTACCGTCACGGCGCCGGCGGGCTGGCATTATGCGAAGCTCCGGCAGCTGCGGCAGGACGGGCATGGCTCGCGCGAAGCGTTTTATGCGGCGTATACAGCCATGCATCTTGCCATCTGGTATGAAAACAACCGCTTCTGCGGCAGATGCGGCTGCGAGACGATACATTCGGAAACGGAACGCGCGCTCGTCTGCCCACGCTGCGGCCGCATCATTTACCCGCAGCTCATTCCGGCCATCATTGCCGGGGTCATTGATGGCGACCGGATTCTTTTGACGAAATACGCGCACCGCAAGATGCCGTTCTATGCGCTGATTGCGGGCTTCACGGAAATCGGCGAGACGCTGGAAGAATGCGTGGAGCGCGAAGTCTACGAAGAAGTCGGCCTGCGCGTCAAGAACCTGCGCTATTACAAATCGCAGCCCTGGGGCAACGTGCAGGACATCCTCGCGGGGTTCTACTGCGATGTGGACGGCAGCGCGGACATCCGGCTCGCGCGCGACGAATTGCGCGAGGCCGTCTGGGTGCCGCGCAGAGATGTCGTCGGCCAGACAGATGACTTCAGCCTCACGCATGAAATGATGATGACATTCCGCTCCGGCAACGAGCCGAAGTGATATAAAAAGGAGATTTTCAATATCATGGAACTCGAACTTTCGATGGAGACGCTGGTCAAGCGTTTCAAGGATTACATTTCGTACAACACGCAGTCGGACGAGGACAATGACAAGGAATGCCCGTCGACGCCGGGGCAGATGGTGTTTGCAAAGCATCTGGCCGAAGAGCTCAAGGACATCGGCCTTTCGGATGTCACGCTCGACGCGCATGGCTATATCATGGCAACGCTGCCCGCGAATGACGGCGGCGCTGGCAAGACGGTCGGCTTTATCTCGCATCTCGACACGGCGCCCGATGCGCCGGGCGGCCCGATGCATCCGCGCATCGTCAAGGATTATGACGGCAAGGACATCATGCTGAACGAGAAGGAAAATGTCATTCTTTCTCCAAACGAGTTCCCGGAGCTCCTGGACTACAAGGGCCAGGACATCATGGTCACGGACGGCCTGACGCTGCTCGGCGCGGATGACAAGGCGGGCCTGACGGCCATCGTCACGGCGGCGGAATACCTCGTCAACCATCCCGAGGTCCAGCATGGCACGATCCGCATCGGCGTGACGCCGGACGAGGAGACGGGCCGCAGCGCGACGCTGTTCGATGTTGAAAAATTCGGCGCGGACTTTGCGTATACGGTCGATGGCGGCGCCATTGGCGGCCTCGAGTATGAGACGTTCAATGCCGCGAACCCGATCATCACGTTCCATGGCCGCAGTGTCCATACGGGCGATGCGAAGGGCAAGATGCTCAATGCGCTGACGCTTGCTGCCGAGTGGCAGAATCTGCTGCCGGCTGGCGAGAAGCCGGAGTACACGGAAGGCTATGAAGGCTTCTTCCATGTCTACAAGATTTCGGGCGGCGTCGAGACCTGCACGATGCACATGCTCGTGCGCGACCATGACCGCGCGAAGTTCGAGGAGCGCAAAGCATTCCTCGACAAGCTCGCCGCATTCTTCAACGAGCGCTATGGCGCTGGCACGGTCGAGGTCACGCCGCATGATGTTTACTACAACATGCGCGAGAAGATCGAGGACGGCAACATGTATGTCGTCGATCTCGCGAAAGAGGCCATGCGCGAGGCGGGTATCGAGCCGGTCATTTCACCGGTGCGCGGCGGCACGGATGGCTCGCAGCTCTCGTTCCGCGGCCTGCCGTGCCCGAACCTCTTCACGGGCGGCCTCAACTACCATGGCCGCTACGAGTATCTGCCGCTGCCGTCGCTCAAAGCGGCCGGCGAGACGACGCTGTATCTGATGGTTCTGGCTGGCAAAAAGGCAAAATAACATGCGTATCATCGACGCCCATCTTCATTTTGGCAAGGAGCCGTATTTCGACGACATTGCGCGCAAGGCGCAGCATGAAAATACCGAAGCGCATCTGCGCCAGGAATATGCGCGGCTTGGCATCGTCGGCGGCGTCGTCATGGGCAACCGTCCTGTCGCGGATGTAACGACGACATACCCGTCGATGCTCCATTACTGCGTCGGCATCGAGCGCTTTACGCTGCCGGGCTCGGGCGACTGGCTCGATCCTGCTGTCCGCGAGGAAGCGCTGCCGCTTGTGGAGCAGCATTTGAAGCGGAAGGAATGCGTCGGCATCAAGCTGTATCCGGGCTATCATCAGTACTGGATTTATGACGATGCGTTTGCGCCGCTTTACCGTCTCGCCGCAGAGTATGGCAAGCCTGTCGCCGTCCATACGGGTCTCACGGCTTCGGGGGATGCATACCTCAAATACAGCCATCCCTCCGTGATGGACGAGGCCGCGACGAAGTTCCGCGACGTGCAGTTCGTCATGTGCCATTTCGGCGAGCCGTGGTATACGGATGCAGCGGCCGTGCTCGAAAAGAACCCGAATGTCGCCGCGGACCTTTCGGGCATCCTCGAAGGCAAGATCTGGGATTTCCCGGCATTCTACCGCAAGCAGAAATATTATATCGAGCAGCTCAAGGGCTGGATTTCGTATCTCGACAGCTACGACCGCTTCATGTTCGGCACGGACTGGCCGCTCGCGAATCTCGAAGACTATATCACATTTACGAAAGACATCATTCCCGAAAAGCACTGGGATGCGGTATTTTTTGAAAATGCAAAGCGCATCTATCAGCTGACTTAACACGGAAGCCTCCCTCTAGAGGGGGCCTGCTGTCCAAGAGTACGATTTGAACATTTACAGGAGGAAACAATTTGGCATTACTGGATATCAAGAAGGCCGGCAATCCCGTCCTCAAGGAGCACTGTGCGCCGGTGGAGCGCGTTGACAAGCGTCTCAAGAAGCTTCTTGACGATATGGCCGAGACGATGTATGAGGCGGACGGCGTTGGCCTCGCGGCACCGCAGGTCGGCGAGCCCATCCGCATGATCGTCATCGACGTGCAGGACGACCACGGCCTTTTGGAGCTCATCAACCCCGTCATCACGTACCGCGAGGGCACGGCCGTCGATACCGAGGGCTGCCTCTCCGTGCCGGACATCTATGGCGAGGTTGAGCGCGCGGCCAAGGTCAAGGTCGAGTACGAGAACCGCCGCGGCAAGAAGCAGCATCTGACGGCGACGGGCCTGCTCGCGCGCTGCATCCAGCATGAGTGCGACCACCTCGAGGGCCAGCTCTTCATCGACATCGCAAAGAGCGTCCACAAGGGGGCAGAATCATGAAGCGGTTCCGCGTCATCTTCATGGGTACGCCGGAATTTTCCGTGCCGTGCCTTGCGATGCTCGACAAGCACTGCGACGTCATCGCCGTCATCACGCAGCCAGACAAGCCGCGCGGGCGCGGGCAGAAGCTCACGCCTTCGCCGGTCAAGGAATATGCTGTGGCGCATGATCTGCCCGTCTACCAGCCCGCGAAAATCAAGACGGACGAGTTCACGACGCAGCTCGAGGCCATGAAGCCCGACCTCATGGTCGTCGTGGCGTTCGGCCAGATTCTTTCGCAGCGCATCCTCGACATCCCGCCGTATGGCTGCATCAATGTCCATGCGTCGCTGCTGCCGCGCTATCGCGGTGCCGCGCCGATGCAGTGGTGCGTCATCAATGGTGAGAAGGAGACGGGCGTCACGACGATGTTCATGGACGCCGGCCTCGATACGGGCGACATGCTGCTGAAGGAAACATTTCCGATTGGCGAGGATACGACGCTTGAGGAAGTGCACGACGGCCTGATGGCCATGGGCGCGGGCGTGCTTGAAAAGACGCTCGAAGAGCTGTCGGACGGCACGCTCCAGCGCACGCCGCAGACGGGCGAATCGAACTATGCGCCGATGCTTGACAAGGAGACAGGCCATATCGACTGGCAGAAATCCGCCGAGAGCATCCACAATCTCGTGCGAGGCCTCGATTCGTGGCCGGGCGCCTATACATTCCTCGATGGCAAGAAGTACAAGGTCTGGAAGACGCGCCGCACGGGTGAGAAGACCGATGCCGAAGCCGGCACGATTCTCGTCGCCGACAAAAAGCAAGGTCTTCGCGTGGCGGCTGGCGGCGAGGTGCTTGAAATCACAGAACTTCAGGCGCCGGGCAAGAAGCGCATGAAGGCGGCCGACTACCTCAATGGCCATGGCATCACGCTGCCGGCCCGCTTTGAAGGCTGAGTTTCAAACTCGGAAGTATTTTCCATCTTTGGAGAAAAGCGATGGAATCCACACAGAATATCAAGAAAAACTTCATCATGCCGAAACGCCCGAAGAAACGGGTGTTTCTCGGCATGCTTTCTCTGACGACCCTCCTTATGGCGGTCGTCCTTTTCGTCATTTGGTATATCGGCGTGCCGGGGCTCGCGGAGATCCAGCCATGGCTGCCGACGCTCCTCGGCGCGGCATTTTCGGCTGTCGTGCTGCTGGCGTTTTTCGGCATCGTCAACATGGTGCTGGCCGTCAGCGGCCTGCCATATCTCGGCATCTTGCAGAAACAGACGTATGAGCTCATCAATGCGCTGTTTCCCTTTGCCGTCTATCTCGGCCGCTTGTTCGGCATCCGGCGTCGGAAGCTCGAGGCGTCGTTCATCGCGGTCAGCAATCTGCTGTTCCGCCGCCGCAAGATCCGCGTACCGGCAAGCCGCCTGCTCGTCGTGACGCCGCACTGCCTGCAGCTCGCCTCGTGTCCGCACAAGATCACGCGCGACCCGCACAACTGCCACCGCTGCGGCGGCTGCGACATCGGAGCGCTCGTGACGCTCGCGGACGAGATGGGTTTTCATTTCTTCGTCGCGACGGGCGGCACGCTCGCGCGGCAGATCGTGCGCGACACGCGGCCGAAAGCCGTGCTGGCCATCGCCTGCGAGCGCGACCTCATGAGCGGCATCCAGGACGTCTATCCGCTGCCGGCCATCGGCGTGCTGAACATCCGGCCAAATGGGCCGTGCTACAACACGCATGTCGATATGGAGCTCGTGCGGAAGCAGCTCGAAGAAATCATCATTCTAGAGCCGGAGCCGAAAGCAGAGAAAGAAGAGAAGAAAGAAAAGGAGGCGGAGCACGATGGATAAAGTTCGCAATCTCGCTGTGCGCGTGCTGGGTGAAGTCCATGAGGAATGCGCCTATGCAAATGTCGCGCTGGCGCGGAACCTGCGCAAGGCGCAGCTCACGGACGTTGACCGGCGCTTTCTGACGGAGCTCGTCTATGGCGCCGTCAAAGCGGGCGGCACGCTCGACTGGATGATCCGCCGCTATGTCAACCGCCCCGTGCGCAAAATCGCGCCGATGATCCGCAACATCCTGCGGCTCGGCTTCTACCAGATTTTCTATATGGACAAAGTGCCAGATTCGGCGGCCTGCAATGAATGCGTCGAGCTCGCAAAGAAATACGGCCATCCGGGCACGGTCAAGTTCGTCAATGCCGTGCTGCGCTCGGCCGTGCGCGAACCCGAAAAATGTGCGTTCCCGCATGGCAAGGGTCATGCGACGGAAGAGCTCGCGCTGAAATCATTTCATCCGCAATGGATGGTCAAGCGCTGGGTCAAAGCGTTTGGATACGATGCGGCCGCGGCCATCTGCGCGTTTGATAATGAAGACGCCGTGCTGTCGCTGCGCACGAATACGCTGAAGATCACGCGCGAAGAACTGCTCGAGCGTCTGGGGCGCGAGGGTGCGGAGGTCACGTCGTCGGACTGGGCGCCTGAAGGCATCCTCTGCCAGAAGCATGGCGCGCTCGACAAGATGGCGTCGCTTCAGGAAGGGCTGTTCCAGGTGCAGGATGAAAGCTCGATGCAGGTTGCGCATGTCGTGGCACCGGAGCCCGGGGAGTTCATCATTGACTGCTGCAGTGCGCCGGGCGGCAAGACGACGCATCTCGCGGCGCTCATGCGAAATCAGGGGCGCATTGTGGCCGGCGACATCTATGAGCACAAGCTCGCACGCATCGAGGAAAATGCGAAGCGGCTCGGCATCACGATCATAGATACGGAATTGTTGGATGCGCGTGATATTGGAAAGCATTTCCCGCAGCAGGCCGACCGCGTGCTCGTCGATGCGCCGTGCAGCGGCCTCGGCGTCCTGCGCCGCAAGCCAGACGCGCGCTGGCGCAAGAATGAAGAAGAGCTCCGAAAGCTCCCGCAGCTCCAGCTCGACATCCTGACGAGCGCGGCCGAAGCCGTCAAAATCGGCGGCGTGCTCGTCTACAGCACCTGCACGATCGACCGCAAGGAGAATGAAGAAGTCGTCGAAGCCTTCCTCGCGACGCATCCGCAGTTCGAGATCGAGGAAACAGGGCAGTACCTGCCGACAAAGCCGCGCAAAGCGAAAATGGTGCAGCTTTATCCGAATATCGATGGGACGGACGGATTCTTCATCGCGCGGATGAAACGAAACACAAATTAAGGAAACAGATCAATGAAACAAAACTTATTTGGCAAGAACGTGACGGAACTGCAGGACGTTCTTGTGCCGCTCGGCCTTCCGAAGTTCCGGGCGAAGCAGATCGCGCAGTGGATGTATGAGAAGGGCGCGATGTCGTTTGACGAGATGACGAATCTCTCAAAGGACTTGCGCGCAAAGCTTTCGGACGAGTTCGAGATTTTTCTGGCAACGCCGAAGGACATCCTGCAGTCGAAGGACGGCAAGACGAGCAAGTATCTGCTGGCGTTTGTAGATGGCACGGCCGTCGAGTCCGTGCTCATGCGGCAGCCGTATGGCAACAGCATCTGCATTTCGACGCAGGCCGGCTGTGCGATGGGCTGTGCGTTCTGCGCCTCGACGCTGCATGGCCGCGCGCGCGACCTCACGGCGGGCGAGATGCTCGCAGAAGTCGTCTTCATCGACCAGCTGCTCCGCAAGGAAGGGCAGAAGGTCGATACGATGGTGCTCATGGGCTCGGGCGAGCCGCTCATGAATTATGACAATGTGCTCGCATTTTTGCACCTCGTGCATGACGAGACGATTCTCGGCATGAGCTATCGCAGCATCACGCTCTCGACGTCGGGCATCGTGCCAAATATCTATCGGCTCGCGGACGAGGGCATTCCCGTGTCGCTCTCGATTTCGCTCCATGCGCCCGAAGACGCGCTGCGCTCGACGCTCATGCCGATCAACCGCAAATATCCGATGGCCGATGTCATCGCGGCGGGCAAAGCGTATGGCGACAAGACGAAGCGCCGCGTGACGTATGAGTACATCCTGATCGACGGCGTCAATGACAGCGAGCAGCACGCGGCAGAGCTTGCAAAGCTCTTGCATGGCCAGCTCGCGAGTGTGAACCTCATCCCGATCAACCCCGTCGTCGAGCGCCATCTGCTGCGGCCGTCGCAGCAGCGCATCGATGCATTCGAGAAGACGCTCGCTGACCGCCACATCGCTGTGACCGTGCGCCGCGAGATGGGCACGGACATCAACGCGGCCTGCGGGCAGCTCCGCAACCGGCATCTGGATTCCAACAAAGACGAGGAAAAATGACGCGGGCGGAAAAGTCTGCTATAATAGGGGACGTAAATTTCTGTTTGAAATTTCAGCATATCATTGGGAGATGCTTTTATGGGCATGGCAAAATGGGAATCGTTCCTCGAAGACCATATCGAGGGC
>Ga0256404_1010755_pt1 | contig 12528 bp, 11 predicted proteins | sample RumenRJG_01DNA_FD_185990 | JGI IMG/M metagenome (GOLD analysis project Ga0256404, IMG submission 185990) | Bovine rumen microbial communities from Lethbridge, Alberta, Canada - RJG_01 | ecosystem: Host-associated > Mammals > Digestive system > Stomach > Rumen | place: Canada: Alberta | collected...
ATAAAATCTGAAAATAATGATGCCATATATCTTTACAATCAATGTGAATTCGAAATTAACGGCGGGAAAATTTATGGTGGAAGATTAGGTGTTTGTGGTTCTGCAAAAGGAAGCACAGTAAGAATGAATGGTGGAGAAATAGAATCTGTATCAGCTGGTGTTGCATTGTTCTCAGGTGACAAATTCTATATGGTTGATGGCTCAATCAAGTCAGAAACATCATTTGGTGTATCAAACAATGGAACATCAACAAACGAACCAACAATTATGCAAATATCTGGTGGAAGAATTGAAAGTGAAAAGGCTGCAGCTTTGTATCATGCAGGAAAAGGAACTCTTACAATCACTGGAAATCCAGAATTTGTTGGAGTCACTGGCATTGAAATCCGTGCTGGACAAATGACAATGACAGGTGGAACAGTAACAGGAAATGGCGTGCCACTTGATACAAAACCAAACGGAAATGGTTCAACAACAGTTGGTGCTGGTATTGCAATTGTTCAACACACAACAAAACTTGAATTGAGTGTTTCAATTTCTGGTGGCACAATCAATGGCTACACAGGCTTGTACGAATCAAATGTTCAAAATAATGCAGATGAAGATTTGCAAAAAATCACAATCAATGTAACTGGTGGAACATTTCAAGCAATCAATGGCGGTGAAAATGCAATTTCTATTGAAGATGCGGGCGTTGTAAATGTTTCAATTTCTGGCGAAACAAGAAGAGTTGTTGAATCTGAATAATAGAAGGTTATTATGAAATTTAAAAAAATTTTGTTGTTGATTTTGATTGTTTGTTGTGGATTGACTTTTGCTTTTAGCACAGCCCAAGCAAAGTTGGTATATGCAGATAACGATGGCAATGGAATCGAACAACCAGAAGCACCAGATATTGGAGAAAATGATGGCAATGATGTTGTGTCGAATGACGGCATTGCCACAAATGGCAAAAATATTGGTCTTATTGTTACTATTTCGGTTGTTGCAGTTGGAGTTGTTGGTGCAGGTTGTTGGATATTTATAAGAAGATATAGACGATATTGATTTCAAAGCCTTATTGGTTATAGCCAGTAAGGCTTTTTTATTGCAAAAATTTATCATAAGTGTTAAAATAAAAACATGAAAACAATCAAGAAGAAACAAACAAAACAAATGCAAGATATATCAAAATTCAAAAGACAATATTTTGATTTTTATGATGACATAAAAGATTACACCAACGGCAGAGAAGATTGGTGATTCACTCTGCTATTTTATAGTTTATATAGGAGAACCACAAATGATAGATTTAGACAAAAAACAAAAGGAAGTTATTGATAACAAAGTAAAACACGGCTGGAACACAACAAAAATTCCAGAAGAATTTTGTTATCTTTATGGTGAAGTTGGTGAAGCATATGATGCATGGCTTAAAGGCAAAGAAGATTTGGGTGGTGAACTTGCAGATGTAGCATTATATTTGATGGGAATATCAGAAATGCTAGGGTTTTCACTTGCAGATGAAATTGAAAAAAAGATGGAAATAAACAGACACAGAGTTTATAAAGAAGTCAATGGCAAAGTGATAAAGTTTGATGACAGAACAAATATGCCTGAAAAAAACTAACTTTTGGCTATCACATTTTTTTGTTTATAATTTTATTGAAAATTAAAAATATTTAATAAAATAACAAAGTCTTAAAAACTTTAAGTAAATTTTAGTTTTGTGGATATAATATATTATGTAAAACAAAATATATTCTTAAATTAACATATATAAAAGATCAGGTTTTTCCTCCTCCTGATTTTTTTGTTTTTTGACAAATATTTACAAATATCCTTTTGATGCAAAATTTTTGTATGCTATAATTTTGTTGACAGGAGATAAGTATGGAAAATTATAAAATAGAAAATGTTTATGCTAGACAAATTTTGGATAGCCGTGGCAATCCAACGGTTGAAGTTGAACTTACACTTGATGGTGGGGTGATGGCAGTTGCAAGCGTGCCATCTGGTGCATCAACTGGTGCATTTGAAGCAGTTGAACTTCGTGATGGTGACAAACAAGTTTATTGTGGCAAAGGTGTTTTGAAAGCAGTGCAAAATGTCAACACAACAATTTACAATCAAATTGTTGGACAAAAATATGACCAAGAAAGTTTGGATAAATGTTTAATTGATTTGGACGGCACAAAAAACAAAGCAGTTTTGGGTGCAAATGCAATTTTGGGTGTGTCTCTTGCTTTTGCAAAAGCAGTTGCAAAAAAACAAGAAAAACCACTTTATCAATATATTGCAGATATTTTTGACACAGAGCCAAAAGATATGCCAGTGCCTATGATGAATATCATAAATGGTGGCAAACATGCTGACAACAGTATAAATATTCAAGAATTTATGATTATGCCAGTTGGTGCAACAAGTTTTGGCGAAGGGCTTAGGTGGTGTGCAGAAGTTTATCAATCACTCAAAAAAGTTATAAAAGAAAGTGGATATTCAACAGCAGTTGGTGATGAAGGTGGTTTTGCACCAAATCTCAAAAGTGATGAAGAAGCACTTGAACTTATTGTCAAGGCAATCAAAACAGCAGGATATCAACCAAATATAGATTTCAAAATTGCAATAGATGCTGCTGCTACAGAAATGTTTGATGAAGCAAAAAAACAAGGTCAAGACGGCAGTTATTATTTTTGGAAGACAGGTCAAATGTTTTCTGCCGATGAACTCATTGCTTATTGGCAAGAACTTGCAAAAAAATATCCAATTATTTCGCTAGAAGATGGTCTTGCAGAAGAAGATTGGGAAAATTGGAAAAAACTTACTGATACTTTGGGACAAAGTATTCAAATTGTTGGTGATGACTTGTTTGTTACAAACACAGAAAGACTTAAAAAAGGCATAGAACTTGGTGTTGCAAACAGCATACTTATCAAAGTCAATCAAATTGGTTCTGTTTGGGAAACACTCAATGCAATCAAAATGGCATATGATGCAGGTTACACAGCAGTTGTTTCTCACAGAAGTGGTGAGACAGAAGATGCATCTATTGCAGATATTGCAGTTGGCACAAATTGTGGACAAATAAAAAGTGGTGCACCATGTAGAACAGACCGAGTTTGCAAATACAATCAACTTTTGAGAATTGAAGAAAAGGTTGGTTATATTGGCTCAGTTTATGGCCAAGGACTTAAAAAGTTTGAAAAGTAAAATACAAGGTTATTAAATATAATTATATTCAATCAAAAGATACATCAAAAGGTGTATCTTTTTTGCATTATATCAATCAAATTTTTTGTATTTTTTACTTATTTGTGATATTATATTTATGGCATAATTTTGCCATATGGAGTAACAATGGAACATTCAAAAATTTTATCACTAGAATTGGGCATAACCGAGCCACACGCACAAAACATTATTGCGCTTATTGATGAAGGTTGCACAATTCCATTTATCGCAAGATACAGAAAAGAAATGACTGGTAGTTGCGATGATCAAACTTTGCGTGCATTTTCTGATAGACTAAATTATTTGAGAAATTTGGATAAAAGAAAAGAAGAAGTCAGCAAACTTATTGGTGACCAAGGCAAACTTACTGATGAGTTAAAAGCAAAAATAGAAAACGCCAACACACTTACAGAACTTGATGACATATATAGACCATTCAGGCCAAAAAGGCAAACAAGGGCAACCATTGCCATTGCAAAGGGGCTTGAACCACTTGCAGATATTATAATGGCACAAAAATTGACACAAGGTGACCCACTTGAAATTGCAAAAGAATATGTGCATGATGATGAAGATGAAAAAAAGAAAGTTGCAACGCCACAAGATGCACTTCAAGGTGCACTTGACATAATTGCAGAGCGCATAAGCGATGATGCAGATTTAAGAAAAGAATTGCGTGAATTTATGCAAAAAACTGCTGTTATAGAAACCGAACTCAAACCAGCAGAAAATGCAAAAACATATGATATGTATGATGGCAAAAAAGAAGCCATAAAAACGATTCCAAGCCACAGAATTTTGGCAATAAATCGTGGAGAAAATGAAAAGTGCTTAAAGGTTGCAATCACAGCAAACAAAGAAAGATGTTTGGAGTTTGTTGAAAAACATTATCTAAAAAGAGAAAGCATTTTTACAGAACTTTTGAAAACGACTTTTGAAGATAGTTTTGACCGTCTTATTATGCCAAGTCTTGACACAGAACTCAGAAACGAACTCACAGACAGAGCAAATGAGCAAGCAATAAAAATGTTTAAGGTTAACTTAAAGCCACTTCTTATGCAACCACCACTCAAACACAAAAGAATTTTGGGTTTTGACCCTGGTTATAGAACAGGTTGTAAACTTGCTGTTATTGATGAAAACGGCAAGGTGCTTGATAAGGGAGTTGTTTTTGCAACACCACCACAAAGCAAGATTGAAGAAAGTGAAAAGATTATTTTGAATTTGATTGACAAATACAAAATTGATTGCATTTCAATAGGCAACGGCACTGCAAGCAAAGAAAGTGAAATATTTATTGCAAACCTTATCAAAAAGGCAAATAGACCTGTGACATATATGGTTGTCAGTGAAGCTGGTGCCAGTGTTTATTCAGCAAGCAAACTCGCTGCCGAAGAATTTCCAGAATATGATGTTACAACCAGAAGTGCAGTTTCTATTGCACGCCGTATGCAAGACCCACTTGCAGAACTTATCAAAATTGATGTAAAGAGCATTGGTGTCGGACAATATCAACATGATATGCCACAAAAAAGACTTACAGAAGTTTTGGACGGAGTTGTTGAAGATTGCGTCAACAGTGTTGGTGTTGACTTAAATACTGCAAGTCCAGCACTTCTTTCAAAAGTCAGTGGACTCAATAGTGGCATTGCAAAGAATATTGTAAAATATAGAGAAGAAAATGGCGCTTTTGAAGAGCGTAAAGAGCTCAAAAAAGTCAGCAAACTTGGTGACAAGGCATTTGAACAATGTGCAGGCTTTTTGAGAATTGTTGGTGGAAAAAATATTTTGGATAACACTGCTGTTCACCCAGAAAGTTATGACGCTACACAAAAACTTTTGGCTCATTTTGGAATGACTGCAAAAGATGTTGAAAACGGAAATGTAAAAAATTTGCCAAGTTTGATAGAAAATGCTGGTGCAAAAAAGACAGCACAAGAGATTGGTATTGGTGAGCCAACACTTAATGATATTGTTGCTGAACTTTTGAAACCTGGCAGAGATATTCGTGACAGTTTGCCAGCACCAATGCTCAGGACTGATGTTATGAGTATAAATGACTTAAAACCAGATATGGTTTTGACAGGGACTGTCCGTAATGTTATTGATTTTGGAGCATTTGTTGATATTGGTGTGCATCAAGATGGACTTGTTCACATAAGTCAAATTTGTGACCACTTTATCAAACACCCAAGTGAAGAGCTTTCTGTTGGTCAAGTTGTCAAAGTCAAAGTTTTGTCAGTTGACCTTGACAAAAACAGAATTTCTCTCACAATGAAAAATATTCCAGCAGAAGAATAATTTGTCACGGCGTAATAGCCGTGATTTTTATTACAAAATTTTTTCAACAAACAATCAACATTTGACAAATTGATTTAAGTAATGTATCATTTTTGTATGAAAAAGGTTTGTTATTTTTTTGCATTGGCAATATGTTTTGTTTTTGCTTTTTCTGGTTTTTTATCAGTCAAAAGTGCAAAAGTTTATGCCAATGAAAATTTGAAAGTTTTGGCATTTGGTGACAGCATTGCAGCAGGATATGCACCAAATGTTTCACCATATAGTGATTTAGATGAGACTGATGATGAAGTTTTGCTTCAAAAAAGACAAATGCTTGACAATTATGTTGAGTATTACAATGCAGATTATGGTACATTTGCAAGCAAGTCTGCATTTTCATATATCTTTGCAAAAAATGCAAATGCTTCTGCAACCGTAAAAAGTTATGCAAACAGTGGTGACACATCAACAGATCTTGCCAATTTGCTTACACAGGATAATTATGTAAAAACTTTGGCAGAGACAAACAAAGAAGTTACAATTTTAAATCAAAAAGTTTTGAATGATATAAAGCAAGCAAATGTGATAACATTGTGCATTGGCGCAAACGATGTTTTGGGACTAGCAATTCAAACACTTAATCAAACAATTCAAAACAATCAAATAAGCAAACTACTTACAGGCTTTGATGACACAGAGCTTTCACAATATTCAGCAAATATTCAACAAAATGTGCAAACATTCAAATCAAATTATCAAAACATAATTTTGCCGGTGCTTTGTCAAAATTCAAATGTGTATGTAATGACAATTTACAATCCATACCGTTTTCTTGGTATTGCTGAAAATTTTAATGGATTTAGACAATTATTGCAAATTACAATAGATGGATTAAATCAAATAAACAAAACCATTAGAGACAGTGCAAATAACAATGTGATTGTTATTGATGTTGCAACAAATTTTTCAAATTATTCAGAAAGACAATATACAAATTATGTAAATGTAGATTTGTCACAAATTGATATGATGTCACTTGCAAACATGGGATCTGGTGACATGCCATATTATTTTGACCCACATCCAACACCACTTGGTCAAAAGACCATTGCAGAACTTTATGGACAAAGTTATTCACAAGATACAACAACTCCAATTTCTACAACAGTTATCATTGTTTTATCTATCGCATTTGGAGCTTTGATTTTGTCAGTGGCAACATATTTGATTTTTGAAAAACTTAAATACAAAGCAATAAAGTTTTAACAAAAAATGCAACAAAATTGTTGCATTTTTTTTAGGCACGCAAGAATAACACGATTGAAATAAGTGTTTTCTTATACGCCTTTCAAATCCCATAATGGAATAAAATTTTCTGTTGCGCTTTCAAATTCTTGCAAAAATCCATTTGTGATATTTAACTCTTTTGCATAGTTTGTGACAATTTTATATTCTATTGGTTTTATTTTTCTGTTTATTTCTTCAAATTGATTTGCTTTGTGACAAGGAGTGTATTGACTCATTATGCTCACGAGCACATTATCTTTTGCATTTTGTGCAATCCAATCCAAAATTTTTTTGCTATCAACAGTGCAGTTTGGCATAACAAGATGTCTTATTATAACGCCCTTTTGCATAACACCATTTTTTATTTCAACATTTGGTTGTTGTTTTATCATCTCCAAAATTGCCTTGGTTGCCACATCAAAATAATTTTCTGCCTTGCAATATTTTTTTGAAAGTTCTTTGTCAAAAAATTTTAAGTCAACCAAAAAAATATCAACATATCCAGCAAGTTTTTGCAAACTTTCAATACTTTCATACCCATTGCTGTTCCAAACAATAGGCACTTTTGGCTTATATATTTTGAGTGCTTGCAAAATTTGAGACTGATAATGTGTTGGAGAAACCAAATTTATGTTATGTACATTTTTTTGTTCAAGTTCTTCAAAAATTTTTGCAAGTCTTTGGATTGAAATTTCTTTTCCCCAATGGCCACTGCTTATTTGATAATTTTGACAAAAACAGCATTTTAGGTTGCACCCAGAAAAAAATATAGCACCACTTCCATTTGTGCCACTTATGACAGGCTCTTCCCACAAAAAAACATCGGCTTTTGCAAGCTTTATATTTTGGTTCATTCCACAAAAGCCTACATTATTTTTTCTATCTATATTACATTGCCTTGGACAAATTTTGCAGATCATATCAAAATTATATAATCAAAAATGATATTTTGCAACTGGTTAATCATTTGTTTCACAATATTATTTATCCTTTCTGTTGACAAATTTCAAAATTTTCATTATAATAAATACATAATGAAACAATTTGTGTATTGGCTGTTTGTTGTAATTGCTGTTTTGTTGGTGGCATCAATTAATTTGATATTTGATTTTAGATTTGCAACAATTCTTAATTTTTTGATTACTTTTTTGTTCTTGATTTTGCCGACAGTGGTGGTTGGCTTGATTATGGTAAATTTTATTCCAAAAAATTGGTATAGAACTGACAAAAAAATTTATACAGAAAAATCTTTTGAAAAAAGCTTTTTTAACATTATAAAAATAAAAAGGTGGAAAGATTATGTGCCACAACTCTTAAAAATTGACAATATAAATGATGCCAAAAAAGACAATGTAGATACAAAAAGTGTAGAGTATATAAACTTTTTTATTTCAGAAACTTGCAGAAGTGAATTTTTGCACTTATTTTATATTTTTAGTGAATTATTCGTTTTGATTGTTTTGTTTTTTATCAAAACAGAGTGGGCACTAAAATTTGGTATCGCAATAACAATTATTTGGATTATTTTTCACATGATGTCAGTTTTAATTCAAAGATACAATCGTCCAAGACTTAAAACTTTTTTGAAAAGAATAGAAAAAAATAATAAAAAAAATTATGAAAAGTATTAAAATGTTTTTTTATAACTGAATTGAAAAAAAGGATTTTGACAAAATATTTATAGATTATGATAGAAATTTTTTATGTTGTTCAAAAAGTGTTTTTGATTATATTGGCAATATCACTTGTTTTGTTATTGCCAAGATTTTTGTATGCAATTATGGGATTTGGAAAGCAAATTGTTTTTACTCCCAAAAACAAAAAAAATACAAAATTTGCAATTTTGATACCTGCAAGAAATGAGAGCAAAGTTATTGAAGAATTGTTGAAAACAATATCAAATCAAAATTATTCAAAACAAAATTTTGATGTTTTTGTGATTGTGAAAGAAGATAATGACAAAAGCATAAAAATTGCAGAGAAGTTTGATTATACTGCTCTTGTTTGCAAACAGCAAAAGTGCAAGGGTGATGCACTTGACTATGCTGTTCAATATATTTATAACAACAATTTAAGTTATGACGCATTTTTGGTGTTTGATGCTGACAATGTTCCGTCAAAAAACTTTTTGAAAGAAATGGACAAAGCAGTTTTGAGTGGCTATGATATTGGAATTGGCTATCGCAACAGCAAAAATTGGAATGATGGTTGGGTGGCAAGTTCAACAGGGCTAACATTTAGTTTAATCAACACACTTTCAAACAAAGGGCGTTCAAAACTTGGCGTAAATTGCATATTTTCTGGGACAGGCTATTTTATTAGCCAAAAAGTAATTGCGAAAGAAAAAGCGTGGACATTCAAAACTTTGACAGAAGATTATGAAATTTCACTTTATGCCACATTAAACAACCTAAAAACAACATATGTTGAAAAGGCAGAGTTTTTTGATGAACAACCTTGCGACTTAAAAACAAGCATAAAACAAAGAGTTAGATGGGTTAAAGGTTTTATGATGGCAAGAAAGTTGTATGCCAAAAAAATTGCAAAATCAATTTTTACACAAAAACAAAACAAATGGTCAAAAATAGAACAGACAGTTGGGATACTTCCTGTGGCGTTTATTGTTGCAAGCACAATCATATATCTACTATTTCAAATTGGATTTTTTGTTGCATCAAAAATTATGGCAATAAATTCCCGTATGTTTGCATTGGAGTTTTTGAAAGTTTCTTTGATAACATATGCAGTTCTTGTTATTTTTACTGCAATTCAGTTTTTGGCAGAAATTAGAAAAATAAATATAACAACAAAAAATATGATAAAAACACTTTTGCTTAATCCATTTTATACTGCACTTTATATACCTGTTGCAATAAAGGCGATATTTTCAAAAAACATTGGTTGGGACAAAATTGAACACAATAAATCAATGGCAGATGCAAATATAGAAAGTTTAAGAAAACCAGATGAGATAGAAGATGAAACAAAAGCAAAGCATAAAGCATAAAAAAACACTGACAAAATTTCAGTGTTTTTTTGTTATTATTTCAATTCACGGTCATCTGGCGTAAAATACAATCTTCCTCTTCCCATAAAAAGAGAAATCAAGAGCCACAAGCCTGCAAGCAAGACCAAAATATAAACAATAACAGAACCAACTGTTCGTCCTGCACCAAAGATTGCTGACACAAGGTTCCAGTCAAAAATGCCGACAAGACCCCAATTTATTGCACCAACAAGCACAAGCACAAAGGCGATTATGTTTGCAATAGCCATAAATACCTCCCTTATCAATAATTTGTGCAATATATATAAAAATATTTATAAAAAGATATACACTGTTTGAGTGTATATCTTAATAAATGCAATAATCAAATTTCACTGTCAAGTGCACCATTTTTTGCTTCTTCAATTACAAATTTAACAAACATATCTGCTTCTTTTCTGCTATTAAAAGCAAAACTGTCTCCAAACCAAGTAGAAATTGTGTTTTGACTAGTTAGGTGTGGGAGTTCTGTTTTTTGTTGAATCAAAACTTTGCTTTTTTCTGTTTGAGAATTTGTGTTTGTTATTTTGTATCTCAATTTGTTTTGAACATATACAAAGTCATCATTATTGTCATTTTCAGTTTTGTCAGAGCAATAAGCCAAATAGATATTTTTGTTTAGGTCAAAATCTTCTTTTATGTGCTTGTTTAATTTATATCTCAATGCATCTTTGTTTCTTAACATATAAATTAGGGTATAAATTTCATCAATTTTGTAAGTTGCAACATAAAATTTATAATCTTTTCCGGTTACATACAAAACTTCTTGTGCAATGCAAGAAAATTTTTGATTGAATGGATTTGTTAGTTTTATATTTTTTTCATTTGTTTTTGTATGGTTTTTGTCAGACAGAATATCAACACCGTCAAACACATAGTGACCAGAAATGCCAATGCCCAAATATTTGTTTGTTTGCATAGTTCTTATTTTTTGACTATCTTTATTGCAATATTTGAATAACATTACAATAATCAGAAAGTGCACTATTGGCAAAATCAAACAAAGCAAATAAAACAAACTTATAACAAAAGAGAATACTACTGAAACTACTATAAAATCAAAATTTACAAACAAGATTGCATACAAAGTTTTTGAATTTCTATTTTTGAAAAATATATCAAGACTGTTTGCAACACCAACAAAACTTGCACGAAGCATAAAAATGTTTGATGGAAGCGTAAGTTCCAAAATTGACAAAAATAATATTTTTGACAAAAGAGTAGCACTTGCATCAAAAAATGCCCAATATAAAAACAACACATCGGTTAAAAGCAAAAGTATTGGAAAAATTTTTCTTATTATTGTCTGACTTTTTAATCTCATAAATTTATTATATCACATATTATCAAAAAAAGATAACTTTTATGACAACAAAGTATTTTACTTTTGGTTAAAAATTAAACATATCAAAAAAATTGCAATATTTGTTTTTATATGATAAAATTTATCAAAAGGTGAAATATGGCAAATTACAATTTTTACATATCAAACAAAAAATGCAAAGAGCAAGCAAGAGAGTATTTGCGTTATACTTGGAAGGCAAGTGCAAACGCAACACTTTTATTTTATGGACTTACATTACTTCTTTCTTTGTTTGTTGTGTTGCCAGCAGTTTTTGTTGCATGGTGGCTTGTGTTTCCGTTGCTTTTTTTGGAGTATATTGTTTGGAGTTTGCTTGATTATGGTTACAAAAAATATTTTTGGCAACTTACTCAACTAGAAAAAGTTTCAACAAAAATCTTGTTTTCAGGTTTTTCAAAAAATGCAGGCAAAATAATAAAAACATACTTAAAAAAGTTGTTTTTGGGTATTTTTTGGCTTATTTTGTTGATTGTTCCATATTGTTTCAAACAGCCAGCATATGCAATGGCTACTTACATAATTTGGGATAAACCTGATGTTGCAAATCCAGTTAAAGAGAGCAAACATTTGATGACAGGCAATCTTGATAGATATGCAAAATTTCAATTTTCATTTGCACATTGGTATTTGCTTATTCTTGTTACAGCATTTATTGCCGGCATTTGGGTTACACCATACATTGCAACAGCAGAAGCAGTGTTTTATGAAGACTTAAAAACTGATTTTTAATAGAGAAAGTTTTTGCTTTCTCTTTTTGTTGCCAAATTGTGTCATTTTGCAAAGTGCTTGATTTTGTTGAAATATGTAAAAATAAGTGGTATAATAAATAGGTTATGAAATATAAAAAAGCTAGATTTAACGCCCCATTAAAAGTTATTATTAGTTTTCTTATTTTGATTTTGGTTGGTGCCTTTTTGCTCTCATTGCCAATCGCTTCAAAAGACGGAAAATGGTTTCCTTACATAAATGCACTATTCACAAGCACAAGTGCAGTTTGTGTAACAGGGCTTATTGTTGTTGATACAGCAGTGCACTTTTCACTTTTTGGGCAAATTGTAATTATGTTTTTGATACAGATTGGTGGTATAGGGTTTATTTCCTTATCAGCACTTTTCTTGCTTGCAGCAGGCAAAAGATTAGGTTACAAAAACCGTGTTATGCTTCAAGAAAGCTTAAATCAAGATACATCACAAGGCATTGTTGTTCTTATCAAAAAAATTGCCAAAATTGTGTTTATAATTGAAGGTGTTGGCTTTGTGTGTCTTGCACCGAGCATGATTGTTTCTTATGGTTGGCTTGACGGACTTTTCAAAGCATTGTTTTTGTCAATATCAGCATTTTG
>Ga0256404_1010756_pt1 | contig 12527 bp, 10 predicted proteins | sample RumenRJG_01DNA_FD_185990 | JGI IMG/M metagenome (GOLD analysis project Ga0256404, IMG submission 185990) | Bovine rumen microbial communities from Lethbridge, Alberta, Canada - RJG_01 | ecosystem: Host-associated > Mammals > Digestive system > Stomach > Rumen | place: Canada: Alberta | collected...
AAGAGGTGAAAATTTGTCTTGGTTAATAGTGCTCATGGTATTATTGTTTGCTTCAATTAAAAATACAAGTCCTAGGAAGCAGTCTGTATCAGTTATCATTCCTGCATACAATGAAGAGCCTACAGTAGGTCAGGTCGTATCAACAGCACTTAAATTGTCCTATGTGGACGAAGTCATTGTTGTTGACGACGGTTCAACAGATAGAACTACTGAAGAGGCTGAAAAGGCTGGAGCTACTGTTATCGGACACATAACCAACCAAGGCAAAGGTTCCGCTATCAAAACAGGAGTAAAGCACTCCAAAGGGGACATACTCGTTTTCATCGATGCGGATATTTCAAATCTGTCCACCAACAAGATAGATACCATGATCCGTCCGATTCTCGAAGGCGAGGCGGATATTACAAAAACCAAATTCGCCCGTGAAAGCGGCCGTGTCACCGAACTTACAGCAAAACCTCTTTTAAGCTTCTTTTTCCCGGAACTCAACTTCGAACAGCCTTTAAGCGGCCAGTTTGCAGGAAAACGTTCCGCATTGAACAAGATCAAATTCGAGGAGGACTACGGAGTCGATGTAGGAATTGTCCTTGATGCTGATGTTCACGGAATCAAGATAGTCGAAGTCGATATCGGCGAGATAGACCATGACATGTCTCCTCTAGCCAATTTGAATAAGATGGCTAATGAAGTGGTCAGGACAATCATCGACCGCGCTGTCAATTACGGCCGTGTCACAATGATGGATACATTGGGCAATTATATTAGAATGGCAATCATGTCATTGTCCCTGGTAATTCTAGGTCTCTTCATGCTTTTCTTTGTCCCAGCCATTCCTTTGATTGTTGCCGGACTTGTAGTCGCCATAGGTGCGGTATTGACTATTTACTACATAATTCAAATCATAAGAAAATCAGTACCTATCTTAAGAAAGAGCGATGCAAGGATTTCACTGAGATCCTTTATCAACATGCATTTTCCTGTTATCATATCAGGTTTGATTCTTGTATTGATGCTTTCAACATTTCTCTCAGCCACCACATTTTCAGACGGCCGTGTTTCAGTCGAACTCACTTCAAGAAATCTTGTCTACTCATCAGACAATTATCATGATACAATTTCCGTGAGAGGTCCGTATACCATCGAAGCGTCTCCGGATAATGAAACCGATGTTGTGAGAATTCCTCAAGATGCTCTTAGAACGATGGAGATGACTGTAAATGATACCATGATCATTGGAGGGGAGGAATATCTTGTAAATTCATCAAGGGATGGAGAAGGAGATACATTCAGACTGCCTTATGATGTGATTGACTCATTGGATGTTACTGCAGGTGATGTGATAGCAAACAGCCGTATCACTTCAATATTTGAAAACGTGGTTGTAATCCACAATATTAAATTCACAGAACTCAAGGAAAAACTGGAAGGAAATGTGGAATTCAGCGTAAGTCAAAGAGCTGAAAATGCGACTTTCTTCAATCTCACCATGGATAATGAATCAGTATTGTCATCTGTTGGAATATTCGATAATGATTCCTCTTATTCAATAGCTCTTGACGATGAGGTAGTATGCAGCTTCAATCATGAGGATATTGAAAACGGAACCTACGAGTTCGATAATGGAGTCCATAGTGGTACCATTGAATTCAAGGACAGGAACAATACATCAATAAGGCATTTCATGACATCAGACAGAGATTCCTTTGTTCATTTGTATAGTTTATGAAAAATGATTGTTTAATTTATTTTAAAAGCTTTTGCTTGGTATTATAGTTTTATGAGGATATATGATGGAAATTACAGGTACTGTTACAACTGGTTTGGGAAAAGCCGCCTACTTTTTAGGCCAGGATTTTTACAAGAATCAATTCATGGAAAAATGCGGATTCACTCCATTTCCAGGAACTTTGAATATTATTGTGGATGAGGGAAAGCTTGAGGATATTCAACTCATGAAAAACAGTTGTAATAATGTCATCCAGCCGGATGAGGGGTTCGGAGCAGTCAAATACATCAAAGCTTATTTGAATGAGGATATTGCCGGAGCCATAGTATTTCCCGCCAAGACAACTCATGAAGAACATTATCTTGAATTCATTGCCAAGGACAAGCTGAGGGATAAGTATGGTTTTGAAGATGGTGATGAAGTCAAATTGACTATTGACTTATAGGTGGATTGTCATTTTTTTAAAATTATTGTATCGATGCTAATTATTCTTATTTTTAAAATTCACTACTATTCTATTCTTTTTCATCTTTTTTGAAACATTTTTTATTAATTCTATTCCATTTTTTTAATCATTTCGCGATAATTGCCTATCTGAAGTTCAAGACTTGTAATGGTATCCTGACTGGCTTTTGCCGCCTGCTTGCTGGAAGAAGACAAGTCTTCAATTAACTTGTCCTGCTTTTCAATAATCATGTCCTTCTGTGCTATCAGGCTCTCATAGGTTTTGGAAATCTTCTTAAGCTGCAGTTCCAGTGAGTCGGTATTGTTTCTTACCTGCTCCTTGTAGTCGTCTATTAAAGTTCTCAAATACTTTATCTGGTCCTGCTTGTCTTCAATTATCGCTTCTTTTTCCTTTATCTTCTTATCCAGTTCATCAAGCTCTTTCAACTTTGACTTCTCATTGTTGATTTCGTTCTTGATCTTCCATTCGAGCTGCTCTTTTTCATATTTGGATTTAAGAAGAGTGTTCTTGTATTTGCTTATCTTTTCATCCTTTTCCTTTGCATCCTGGTTTAATTCATCTATTTCAACATTTTTAAGGTCTATCTGGCTTTTCAAGTCTTTGATTTCATCTTTCTTCTCTTCAAGACTCCATTCGGCTTCCTGCCTTTTGATGTCTTCGATTTCGAGTCTTTCCTCAAGCTCGGTTATCTGCTTTTTGAATTTTCTTATCTGATTTTTACACGGATTTTTATTTTTTGAAGATTTGCCATTATTATCAGAATTGTTTTGTGTCATTTCGAGACCTCTTGAAATTTTAAAAATAGAAAATAGGATTAAATTAAAATAAAATAAAAAAAGAAAATAGCTATTTCAGCTATTATAAAAACTAATTCATCATGCTTTTTCAAAAGTTTTGAGTTTTATGCCTTTTCAAAAGCAGCCATCGCTTTTATGATTTTTGCATCATCCTGAGGTTTTGCCTGCAGTTGAAGACCTACTGGAATTCCATCTACTTCTCCAGCCTTTATGCTTGCTGCCGGAATACCTGCAAGGTTTGCAATTACAGTTAAAACATCGTAGGCATACATTTCCATGGTGTCAAGCTCTGCACCGATTTCGTGAGGCAGCTTAGGAACTGTAGGTCCCACAATCAGGTCCACCCCTTCAAGCATCTTGTTGATTTCCTGTCTGATGAGGGAACGGGATTCAAGAGCTTTCTGGTAATACTTGCCGCTGAATTCCTTTTGTGAAATGTATGAACCCATTTTGATTCTTCTCAATACCTCGTCTCCGCATACTTCTTCGATTCTGGAACCGTATTTTCTTCCATCATATTTTCTTGTAGCTGAGAAGAATTCCACATAGTTGATGAGGTAGTATGTAGGAAGACAGATATCTATGTATCCGAACTCGAGTTCCACGACTTCAGCACCAAGGGCTTCGAGCTTTGCTATAGCTTCATCGATTTTTTCATTGATTGTATCGTCGGTGACTTCTCTGAATTCCTTTACAGTAGCTATTTTCATACCTTCAAGAGGTTTTTCCCCTTCAATGCTTAAAGCCACTTCTGTAAAGTTCGGAGCCTCCCATTTCAATGTTGTACATTCGGTTCTGTCATATCCGACAATGGTGTCCAATGCAAGTGTGATTCCAGTGATGTCATTTGCCATCGGACCAATCTGGTCGAGACTCATTGACAAGTCGAGAAGTCCCTGTCTTGAAACAGCTCCATAAGTAGGTTTGAATCCAAGCACTCCACAGTGGGAGGATGGGTTTCTGATTGAGCCTCCGGTGTCTGATCCGATTGCAATATCGCACATCTCGGCTGCTACAGCTGCCGCACTTCCTCCAGAAGAGCCTCCAGGGATTCTTCCAGGTGCTGCAGGGTTGTTTACAGGACCGTAGTATGAGGTTTCACATGAGCTTCCTGCTGCGAATTCATCCATGTTGTTGATTCCGATGATGATTCCGTCTTCGGCTTTTATTCTTTTGACGACAGTTGCATCATAGCTTCCTATGTAGTCCTCCAGGGTTTTGGAAGCTGCGGATATGATGAAATCCTCCACATTGATATTTGCCTTGATACCGAATACCAGACCTGCAAGAGCTCCGACTTCTTCTCCAGCCTTGATTCTTGCATCAATATCTTCAGCCTTTGCCAAAGCTTCTTCCTTGTTGATTTCTAAGAATGAGTTAATATCATCGTTTTTTTCTTCAATTACCTTAATGTAGTTCTCCACATTTTCCTTTGCAGTAATTTCCTGATTTTTAATGGAATTTAATTTTTCAAGGACTGTCATTAAAACACCTTTTTATTTTTAAATAACTAGATAAGATTCATAATCTAATTTTTTGATAATTATAATTTTGATATAATAATATAGTTATATTTGTCAAGGTTTATAATGTTTGGTATTTTTCAATCAGTTTTTATTTTTTTTAATTATTCAATATCAAGGAAGGTTTTTTAATTATTTTTTTAACAAAATTTTTAAGTCATGAAAAACATAGCAAAGATAAAAATTCTATTTAATAACGATTTTAATAGTCAAGTTAAGGGAGGATTGAAATGAAAGCCGTAGTATTTGATAATTCAGGAACATTGGTACACAGATACAGAATCATAAAAGACCTCTCTTCAGGGGAGTTCATCACAAATATCAACTCTCTCGACCTGATTGACAAGATGGAAACAGCTGCTCTTGTCGTACTGCAGTTCAACATAGACTGCTTGAAAAAAATCAATCAGGACATGCGTGTCTGGGACCTTATTGTGGATTATGACATTGGCTATGATGTCAGCTATTCTTCCATGCCTGTCAGTGATGATGAAGTCGATGAGATCTTAAGAAATGACGATACAATCATAGCAGACATTACCGAAGGCCTTCCTATTTTAATGGAAGAAGTTCCGAGAATGGAATTATGCATAGGTTCCGCTCTTATTTTGAATGTTGCTGAGAAAAGAGTTGCATATACAATCACAACTGCGGGACAGCTATTTGAAAATGCTGCAGATACCGTCTCCAAACTTCAGGGCAATGGAATTGAAGTCTATATCGCATCAGGTGACAGGAAGGGAGCAATCAAGATGCTTGCCGCTTTTTTAGATGTTCCGGCAAGCCATGGATACGGTTCAGTCACCACGGAAGGAAAGGCAGGTGTTGTCAAAAGCCTCAAGGACAAGGGATATGAGGTCATGATGGTTGGTGACGGCCCTAATGATGTTCTGGCATTTTCTCATGCCGATGTAGCCGTTTTGACTTTGGAGCAAACTGGAAATGCTCCGGACAGTCTGAAATCCAAGGCAGATCATGTGATAAATGATATCTCCCAGGTTTTGGATATTGATTTTTAGGTTTTGATATGATTTCCGTCATTAACTTTCCTTATATTTTTTAAAATATCCATAATTTTTTTTGAGGATTTAAATTTTCCATATATTTTTTAAAATATCCATAATTTTTTTTGAGGATTTAAATTTTCCATATATTTTTTAAAATATCAATAATTTTTTTTAGAGTGATTTAGATGAGTCTGGCGATGAAACTGGTTTGCGATGAATGCGGTTTTGAATTTGAAAATGATGGGACTGATTTGTTCTATATCGATCCAGATACAAGAGAGATCTTCGACCACAGGGTGATGCTTCGCGAAGAAGACCCTTCAGAGAAGGCCTTGATAAAGGGAGATACTTTTGAAAGCTATTGCTCTCATTGTGATAAGAATGTGAAGCTGTATTCCATCAGGGAATTTTCAAATCATGATGCAGAAGAAGCCATTCAAGTGGTTTTGGATGCATTGAAAAGAAGGCCGAACAATATAAAGCTGAGCTCTCGTCAAAAACACAGATATTTCTTATCCACCATATATGAAGTTGAGATAAAAGACATTGTTGAGAATAAAACAATCAAAAAATATGATGTCAATGACTTTGAATCAAAAGAAGAAGCTATTGAAACTGCCAGATTTGATTTTAAAGAATTGATTGAGGATATGGCGAATTATGACATTGATGATTTGAAGACAGATCCTGAATATATTTATGTTGTGGAATTAGGCACAGACTATGAGGACAGGCAAATAAAATGCCCTGAATGCGGAAGGGAAATTCCCAGAAGGATAAATCCCTTTGACAAGTGTCCTAAATGCGACGGAGAGCTTGAACTTGTTTCCACAATGCTTTTAGATGGTGTTTAGTTATTATTACATGTTTTTGCAATGCTTTTAGAGGGGTTTAACTATAAATCATTCCATTGTACAGAATCAAAAATTATTCCTTTACAGCTACCAGATGCATTCTGAATCTGGACTGCTGTTCCAATTTTTCTACTTTTAAATTAGCTTTTTTACAATATCCTCTTACCTCTTCAAGAGTATGCATCTTGACATCTCCATGGCCTGTAAGATTTGCAAGGGGCAGTTCAACCTTATTTGCAAACCATGTAAACAGCTTGTTGGCTGCATTGTCCCTTAATATGAGCTTGCCTCCTGGTTTGAGCACTTTGTAAACGCTGTTGAAAAAGTCCTGTGGATTTGGGTAGTGATGAAAGCTTTGTGAATTGATTACTATGTCGAATGAGTTTTCTTCAAAAGGCAGGTTTTCGCAGTCTCCCACAATAAATTCGGTATTGGGCAGGTTTTTCATTTTTGCCTTTTCTATCATCTTGGGTGAGAGGTCTATTCCAGTATATTTCTTATTGCTGTATTCCTCATGGAGCAGGCTTATCATGGGAGCGGTTCCGCATCCTGCATCGAGAAGTGTTTCAAATTCTGTTTTTCTTATTTCTTCTAGAATTGGAGGATAGTCCCTCTTGCACATTTCATATATTCCTGCATTTCCACTTTCATATTTTTCCGCCGCCTTGTTAAATTCCTTGATGGATAATTCCTTGTATTCCTTGTCAGTTTTCATAGTATTCGCCATATCTTAATTTTTTAGGTATACCTAAATATATTTTTTATACTTATTAAACCTATTTAATTATTCAAAAAACTTTTATATGTATTCGAGCAACAATATTGTACAGGATGATTTAAAAATTGTTATAGATAATTCATTTAATGATTAATTTATTGGTTAAATTGTTAATCTGTATTATTTTAAATTGGATAGCTAGTAATTCGAATAAATGATTAAGATTTAAGGAGATTAAAGGTGCAGGAAGATTTCAATATTCAGGAATATTTGGCGAGAAGCGTGGAAAACATAGTAAAAGATTCCATAAAAGCAACTTTGAAAAATCCAAAGGAAGCCTTGTTTCTAGCGGGTTTTGCAAAATCAACAAGAAAGGCTACAAAAACAAGGGAGGAATATCTCAAACAGGATATCAACATTCCAGCTTTTCTAATTGCAAGCATAACTGCCGATTGCAATCTCAACTGTGTCGGATGCTACTCTAGAACTAACAACGACCATCATCAGATCCCTCTCTCTGATAGCCAGTGGGAGGATATCTTCAGGCAATCAAGAGATCTGGGAATAAGCTTCATAGTTCTTGCAGGAGGCGAGCCTATGATGAGGGAGGATGTTCTGCTCAAGGCAAGCAATTTTCCAGAAATACTATTCCCTGTATTTACTAATGGAACCCTATTGAATGGCAATTATCTGGAGCTCTTTGATGGTAATAGAAATCTCATTCCTGTATTGTCCATAGAAGGAGACAGGGATGTTACTGATTCCAGAAGAGGTGAAGGGGTCTACAGCCAGGTTACAGATTCAATGCAGCTGATGAAGGATAATGATTTGATTTTCGGTGCATCAGTAACCGTTACAAAAGATAATTTGAATTATGCAGTTTCTGAAGAATTTATAAATCTTTTGAAAAGCTCTGGCTGCAAGGTATTGTTCTTTATAGAATTTGTTCCTGTCGACGGCAATGCAAATCTTGCTCCAAGTGATGAGGAGAGGGAGTTACTAATGGAGGAGATCGCTGATTTGCGGGAAAAGCATCCTGAAATGCTCTTCATGTCTTTTCCAGGAGATGAAAAGTCAACTGGAGGCTGTCTGGCTGCTGGGAGAGGATTTTTCCATATCAATTATCATGGCGGTGCAGAACCTTGTCCTGCCTCACCATATTCTGATATCAATGTCAGGGACGCCACCATTTTGGAGGTTCTGGAGTCTGGATTTTTCAAGTCCCTTCGAGAAGATGGCATCCTGACTGAAGACCATGATGGAGGATGTGTGTTGTTTGAACATAAAAAAGAAGTGGAGAGCTTGTTGAATCATTAGCTAATATTCAATATTTATTCATTCTTAATAAATGATTCATCGATTATTTAAAAGAGATATTTATAATAAACAAGAACAAATAATTACTTAAAGATAAAGGTGTTAAAAATGGTTAGTTTTGAAGAATTTCCAATTTCAACTTCCAATTATGTCCCTGGATACAAGGTAGTGGAAGTCAAAGGTTTTGTATATGGTCTTACCGTACGTGCAAGAGGCTTAGGCGGAGATATAGGCGCAGGCCTCAAAGGTATTTTAGGTGGAGAAATCAAGCAGTATGTTACCATGATGGAGGATTCAAGAGATGAGTCCGTCCAGCGCTGCATTGAACATGCAAAGGATCTGGGAGCCAATGCAATCATCTCACTCAGGATGGATTCAGACAGCATTTCCCAGAACATGCAGGAAGTTCTTGCTTATGGAACCGCTGTTGTAATTGAGAAAAAAGAGGATAATGAAAGGGTATTTTAATTACATAAAATATTTTTCTATAAAAAACAGATATATTCTATCAACTAGTTAAATGAGTGAAAGAATAAACTTCACTCATTTATTTGTTTTTTTATGGGGATTAACTTAACTTTATTATTTCTTTCCTGTTTTTGTATGAGTAAACAGCATCTTACTTAAATTTAATACTTGGCATTACGGCTTTTTAATCATAAATGATTACTTGGCATTACGGCTTTTTAATCATAAATGATTAAATAAAGTCCAGATTTCAGGGTATTCCTCAGCTATTGCCTCATCAATGAGTCTTGAAGCCTCTTTGGATATGCTGAATTCCGGCTGAGTTTTTCTCAAATACCTTAATACAGCTGCTGATTTTGCTGACCACAAGGTAATTCTTGGATTCTTTTCAACAGTTTCAATGATTTCAGATATATTCTTTTCATCTTCTTTTGATAAAAAGCTTTCATCCTCATTTATATTTAAGGAGTCTTCAATATTTGGTATGTTTTCATCATCAAGTATGTCTTTAATTGAATCTTCCTCTTTAATTTTTGATGCTTCTTCTTGAGCTGATTTTTCCTTTAGTTTGTCCACTGTTTTTGTTGATAATTCTTCCTTGTAATCAATTCTTGCAGTTTCAGATTTCTCTTCTACAATTTCATCATCATTTCCTAAAACATTTGTGAAATTTTTTGATGATTTTTCTGTCTTTTCTGGATTATTCTCTTCTTCAGGAATATCTTCATGGATAGTTTCGGTTTCTGTTTCTTTTTGAATTGCTTCAGATTCTGTTTCCTCTTGATTTTCTTCATCTGATGTTTCTTCTTGAATATCTTCAGCTTCTTCAACCTCTTCCATCTCTTCGGAGTCTTTCATCAGGTCTTCTAATGATATTCCTTCTTCGACTTCTTTCTCCTCAGCTATATTAGGAATCAAAGAGTCCAATCCTCTTCCTAATCCTGAATTTCTTTCTTTTTTTGCCATAATACCAAACCCTTTTTGTATTTTTTAATTTTTTATTTTCTTTTTCTGCAAATGTTTATTTACAGTTCTAAAGTTTCATTTATGTTCTAGTTCTAAAAGTTCCCTAGCCAGTCTCAAATAGCTTTGGGAACCTTTGCTTTCTGGATCATACAATATGCATGGCTTTCCATAACTAGGAGCCTCAGCCAATCGTATGTTTCTTGGAATAACTGTCTTGAAGATGTATTCCTCGTCTTTGAAGTATTTTTTAAGCTCTGAATAGACTTCCCTTCCCAATCTGGTTCTCGCATCGTAAAGGGTTAATAAGATTCCTTTTATTGGGGTAGGGCTTCTAAGCCGTGTCTCTACAAGCTTGATTGTGTTCATCAAATCAGCCAGTCCTTCAAGAGCGAAGTATTCTGCCTGTATAGGTATTAAAACACTATCAGCAGCTATTAATGAGTTGATAGTGATTACTCCCAGTGATGGAGGGAGATCTATGATTATGTAATCGAATATTCCCTTTATAGGTTCAAGCAGATTTTTCAAAGCTATATGATAGTTTTCTTTCTGTGATAATTCCACTTCTATTCCACTTAAATCAATGTTGCTTGGAAGTATGAAAAGATTTTCAACTTTTGTTTGTATAGTTGCCTTCTGCACGCTGCAGTCTTTTACAAGTGCTGAATATACAGTATTTTTTATTTCTGTCTTGTTTATTCCAAAGCTGGTTGTTGTATTTGCCTGTGGATCCATGTCTACAACAAGCACGGCCTTTCCCATCAAAGCCAATGCGGTAGCAAGGTTGACAACAGTTGTTGTCTTTCCACAGCCTCCTTTTTGGTTCATTACAGCTATTGTTTCCGCCATCTAAATTCTCCTGATTTTTGTACCCATTGATTATTAAATTAGTCTGATTTAAAAGTTTTAATAAAATTAAGATTTTTACTCATTTTTCTTAAGTTATAACTTTTACTTTTTAAGTTATATCTGTTAATTTAGATCTTTTTACTAAAAACTTTTAATTTATAACTTATTTCTTTTAAGTTAAAACTTTTAAGTTATATATTATAATTTATAACTTATACTATATAAGTTTTAAGTTATATGTTTTAACTTATATCTTTTAAGTTATATCTTTTACTTTATAACTTTTAATTTATAAGTTTTAAGTTTTTACTTTTAAGTTATTAGTTATAAGTTATAAGTAATAATTTTCAATAAAATTTTTAAAAAATATATTTAATTTCTCTGGATAAAATGGGGTTTTGCTAATGTTAAAGATAGTTTTTTATAAAAAAAGAGTTTATTATAATAGGGTTTTTAGTAAAAAAAGAGGCAATAAGATAATTTTTCAATTATCCTATTGTGATTTTGAGGAAAAGTTAAAAAGAGAACTTAAAGTTCTCTAAAATATATCTATTTGCTGTTTTCAAGGCTTCCGTCTATGAAGCTTTCGTAACCTTTAAGATCCATTAATCCATGTCCTGAGAAGTTCATGACAATGGTTTTCTCCTCGCCGGTTTCCTTGCATCTGCGAGCTTCGTCAATAGTAGCTGCAATAGCGTGACAGGTCTCAGGAGCTGGAATGATGCCTTCGCAGTTTGCAAACATCTGGCCAGCTGTGAATACATCTCTTTGATGGACAGCCTTAGGAGTTATGTAGCCCTCATGAGTCAGGAGGGATACTTGTGTGTTCATTCCATGGTATCTGAGTCCTCCGGCATGCACGGAAGGTGCTACAAATTCGTGTCCTAATGTGTACATCTTGAGTAGCGGAGTGAATCCTACATTGTCTCCGAAGTCATAATCATAGCTTCCCTGGGTAAGTGTTGGACATGCTGAAGGCTCAACAGCAATGAATTCTGTATCGCTGTTTCCGTCTATCTTGTCCTTCATGAATGGGAACATTGCTCCACCGAAATTGCTTCCTCCTCCGACACATGCAATCATTGTATCAGGCTCTTCCTCTGCGATTTCAAGCTGTGTCTTGATTTCCTGTCCGATTACTGTCTGGTGAAGGATTACGTGGTTCAATACGCTTCCTAAAGTGTATCTGACATTGTCATCGGATAAAGCGTCTTCAACTGCTTCTGAAATAGCTATTCCAAGAGAACCTGGGGTGTCTGGAGTCTCTTCGAGCACTTTTCTTCCAACTTCTGTATTAGTACTTGGAGATGCGTGTATTGTAGAGTTGTAAAGCTGCATGACTCCTTTTCTGAATGGCTTTTGATCATATGATACTCTAACCATGTATACTGTACAGTCGATTCCCATCATGGAACATGCAAGTGCTAATGCGCTGCCCCATTGGCCTGCTCCGGTTTCTGTAGTTACTCTTTCAATTCCCTGTTCTCTGGCATAGTATGCCTGTGCCAATGCACTGTTCAGCTTGTGGCTTCCTGTTGGAGAGGTGTCTTCTCTCTTATAATATATTTTGGCAGGAGTGTTCAGCTTCTCTTCAAGCTTTGTAGCTCTATAGAGAGGTGTAGGTCTTCCTATCTGCTGATAGATTTCTCTTACCTCTTTAGGGATTGATATGTATCTGTCTGTCGAGAATTCCTGGTTGAGACATTCTCCTACGAAAATATCCGGAAGTGTGGAAATCTGATCTCTTCCTTCACTGTTTTTAGGTGCTGGAAGTTCTACAGGTAAGTCAGCATTAATATTATACCATTTGGTTGGTACGTCATCACTTGATAATTG
>Ga0256404_1010757_pt1 | contig 12526 bp, 14 predicted proteins | sample RumenRJG_01DNA_FD_185990 | JGI IMG/M metagenome (GOLD analysis project Ga0256404, IMG submission 185990) | Bovine rumen microbial communities from Lethbridge, Alberta, Canada - RJG_01 | ecosystem: Host-associated > Mammals > Digestive system > Stomach > Rumen | place: Canada: Alberta | collected...
GTGATCTGACAGCTGTTATCAGTTGAAATATGATGACTAGAACTTTTTATAGACAGTATTCAGTTTTCAAGGTACAAACAAGCTATGAAGCGTCTCTCTGTCAGAGGGCTTTTGGCGACCTAATCATAATATATCCTCCGCAACAGATAGACGTGACGCAGATACAGATGAGGCAGGATTTGATATGAATATGTCTCTGGCATCTGTTTTCAATCTGCTGAATGGGAATAACAGCAAGAAATACTATGCACCCGGAGTACTGAGAGAGGACATCATACAATATCCGACAGATGAGAAAAGATTATTTACTGCAGATCAGTACAGAGATATTCTTTTCAAGATCACAGAAAATCTGAGGGGGATAGTTTATGATAAGAACTATGTGAATTCGCTTCTTGAGATCCTGGAGTCGGAGCTGTCATATGTGCCTTCGTCTACATCAAAGAAAGAGGTACCGGACATATCGCTGTATGATCATCTGAAATTAACCGCCGGTATAGCACTCTGCATAAAACAGTATCTGGATGATAAGCAGAAGTCTTATAAAACCGTACTTTTTGACAGGCAGGAAGATTTCTATATAGAGAAATGTTTCAGACTGGCATCACTTGACATATCAGGCATACAGAAATTTATTTATACCATTACATCAAAAAACGCCTTAAGACATCTGAGGGCAAGGTCTTTTTATCTGGATCTGATGATGGAGCATGTGACAGATGAACTGCTTGACAGAGAAGGATTGTGCAGGGCAAATCTGATCTATTCAGGTGGCGGACATTGTTACATAATACTTCCCGCAACAGAAAAAGCAGAAGAAATATTCCAGGAGTTCCTGAGAGAGCTGAATAAATGGTTTTTGAATGTATATAGCACTGATCTCTATATAGCGGGCGCTGATGCAATCTGCAGTAGCAATGACCTGAAAAACAGACCTGTAGGAAGCTATAGCCAGATATACAGACATATCTCGGAACAAATGTCTGAGCAGAAGAGTCACAGATATTCGGCAGAACAGATCAGACAGCTGAATACTCCCGGGGATGATGACCATACCAGGGAATGCTCATCATGTAAAAGGATGGGGAAAATAGATGCTGAAGGATTATGCCCTGTGTGTGCTTCGCTCAAGAGTCTTTCTGCCTCAATCCTCTATCAGGATTTTTATTCGATAGAGAAAGCTGACGATCCGGATGATCTTCCACTGCCGTTTGGATGTACTCTTGTATCAGATACAAAGGAGTCACTTATCAGGAGAATGGCAGAGGATGTTGATTTTGTCAGGGCCTATGGGAAAAACAGATCATTTACCGGGAGAAAGCTTGCAAAGAGACTTTTCGTAGGAGACTATTCTACTGGTGAGACGTTTGAAGAATACGCAAAGGATGCAAAAGGAATTGATCGTATAGGAATACTCAGGGCAGATGTGGATAATCTCGGACAGGCATTTGTGGGAGGATTTAACAACCCGGCTAATGACGACAGGTATGTGACATTATCAAGGACAGCAACCTTCTCAAGACATATGTCGATGTTCTTTAAGATGTATATAAATGATATTCTGTCACATCCGGAGTTTACAATAGATGGCAGTAAAAAAACAGATAGAAAAATCACTGTGGTTTATTCGGGCGGTGATGATGTGTTTCTGGCAGGTGCCTGGGATGATATTATAGAAGCAGCAGTGGATCTGAGAAATGATCTGAAGAAATATACAGAAGGTACACTTACCATTTCAGCCGGGATTGGCATATATGAGGAATCGTATCCTATAAGTGTAATGGCATCCGAGGTGGCAGATCTGGAGGAAAAGTCAAAGTATCTGCCGGGTAAAGACGCTGTAACTCTTTTAGAGGATGGTAACAGTCATAAAGAAAACGGATATAATATAAGTGATGGAACGTACCATTGGGATGAGTTAATAGATAGGGTTCTTGGAGAAAAATACCGGGCAATAAGCGATTATTTCTCTGTGACACAATTACATGGTAATGCATTTCTTTATCGAATCCTTGAATTACTTAGAGGAATGGGTGATAGAATAAATTTTGCCAGATATGTGTATATGCTCTCCAGGCTTGAGCCTGATGCAAGAGAAGCAGGAAAGGAAGAAAAAGAAGCTTACGACATTTTTTCCAAAGAAATGTATTCATGGGTATCTGATGGAAAGGACAGACGGGAACTGAAGACAGCTATTATGATCTATGTGTATCTGCACAGGGAAGGAGAAGAAAGTGAAGATAATAAATAATGAGAACTATGTAGATAAAGCTGAGCAGACGATAAAAAAGCTCGCTGAGAAGGTGAATCCAAGAACCGGAAAACGTGTTCAGATGGTGACAACGTCAAAGATCAGGAATCTTCTGGCGATGACATCGGACATCTATAATGAGGTCATGGTATCAAAGGATGAGAACCTGAGTCAGGATCTGAAAGCCAGAATAGAGTATTTAAGGGTGCACTTCGTCTATGAAGCAGGACGCGAACCGACTGTGAAGAACCTGGTTGACGAAGCAGGTATCATAGATATACTTAAATCACTTAATGGGACTAGAACAGATTACATACTTTTTAGCAGATACATGGAAGCATTAGTGGCATTTCATAGATACTATGGTGGAAAAGACTGAGGAGGACAGGCACATGTACGGAAAAATAGAGATAAGTGGACAGATAGAGTTATTAACAGGGATGCATATAGGTGGTTCATCTGCTTTTGCAGCAATAGGAGCTGTGGATTCTCCGGTCATAAGAGATGTGAGGAGCGGACTTCCTATCATACCAGGAAGCTCTCTTAAAGGAAAGATCAGGACACTTCTGGCAAAAAGCCATAATGAAAATTTTGCAGTGTCACCTGATGATGATAATCCAAGGGTTACAAGACTATTTGGCTCTGCAAAGAAGGGACAGGTACAGACCAGCAGGGTACTCTTCCCGGATATGCTTCTGACAAACGTAGATGAGCTTAGACAACAGGGGGTTACAAGCCTTACAGAGGTAAAGTTTGAGAATGGAATAAACAGAGCTACTGCAGTTGCGAATCCGCGTCAGATAGAGAGAGCGATAAGAGGATCGCTTTTTGATATGTCTCTGATATATGAAGTATCAGACGAGGATGAAGCATATGAGGATATAGAACTTCTGGCAGAAGGAATGAAACTGCTTGAGTACGATTATCTGGGAGGAAGCGGATCGAGAGGATATGGAAAAGTAAAGTTCAATGACGTAAAGGCAGAGGCGGTAGTAGGGAATCTGGATGATATAGCAGACAGATGTACAGAGATTATCCAGAAAGTATTGGACTGAAAGGCGCACCATGGACTATAGGATTTATAAGCTGACATTTCCGAGTGGTGTGCACTTTGGCAACAATTCATTGGAGAAATCAGAAGTGACCTTCCATGCTGACACACTATTTTCAGCGCTCTGCCAGGAGGCTATAAAAGACTCAGGTAAAGCGCTTGATGAGTTGGTATTGTCGGCAAAAAACGGAGACTTTCTTATGTCAGATGCGTTTCCGTTTATAGGAGATACACTGTATTTGCCAAAGCCATATATTAATATCCGAAGTGATAAGGATGATGGCAATTCAAAGAGAAAGAAGAAATTCAAGAATCTGCATTTTGTTCCAGCTGAGCTGTATCAGGATTTTCTCAGGGGAGAATTCCCTATAGATGAGCGTGGGGATGAGATTAAAAATCTGGGACATCATGCCATGAAGACAGCGGTAAATGTCAGAAGTGAAGCAGAAGAGCCAAGACCATACAGGGTCGGGTCATACTGGTTTGAAAAACGATGCGGACTGTATATAATTATGGCTTTTGCAGATGAGAATAGAGAATATATGATAGAAGATCTGATGGATGCTCTGTCGTATACAGGAATAGGTGGAGAGAGGAGCAGTGGCTATGGCAGGTTTAAATTCAAATCAGCGAAGATGCAGCCGGAGCTTGAGAAGGCGCTGACAGGAGAACATGCAGAGTATGTAACACTTTCAGTATCGCTGCCAGATGATAGTGAGCTTGAAGAAGCATTGGATGGTGCAAGCTATCAGATGATCAGGCGGAGTGGGTTTGTGGCTTCGTCCAGATATTCGGATACACAGCTGAGAAAAAATGATCTATATGTATTTGAACATGGTTCAGTATTTAAGAATACATTTAAAGGACAGATAGCAGATGTATCATCAGGGGGAGCGCATTCTGTGTACAGGTATGCCAGACCATTATTTTTAGGAGTGGACCTATGAATGATTTTTTGAAAAAATATCACGGGAGGCTTACCGTTAAGGGACCGACTTTTGTAGGAAACGGTGAAAAGCTGCTAAAGAAAGAGTACGTCTTGTCTCATTACAACACAAGGATAAACGTGCTTGATCAGGTAAAAGCCTATGCTTTTTTTAAATCCAAGGGGATGTCCTCAGACTATGAGAAGTTTATGATGAACGATCCGCGATCTGATCTCTTTCATTTTATGAAGGATAAGAGGCTTGGTATTCAGGATATCCGCTCCTGTTTTAAATACAGCCTTGATGCAGGGGATGCTCTGCAGGATCATGATAATAAGCGTGAAATACATGTTTTTATCAAGGATCCCTATGGCAATCCATATGTGCCCGGATCTTCGATAAAGGGAATGCTAAGATCGATACTACTTGATGAAGATATTATGGCTTCATCAGACGGGTACAGATCAGAACAGACGAAGATTGGAACCAGACTGTGTTCTATTGGAAAAGTAGGGAAGAGGGAGCTTGCACAGGAGTCAAAGGCAGTTGAGGTAAGATGCTTTAACACGCTGCACAGATATGATTTAAAGCTATACGATGCGGTAAACGATATCATGTCTGGAGTCGTGATCAGTGATTCAGAACCACTTTCCGTGGAGGATCTTGTAATATGCAAAAAGATGGATCTGCGCACTGATGGAAAAGAGAACCCTCTTCCGATCGCACGCGAATGTCTGAAGCCTGGAACGATCATTGACTTTGATATGACCATTGACACATCAATAGCCCATATAAAATCATCAGACATCATGAAAGCAGTCAGGGATTTTGATGATATATATATGGAGTGCTTCTCAAACAAATTCAATGTAGATGCTCTAGATGGAAAGTCAGTGTTCCTGGGAGGCGGATGCGGGTTTGTATCAAAAACATTTATTTATCCTTTGTTTGGAAAGGATAAAGGCGTGCAGATAACAGCAGATATACTCGAAAAACAGTTCCGGGGCAAGCATAGAAACGACAGAGCCAGAAATGTGTCACCGCATGTCATGAAATGTACCCGATATGAGGGAAAACTCATGCAGATGGGACTGTGCCAGCTGACGTTGGAGGAATTTTGACAGATGAATAAGACTATACTTTTTTCTCCGGTGGGAGGAACTGACCCGATATCACAGAACAATCTGCATGATGGCGCTCTTCTTCATATATGCAGATGGTATAAACCTGATGAGGTGTATATGTATATGTCTGATGAAATCCTTAAAAATAGGGATGCTGATAACAGATACATATACTGCCTGGACAGGCTGTCGGAAAAGACAGGCCAGCGGATGCAGTATCATGAGATAGAGAGACCTGATCTTGATAAAGTGTATGACTTTAATTTTTTCTATAACGATTTCAAGAAGGAGCTTGACCGGATAATAGGAGGTGCGGATGAAAGTGATACCATTTATCTGAATATTTCATCAGGCACACCTGCGATGAAAAGCGGGCTTCTGGTCCTTGCAACTCTGCTCGACTACAGATGCAAGCTGATCCAGGTTGTCACTCCTGTAGGAAAAATGAATGAACACAATCATGATGAAAATGATATAGAGATGCTGTGGGAGCTGGACGAGGATAATGACGACGATGCAGTGAACAGATGCAGAGTGGCCTACTGTCCGTCGCTTATTGAAATACAGCAAAAGGATATCATAAAAAAGCATGTGACAAACTATGATTATGCTGCGGCGCTTGTTTTGGCAGAGAATATGTCAGAGGATGCAGCAGGAAGCTTTATTGATCTGCTCAGAATGGCAAGAGAACGTCAGCTGTTAAATCTTAGTGAGTATGATAAATATCAGAAAAGACTGGGAGTTGATTTTTCGCCGGTAAAGAGCAGCAATGAGAGGAACTATTTTGAGTATGCGCTGGAATTGTCATGTAAGCTGAAAAGAAGGGAATATGCGGATCTGATCAGGGGTATAACTCCAATAGTTGCGGGTCTGTTTGAGATGATCCTGAAGTCGAGATGCTCTATAGATATCAGCGCTTATTATAGAGTGGAGAAGAACGGGACTAAAAAGTGGGATACGTATAAGATTAGTGAAAATGCAGAGTTATCATCTGCCCTTCAGGGTGACTGGGATGAGCCAGTAAAGGGAAATGTTGGTTCAGCAGCTCTTCTAAATGCTATTCTTTCTTATTCTAATGATGTGTCACTTAACGAGCTGGTACAGGAAGTACGTGATGTGGAGGATAAAGTCAGAAATATTGCAGCTCATCAGATAGTATCGATAAATGAGCAGATGATAAGTTCAAGAACAGGTTTTACACCTCAACACATAATGAATGACATAAAGCGGCTTTTTAACTATACGAGCATACGATTGAAAAAAGAGTACTGGGATGCATACGAAAGTATGAATTCATTTATAATAGATGCGATCAGTCGCTCGGCTGTAGAGGGGATGTGATCGATGTGCCAATACTTTATGTGGAGGATAATCAGGCTAAAATAGGGATTGATGGACACAGGGCAGTGATTCAATGCAAGGATGGTCTTACGCGATATGTACCGCTAGAAACGCTTGATGGAATAACTATTCTGGGAAAGCCTCAGCTTACTACACAGTTTATGGAGTTCTGCCTTAGAAATGGTATTAATGTAGCTTTTTTTTCAAAGAGTGGTAAATACTTTGGAAGGCTTTCATCAACTGGACACGTTAAGGCTCAGCTACAGCGAAAACAGGCGGCACTATACGATGGCGGATTTGCTCTTCAACTGGCGAGAAAGATTGTTGAAGCAAAACTTCATAATCAGATGGTTCTGCTGAGAAGGTATTCCGGAAGCAGACATATTGACTGCACTGAAGAAATAAAGATGATACGAATCTGTGCCAATAAGGTCATGGAGGCAGATAGTATACCAGAGATTATGGGATACGAGGGTCAGGGGGCAAAGTCGTATTTCAAAGGCCTATCAGAATGCATAGAGCCGGAGTTCAGATTCAATGGCAGAAACAGACAGCCGCCGAAAGACCCGTTTAATTCTATGATCAGTCTGGGCTACTCTATATTAATGAACGAGCTGTATGGTGAAATTGAACTTCACGGGTTAAATCCCTATTTCGGTTTTATCCATAGAGATGCTGAACATCATCCCACACTTGCCAGTGACATGATGGAAGAGTGGAGAGCTGTGATAATTGATGCTGCTGTGATGTCACTGATAAATGGTCATGAAGTGAAGATTGATGGATTTGAAAGGGATGCAACTGAGTCAGGATGTTTTCTTACAAAGGATACGCTGAAGATTTATCTGCAAAAACTCGAGCAAAAACTTCAGACAACGGTAAACTATCTGGACTATGTGGATTATCCGGTTTCTTTCAGAAGTGCTATTTCAAAACAGATACAGAGATTATCTGAAGCTATCTCTGAAGAGAATCAGGAGCTTTACCATCCTATAAGGATCAGGTGAGAAAATGGAAAAAGAGGATTATTTCTTTGAACTCACAGATATTGAAAAAGAGAGCAGAGTTCTGGTGCTTATTATTTATGATATAGTGGATAATAAACAGAGAACTAAGTTTGCAAAGCTTATGGAGGGATTCGGAACCAGGGTTCAGAAATCTGCTTTTGAAGCAAAGCTTACCAAAAAACAGTATGCAAAGCTCTTACGGATGATCCCTCCATTCTGCTCTGACGTGGATTCAGTCAGGGTGTATAAGATAATCGGAAAAAGTCAGGTTACTGCATTTGGCATAAAGACTTACAGACCTGAAGAAGACGATATTATTCTTATTTGAATTTCCAGGTTATAGAAATCCTTAATAACATTGGAAGAGCACATTGAAAATTTAATAATTGACTTTAATAAGAAAATGATCTATTCTAGTCATGGTTTCCATTAGCTTTGATTTGGTTTGCCACGCACGCTTGTTTTCTGGCTCTATTGATAATTGCAATGAGTTTTGGCTACAAAATAATGCCGGTTCCATTTTTGACACGCAAAGCCTTTCATTGGCCCTTGTGATTTGAGGGTTTTGGAGGATGCCATCAAAAAATCTAATCCCCAATAGGGGACGGAAACTGAACTCAAGAGGATACTTAACAACGATACCTTTAATCAAAAAATCTAATCCCCAATAGGGGACGGAAACACAGAAGAAGTTCTTAGCTACCTGTTTCGGTGGCAGATCAAAAAATCTAATCCCCAATAGGGGACGGAAACAAGATGTCAAAGGAGTTTGCCCCTCCTTGCGATACACATCAAAAAATCTAATCCCCAATAGGGGACGGAAACTATAAGCGGAACTGCTAAGAAAGTATGGTTAGGTAATCAAAAAATCTAATCCCCAATAGGGGACGGAAACGATTAGATGCGATTAGTGATGTTATCAAACCAGATCAAAAAATCTAATCCCCAATAGGGGACGGAAACCTGGTGCCGTTATTGTTTTCAGCTCCTTGTCACGATCAAAAAATCTAATCCCCAATAGGGGACGGAAACAGTATCCACAACAGGTAAACTCCATACGTCACGATCAAAAAATCTAATCCCCAATAGGGGACGGAAACAGTGTTTCACGTTTCGTTCCGTGGACTTCACGCTGATCAAAAAATCTAATCCCCAATAGGGGACGGAAACTTATACGCGAATTTTTCACGATGTGGTTGAATGCTGAAAATTGTGATAAAATACTTCAAGATATCTTGACAATTAGTACCGCTTTTTGTAAAATAACAGTAATATTACAGAAATGAACGGATTAACCGTTTGCTCTGTGAAAAAGAAAATAATTGCATGCTGACATGCCACCACTGATCTGATGACTATCAACGAACCTACGACAGCGAGGAGTTGCCTGGTCACGATGCCGGGCAGCTCCTTTTTTGGCTTTAAAGTCAGAGCTGATTAATGGGTATGTCGGTGATTTTGTGAAGGAGGAAAGAGAAGAGATGGATGACATACTGGAAGAGTGTGTGGAGTTTGTATCGACGGAGTTCATACCAGAGAGTGCTGCAGAGACTCATGATATGACGATGTGGCTCAGCAAGGAGCTCAATGCCAACAGGTCGTCGGTGATGAAAGTGGAGAATATGTTCAGGAAAGGACGGGAATTCTTCGAGGCTGAGAATATCGGCTTTTACGGGTATCCGCATTTTAAGGGGTTGATCGCAAGAGGCGTTGGACAAGAGAGATGCACCACAACAGGTGGGGATTTTCTATGGAAACTGTTCCAAGTCCGTTTAAGCCGACTGATGGCTTTCATGATTGCTATCTGCGTGCGAGCAGCGAACAGAGGTCATTTGTAGTGGAAGTCAGGAATCTTCAGAAATGGTTTCCTGAGGAGCATGAGAAGCTTACTTCGTGGGGCTTTGAGAGATTTCTCTGCGTACCATTCAAAGGAATGGATAATGGCTTTCTGATAATAAAGAACCATGATGCAGATAAGCCGTTAGGGCAGGTACGTGTCCTGATGGACTATATAGATCCACTGATCAGGAACCTGGCACCGAATATGGAGACAGACCATACAGTGACTCCGTTTTACAGAGTAAATGATGGGGATGTAGCAGTATCGCTTCATGACAGCTTCAGTATGAGGACAACAGATGGTCTGTTGCAGATGAAAAACTCATCGTTTATAGCCAGGATGGCTACATATTTTGTGAGGACAAATAACAGACCAGCGGCACCTATTGCTATAGTTGAGGCGGTTGCACCGGACAAGAATCCCAATCAGGTGCGAAAGGACATAAGCGCATTCAATAATAGCAAGAATGCAAAGAAAGTTTTTACGAAAGGGAATATTTTTACAACAAGTGTTTATGGCACCGGATATCAGCTGAATACGGACATTTACAGATGTATTTCTGACGTGGATTGCATTGACGACCTTAGAAAAGAGAAGGACACCTGTGATGATGACCACAAGATTTCCATTCTTGAGAGAATCGCAGAGATATACAGGGCTAATCTGCTTGAAGAATCCGGCAATGAATGGATAGAAAATCAGTCACGCATCCTGAGAGAAGAGTTCGGAAAAGATATGCTGGAGCTGGTACAGCTCCTTTATGCAAGACGTGCAAAAGGCGATGGTGATCTGATCTTTCACTATGCCAAGCAGGCGGTGGATTTTTTATGTTCTGATGAGGAGCTTATATACTGGATGCTTGTAGGCATCGGTATGTCAGATAATCCGGCGAAGAATGAGTTCTGCTTTTATGCATTCCATATGGAATGGCCGCCAGACAAGTGGGAGACAATGGTGGAAAGAGTCATTAAGACTGAGGGTGTGAATCAGAAGGCTATCTCTGAAATACTGACAGAGGTAAGGAAAGAACCTGTGCCGGAGTTAAGCTACATCGAAGTGACAATTAGAAAAGAGGATTGAAATACAGGCTTCTATGGATTCCATAGGAGCCTTATTTTTTGTCTGAAAGTCCAGATAATCCCAGATACCGCTCAAAAAAATTTTTTAAGACATTGACAGGACATCAAAGGCAGCCAGGTACTTCTCAAAGCGCCGATCTTCTGATAACATAGATTCTGGCAGAAAAAGCGCTTATGAATTGCCTTAACAACAGCGAAGGAGGAACTGCTTATGGGCTTTAAATCGGAGAGTGATGATGCGTGTGCCAGCCTGGCACTGACTGAAAACAGATTTCTTGATGAGTATTTCAGGAAGGATTCAAGAGGGAAGATCACTATGCTTCTTTCTGAGTTCTATGCAATTCCTGAGAAACTGCAGGGCTCAAGGGACATTCTGAGGATGGATGTCATATGTGAGCGGGATTACCAGCGGAGCAGGATGGATGATGGTGTGCGGGTGCAGACTTCACATCTTTCTGACACGACAGGGAATGAAGCAATCCATAATGTCATGCTCGAAGAAGCTATTCTTTCAGGTGATATAGGAAAAGTTGTAAGGGACATAGAATCCGGGAAAATTTTTCAGTACCGTCTGAGACAGATTGAATCGCTGAAGAATGACTTTGCGTTTGTGCAGGGATTCATCAGAATGCTTCCGACTAGAGACAGACTGCTGCTTGAAGAATACCACAGATGCTGTGGTGACAGGCATCAGATAGAAAAACTGGCAGATAACTATGAACTGCAGTTGCATTCACTCTATGTCAGAATCGGGCGCATCCGTCTGAAGATTACAGACATGGCATTGCCGGGTTTTGACAGAAGATATGGAGGAAATGCCGCTTGAACAGATGCATGGGCTATCTGCTCTCTATAATCGGAGCAGACAGCAGGAAAAAGAAAACAGATGCCAGATATGTCAGGTACAGAGAAGGTTCACAGATGTACAGGATGACGTTTCCAGGCTTCCTAAGGCTTGCCTGGGAAGCCGGAGCAGTCTGTGAGACCGAAAACAGACCCGATGTAGTAGACCTGGAGATACTTGATGCTCATATACTGATGAAGCAGAAAGAATCACAGGGATCTATCTGATAGTATGATGTGGCCGCAGTCTGGGAGGGTGCGGTCACGATTATTTATGGGTAATGACATTGATCTGATAGTTAATTGATAGTCTGGCAGATTTCCTGTACAGTTGCAATACTACGTAGTGATCGTCCTTCCTCCAAATGGAGTTTTACGATCTTGTGTTTGAACTCGGGTTCATACTTTGATGACATATTGATTATCTCCTTGTCTTTATTATAATCCTTAGTCATCTCTGTTACAAATATAGTATATCACGTCACTGATAACTTCTAAAAAAGGCTTGTCTATCTTGTCTGACAACTGTATAATTATAGCTGTAGTAATTGTTTAACTGTTTGCAAGAAAGGAACGAATATTATGGACGAAAACAACCTTTATCAAGGTCAACAACAAGAACCTTTACAACCTATTAAGAAAAAGAAATCGCCACTACTCTTTATAATTCCTGTTGTCATTGTGGCTTTTCTTGTCGTGTTTTTTGTTGTGCCACCTGTCTTATCAAACTCATTAGCGTCTAAAGGTGACTATAAGAAAGCTATTTCTATTGTCAAGCTCAATCCTGTCTACAAGAGCAAAGCAAGAGAATTAAAGGTTACAGTTCACGGGCAGGCTTGTAACTAAAAAACCGATGCGGTAGACTTGCATCAAGCAGTCGACCAGCATCGGTTCTGTTTTTATTCAAATATCTTTGATACTCTTTCGAAGATGTTCACTTCGCCTTCAAGACGCAATTCGTGCAGCATACTCATGCCTTTGCAGAGATAAGCGATGCTTTCAAAGCTGCGGAAAGATACTGCCTGAGCCTGTTTCCTTTTATAGGCACGCAGAAACCTCTCGGC
>Ga0256404_1010758_pt1 | contig 12526 bp, 12 predicted proteins | sample RumenRJG_01DNA_FD_185990 | JGI IMG/M metagenome (GOLD analysis project Ga0256404, IMG submission 185990) | Bovine rumen microbial communities from Lethbridge, Alberta, Canada - RJG_01 | ecosystem: Host-associated > Mammals > Digestive system > Stomach > Rumen | place: Canada: Alberta | collected...
GGAGGACGGAAGCATTGATTTCAACTATGAAGGATGTCTGGAATGCGGCACCTGCCGCGTCCTCACACACGGACGTATTGTTGAGTCCTGGGACCACCCCATGGGCGGTATGGGTGTAGCTTTCCGTAAAGGATAAATAGTTAAAAGAAGAATGCTGTCCCGAGCGACGCCCCTTTGTCCCATATAGATACAATTAAATGACTGATTTGACACTGTGTACGTATGGTTTTCAACGCAAGGGACAGCATTGGCTGAAACGTTTCCGGCAAAGGCCTGTTTCGTTTTATGTGTATTTAAGACTCGCTCGCGAGTCTTGCGCAATACCCATGACTGAAGTCACGGGTATTGCGCGATGAAGAATAAATAAGCCGCCGCGGCGGCATCCGCATGCGAGGTTTTGTTGTATGCAGGTAAAGAGCGCGCAGCCTGTGCGGCGGATCACCTGGAAAGTTTTTGTCGATATGATCACTCCCGGAGCAGTTCTTCTCTCTGCCATCAATCCTGCTCTGCTGGGAGTGATTATCTCCCTGCAGCAGGAGGTAAGTTTGTCTTGGCCATTGACGATCTTTCTCCTGCTGATTCCGGCTCTGGCAAATTGTTCGGTGAATCTGCTCAACGATTATTATGACTTTATCAGCGGTAATGATACGGCTGAAAACATTGTGGCAGAGGCAGAGGGTCCTCTTGTCTATCATCAGGTGGAAAACCCGCGCCCGGCTCTTATTTACGGGCTTCTTTTTTTTGCTGCTGCCTGTCTGATGGGCATATATGTGGTGATAAAATGCGGACCGGTACCGGCTGTAATCGGAGTCTTCGGTGCATTGGTCACAGCAACTTATTCCGGCAGATGGGTTTCCACGTCCCACATGCCGATTGGAGAAGTACTCTCGGGGATTACAATGGGCGGGCTGATCCCGCTGGCCGTCTATGTGTCCCTGACAGGACGTCTTCAGGATACGCCCCTTATTCTGCTGCGCTCTCTTCCGATGATTCTCGTGGTATCTCAGTTCATGCTGGAGAACAACACCTGCGACATGGATCGGGACTATGCGGCCGGCCGCCGTACACTCCCCATGTTTCTGGGTCGTGCGCGGGCAAAGAAGCTTGCAGATTTTCTTAATATTGTCTGGCTGACGTCGCTTGTCCTGAATGTGGCGGTGTTTTTTTCCTTCGGACTGCCTGTTCTGGCAGCATCGCTTTATATGGGCAGAAAGGGGATCGCGGGGACATTCCGCGAGGAGCGGACGCGTGACAACAAGCTTCCTGCAACCGGTGCGCTTGCGTCAATGGCTTTCTGGATCTCTGAAGGCTATCTGGCGTCTTCGGCTGTGCATCTCGCGGTGCAGTGGTTGATGATAAAACTCTTTTAATGTAAATAATTGTATATACATTTTTGTGAGCACAGGGTTATTTGCTCACAACCCGGTCCGGTTGTGAACAAGTACGTATGTGGATCAAGGGGGAGTCTTTGTCTGAACGGAGAGAACAGCACTGTACAGACAGACCGGAAGGCAGGGAAACCGATGAATCGTTACGAAGAAAAAGAGCTGCAGCAGGAAATGGAGCAGGTAGAAAAATATCTGTCAGACTACCTTCGCGACCCCGGATACGGGGGTGCTGTGGGAAACATTCTCCGCGATATGCAAATGTCAAAAGGAAAGCGGCTCCGTCCGCGGCTGTTACTGATGGCCAGCCGGTACGGAGACGGGCAGGAGCCCGGCAGGAGAGAGAAACTCTGCCGCCTGGGAGCCCTGGTGGAGCTTGTCCACATGGCGTCGCTTATTCATGACGATATTGTCGACGATGCGCCTCTTCGCCGCGGACTTCCGACAACACAGTCCAAATACGGCAAGGATATGGCTGTCTATGCGGGCGACCTGATCCTCAGCAGGATCGTCCAGAGCCTGTTCCGGGACGGCTTTTATCGTGTGGGCGCTCTTTTCGGCCAAGCTGTTGAGTCTATGTGTCTGGGAGAACTGGGGCAGATGGAGTGCCGCGGCAGAGAAGACATCACGGTAGAGCAGTATATGCACAATATTTACGGCAAGACAGCTGCCCTGTGCAGACTGGCCTGTCTGGCGGGCGCAGTGGAAAGCGGATGCAGTGAAGACGTGCAGGCACAGCTCGAACAGCTGGGGATCAATTTTGGCTATATGTTCCAGATCCGCGATGACCTGCTGGATTTTGTTTCCGACACGGAGGAGGAAGGCAAGCTCACGCAGATGGATTTCAGGGAAGGAATCCTGACGCTCCCTGTACTCTATGCCATGCAGGATCCGCAGGCAAAGGATCGGATCATCGATCTTCTGCGGGAGGCAAAGGAAGGAACTTTTACAGGAGAGCATGCCAGAACTCTCAAGACAATCGTCACAGCTTCCGGCGGTCTTGCCCGTGCAGCAGCGGATATGGAAATGTATGCGGAGCGTGCTCTGCAGGCAGTTGAAACACTGCCTGACCACGGTGTCAGCGCCGTTTTCCGGGAACTGCTGCAGACCAAATGTAAAGTGTCTGCGGCAGGCTAAAGCCGATTTGGAGTAAGATCATTTCTTACCGTCTTCGTCGCAGGAAGCACCGGCGGGCTTTAAAATGATCCACATACACGTAAACAAATACAGGCGGGACAGACCGGTACGGGTATTACTCCGTGAAGGTTTGTCCCGCCTGTTTGTGAAAGACGGAAACTGATCCGGTATATTCAGGAGGCCTTATGAGAAAAGAGGATGCAATGGAAAAGGCAGGCGTTTTCAAGAATGAGAAAGCAGATCAACCTGTAGATGCTTTTAGAAGAGAGGATGCAATACAGCCTTCAGGAGCTTTCAGAAGAGAGGATGCAATACAGCCTGTCGGAGCTTTCAGAAGAGAAAAAGCATTGCAGCCTGTCGGAGCTTTCAGAAAAAAGGAAGCATTTCAGCCTGCAGATGCATGGAAGACCTTGGGAAAATTGACTTATCTGCCCCGGTGGTTTTTTCGCAGCCGCATCCTGAATCAGAAGAGGCCGCTCCAGACAGTGCTCTTTGTGACGGACTACTGTAATCTGAAGTGCAGGCACTGCATGGAAGAAGGCCATCAGGGCTCCAGAATGAAGCCTTATGAGGAGATCAGAAAAGAGCTGGAATATTCCTATCAGAGAGGATCCCGTTTCATCGATTTTGAGGGCGGGGAGCCGACCCTCTGGCGCGACAGCGAAGGCAGAACGCTCAACGACCTGTACAGGCTGGCTAAAGAGGTGGGATTCTGGTCCTGTACCCTGACCACAAACGGCCAGCGCCCCTTTTCGGACACACTCGCGGATACCGTCTGGGTGAGTGTAGACGGCTACGGCAAATATCACGACCGCGTTCGCGGTAAGGGGACTTTTGCCAGGCTTGACCGGCATATCAGGGAAGCAGGGCACCCGGAGGTCAGTATTGCCATGGCAGTAAACAGGATCAACAAGGACTCAGTGGGCAGGCTGATCCGCTACGCGCACGAAAACCCCGCCATCCGCCAGATTGCTTTCAACTTCCATACCCCCTTTCCCGGAACTGAAGACCTGATGATGGACTGGGAGGAAAGAAACCGTGTCATAGACAAAATCATTGCCTATAAAAAGCGGGGGTATCCAATCATGAATTCTGTCTCCGGCCTGAAGATCATGAAAAAACGAGGCTTTCCTAAGGACTGCTGGATCGCCAACTATATTCTGATCGATGGCCGCAGACTTCCCAACTGCCCGGGCAGCATCATGGGAGCCTGTGATGACTGCGGGTTTTCCATGGCCGGTGAGATGTACAGCGTTCTGCGCATGAAACCCGATACGATTCTGGCAGGACTGCGTCTGCGCATGCCGGGATGAAGAGAGAATGTAGATAACAAATCAAAAAGAACAATTGAATATTAAAAATAATTGTACCAAATCGCTGTCGCGATAGCTATCTTCACACTCATCAATAACCAATTCTCAGCCTAATCCACAAAAAAAGTAGCAGTGTTCTGAATTGTGTAGTATTGTAGAGTTCCTGACGCTCACAAACACACAATTAGCACCGCTACTTGTATGCTTATACTATCACGTCATTTTTCTCTATTCAACAATCAATTTCCAAGACCTCCTCCTGAAACAACAGTTGGCTCATGTTTTTGCTGTTTACTTCAGGAAGGAGTTTATTTTGGATTATTTAAATACTTATAAGGATATGATCCGCCTTCGCGGCCTTACAGATAATACTGTCAAATCCTACTGCACATATATCAGGACTTTTCTCAATTTTATGGAATCAGAGCTTCACAGAGAGCCGTCTGAGGCAGATTATGATGATCTTCGCCACTTCATTCAGTGGCTTCAGTCATCCCGCGGACTTGCGGACAGGACGATAAATGCGTCCATCTCCCAGCTCCGCTTTTTCCACATGTATGTGCTCCACAGAGCCTGGGATCCTACGCAGCTCCCGTTTCGAAAATTTGATACGTATCTTCCTTACGTTCCGACGCAGGATGAAGTGATGACATTTATCACATCAATTCCCGACGTCAAGGTGAAAGCCATGGTCTCCCTGCTCTATGGCTCCGGACTGCGTGTTGGAGAAGTATGCAATCTCCGCTATGAAGACATTGAGCGCAGAAACCTTCGTGTACACGTCAGGCACTCCAAGAGCAGATCCGATCGGTACGCAGTCCTTTCAAAGTTCTCCCTGGACATCCTCACACAGTACTGGTTTGCCTGCGGCAGACCCAGGGGTTATCTGTTTCCGAAGCAGAGTGGTGAAGACCGGCCGATCGATACGTTCTATTTGAGCCGGCATATCCACCAGCATGAGGAATACCTTGGATGGCCCAGGAGGATCACCTGTCATACATTCCGCCATGCATTCGGCACTCACCTTTATGAAAACGGAGTGGATCTTCTTGAGATCAAAGAGCTCATGGGGCATAAATCCCTGACCTCAACGGTCATCTATATCCATACTGCAGCAACTTCATCGAAAAGGGCCCTCAGCCCTTTGGACAGGATGGGAGGGCCTGATAATGTCTGACCTCCCAATTCAGAAGATATTTAAGGCTTCCTGGAAGGAGTATGCCCGCCGGCATAATGTATCCCTTGTCCAGGAAAAAGCGGCTCTCTCCATCATGGCATGCAAATCCGGCGCACTTGGATGTAATGTCAGCGTCTGTGATTCCTGCGGCCACCAGGTGACACACAACAATTCCTGCCGCAACCGCCATTGTCCGAACTGCCAGGCTGTCCTTAAGGAACAGTGGATAGACGCAAGGCGGTCAGAAGTGATCGACGGGGCCTATTTCCATGTCGTGTTCACAGTCCCTGCGGAGCTGAGGCCGCTATTCTTCCAAAATCAAAAGATCCTGTATTCCCTCCTTCATGATGCGTCCGCAAAGACGCTCCTGCAGCTTTCCTCTGACAAAAAATATCTGGGAGCCATGCCTGCGATCATCCAGGTCCTCCATACCTGGGGCCAGGAACTGAATTACCATCCGCATATTCATTATGGAAAGTGGTCAACTATGTTAAGTGTTCTGTGCGATGATGTAAATATAAAACAATCCTAAGAAAACACTTAACATAGTTTTCTTTAAAGCGACTTAAGCCATTCCATCAGATCCTTGTCGTTGCACCAATCACTACCTGTGAGGGAAAAGCCCGTTTCGGGAATGGCGGTGTCAGTTTTCTCCAATGATTCAATAGCTTTCTTCTTCATTGCTATACTGGTCTTTGAGTATACCTGGGTAGTTTTCAAATCAGCATGTCCCAGAAAATCGCGGATATAGACTGGGTTGATATCTGCATCAGTCAAGTGCATTGCTTTACTGTGTCTTATGACGTGAGGAGTGACATGTTCAAGTTTCACTGCATCTGCATATTTTTTCAGTACATATGAAATGCCCTGTCGCGTAAGAGGTTCTCCCCGTACATTAAAGAACAAAGGCCCGCCTCTTTTAGAAGAACAGTCGAGACCATACGTCTCAATGTATCTGCTTAGGATTGCTGATGTCTTTTTCAGGATCGGCACTACCCGCGTTTTCCTGCCTTTTCCGGTAAGTGTTACTTGCTCCGGTGATGATAATCGAAGGTCATGTACTTTCAGGTCGGCCAGTTCCTGTACCCTACAGCCGCTGTCATACAACAGGCAGAGCATGGCCTGATCCCTCAATCCCCGTGAAGTCGATGGATCCGGAGCAGCCAGAAGGGCTTCTATATCTGTGGCTGGCAGATAGCTGACAAGTGCCTGTACTGTTTTCTTCTCCGGTATGGCCAGGATCTGCTGGGCCTGGAACAGGAACTCCGGCTGTTGGACGGCTATATATCGGAACAGGGAATGGATTGCAACAAGCCTTAGATTCCGGGTCTTTATAGAGCACCCCCTCGTTTCTTCAATCCATTCAAGAAACGCTTCGACCCGGTCCGGGCTGACATTCTGGACTTTCAGACTTTCAGGCCTGAGACCGCAGCATTCATTTAAATATAGCAGAAGCAGAACATAGGAATCCCTGTATGAAAACACAGTATTCTGGCTGACATTCCTGGCTGCAACAAGGTACTTGGTCATGAAATCACGGATAAGCAAAGCAAAATCAGTTGTCATTTTCATAATCAGTTAATGCCTCCTTCCCCAGGAAATACGACTTCAGGAAAGACGTCACCGTACATAGATTCTATGCGTTCAGTTAAGTCCGGGAACGCTTCAGCAGTCAGCTGGAGATACTGCCCTGTGGCAGACAATGACTGATGACCCATGTAGTTGCTGAGAAGTGCTAAAGCTACCCCGTTAGGAATGCCATCGGAAAGCATTTTGTTCAGGCTATGGACACAAAAGGTATGACGAAGGCAGTGGATGCTAGGTCCGCGGTTCTTATAACCTCCATATGGGATCCCTATCTTTTTTATCAGGGACACAAAGTATACGTTACAGTTCCCGCCGTGGTAAGCCTGTTTCCCCCTTGTCATAAAGAACAGGTCCTCTTCATGATATACAGGGTGCATTTCCTTTATATACCATTCAAGGTACGTCTTGAGCGATTCGCCTATCGGAAGCCTGCGGTCCCTATGATTCTTGGGATTACGGATTGTTATCGTCAAATGCTCAAGATCTACGTCTGCCATTGTCATGGACAACGCTTCCCCAAGACGGATTCCTGTACAGTAGAGGACCCTGAACAAAACCGGGTAAAAAATATGTGAATTCCTGTAGTTCGGATGAATCCCATCCGCAAGTCCAAAGATCTGTTGTACCTGTTCATGCGTAAAGATATAGGGTTTGAACGATTCGTATGCTGAATGAAGACAGGCCTTGTCGGGGAGCGCTGATTTTATATCATGATTGAGAAGGTACCTTCCGAAGTTCATCATAAAGCTGATCCTTCGCTTTTGAGTCGCCTCCTTCCAGTTAGGCTGCAGCTCCGTAAAATCATCAGCCAGCTGGCGGCTGATTCCGCTGGTACAGTCGTAATACATGCTGAACTCATCAAACTTATGGGATATTTCTTCTTCTGCTGTATATTTACATCCGAGACGTCGTTTTTCATCAATGTATTCCTTCAGCTGGATCGAGAACGGGCCCTTGTAATCTTTATCAGTTCCGCACATAATCTTTCACCTCCACTTCCAGGATACACGGCTTGAGGGAAGCAGTGCTGATCTGTACATAGTACTGACCCGCAGTTTCGGGATCGTTATGGCCGAGGATTTCGGTAATCGTGTTCATCGGGACATTGTTCTGTAAAAGATTTGTTGCAAGCGACCTCCGGAACGTATGCCATCCAAACTGTTTCTTCTTATCAGCTGGAATATCTGCCTTGATCAGGACCTTTGTCAGAAGATAGTTCAAGGTTGCAGTAGGGGAAAACTCATCATATGGCGGGCGGTGCTTAACAAAGACATAGCGGCTGTTCGAAATAGGGCGGCCATTTTTTACATAGTCGATCAGGGCCCATCCGACTGATTCCGGCAGAGGAAGGCATAATTCCTGCAGCGTTTTATGCTGGACAATCGTGATCATCTTTCGTTCCCAGTCGATATCAGAAAATTTAAGCTTACGGATATCACCTATACGAAGCCCGAGCTCCGCAGCAAGCAGAATCATCGCATAACTACGTTTGCCTTCAGGGCTTATCCGATCAGCAGATGCCTTGATTTTTTCTATGTCCTCCTGTGACCACACTGTCGGAAACTTCATACGTCCGCGTGTACATATTTTAGGAAGGCGTTCACCCAACGGGATCGCTATATACTTATGAAGATATAGATATCGGTAATACTTCCTGAGATCACAAATCCGACGCTCTATACTCTTTTGTGATAATCCAGCTAGACCTGCTATAAATGCGTCATTGTCGGATACTTCGATCTGTTCAGGAGCATGAACGTCCCGGGCATCCAGGAACAAGATCAGATCGTGAAGCGTTGTCCTTGCGTGCGTATAATACCCCGGACTCAATCCGGATGATACTACTTCATCGAAATACTTCTCTGTACATTCCCGGAATGGTTCCGGCCATACGATTTCCCCCAGGCAGTCTTTACGGCGGTAAAGGATGCCAAAGTTGTAATACTCAGCTAGATTTCTCATTCCCTGGCTGTAAGTCAGGGTCAGATGAGATCCTTTATCTGTTTTGGGAATGCCTCCAAGTTCTTTTAGTTTTTCGGCAAGAAACCTTGCCCCAAGGGATTGGGAGTACAACTCGTTGCCAGAATACAAGGTAAAATCATTAAATACCGGTTCGAACCTCCGAATTGTTTCAGTGCTGAATCCCTTCTTCTTCATTGCTTCCTGGACAGAAGCACACAACATAAAAACAGATACTTCTTTACTCATCATATCCTCCTTAAAATAAATGATGAGTATAGTATATGAGGGAAATGGCGGAATACAGGAAATATCTGCAGAAAATAGAATAGTAAGCTATGTAAAGAAATCCAGCTTAACTGTTCAACAATGACTGTATTTTCGCAGATGACTTAACATAGTTACTTGCTTTCCATAATGAATACTATGCAAAGCTTCACATAGTATTCACTGCATTATTTCCGGGGCCGGTCTCACACCTTCCATGAAACTCGTCAGCTGCAGGAAGAACTTCTTTATCCCTGTCAAAGTCCTTGGCGCTTTGTTCCGGGGAAAATTCATGGACGCGCTTGAGGACCTTTATAATGGCAGGCAGCTCGTGCTTAAAGGACCGTGCAGCGGGTTGGTCCCGCAGGAACAGTGGAGATCATTCCGTGACAGCCTTTACAGGAAAGACTGGTGTCCCTTTATTAAGGAAACCTTCAACGGCTTTGGAAATGCCATCGATTATCTCGGCCGCTATTCCCACAGGATTGCGATCTCTAATGCAAGGATCGAAGATGTTTCCGAAAACTCTGTTACTTTCCGAGCTAAAGACTACCGCACAGGTGGTGTGAAATATATCACCATCACTCATGAAGAGTTCATCCGCAGGTTCCTGCAGCACGTATTGCCCGCGGGATTCCAGAAGATCCGCTACTACGGCATCCTCACAAACAGTTTGAAAAAGAAGCGCCTGGAGATCATTTTCCGCATCCAGAATCACCGGCGCTTCAGATCAAAATATTCTGGTATGGAAACAGATGTAAAACTCTTTGAAATGTTCGGCATCGACATTCATATTTGTCCGTGCTGCGGTGAACGATCCCTCAGGCAGTGTTACAGAACATATGGAAGGACTCCTTCCGGTGTCAGCTGATTAGGTAATCTCAATATTTCTCCGGTGGCTGCCTGAAAGGACAGCCTGTTTGCTATGCTCAAATCTCAATGGTCAGATGCTTATACAGCCCCTCCCGGCTTTGAAAAACACATTTTGAGGGTCGATTCCGTGTACAAGGTCCACTTCATTCCCCATATACTGAACCCTCAGGCACGCGATCTGGTACAATTGTGAAGAATCATATTCAGAGCAGGTCTACATTAAACCAATGACCTGCTTTTTTATGCTCTGAATATGATCCTTAACTTCCTATAAATTTTAACCCTCACCTGAATTGAGATAGACTATTCTTCATAATCATCCTCGAATTCATCAAGATCCAGTGGCTCTGTTGTGATCTCAAATAGCGCATCTGACATCTCAGACAGAGCCTGTTGGATTCCACAAATCGCTCCTCGAAGGTATCGATTAGCCTTCTCATTTTTTCCGTTGAGGATCATTGTCTCCAATTCAGCTTTATAGGCTTCGAGACCTCCCATTACTTCGCCCATATCTTCGTATAGATCATTCATGTTCCCGTTCTCCACTTTTCGATTCCTGAATAAACGCTACGATCTCATCAGCTGTTTTGTCCCCGGCGTGGTAGGCTTCCAATACTTTCTTGTCATCCAGCTGCTTACGTTTCGTAACAAGTTTCTCCAGCTCATCAAGAGCAGCGTCATACTTTGCCTTAGCTGCCGCCACGGCCGCTTCCGCTTTTCTGATCTTCTCATCTAATGATATCACTCTTCTTGCCATTGTTTCTACATACCTCCTTCTGCCTGTGCAGCTGCCTGCCTTTCAAATGCCCCGGTCTCGATCCGCAGAAGATCCGCACTGAGTCCTCTGGCCTGCCGGTGGATGTTGTCAGCGGTCATGTCGAATGCCTTCAGGATCGTCTTCTGGGTTGCCGTCACGGCATAATCCAGGTTGTATTCGTTATCTGCCCCTTTCAGCATTTCGATCTTTTCCAGTTCCTTTATTGCTGCCGGTACAGTCATATAGTTCGGTTTTTTATCCAGTCTGGCTGCTTCATCCTTCAGCAGGGTGTATATCCTGCTCCTGATGATCGTCGCCACAAAGCCGATAAAGATCTTTGTATCAACAGATTCGTTTGAGTATACCCGTTCTGCCCGGGCTCCAAGGTAAGACTTGTCCGCACGGAAGGTCTTTTCTGAAGCATCCCGGCTCTTGTACAGAACAAGGGCTTCCTCAGCAGTCATTTTTGCGGAAGTGACGATCACGAAATATCCGCACAGCCGGATCTCCCTGTTGATCACATCGGCCCGTTCGATCCCTGACATGAATTTCTCGTCCTCAAGGCCTTCATGCCAGAATACAAGATCAAAGTATTTTCTATAATCCCCTCCCGGACGGACGGGTTCTCCCATGAGATCCCTCAGCTTCCTGCTCATCCGGTCGATCTTATCTTCGAAATTTTCCCTTTCGCCTGCCTTCTTTCCGTCATCATAAAAGATATGAAAGTATCTCTCTTTGCTGTCTCCGGCATACAGTTTTCTTTTGACCGTGGTCCCGCTGACCTTAAAAGCCCGGATGCTGTTCCTGCGGTCATTTTCAAACGAACCCTGCACCTCCAGGATCAGGCTGCTCACCAGGCTCTTCATCCCCTTCACCATGATCACAAAATCATATCCGTTGTCATCCATGAAGCGGATGTTTTCTTTACAGAAATAGCCGCGGTCCAGGATGAACCCGATGTGCTCATATCCGTAGCTTTTCGCTTTTTTCAGCGTGTGCTGCAGCTGTGATACATCGACAATGCTCCCCGGATAGGATTCATAAAACAATGGTTCACGGTTGTTGCGGTCATAGGCGACCGCATAATTGAAGATGTCCTCCTCTATGCCTTCTTTTGCGTGTCCGAGTTCAACCATGTCGATCTCACCGGCCTGGCTTTTCTTATTGGTTGAATCATAGGAAATGTAGATCTTCTCCCGGTGGTCCCGTTTTGCGTTCCATTCATTCAGGAATTGTATCCGCTGGTCGACCGTGACATCCTTCAGGAAATCCGACACCTTTGAATCACTGTAGACCTTCATGTCATCCGTGAACAGAGCATGATTGTAGGCAAAATCAGGATAATACTGCCCGGCGTTATCCTCCGTGATAATGGAGTATGCAGCCAGGTCAAGGAACAGACCGGCATCCTGCCCGATGATCCGTGCGATCATCTCGTCCAGCTTGTAATCAGATATGATCTTTCTGACCACAAAGAAAACACCGACATGGAGACAGCCGCTCCGGATCCTGCCATCTTTCTCGGACGGAAGAGCTTCCCTTGGGAAGAATTTCAAAAACTTCTCATTTGGGAACATGAAATCCGGCTGTTCGTTATCCCGTTTCCCAATGCAAGTCCGTTTAGGTATGCTGTACTTCTTCTCCTTTGAATAAGTACGGCCCCTCTCGATATAGACATATGGGGTACCATTGATAGTCTTGACTGTAATATTTCCACCGTCTCTCGGTATCTTTACCCTGCATCCCAAGTACATGATAATCCTCCTTATAGAGGGTTATATAACCCTCTATTATCTTACCATATCTGCCGGCAAAATACAACAAAAACAGCTGAAAAAGTCAGTATTTTACTGGCTTTCAGCTGTTTTTCGCGACTCAATATTTTAGGGTTAGATGCCTGAGGGTTAAAAAGTTAGGAAGTTAAGGATGATACTTCACTTACGAATTATACCATATATAGCTACATATAGCTACATTAAATTGCATAAAACTTGACAAAAAAATAAGACTGGAGTCCAGTCTTTATAAGGGTTATCGCTTTATTTAGAGGTGTTGGTTTGATCAGTAGCTG
>Ga0256404_1010759_pt1 | contig 12523 bp, 14 predicted proteins | sample RumenRJG_01DNA_FD_185990 | JGI IMG/M metagenome (GOLD analysis project Ga0256404, IMG submission 185990) | Bovine rumen microbial communities from Lethbridge, Alberta, Canada - RJG_01 | ecosystem: Host-associated > Mammals > Digestive system > Stomach > Rumen | place: Canada: Alberta | collected...
GATGATGTCGCGGTAGCGCACGCGCATGTCGGCGAGATTCGCCATGCCGAGTTCCTGGAAATAGCGCTTGGCGAGGTCGGAAACCGTCACGATGCCCACGAGGATGCCCTTGCTGTCCGTGACCGGAACGGAACGGAGGTCATGGTCGCGCATGATCTCACCGAGCTGGCGCAGCGTGTCATGCTGCTTCACGACGATCTTGCAATCGAGCAGCACATCCTTGACGCGCGGATAGAGATCCGTCAGCAGCAGCGGCTGCTCGACATGGAAATGCTCGAGCGCGAACTTCGTCTCGGCATTGACCTTGCCCGCGCGCGCCGGAACGACGTTCTCGCCGAGCGCCTGCTTCAGATGCGCATAGCCGATGGCAGAGCAGATGGAGTCCGTGTCCGGATTGCGATGACCGATCGTGTAAATGGGTTTCGTGTTTTTCATGTTTTGAAAAATCCTCCCTCGTTCAAAACGCTGATTGCTTTTTATTATATCGAAAATCCGCGCGACCGTCTACCCTTTCGCGCGGATTTCAATTATAATGAGGCTGTTTCTTTTTTTATTGAAAGAGGGGTCCCTTTTGAAAATCAATCTGCCACAAAGCTATTTTTCGAAACTCATGCGCGCCGTCGTCGAGTTCGAAATGATCTCGGATGGCGACCGCATCCTCATCGGCGTCTCGGGCGGCAAGGACAGCATCTTCCTCGCCTACGCGCTCGCCATCCTGCGCGAGCGGCTGCACAAAGACTTCGCGCTCGGCGCGCTCACGATCAACCCGATGTTTCCCGATACACCATTCGACACAGTGCGCATCGGCGCGTTCCTCGCGGGGCTCGGCATCCCGTATGACACCGTCGATGTCGATATCGCGGGCGCCATCGAGGCACAGGACGGCAAGACGCCGTGCTACACCTGCGCGTTCTTCCGCCGCGGCGCCATGAACCGCTACGCGACGGAGCACGGCTACAACAAGATCGCCTACGCCCATCATAACGACGACGCCGTCGAGACGTTCCTCATGAGCCTCCTCTGGTCTGGCCAGCTCACGACCTTCACGCCCGTCACGTACCTCGACCGCACCGGCCTCACCGTCATCCGCCCGCTCATCTACTTCCGCGAGGAAGAGACGCGCGAAGCGGTCAAGTACCACGGCTTCACGCCCGTGAAATCTCCGTGCCCGCACGACGGCCACACCGTCCGCCAGGACGCAAAAGAACTCATCGCCAAGCTCGCCCCCGCCATCCCCGACCTCTACGACCACCTCGCCGCCGCTATGCGAAAGGGCGCGCTTGGCGAACTCTGGCCGGCAGCGAAGACGCGGAAGGAAATGCGGGAGACGTATTTCCGATACATGGGAAAATGACGGACGTCATTTTCGTCAGAATCCCAGTCCCTTGCGCATTTCCGACAGCCATTTCTTCCCCTGTTCAATCCTGTCCACAGTGTCGATTCCCTGTTCTTGCGGAATCGGAAGGCGTTCCACTGGCACAAGGCCTTTCTCGCGAACATCCTTGATGTTCTCGCACTCGTAGATGGAAAAACTGTCATTTTCGCACGCTATGGCATACTTGCCGTAGCGTAGAACCCGGTTGTATTCATCCTTGGCTTCTTCATTTTTCGGATCGATGGCGAACAGAAACGGCTGGCACATCCGGCTCGACGCATACGACTCTGACCAGAATGCAAAGCACTCATAGGGCTTTCCTGCATCTGCCCACTCATACGTGCCATACCGGCCACGCCGGAACGATGGGTATCTGATGTAGTAATAACGCCAATCATACCGCTGCTCTGCTGTGCAGTCTCTCAAACAGCGATCAGCAACCTCGTGCAGAGCTTCGTCTGTCAGAGGTTCCACACGCGAAAGCAGCGTCCGGAGGACTTTGCCCGTATGCTCGAACGAACCTTCATTTCCCTTCGTCCGATGAAAGAGCTTCTGCCAAGCAACGGAAATCCGTCTGCCGCCGCCACCATTTGCGCCACTGCTGCCGAGCTGATAGCGCCAGTTGTTCCGATCCTGCTGGCGATAGTCCCCCGTAGCCACGAGCGCACAGTCCACGGCATCCCAGTCACAGGCAAAAAGCTCTGCAAAACGCGGGAAAAGTTCCGGCTGCTCGAGGCCGATGATGCCCATCTGCCCATAAAGCAGGGGATGATCTTCGAGTGCATGCAATGCTTCTGCATCTTCCGGATGCTCTGCCGTCCATGCCTGCTTTTCTGCTTCTTCTTGCAGCTGCGCGGCATTGAAGTTGGGATCGAGCCCTGATTGCAAAATCTCTCCACGCCCGATGATGCTGTCCACCTGCTGCAGGATGGCCGGCATACGGTTGCCGCCCGTACGACTCTCACTGTCACTGATCTCGTCCTGCGAATTGCTGCAGAGGTGCACCACAATGCTCAAGCGATCGGTGAATGCTTCTGTTGTGATCTTGTCCCTGTGCAACAAATAGACATGAAATGCATAGAACAGCACGGTCTTATTGAGAGGAAACAGTCGGTTCCTGGCATCGCGCATTTCGCCATACGCTGCAAGGCATTCCAGAAACAGGTCTGTCTTGTCATCCCAAAACTTCACCTTGTCTGGCTGATGCTCTTCGGACAAGAATTTCTTCACAAACGCCGAGGGACCGCCTTCCTCTTTCAGCGCACACCAAGCATCGAAGCAGCGTTCCAGCATGTCTGCATGCGCTTTCGACATTTCCTGCGCGGGGTCGAAATATCTTGCCAGCAGATCAAAGCTTCCATTGGGCTTGCCCCGCGGCGTATCGCCTTCCTGATAGCACAGGATGTCGCAGAGGAAGCGGAAATAGCGCAAGAATTCATCATCGATAATGTTGTTTTCTCCCCGATACGGCCACAAAAGATCAGTCCAGACCGTATCAATCTTGTAGATGATGCGCTGCGCCGTCTCCTTGTCGATCTGGCGCAGGCGGCGCTCCAATTCCGCCTTGAAATGCTCGAAATCCGTCAGAGGTTTGCCGCGCGAATTCATCTTGATGTAGAGCTCATCCGTCAGCCCCATCTCCCGAATCGGCAGGAAGTAGAACGTGATGGCATCCCCTTGCAGCTTCGCCCAGAGATCCGGCACATCTGCGAAGCGTTTCTGGATCGCGTCCAGCATGACGAGCATGGAGGCGACCGTCGCGTCTTTTTTCCATGACAACGGGAACCATGATTGGTCGATGATGTCTTCGGAAATCGGTTTGCCCAAGTTCTTGTCTGGAACAAAGTCAACCAGCTTTTCGCAAAACATGCGTGCGCTTGCCCGTGTTTCATAGCTGAAATGCTTCAGAAATGCGAGCTCACCTTCCGGTACCTCTGCCTTCTTTGCCGCATACCAATGCAGCAGGAAGAGCGTCGTCAGCCGCTGCTGGCCATCGAGCGGCGTCATGATGCCGTCCGGGCTGATATCGCCATAGATGAAGTCCAGCGTGATGGGCTTTCCCATGACCGCCTCGTGCAGCGCATCGAGGAAGCGCTTGCGCACCTCGCACGTGCGCGCATCCTCCCGGCCTTGCGCGTAATCGCGCTGGATCATGGGGATGACGATACGCTCCAGAACATGTGCTGTTCCCTGGCTGTCCTGATACGTGTACTGGAACATCTGAATGAAATTTAGCGCTTTTGTTGCCATGTCACGCCATCTCCTTTTCCGCAGCCGCTTCCTTGGGCAGATAGGGGGTCAGCACTTTCTTCATTTCCCTGACATAGGCTTTGCGATCGTTCTCGCCCCAGAAGTGCAGATCCGTCTTGTCGGACGGGCTATAGTATTTCAGGAAAACCATCTTTGTGCAAAAGGGAATGAACCGGCCTTCTTTGTCCATTTTCACAATCTTGTTGCGTTTCACATCAAAAGCAGAATTACTCAGCGCAGCATTGTCCGACGCATCCAGCAAAGCCAGGTTCGCGATGGAATGCACATATTCTGTGCTGCCGGCACTTGAGAGCAAGTCCATGGCCTGCTGGTGCAACGCTTCAAATTCCTCACGCGACAGTTTGTTCTTTTCGCTGGCTTTTTCTATCGCTTCCACAAGTTCGGATGGGCCGCCGACGGCTTTGATGGATTCCTTATGGTACTCCAGCCACTTCTTCCATGTCTCCTGCTTCGTCATGCCCTCCGACTGCTGCGCATGGATATGCTCGAGGCTCCATCCGCTCCTGCCGTCCTTCTGCTTGAACTTTTCAAATGGAAAGCGCGATGTCCTGATCTGACGAACCGATTCGACGTTGAAAAGCAGCAACAGGCGGCTGATGAGCGCATAATCGTCGCGCCGGTCATAACTGAGATCACCATACTCCCTGTCGTTGCCCAGTTCTATGCTTTTCCGAATCATCGCATCCAGCGCATCCTGGAATGCCTGCTTGCCCTTGCCTTCCCAAGCAGCGTAAATACTCCCGAGCGTCTCTGCCCCTGAGGCGATCAGGTAGCCGATCTTATGGTACAGATCGTGGTCTTCATACCAATCCAGCAGGAGCAGGAACGTCCGATAGATCTCCTCCCAGATTTTTTCGAGCGGCCGACTGCCTTCTTCTCGCCATTTGGCAAACGTGAAGAACGTCTGATACTTCTCTCTGGAATCTGCGTCCTTTTTCGCAATCAGATCCAGCACCAAGTCAATGCGCGTGCCATAGCCGCCGCCTTCATCATTGCTCAGAAACGACCAGAAGGACGGGCGGTGAAGTTCCCGCTCCATATCGTCCCACTGCAACGCAATCTCCTCCTGCCGGCTCGCAGCAAGGCTTCCCTTGGCGGCTTCGCTCAGGAACATCGCTTTTACAAGTTCTGCGCTCGTCAGAGGAATCCGGCCGATGTTCAGGCGCTCGAACATGCGGATGGAATCTTCCTTGTCATGTTCTTCCGCTTCATACCAAATAATGGAAACACTGTCCGTAAATGCCGTATTGAGTCCTGTCATAATTACAGACTTTGGTTTTACCTTCGCCCTTTCCTCAAACCAGTCACGAATCGTCTCATAGGCACCGCACATGAAATAAAAATCAATATTTTCATCCCGCTTGTCTAGATCGACATCGTCAAGGAATGTCTCGGATTCTTCGCGAGTATCGTACCGGATTGAAAAACTTGGCGCCTCCATGAAACCGCCACTGTCTTTATGCATGTACTGCCGAATCAGGTAGAGTGTCGTCAGGCGCTGCTGTCCATCAATCAGTTCATAGCTTCCATCCCCGCGACGCGCCACGACAACAGGCTGCAGACAATAATTCTTCCCAAGATTTTCATAAATATCATCGAGCAGTCGCGTCACCTCGTCCCTGCCCCAGCGATATCCGCGCTGATAGGACGGCACGACGAATGTCCCTTTGATATCCTTGACCAACCGCGTTTCCAATGTAATATCTGCCATGATAGATCATCGCCTCAACTTTCATCAACGCTTCGACAAATCCATGCACGTTGAAGCTCCCTCCCACTGATGCCGCTTCAGATCCACATGCATGTCATCGTTCAAGTTGACGCCTTCTGCCAAGAGCTTTTCTTTCTGCTGCACAAAGCCCGGTGCCAGCCTGCCCGCATGGTTCACCACGCGATGACAGGGATATGTTCCATAGCGTTCTGCCTGGTTCAAGATTTTCCCTACCAGCCGTGCATTCTTCGGCCTGCCGATCCATCGCGCGATCTGCCCATACGTCGCGACCTTTCCTTTCGGAATTTTGGCTACGGCTGATAGCACAGCCTCCGCAAGGCCGTCCTGCACCCCTTTGCCGTCCGTTTGCGCACGCGTCGTTCTGCCTTTTGCAGCGAATGCATAACTTCCTCTGAGCATGTCCCAGATGGCTGCATCTGTCATCGTTTCATCCAGCGAAACCGACACCCAGTATTTCTTGTTCATATGGTAGGCGGGATAACAGCCTGCATAGGATGTGACCTTAGCCGCTGCATCGGCGACCTTGACATTCAGGAGCTCGACATCGCCTTCGCGCCCCGGTACGACTTTGTCCCAGGAAACCGGCAGGATGGCGGCATACCATTTGCGCGTCTCCGGATGACGGAACACGCCGCTCGTCGCATAGGCTTTCTGCTTCCAAGGGAACTCGGGAGCATCGCCCCAAGTCTCTTGGATCCGCTGGCAGAGACGATTTGCCTGCGGTGAAGCAAACGGCAGACGGACAAAGCAGGTATCCGCAATCCTGCGCAAGAGTTCTTCATACGCATGACGGACGCCATAGACATAGCTTCCCGCAGGATTTGTCAGGCGCAGCGGCAGATATTCCTCTTCCGTCATCGTATCAATCACTTTGCCCGCGACTCGCCCTGCCGCATCGATCGTCAGGACGGCATGGAAAGCTCCGTCAAGAAATGCTTGTTCGTATTGCCAAACATCGTTGACTTTCCGGAATCCCTGTGCCTGACAACGCTCCAGATCAGGCCGGCATCGCTGGAACACATCGCTTTCAATACTCACGCAAACCACACGACTTTCCCCGTCTCGATATCGTAGACAGCGCCGCAAACGCGATGCGCTTCGCCGCCTTGCAGATTCTCTTGGATGCGCCGCACGGAATTTTCTGCATTGCGTTTCGTTGCCTTCAGCGGATCCGTTTCCTCCCCGATCGCTTCGCGGATGGCCTGCGTGATCACGCCGATATTTCCCTCCGTCTCTCCAGCGATCGCGGCACCGACCGCTCCGCAATGCGTATGCCCGAGCACAACGGTGAGCGGCACGTGGAGATGGTGCGCTGCATACTCGATGCTCGCGAGCTCATGTGCGCCGATGACGCTGCCCGCCGTGCGGATGACGAAGATGTCGCCGATGCCGCAAGAAAAGATGGCTTCTGGAATCACGCGTGAATCCGAGCACGTCACGACCGTCGCAAATGGATGCTGGCCATCTGCCGTGCGCTCCCGCACATCTCCCGACACGTCGCCGGAATATGCGCTCTCTGCCTCATAGCGCTTCGCTCCCTCGCGAAGACGTTTCATGCTTTCCTCTGCTGTCATGTGGATTCCCCCGTTTCCTAAAAATCCCTTGCTACAATGATTCTGTCATAATTGGAAGGTGTATCGGAGGTACCTTATGGATTTTTCAAACATCGCAGCTGCGCTCAAGAAACGCGAATACGACGTGTCCTGCTTTAAGACCGCAAAAGAAGCGGCCGCCTATCTCGACCATGCCATCGACGGGCAGACCGTCGGCTTTGGCGATTCAATGACGCTTTTATCGCTCGGACTGTGATCCGAAAATCCGCAATGCTTTTCCATTGCTTTACACATCTCCATCCCTCATGTTCGTCTGGTTTCACTCGCTCAAGCCGAGCTTCCGCCGCCAGTAGCCTGCATAGATGGCCGCCATCGGGTGATTGCCGAGGACGCGGTCTTTGACGGCGAATGTCGTGACCGGTGCCTCGCAGGCGCGCGCGAAGAGTGCATCATGGCCGACGCAGAGACCGGCAGAGATGACGAGATCGACGTGCTGGTCGTTCAGGAATCTCGCCTGCCCTTTCGGGTTGCACATCGTTTCGAACGGCTTCTCGGGGCGCACGCGCGTGAGGCCGAGGTCGTCCTTGTTGATGCCGCAGTTCTTGCAGCAGACCGAGATGACCTCGAAGCCTTCGTTCGTGAAATATTTTGCGATGAGCGCCGCCTCGTCCCGGATGCCGATGCAGAAGCCGAGCCCGAGCCGGCGATACCCCATCCGCTTGGCAAAATCCGCCGTTTCCTGCAGGCGCGTATGCTTCATATAGAACGTGCCTTCGACATACGCAGCCGCCTGCATGATCTTGCGTTCTTCTTCATCATAGAGTGCAAGCATCGCTTCCTGGTCGACGGGCACGCAGCTTTTCCCCTTCTTGTAACACATGCGGTTGGCATTGCAATTGGCGCAATCTCCTAACATCCGATTTTCCTCCTCTATATGTCCATTTTTCATTCTGCGGATTTGAGATTGTCGTGAGCTCCTACTCTTCTTTCATTTGAGCAGTGACACTGTCCGCTCATCCATCTTGCCAGCAAAGAACTTATCCAGCACCTTCTGGAATGTTTTGCAATCTGGTTCTGTCCGTGCGAAAAGCGTCATCGACGAGCGCAGCTTCAAGTTGTCGGGAAATCCCATGACATCATTTGCATCCTTTGACGGCCTGACAATGCATCCATCTCCATTCCCATGCCAGTCAGAACAGCGAAAGTTCTTCGAACGGCGCATCCCCTCCCGTCCTTCTGTCTTTATCATTCACGAAACGCCACGTTTTTCCTTCTTGAGAAGCTGCTGATCTTATCTGCAAATTCCACGGTTACGATTCCACTCGCTGGGACAGCAGGAGAATTACCTTCTGGCAGATGATGCTCGAAAACTTCCATCTGCCAGCATCGACCATGTTTCCTCTGCGGCAACGGATTCCTTCAAGACACGCTCGACATTCGGCCCGTCGCTGGCATCATAAAATGCGGCAGCGGCTCCTTTTGTTGCGCCGCCTTTCATCTTGCGGGCAATCAGGCGGTCTTTGAGATTTTCAGCATCGGCGCGCAGGAAAAGCGTTGCATCCGCGAGCGTTTGCGCCTCATTCCATAGGGCATCTGGAAGCAGCAGCCAGTTTCCCTCGATGAGGATGATGTCTGTCGCCCGTCACGCGCATCAAACGTCTCCGGACAGCCCTTGACGCGCTGGATCGGTGAATCCGTTGATGGTGAGCTCCACGGTCTTCCAATGCTTTTCTGCAGAACACAGCGCCCCAGCAAACGACGCGCAGAGCTTCTGGATTTCGTCCCGTTTGAGCAGCGCGTCCTGCCATTCCTTTGGTATCGCATCGAGGCCATAGGCGATCCCTGCGAGACCGCCTGCGATGGCACCGATGGTGTCGGTATCTTCGCCGAGGTTGACAGATTTGAGGACGCAGTCCGCATAGCTTTTCGTTGTCAACAGGCAGTAAATCACAGCTTCGAGCGTATCGACGACATAGCCGCTGCTGCGGATGCGATCGAGCAGGCGCACGGCGATCAATACGTAGATGCCGCAGGTGCGCCCCATATCGAACACGTCGCCTGTCGGCGTGAAGGCCGCTTCGTCCATCCACTTTCGAAAATTCTCCATGACATCCGCAAGATCAAGATGGCCGAGACGACCGATGCTTTCTGCGAGCGCGAGCGTCATGCTCGTATCATCCGACCAAGCGCCGATCGGCACCGGATGCGTTCCGAATCCGCGCATCTCGTGGACAGGATTCGCTAAAAGTTCCTCGCGGCCACGAAACTCCACGGGCACGCCGAGCGCATCCCCAATGGCATGGCCCAAGATCAAGGCTTCGATCTGCTTTTCTTCCATTCATTTCGCTCCCTTATTCGACGCCTGGGAATGACTCGACGTACTGGATCTTGATGTCCGGGAAGCTCTCGACAAACTGCACGGTGAAATCTTCTCCGTAGTCAACAAACTGCCACTCGCCGACGTCATCGGGAAACGAGCTCACGACTTTGACGCGCAAGTCAGGAAAGGAATCTACGACCTGCACCTTGACATCCGCAAACGATTCGACGATGCGGATCCTGCCCGCGAGGCGGATGCCTTTGTAATATCCGTCTTCATCGATCTTCGAAGCAGCGCCTGCCGTGGCGGCGAAAGCAACAAGCAGAACAAAGGTCAGGACGAGCGCCAGAGATTTTTGTACCATATGCATAAGTCATGCCCCTTCCTGTATCACAGATGACGCAACGCTCAGAGTCTCTTTTCGACGTCCCGCTTCCATGTCTCGCGATCCAAAAAGCTCCCGGCTGCGTTTTCTTCCATCTGTTGATACATCGCATAAAGCATAGTGAATGACAGCATGTTCGCATCGATCAGATGGCGGCAGGAGATGTCCGTCATGCCGACAACGGCGCGCGGATGCTCCTGCTCAGCCTCGCGCCACGGGAACAGGCAGAGCGTCTGGCATCCCGCTCCCTGCGGGATCACAACGCCATCGGCGTTCGGACGGTCGTAGTTGGCGAGGACGACGAGCGCGGAGAGCTGGTCCGGCGTCACATAGAGCACGACGAGCTCCGGTTGTGCGCCCGCAGGAACATTTGCGAGCGGTTCGAACACGACATACTTCTCCGCAATCTTCCGTGTCGGTACGCCTTGAAGCCATGCATCGACAGCGGCCGGTGATTTCTTGTAGCCCTCCGGCTCGCGATGCCATGCACATTTTCCGTTTTCATCTCCGCAGGAAAGGAACTCTTGGAAACCTGGGGCATACGTGTCCGTGAACCCGAGTCCGATGCGGCCACCAGCGCATGAGCACGTCTCATCGCTGAAGACTGCCGTCTTCCCCTTTTTCACGACCGCCCCCATCATCGCCACGACGCAGCCCCATTTGCCAGGGGCAAATTCCATCGCGCCGTCCGGCTTCACATCCGTCCGCCGGATCGATGCCGGTGCGTATTTCAATTTCAACCGTTCGGAAAGTGTCATCATGATGCATCTCCTCTCTGATCTGAAAAGCGCGAACTATCATGACCGCTGCAAAAGCTGCCTCGTCCACGTACGTACATAGATGCCCGCTGCGGTCAGACTGCTTTTTGCCGCAAGAAAATCTGCTTCACTTTTCGTTTCGTAAATCTTTTTCTCTCTCATGAAATCCAGCATCATCATCACCTCGCACTTCAAAATTCCGACGCACGAAAAATCAGGCTGCGCAGCAAATGCTCCTCTCAACCGTTTTCTTCGTACCACACGCGGAAGCTCTTCTTCTTGAGCTTTGCGAATTTCTCCGGCGTAACATCAATCCGACGCATCAAATGGACCATCTCCCATTCCGTCCATTTCCAAGGCTTTAGCTTTCCTGACAGCCACTCCAGCCTGGAAGATGCAGAGTCGAAAAAAATCCCCTGAGCAGCCAGAATCTTCATGCCAACCTTTTTCTTCGACAGCGCCATGACGCGCGTGATTTCCTTTTCCATCCACTCGATGGTCGGACGGCCTTCTTCCGGCACAAACGCTTCATCTGGATGCGGCGCGTATATCTGGCGCTTGCGCTTCGAAGGTTTTTTCTTCGCCTTCGGCTTCGAAATGCTTGCTCCCCTGTCCTTTGCATGCTGATAAGAAGCAATATCTGACAGAAAATGCCATCTCTTCGGGATGAAGCGAAAATCCAGCACCTCATCTTCTGGAATCTTCGAGAAGACTTCCAGAGGGCCGTTGTACCATCCGGATGGAAAGATCGGCTCGATCCATTCTCGGAGTTTCGATGTCAGATCCAAGCCGCCTCTCTTCTCCTCGTACAGGTACGGCTTCACGCATAAGACGAATTCCCTGCCCTTCATGTCGATGGTGAACCGGTCATACCAGCGCTCCGCAAGCTTCCTCGTGATGTGGATATGCGAGCACAATACTTTGCCGGTAGCGCCGAAAACATACGGCTTGATGTTCAGGAAGCGGCAGAAATGCGTGTCGCCGATATCAATCGGGGGATCGTATGTTCCCGTCACCAAGAACGGCTTCTTGAGTGGTATCAGTTCCTTGATGTACTCTCGATAATAGTCGCGCCTCTTGCTAGGATAATCCGTGCCACCCATAGGGAACCGTTCCTCCCATCACTGTCAATTCCATTGCCCGACGTGCGAGGACACGAAGGTGCCGCCGGCATGGCTGTCAACCCTCTGCCCCTGCAGCTTCTTTCTCGGCTACGTATTTCAAGAGGATGTGCGCGCTCTTGAGGTTCGTCGCGAGCGGGATGTTGTGGACGTCGCAGAGGCGCAGGAGCGCATTGATATCCGGCTCGTGCGGCTGGCTCGTGAGCGGGTCGCGCAAGAAGATGACGCAATGGACTTGTTCGGTCGCAACGAGCGCGCCGATCTGCTGGTCGCCGCCGAGCGGGCCGGACATCATGGTCTCAACGTCGAGCCCGAACGTCTCATTGATGAGCGTCCCCGTCGTGCGCGTCGCAACGAGATGGAATTTCGCGAGCAGTTCCCTATGATGCCCGACAAATTCGAGCATCTCGTTTTTCTTTTTGTCATGCGCAATCAAAGCAATGGTTTTCATAGCGGATTCTCCTTTCTTTGTACCTGTTCCCATAGTTCGACACATCTTCCAGTTTTCCTGTTTCCAAGAGCGTGCAGCATGATATGTGGGTCTCCTGTAAGAAAGAACAAAATCAGCAGGGGCCAGCATCCACAATTTGGAGGCTGACCCCTGCTTGTTGTCTAATGACGTGATTTCTCACTTGTGGAGGAAATGTTCATACGTCCGCCGCAGGCCTTCTTCGAGGCTTGTCTGCGGCTCCCAGCCGAGCGAGCGGCGTGCGCGGCCGTTCGCGAGGAGCGACTGGTAGATGTCGCCCTTGCGTGCCTCGGCGAAGTTCGGCGTGATGTTTTTTCCCGCGACCTTTCCCAGCACGGCCACGAGCTCTTTGAGGCTCGTCTCCGTCTGTGTCGAGAGGTTGTAGGCGCGGTTCGTATGCTCCGTGCGGAGCGCCGCGTCGATGCCGCGCGCGATGTCGCCCGCGTAGATGAAGTCGCGCGTCTGATGACCGTCGCCATAGATCGTGATGGTCTTCCCTTCGGCGATGCGGCGCGCGAAGATGCTGATGACGCCGCCCT
>Ga0256404_1010760_pt1 | contig 12523 bp, 14 predicted proteins | sample RumenRJG_01DNA_FD_185990 | JGI IMG/M metagenome (GOLD analysis project Ga0256404, IMG submission 185990) | Bovine rumen microbial communities from Lethbridge, Alberta, Canada - RJG_01 | ecosystem: Host-associated > Mammals > Digestive system > Stomach > Rumen | place: Canada: Alberta | collected...
AACTATTCAAAAGACATAATGAAAATATTTTATAGCTTTGCACGCATAAGAGAATTAGCTATTATAACAATGATTGATGATGATGTTTATAATATAGGAAATATTGAATTTGTAGATTTAAAAACAAAGAAAATAATTAATTATGATAATTTTGAAAATTATTATAATGATAAAAATGCTAGAATAAGATTTTTTACACCAGAAGAGGAACCAAGTATAAAACAAAACACTGTTTTAGTTGATGTTGATGATGAATCTTTCATTTATGCATATGAAAAAGCTCATATAAATCAAAAAGAAAGTGAGGATTTAACAAGTAGTTTCCTTACTGAAGTTAAAGAAAAAACAAATACTTTAAAAAAAATTAATAGAAACGAATAAAATGTAACCTATAAGTAAAAAAACTTTACCCTTATAGGTTTTTATATATCAAAAATCTTTTATAAAAAAAAGATAAGTAGTTTAACTATTTATAAAAATTATTTACCAACACTTTTTTCATTATCAACTAAATATAGTAAAATAGACACATATAGTTTATGAGACCCACACCTCATATAAAATACATGAACAAAAAATTATTTAAATAAAAACATTCCTATCAAAACAATTAATAAAACAATAAAGATTATAACCCATGGTACTATTAAAAGAAGTATTAATAATTTTTTATTACTTTTTGGTATAGAATTTCAAAGCTCTTTATAAGATTTTAAAGGATGCTTAATTTTTTCTTTAACAAAATTAACATCTTCATCTACTTTTTTATAAAATTCATCCCCAAAATTGACTACTTGTTACTAAAAATTTCATAGGAATAATCTCTTCCTTTAAATTTTCAATATAATTATAATCCGTTGTATATATTACATTTCCATCTAAATCATATATTTAATCATTCTCAATTTTTCTAAATTAAGAGGATCATTAAATGAAACAAAAGGGAGTTTTGCTTTATATTTTAGAGTATCATTATATTTTATCTCAAAACTATTCTTTTCTTCACTTTCAACTTGTATTACTTCTAACTTCATCATATTTTTTCTCCCTATCGAATAAAAAATCTATCATTATCTACATAAATTGTATCATATAAAAAAAACTTTGCCTATTTTTTTGCAAATCTCAATCTTTTATAGTGATAATTTTTTTATGGCCTATTCTATTAGTTAGTTTTTAGGTTTACCTTTCTCTTCTTGAACTATTGTTTATTTTGACTCTAATTCTAAACTATTTTGATATTTTTCAAATATTGGTAATGATAAATCAACATGATATGAATTAATATACTCTCTATGTTACCACAACACTTATATTCCAATTTTTCATATTCTGCATCTATTTCTTTAATTTTGTTTAATCTTATTTCATTTATTATCTTAATTTTTTTTCATTACACTCATCAAACATTAAGTAATCTTTTAAATTAATAAAGCTTAACATAAGCAAACTTACATATCATATTAACTTTCTTTTTCAATTCCACACTTATATTTAAATTCTTTAGTTTCTATTGTTAACATATAATTGCTCTAACTTTCTTAAATAACAAAAAAAACTAACATTTCTGTTAGTAATTTATTACTCTCAAAACTTTAAAAGTTTGAGTTTCCTATCATAATGGTGCCATAACAATAGATATTTTCGAAAATATTACTTGTTATCACTATCCGCTTCAAGTAGAAATTTATCAAAATCAGATTCAAAGTTTTTATCTTGAATAACTCGGTACTTTTCAAATTCAGATAAGGCTTTTTCTTCTGCAATTTCATGCGAAATTTTTCCAGCATCTTTTAGTACATCTAAATCATCTGATAATAAATATTTATCTATTCTATTAGACCAATCTTCCATTGTCATTGGTATATTATTAATTGCTCTTCTTTCTGCTAAATCAAGAAAAGCTGTAACTATCAATTCCAAATTTTGTAATTCGTGTTTGGTTAAATAATTTTTTGCAATTACAACATCAGTTTCAAGTATTTTCCCATTTGGGCTATTTTTCCATGAAGTTAAATTCATATTTTCTTTTGTATGATCTGCCCTTTCATAAATAATTTCTACTGCGGTATGATGAGTAACTGCATAATGCATTTTATTTTGAACCTTCTTGAAAAATTTAATCGTTGTAGGAGATTTAGAATCATAATCGATACTTGTTGCATAAATATCTGTAATTTTTTGATAAAATCTTCTTTCTGATAATCTTATTTCCCTTATTTCAGCAAGTAATGATTCAAAATAATCTTCATCAAAAAATATCCCATTTTCCATTCTTCTTTTATCGATAATGTATCCTTTTTTTGAAAATTCTTTTAATATTCTAGTTGACCATCTTCTAAATTGAATTGCTCTATCAGAATTAACTCTATAACCGACTGAAATAACTGCATCTAAATTATAATATTTAATTTTTCTAGATACTTGTCGTTTTCCCTCTTTTTGAACTATCGAGAATTCCTCGATAGTTGAATTTTTATCCAACTCCAAAGTTTTATAAATGTTTTTCAAATGTAGGGAAACATTATCTATAGAACAGTCATATAATTCACTAATGGCTCTTTGAGTTAACCATAAATCGCCTTTTTCAAATCTAACTTCTATTCCTTTTTCTTTCTTTTGTCTTTCGAAAATTAAAAATTCAGCACTAGAACTTCTTATTATTAAATTATTATTTTCCATATAACCTTATCCTCCTTTCGTGTATTATCAATTAAATAGTCATCATTATATTAATTGTTTTTTGAGTTTTTCTTTTTTAAGATTTAATAAATACTTTGATAAAGAAATTATTTTAGGTGTTATTTCTTCTAATTCATTATCGACAACAACATAATTTTTTATATCAATATTCATCATCTTTTTTAGTTCATCATGTATATAGTGTATTTGGATGCAATGTGGAGATTTATCAACCGTTGTGAAAATAATTTTATGTATCTTTCCGGTTCTTAACATGTCCACAGTTTTAGTAATTGCCATATTTATATGAGTTTCCTCAATACATAACTCATAAATATTATTAGAAATTTATTTATTAAATCCTTTAGGTTACATATATTTTAAACAGCTTCCAACTATTATTATAGTATCTTCTACATAATATATATTAGATTTTATTACTTCTTTCATAGAAATACTACCTACAATTCAATTGTACCACATAATAAAACGAAATAAGATTGTTTCTGGTGAATAATGGGAGTAATTCCACGTTGCTTGCTCATTTATAAAAATAAACGTCACACTGTATTTAGTGCAACGATTTTTTATTATGGTGCCGATTAAAGGATTCGAACCTTCGACCTACGCATTACGAATGCGTTGCTCTACCAGCTGAGCTAAATCGGCAAAACATTTACGTATTTAATTATAGCATGTATTAAAAAATATTACTATTTTTTATTTCATTTTTTTAAAAATTATAATATATTGTTATAGAGGTAGATAAAATGATTATAAAGAATAATATAATTGCACATAGAGGAATGTTTAATAATAAAGATATTCCAGAAAACTCAAAAAAAGCCTTTGAAGAAGCAATCAAAAATGATATAGCTTTTGAATGTGATATTCAATTAACAAAAGACAATATATTAGTAATATTTCATGATGATACTTTAAAAAGAATGGCAGGAATATCTAAAAAAATAAGTGCTATAACATATAAAGAATTATCAAAATATAAACTTCTAAATACAAGATATACAATTCCTACATTAAAAGAAATACTAGAATTAAATAATGATAAAGTATTAATAGATATAGAAATAAAACCATGTAAAAATTATAAAAAAGTATGTAATATATTAATAAATGAATTAAAAAACTATAATAACTACATAATAAAATCATTTCATCCTTTTATTGTACATTATCTAAAAAAGAATTATAAAAATATAAAAGTAGGATACCTAATCAGTAAAAAATATCCTAAAAAAATACAGAATATATTCCTACCGAGTAGATTACTAATTTGGTATATTCACCCAGACTTTTTAGCAATAAATAAAAAACTTATAAATAGAAAAAAATATAAAAATTACTTAAAAAAAATACCAATATTATTATGGACAGTTGAAGACGAAAAAAATTACCCTAATAATTGTATATTAATCTGTAATAATCTAAAAAAATAAGCTTTATGCTTATTTTTTTAAATACTTTCTTTTTAATAATTCAATATTAATAACTGGAGAAGTTGTAAATAAAGAAATTATATCACCACCATATTGATAACCACAAGTAGATAAAGTACGATAATAATTAAGTATTTTCTCTTTATCTTCAAAATTACACTTTTTATATAATTTTTCAATATTAGTAGTAAACATTTTCTTTACTAATTCAGAATCATCAAATCTATCAAAAAAACTATCATCATACTGATTATTATTTAATAATACCAATGGTTCAAACTTACAAGGATACAACAATTTATCCAAACCTTTATCTTTCATATAAGCTTGATAATAAATAAGTCCCATATTCTTAGGTGCATTTTCAAACATAGGAGAATAATACTCTCCTTTTACTGCATCTGGAATAATACTCCAATTATCAAATAAATTTACAATAAAAGGTATATCCTCCTGCCGAATAGTAGCAACAAAAGAATGACCAGCTTGTAATACAGCAATAAGATATTTTATTTTATCATTATCATCCTCTTGAATAGATAAATAATCACATTCACCTAAATCAATAAATTTATAATTTTTATTAGCACCTTTTAAACAGAAATAAAAATTAAAAATCTCAATATTTGAATTAGCAACATCAAACAAAAAATTATAAAGTTCTCGTAATTTTTCATTATATTCATAATTAATATTAACATATTGGTTTATAAGCTCATGTTGAAATAAATACAACTCATCCTCATACAAACCATTGTTATCGAAAAAAGAAAAATCTCTGTTTTCTAATAAAAACTGATACTCCTCTAATTCTTGATTAAAAGTTTCTTTACGTTTAAAAGAGTACTTTTTTTTATTTAATTCATTTAACTTTTCTAAAAAGTCTAAATATACAGGATAATCTTTATAAATATCATTAACATCAAAGTTAATCATATAACCAAACCTCCAAATATCTCACACTACCCTAATAACATTATATAGCAACAAACATTTTTTTATCAATACATTTAGAAAAAAAAGACAAATAAACAATATTATATCACTATCATACTCCATAGAGAAAGGATTCTACTATTAACTAAAAAGCAGAATTTAAAACATGAAAAGAAGTGTTTTTATACAAAAAAATTAGTCCAGACTAGTTTTCTTATAATTATGGTGTTCAGAAAGGGAATCGAACCCTTATCTCTTCCGTCGGAGGGAAACATTCTATCCATTAAACTATCCGAACAAAAAAGAAGAATTAAGAATCCTTAACTTCAGTACAAGTAGTACCAAATTTTTTAGCAAGTTCTAACCACTTATCAACTTTAGCAGTTCCATCTTCTATAATATTATCCTCTTCGCCTTCAATATCTAATAACTTCTTTATATCAATATGATCATAATCAATCTTAATAGTATTTAATACGTAATCATTTTCACGGATAACAGATGCTTCATAATACTCTAAGCCTTCATAATTCTTAATAATCTTATTATAAGCATCTTCATAGGTATTTAAAATATCACCACTAGATGAGATTACCTTCTCATAAGATTCCAACCGGTTTAATACTTCACCCGTAGAATATAATTCATAATTTAACTCTACTTCTCCACCACTTAGACTGCCATTTCGAGTACAATGCCGATGAATCATAACACCAGAAGGAATATTAGAACTAGAACCAGAAGAATCAGAGTCTTTAGTCTCTTCAATATCTTGACAACCTACTAAAAAAAGACCAACAATTAATAAAAAAACAACTTTCTTTTTCATAATCAATCCTCCATAAACAAAAGTATAACACATTATAAACAAGAAAAGAAGTACCTTTAAACTTCTAAAAACCTGTTTAGTTCAGAAAAAACATCATCTTCTAATTCCTCATCATTCTGTTTTAAAAATCCATGCATAGCAAAAGCTACTACCTTTATATAAACATTATTATATTTTTTTAAATCTAAAATAATATCTTTTAGAGGATCAATATTTCCAACAAAAATCATAGTGTTTTTTGGAATATAAACACCCCCTATTTTATTATTTATCTCTTTCTTATACAAATACTTCATACAATGACTTTTAATATTATCAATTAAAAAATCTTGAAATTCATAGTTACTTTGAGTTGAAGGATAACTATCTAAATTATTATAATCAATATTAAAAACAGGATAAAATAATACCGTTCGAAAAGGGAATTTTTCTTCATACTCTTTTTTTAATAAAAGAGATGCAGTTGATTCTAACATTAAAGTAATATTACTATTTACTATATCATTTCTTTCTAATTCACGTTTTAAATAGATTATTGTATTAGAAATATCTTCTCGTACTTTTTTCTTTCTAGAACTATCTAATTTATAGTCTATAGCAATCAATAAATGATTGGTATTAATAGATATTGTCTTACAAATATTTTCGTATTCTCCATTACAACCTGTCACCTTACTGTCGCCATGAACAAAAATAATTACTTTATTTAAATTAGATACCTTCTTTGGATAAAAAACTCTAACTGGTAAAATATCCTCATCAACAATTACTTTATAATCACTAATATTTTTTTTAGAAATAGAAGGATATAATAACTCCCGAACATTCCGATATATTTTATATTTTATTTCATTATCAAACTCATTTTGTGCCATCATATCACCATCTTCATTTTAACATAAAATGAAACCTTATTAAATTAAGGTTTCATCATTTGACACTATTTACCACTATTTTTTTCATTTTTCTTTAATAACTCTTTAATAACGTAATCTAATTTATCATTTGCTTTTTCTAAATCATCATCAACGAAAAAAGGCTCCCCAATACGAATTACCAAATCTTTTCCTCGAAACTTATAAGAACCACTAATAGCATATGGAACAATTAAAGAATGAGTTTTATGAGCAAGCGACACTGCTCCAAATTTTAAAGGAAGCAAAGAATGATTGTAATAATCATCTTTTGTAATTCTCTTATTCATAATTAAATCTTTCAAGAATGAGTCAACATCATAAATATTATCATAAAATTCATCTTTCGTAATAATCTTTTTATCCATTAACTCTTCAAAATAGTTTACTAAAGATGTCTTATTTTTTTTAAATTTCTTAAAAAAATCTACAAAAGAAACAGAATCATCTATATATTTGTCATACCATTCACGAGCTTTTTCTTCTTTAACCATATTTCTTGTTCCTTCAGGAAATAATCCTAAAGCTTCATCATTTTGCAAAACTTCCATAGCCGAAAGAGTTGCTTCCTCATCCTTTTTACTTCTATCTACAGGAATACAACCAGCACCTTTAAAAAACCATGGAAACTTTCCTTCTTTGTATTTAGGATTAAAGTACTCTTTTTTAGCCATATAATGAATACATCTTTTCGTTGCTAAAATTACATTACATTGATCCATAATATGAATATGATTTCCAACTAAAAGAATCCCACCATCTTTAGGAATATTTTCCTTTCCAATAATAGTAGGACAATACCACAACTTATAAATAAACCCCAAAATAGGCTTTCCAATTTTATAGATTGGCATCTTTTCTTTATTTGACATTTTTTTCTCCTTCAATCACTTTCTTTGAAATAATTTTCATCAATTTATTATTTTCTTTGTCTAAATCTTTAGAAATAGACATTGGCTTTAAAAATTCAATTTTAACACCTTTTCCAAATATATTATATTTTCCAGTTATAACAAAAGGTACTAGTTTTGTGTTAGTATCAAAACAAGCTTTAACAGCTCCAATTTTAAAAGGCAAAATAACATCACTAGTACGATTAATAGTACTTTCAGGAAAAATTCCAACACATAAGTCATTATTTAAATAATTAATTGCTCCATTCAAAGCATTCTTATCATGAATTTTTCGATTAACAGGAATACATCCCATTCCCCGAACAACACCTTTTAATACTCCATGAAATAATTCTTCTTTGGCTAAAAAATGTACACACCTTTTTTGAACACTGACTATCATAACAGGATCTAGCCATTCAGTATGATTCCCTGCAAAAAGAATTCTTCCATCTTGACTAATATTTTCAATTCCAATGACAGTTGGATGAAATAAAACACGAAAAATAAAAGAAACAAAAGGTCTTACAATTCTATAAAATTTAGTATCTTTAGCAATATTATTACTCATCTATCAAATACCTACTTATACCATTATTATTAAAATTTATTTTATTCATATTAATATAATCATCAATCTTCATCATCATAATATCCAAGGAATCAACTATTTTATTACTAAAGAATTTAATAATTTCATTTTTAATAAAAATCATACGAATATCACGAAGAACAATAACCTTATCATCATCTATCTTAATATTCCGTAAATAATCTAGTATCATTTTCTGATTTCCTTGTTCTATCCAATTAACAACATCATTTTCAGAAAAAGAATAAGAATTATTAATATCTATTCTAACTTTAGAAACATCTATAAAGAAAACATCTAAATAATCCCATTTATTTTTATTAATGCTATCAACTATTATTATTTTACATCCTTTATTTATAAGATTATGAACTTTATCCTCAATATTTAAATCATTAGTATAAATATAAATATCAATATTTTTATATTTTTTTCGTATTTTATCCATTATGATAAAACTATTCATTGAAGTAGAAATAATTCCAATCATATATTTTTTGCCTTATTTACCTTAACAAAATTTCTTTTATAAATATCTTTATCATTTTCTTGATAATAAAGAATAGCATCTAATATTTCAGGATTATTAAAGAATTGATTTTTAAACATTGATATTTCAAAAGGGGTAAGCTTATAAGAAGATACAAAATTTTTAACTCTTACAGTACTATTCATATTTAAAAACATATCAATTATTTTTTTCCTACTCAAAAAACGCAATATAACTAAAGAATCAGTTAAATATAAATTTCCAGTAGCATAATCTCTTTGATATGTAACTAAACTATTTTTATTTAAAGCTTCTACTTCAGCAATCAATACTTCTCCTTTCATAGAATTAGTATTATGAAGAGAATCTTCTAAATTCTCAGCATAACGAATGTCACTTTCATTTTTATTACTCAAAAGTGTACTTTCGGGGTGAAAAAATTCTTCTTGAAAAGTATCATTATTAAATAAATCATTTAAAAGAAGATATTTTAATAATTGCAATTTTTGTTTATTTTCACTAATTTGAAATGTCTTATATCCTTTTTCTATCATTTCTATCTACTCCTTATTTTAAAAACTTGTCATTAATTTTTCTTATAAAATTATAATCCTTTTTTCGGATTACTTTTATAGTTTTATTATGAATGAAAACATTAATTTTTTCAATATCATTATAAAAATAATTATCTCCATCTATAGATAGCAACAAGTTTTTAGAATCTTGAATAGGAAAAAAAGTAATACATTTACTTGATGGAATAACTACTGAATTCATTAAAGAACGATAACTTTTGTTATTTAATGGAGCAATAGACGTAATTTGCAAAGTATGAAAATTATAATAAATAATACTTCCACCAAAGCTCAAATTATAAGCAGTAGAACCAAATGAAGTTGCTACCAAAATTCCATCTCCTACATAATTTTCTAATAAAGAATCATCAACATAACAATCTAATTTCATAGTATTTAATTCTTTTTCTCTTAAAACAATTTCATTTAAAAAACAATAATGAAAAGTGTTTTTTCCACTAAAGAGTTCTACCTCACCAATACTTATCTCTTCAAAATTAAGAAAATCCTTATTTAAATTATCTATAAAAGAATCAATTTCCTTACAATCAATTTCTTGAGAAAATCCAAGAGTTCCAGTATGTATCCCTACATAATAAATTTCACTATTAAAATTGCATTCTTTTACCATTCTTAAAAAACATCCATCTCCACCTACTGCAATTGCTAAATCAAAAAAATTATCATCAAGCAAAAACCCCTTTTTAAGAAGGCTATCTACCAATTTATTATAAATATTTTTAGATTTTTCATTATCATTTACAAATATTTTAATTTTTTTTATTTTACTCATTTCCCCTATATTGGAACAAATACGATGGGCGATGTCCCTCTCCTGTTTTCATTTTTTTTGTCTTGATCACTTTATTAGCAATAATTCTTCGAAATGCTGGATCAAGTAATTTTTTATTTAAAATTATTTCATAAACTTGTTGTAATTCCTTTAAAGTAAAGTATTTTGGCATCATATTAAATACAATGTCTGTATAACTAACTTTTCCTCTTAAACGTGTAAGTCCCTGAGCAATAACTATATCATGATCAAATGCTAAATTATTTTTATTTGTACTAATATATTCATAATTAGAACTAGTAGAATTTTTTAATTTCTTATCAAAATCAAGTAAAATAGTCTCGCTATTATTTTGTAATAATAATTCAAATTTATTTTTAGTTTCTTTCCATTCCATAATATCAAACCAAGAAGCATTTTCAACTTTTTCCTTTAATAAAGCTTTATCTACCAAGGCAACAAAAGCAGTAGAAATAACTCTCATTCTAGGATCCCTATTAACCCCATCAAAGGTATATAATTGTTCTAAAAAAATATCTTGCAAATTTGTTTCAGCTTTTAAAACTCTTTTTGCACATTCTTCTAAAGTTTCTTTAGTAACATCTAAAAATCCTCCAGGCAAACACCATTTCCCTTTATAAGGAAAATCAGTACGTTTAACAAGTAAAATACTCATTCTCTTCTTTTCATTTTTTCGATAATTATCACTTTCCTCATTCGAAATACTAACAATTAAAATATCAGCAGTCATAGAACATCTTTCAAATGCATTCTTATCATATTTTTTTAAGAACTCTAATTCTTCCTTTTCAAAACTCATACTCTTAACTTCCTTTCAAATACAAATTTTTTCTCTCTATAATCTTTAATACATCAGCATCTAAATAATTTTTACACTCATAATACTTCTTATCATGAATAAGTTTACGAATCTGAGTAGAAGAAATATTAAAAGGCTGAATATCCGCAACAATAATATTATCTTTATACTTCTTATACTTATGTAATAACTCATCTAAATTGTCCGTATTTCTAGAAATAACAATTATTTTATAATGACTCAATATATATTCTCCATTTTCCCACTTATCAATATAACTAAAATTATCAGCACCACATATAAAATATATTTCATCATTTGGAAAAATATTTTCAAAATGTTTTAATGTTTCACAAGTATGTACAGTCCTATCTTGAAATTCATAAGTACTAAGCATAAATCTTTTATTTTTTTCAATAATAGGTTCTAGTAATTCTTTTCTTACCTCATTTTGAAGTAAATTCATCTTGTATTCATATTCTGTACTAGTTGGTACAAATATTACTTGATCAACATATTTCTCATCAATCAATTTTTTTGCAATTTTTTCATGCATTTTATGTGGAGGATTAAAACTTCCACCATATATTCCAATTTTCATATTTATCCCCTTCCTATTATTATTTTATTATTACTCTTCTTCTTTTTTCATTTCTATTTTATTAATAATGCTTTTCTTTCCATTCCATAATTTTTCAGTTTCTTCTTGATTATGATAAGTCTTAATAATAGTTGCTAAATATTTTGAGCAATCCACCTCTTGAAACCAAGGCTTTTCTTTAATTTCATCTGGAACATAAGATAAATTTGTAGTATACAATTTATCAAATAATCCTTCTTCATAAGCTTTTATAAAGCTTTCAACTCCTTCTGTAAATAAAGAAAAAGTAGTAACTAAAAATATTTTATTTGCTCCTTTCTTACGAAGATTCTCGCTTACTTCCAAAATAGAACCCCCACTAGCAATCATATCATCAACAACCATAATATCTCTGCCTTTTGGATCTGCCCCTAAATACATATGCTCAATTATTGGATTTTTGCCATTTACAACCTTAGATAAATCTCTTCTCTTATAAAAAACTCCAACATCACATCCCAACATATCAGCATAATATCTAGCACGCTCCATTGCTCCCATATCAGGAGAAACAACAAAAATATCTTTTATTTCTTCATTATCAATAATTTCTTCTAATATTCTATGAGTAGGATAAAAATTCTCAAATGGTAATCTTGGAATAGCATTACAAACACTCGGATTATGAGCATCAAACGTAATAATAGTTTGTACTCCCATATTTTCAAGATCCTGTAAAGCAATAGCACAATCTAAAGATTCATTTCCTTTTCTTTTATCTTGTCTAGATTGATATAAAAGTGGCATAACAACATTTATTTTAGAGGTGTGGCCACTTGTTGCAGCAATACTCCTTTTAATATCTTGATAATGTTCATCAGGAGACATAACATGTTCTTTTCCATGATAAGAATAAGTTACATTATAATTTCCAACATCACTCATAATAAATAAATCAATAT
>Ga0256404_1010762_pt1 | contig 12522 bp, 14 predicted proteins | sample RumenRJG_01DNA_FD_185990 | JGI IMG/M metagenome (GOLD analysis project Ga0256404, IMG submission 185990) | Bovine rumen microbial communities from Lethbridge, Alberta, Canada - RJG_01 | ecosystem: Host-associated > Mammals > Digestive system > Stomach > Rumen | place: Canada: Alberta | collected...
GAGGATGGGGGCGCTGAACCCGCTCTGCCAGGAGCAGGTGTGGCCGAAGGCGGCGCACAACATACCCCCTGCGTTCGCGCGGGAGTTCAACCGGCTGCTGGGGGATTTCCTCTAGATCGGGCCGGCGTCCGGGTCCGCGGCGATGCGGTCGGCCCCGCCGAGACAATCGTGCCATTGGCCGCCGTGCACAAAATCGGAATCCCCCCACATAAAGGATCCCGCCCTCGGAGCCGAAAGACGGCCATCACTCGTCGAACAGGTCGCTATGGGTGCCCGTACGCACCAGCGTGAGCACCATCACATCGTCGGTGAGCTTGTAGATGAGCAGCCAGTCCGATCGGATGTGACACTCCCAATGGCCGACCCAGTCGCCCGAGAGCATGTGGGGCCGACACCTCTCCGGCAGCGGCTCGTCGTTGGCAAGCGCCTCGATAACTGCACGCAGCTCGCCCTTTGGCATTCCCCGCCTGACGGCCGCCCTGTAGTCCCTCTTGAAGCGCGAGGTCTGGCGAATCTCCCGCGTTGCCTAGCCCTCCAGGTCGGCAAAGAGCTCGTCCACCGTCGAGTAGCCGCGGGCGTGCGGGTCGGCGGCGATGCGGTCGGCTTCGCGCATGGCGGCAAGCGTCTCGGCGTTGGGCACGTCGAGCGTGGGGCGGAAGGGCAGGCCCTGCTCGCGGACCGCTTGACGCAGGAACGTGTTGACGGCGGTCGAGAAGTTCATGCCCAGGTTCGCGAACAGGCGGTCGGCCTCACGTTTCAGCTGTGCGTCGGTGCGGATGCTGGTGGTAATGGTCTCCATGTAATCCTCCTTTGTGCTGCATTTATTATACATTGCAGCACACCATTGTCAAAGGAGGAGTCCACGGGCATTTCGAATGTCGGCCAGACCGGTCGAGAGCGGTCAAAAGCGGCCGAGACAGGCGCGCAGGAGGACAAATTTTGACCGGCCCTTCTCATGCCGCCGACATGGAGGGGATTGACCCATATCCACGCAAGCTCCGTTTTATGCTTTTTCCGGTCGGGGTAGAGACGCGGGGAGGGACATCCCTCGTTTCCATCAGAAGCGACGTGGAGTCACATCAGATACGACGGCAGAAAAGCGTGTAAAACCACCGTTCAAACGGAACTGCGACTATTCCCACTTGATGGTCGCCGCGTATCTGATTTATTCCACGTATCGGCTGGTAACAACCCATGCCGTGCGCTCCCCTATCTCCCGTACACGTATAGGTCCGTCTCAAAATCGTCTCATGAGTGCCATGCATAAAATCGGGAGTTCCTGTATACACCGCAGGTCCTTCCTCGCTTAGATCCCGCGCACGTAGCTGCGGAACTCCATGAGCTGTTCGTCGGTCATGTCGTCGAAGTAGAGGACCTCCGCGAGAGCGGCACGCTGCTCATAGAGGAAACGGAAGTCCGGCGACGAGGGAAGCGCTTCGAGCACGACCTCAGGCCTCAGGCAGCGCCTGCCGAACTTCTCGCAGAAGACGAGCCTGCGGGGCTCATACCTAACGTCGTCCCCGACCGAGCGCCAGGCGCGCACCGGCACGGCCAGCCCGTCAAAGGCCACGTACCTGTTGCCCATGTGCTCCCCCGTCTGCGCGCCGTGCGCCGCGGCCAGCGCGTCGAACGACCTCGGCGGAACGAGGACGTCGATCGCGTAGGGGGACACGTTGTTGTCGAGCCCCCACGCCATGAGCGCCGCCTCGTGCACCAAGGCGCTAGCCGTCGGGTCGACAAGACCACAGAGGACCGCGTCGAGCTCCTCTCTCCTCATCGTCGTCACGGAAATCGCCTCTCCCCGCCGAGCCCGTCGATGATGGCGCGCAGACGCGCTGCATCGACGAAGTCCTGCGGCCTCGCCGTCTGCAGGGCATCCGCGTGCAGCAGGCCGATGGTCGCCTCCTTCATCTCGAGGAGCTGTCTGGCGGTGGCGACCTTTATATGCCCGCCCATGGCTTCGACGCTCTCGCGCTCGATGCTCGCAAGGTCGATGCCGTTGAGCCTGCGGACGACGTCGAAATCCGGCGTCGACACCCCGTCGAGATCCTCGTCGGCACCTACGAAGGAGGCGTTCACCAACGCCTGTGCCTCGTCGGCTAGCCCGGCAAAGGCGCCGTCGCCGAACATCGCGTCGTAGACCGCGCCGCCGTATGCGGGGTCCGCCGCGTACGCGCCAAGATAAGCACGGGCGAAGTCCTGGTTGGTGAAGCTCGCGTCGAACATGACGTCGGCGTCCTCCGTGGCGCGGAAGGTGCCGAGGCCCGCGGCATAGGACTGTACCACGACGCCAAGCCCGCCCACGAGACAGTAATCCACCCCGTGGGCATCAAGCCAGTCTATCATGGGGAGGAACGTCACAATGAGCCGCTCCGCATCGCCCCTGCCTATCCTGACCAGGCCGTCACTTCCCATAGATGGCCCTCCTCTTCCTCTCGAGGCGTCTGCGTGCTCGCTCTGGGCTGTCTCCCACGCGCAGCCCCATGCGGTTGCGCTCCGTCGCGTTCCACGGCGCGAGGTAGAGGCCGACGTAGTCAATCGCCTCATCCCTGCGGGAGACCGAGGGCTCGAGCCCCGCGGCCGCGAGTATCTGCGCGAGGTTGCGATACGATATGCCCTCCCCGCGGCCCGCCTCGAAGTCGAGCAGCGTGTGGGTCGACACGCCGGCCTCGCCGGCAAACTGCTCCTGTGTAAGGCCTTTCTCTGCCCTTGCCTCCGCGACGGCCCGCCCCATGACTTTCAAGGAATCGCTTACGCTCTTCTGCGGAATCATTACGATCACCTCGCATCTTCAATATATTGAAGATTATAACGAAAGAAAACGACTCGCAAGAGCCCGCGCCTGTGTCACAGGCCCATCTCCGTCCTGTAGGACTCGATGGCGTCGCGCCCGACGACGCGCTCGATCCTGGCCATGTCCTCCCTGAGGCGGCGGACGCTCGCCTCGTGGTCCTTGCGGGCGGCGACCCCGCCACGCACCTTATCGACCTCGCCCTCGGGGATGTATCTCGACCTCACGTGCGCGCCGTCGCGCCACTGGAGGTAGAAGCGCTCGCGCCCGCGGATGACCTTGCGCGATACGTAGCCGCGCGGGCACTCCTCCGCGACAAAGCGCTCGTGCGCCGCCAGAGCGCGCTCGCAGCGCAGCCACTCGTCGCAGAGCTCCTGGTCGAGGGCGGACATTTCCTCCGACATCTCCGCCTCCTTAGTAACCTACATTTTCGATAATATAACAAAATGTAGGTTACTCCCACTCGATGGTCGCGGCGTATCTGATTTATCCCACGTATCGGCTGGTAATAACCTGTTTCGTGCCATGCTCTCCCTATCCCACACGCACGTAGGGATTCGTCTCAAAATCGTCTCACGGCCGCCATGCATAAAATCATGAATTCCTGTATAGCGATGCATGAGGCACGCCAAACGACTCATCTGCCTACAGACGCAACGGATCCGTTCGTCCCGATGCTGGCAGCAAAATCTGTCTAGCGCACGAGCCAAGGCACGTCACCCGACGAGGAGGTCCCCCTCGCCCGCCATGAAGTCCGCCATGTTCAGGTGGCGCACGCCCTCGCGCTCCTGGAGCAGCGGGTCGAGCGTGAAGAGGTAGCGCGGGTAGCCGTCGCGGATGTGCGAGAAGGGCCGGTACTCGCGGTCCTCCGTCGACCGCTCGGCGATGGTCATCGCCACCTGGACGTAGGCGTAGGCGTTGCGCCTACGGGCGATGAAGTCGCACTCGAGCCCGCCGATGCGCCCCACGGACAGCCGGTAGTCCCGCGAGCTCAGGTAGATGTAGAGCGCGTTCTTCAGCGCCGGCCCGTAGTTGAGGCGCACATCGACGTTGCGCGCGAAATAGATGCCCGGGTCGGCGAGGTAGTACTTCTCCTCGCCGTGCAGGGACCTGCGCGACTTGAGGTCGAAGCGCGGGCACCGGTAGAGGACCTTCGCGTTCACCAGGAGCTGGATGTATGCGGCGACGGTCCTGCGCTGGACGGGGACCTTCTCGACGTTGTTGAAGTAGTCGACGATGTTGCCGAGGCTGGTCGGGGCCCCGTAGTTGTTGATCATGTAGGCCATAATGCGCTCGAAGGTGTCCACGTTGCGGATCTTGCGGCGGGCCCTGATGTCCTTCTTCACGATCTGCGCGACGACATCCTCGATGTAGCGCGCCTTGGCGTCCGGGTCGTCGTAGCGCAGCGAACCCGGGAAGCCGCCGTACCGCAGGTAGTCTTCGAACTCCAGGCGGGTGTCGCGGAGCTCCCTGCCGAGGAAGCGCCTCATCCCGAGGTACTCCGCGAACGACAGCGTGAACATGTCGAACTCCACGTAGCGCCCCGTGAGCTTCGTCGCCAGCTCGCCGGACAGCAGGTAGGAGTTGGACCCGGTGAGGAAGATGGAGAACCCGCCCTCGTCACGGTAGGCGTTCACCACCTCCTCGAAGCCCTCGACGTTCTGGACCTCGTCGATGAAGAGGTACGTGGGACCGCCGCCCGCAGGCCCGCCGCCTGTAAGCCGGGAGGAGATGGCCGCGTCCAGCTGGTCGGGGGTCTTGACCGACCGGAGGCCGCGCTTGTCGAGGTCGAGATAGACGATATCCCCTTCAGCGACGCCGCGCTCCCCGAGCTCCTCCGCAACGGTCTGCATGAGGCACGACTTGCCGCAGCGGCGGATGCCCGTGATCACCTTGATGGGGCCGTCATCGTCGTAGAACGGCCGGATCTTTTTCAGGTACTGCTCGCGACGGTATAGCTTCATGAGTGTCGACCTCCCAACGTCATCTTACATCAGGAGGCCGTTAATTGGCGTTTAACGCACCAATATTTATATTTTTTAAAAAAATTAGTGCGTTAACAGGAAAATTTCTATTCCCACTCGACGGTCGCGGCACATCTGACGTATCCCATGTAACGGCTGGTAACCACCTGTATCGCGCAGTGCACTCTTATATCTCCTGCGCATGTAGAGATTCGTCTCAAAATCATCTCACGGGCGTCATGCATAAAGCCCGCTGTGCCTACCATGTCTCTCCCTACCAAGGGCGGCTGTGCCTGATCCTATCCGCGACCTTCTGCGCATGGGCCGCGTAGAGCTTGAGCGCGATCGCGTTACCCAGCGCCAGGAGCGCGCCGACGAGCACGCAGACCTCGCCCGCGCCGGCCGCGTTGTTGGGGTCGGGACCGCCCCCGACTTTCTTGCAGATGTAGAGGAACATCCCCAGGGCCGCGAGGGCGGCGCCGATCGCCGCGAAGACCCTGAGGAAAGCCGTGTCCTTCCGGATGACATCGTCGTTTTCGGCCACGGCCGCCTTGTAGTCACGCTGGCGGGCCCTTCTCACGTCATCCCTGACCTGCCCCTCCGTAAAGTCCGCGCAGGGCCGCTCCACGTGCCCCTCGAGGTCGGGCGCGAGCGTATAGACGCTCTGGGGGAAGACGCCGAGGGTCCTCCTCCCCGAGGCCTCGGAGGGGTCCGCCACCTGCAACGCGTAGAACCGCTCCCCGGGGCTCAGGTTCTCGTAGAGCCTCTGGGACTGAACCGCCTGCTCGCCTGTGGCCTTGCCGCAGACGTTGAAATACGTGGTTGGGCTGTCTTCGTCGTCGGGGTCTGCGTCGTACCACTTGCGCATGGCAACGTCCTCGACCAGCCAGAACCTGCCTTTCGCCAGCTGGGCCTCGACGTCCCGGGACTCGCCCATGCCATCCCTGATGAACATGAAGGCGAATCCGGCAAGGACAATGGCCGAGAGACCCAACATCAGCAGCCCCTCAAGGTCGTCCAAGCCCACGCCCCCAATGAGGAGCACGGCCGCCGCGACCGCCAGAAAGCCGACGCCGACGCCCACGGACAGCCGGCCCCCGGACCTCGCCTGAGCGAGAAGGAGCTCCTTTGTGAGCGTCTCGCGGGTGTCGTCGGGTGACGTGCGCTGGCCCCTCTCATCATGCATGTGGCTTGCCCCTCCATCGGCTCCCATGATGCCTCCGACGTTAGCGGGAACTGGCCCTCGTTGGGTAAGCGCTGCGTAAGGTCGGGTCACCTCACTACCTGGACGTGACAATCCCGACACGACAACCCCATCCCCGTCATGGCCCTGTGCGGCGGAAGGGAGCCGGACGGGGTCGTCTCCTCCGTGAGGAGGATGGGGGCGCTGAACCCGCTCTGCCAGGAGCAGGTGTGGCCGAAGGCGGCGCACAACATACCCCCTGCGTTCGCGCGGGAGTTCAACCGGCTGCTGGGGGATTTCCTCTAGATCGGGCCGGCGCCCGGGTCCGCGGCGATGCGGTCGGCCCCGCGCTTCAGCGGGGCGTCGGCACGGATGCCGGGAAATAAGAGCTCGACGTCCCTCAGCGGCGCGTAGGGCCCGAAGTCAAGGCAGGGCCTGAAATCGAAGACCCCCCGCCCCCCGTCGCGGAACTCGAGGCGCAGGGTGCGGTCGCTCGCGGGGACGACCCTCTCCACGGCCCATACCGCCGGCCCCGCCGAGACAATCGTGCCATTGGCCGCCGTGCCGGGCACCTCGTCTAAAGACCGTAGAACATCGATATGGTGGGCATGGGGTCTCCTTCCGCCCTGGCTCCTGTCCCCACCCATCATATCACAAAATAGTACAGTTGTTCGCTATTCCCACTCTATGAGCGTGGGCGTGGATGGGATGCGCTGGCATGCGATGCCATGCCGTGGCATCCACACTATGCGCCGACGTCTCCCTCGTTTCGCCTGCTTTGGTACTCATTTGATACTCACGTCGAACGGCTACTCTTCTTTGCGCTGCTGGTTTACAGGCCTGCGGGCAACGGGCCCCAAGCTCATAGCGAGAGGCCCGTCAATCGCCGGATTACAAACGTGTCGCTAGTTCTCAGCAGGCGTCCATACGTCATCGTAGTCATCGCCAGACAGCTCAGCCCTGGCGTGGGATACCTCTTCCGGAGACATGCTGGTCAAGAGGATGGATGTCAGGTCGTTATCGGCAGACACCCCGAACAAGACATCGCCCATTCGCACATAGCCGATTGGCAGCTTGTCGACGACTCGGATCGTCAGGCCGTCGTCAAAAACGATAACCCGGAGGTCCGAGCAGTCAACGTGTTTGGGCATGTCAACAACCAAGAGACCCTCCTCCGCATCCGGAACGGGCATCGCCTCAGCACGGTTGTCGAAGTGATGGCAGTTCGTCAGGGTAACCCGCGACACTAACATCGCGTCAGGATCAAGCTGCAGCTCGACGAGGTCGTCCTCGTTATACAGCCCAACGAACTTAACGTAGTCAAGCTCATCGCCAAGAACCGCGATGGCGGCAAAGAAGTCCTCGGTCTTATAGGTTGTCCAGGTCTTCCCCTCGATTGTGCCTACGTTCATTGTTGCCCCTCAAATCTCCCAGGGCGAGAGGGCGATGACATCCTCGCCGAGGGGATACGGCCTGTCCGTGGAACAGATAACCGCACCAGTGCCAACCTCATAGTCGGTCAACGTCTTGAGCGCCGAGAAGTTGACCATAGCCTCAGTCCCGGGGGCGGCGGCCGCCTTGATTTCGACGGGGTGGAGCACCCGTCCCTCCTGTATGACGAGGTCGATCTCGCGCTTCCTCGAGTCGCGGTAGAACCACACGTCCCTTAGTTCCTTGCCCGCGTTCATGTACGAGCGCAGCACCTCACCCACCACGAAGGTCTCAAAGAGGTGGCCGGCCATCGCCCCGCGAGAGGCGGTCTGGGGACTCGTCCACCCCACGAGATGGCACACAAGCCCAGTGTCCATGAAGAAGAGCTTGGGGGTCTTCGCGAGCCGCTTGCTCGGATTCGACCAGAACGGCCGCACGAGCCGGGCTATGCCAGACGCCTCGAGAACGGAGAGCCAGCTCTGGGCGGTCTTGACGTCGACCCCCACCGTCGAGGCCACGTCGGTCGCGTTGAAGAGCTGGGCCGTGCGCGCCGCACACGCGACGAGGAAGTCCCGGAACTTGAGCTCGTCCCTGAGGTTGACGAGCCGGCGCACATCGCGCTCGATGTAGGCGCGGACGTAGTCCGCATAGAAGGCGTCCCACTCGACAGTGGGGTCCTGCAGGGCGGGCATGTTTCCCCGCTGGATATGGGACCAGAGGTCGAAGCCCTCCGGTCGGGGAGCACGAGGCGTGCCGGCCAGGGGGGACGGGACGAACGCCCCCCTCCCCAGATTCCCCGATAGTTCCCTCAGCGAGAGCCCAGACATCTCCAGGATACCTACCCTTCCCGCAAGCGACTCGCTCACGCCTTGCATCAGCTGGTAGGTCTGCGAACCCGTGAGGACGACCATGCCTCGCTCTTCCGTCTGGTCGACAATGTACTTGACCTGCCGGAAGAGTTCAGGCACAAGCTGCACCTCGTCCACTGCGGCAGGATAGCCGTAGACCGTGAAGAACGACATGGGGTCCCTCGCCGCGAGGCTCCTTGCGCTGTAGTCATCGAGCGTGACGTAGGAGTACCCATCGGGAAGGCACTCCCTGAGGAGCGTGGTCTTGCCAACCTGCCTTGCCCCCGTGACGAGGACGACCTTGCGCTGGCTCATCCTGGAGAACAGCGCCCGCTCTATCTCTCGGGTGATATACATGCGGTTCCTTCCGACTGTCTTTAGAAGGATGATAGCATGTAGCTGGTGTTTTGTAAATTTTGGAGTTATACTCCAGTTATTCTTACTCCCACTCTATGAGCGTGGGCGTGGATGGGGCGTGCTCGGCTGTAACATCATGTCACAGCGTTCACATCGTGCACTCACGTCTCCCTCGTTATCCTTTCTTTGGTACTCATTTGGTACTCACGAATGTGACTACTCCCGCCCGCTCGGACGGTTTACATGTTCAGGCTCTCTGGGTCGAGCAGGAAATCGAAGAGGCCCATGGTGAGAATCCCATCTTCGTCCATATAGGGCCGCATGACATCCTTGACAACCACAATCTTTCTGAAGCTGTCATCGATTCCAAGAAGGGAGCGCTTCTCTTGCGCCACCTTCTCTGGTGAGTCCAATCTCAGCGCCGACTGGACGTAGTAGCGCCGGTACCCGAGGTTTGCGACGAAGTCGACCTCATAGCGACGACGCTCGTCTTTCCCGTCCACCTTGGAGCGCTTCTCGACCACGCCGACATCGACGGAAAACCCCCTGGCACGCAACTCGTTATAGATGACGTTCTCCATAAGGTGCGTCTCCTCAACCTGGCGGAAGCCGAGCCTTGCGTTGCGCAGGCCAACGTCCTCGAAGTAGTACTTCTTGGGCGTCCCTATGTACTTGCGTCCCTTGACGTCATAGCGCACCGCCTCGCTCACGAGGAACGCCTCCTCGAGGTGGCCTATATAGCGCTTGATGGTGTCCGCATCCAGCCTGGAGCGCATGACGCTCCGAAACGTCGCCTCGATCTTGCTGGGGTTCGTTAGCGCGCCGACTGACGAGGCCAGGACGTCAACAAGGTCCTCGAGCTCCTGTGACTTGGTGAGGTGGTTGCGTTCCACGACATCGGTGAGGTACACCTCCCCGAAGAGGCTGGTGAGGTACGCCGCCTTTTGCTCGGGCGCGTGCATCGACAGCGCAAGCGGAAGCCCTCCGTACATCACATACTCTGCCCAGCCCTCATAGCGGTCGCCTTCGAAGCCCTGCATGAACTCGGAGAAGGACAGTGGGTGGATGCGAACCTCATCCCCACGCCCACGAAACTCCGTCATCACGTCGGTGGAGAGAAGCTTCGAGTTGCTCCCCGTCACATAGACGTCGACGTTTCTCCTGCGCAGGAGACCATTCAAGACGCCGTACAGCGCTGGCGGCTCGTCCTTGCCCTTAAGCTCGCGCGTGCTGATGGCGTACTGAATCTCGTCGAGAAGGACATAGTAGGTTCCGTCATCCTCCCCGATTCGGTTGAGCAGGTACTCGTAGAGGGCATCTGGATCCCGATAGCACGCGTTGGCACGGTCGTCTAGGGCAAGCGAGACGATGTGATCACGGGGGACGCCGGATTCCAGAAGGTGGCGAACGAACAGCTCGAACACCAGGTAGGTCTTACCGCAGCGCCTGATGCCGGTTATGACCTTGATCATTCCATTGCCCTTACGGACTATGAGGTCGTTCAGGTACTTATCTCGACTGATCTCCATGCGCCAGTCCTTTCTCTCTGTTTCTCTGTTGCAAGAATACGTCAAAGCTGTCGCATGCGTCAATTTTTCCGAAATTTTTTACTACCACTCTATGAGCGTGGCGTGGATGGGATGAATTAGCGTGCGACGTCATGACGTGGCGTCCATGCTGTGTGCCGGTGTCTCCCCCGTTTCGCATTCTTTGGTACTCACTTGGCACTCACAGGGAGCTTCATTCCAGCTTGATCAAGTGGCTAACAGGATACGTTCAGGTTGCCCCGCTACAGGGCGAGCAAGTAGGGCGTCTCATAGTCAACGACAGCGAACGAGCCGTCGTTGATCTCATCCAGCCTGGCACGGAGTGTTGCGAGGAGAGAGAGCATCTTCTCCCTGTCGGCCTTACGCTGCTCCTCGTTAAACCAGCAGCCCTGGCCATGCGAATCGAACTCGAAGTACGAGTCGTACATCTCGGCGACCTCTTCGTTGATCTCAAGCACTTGTAAGTCGTTCTCGACCAGCGGGAGCTTGCCCTCGGCCGTGATCCCGTCCTCCCCGAGAACCCAGATCGCCCCGCGAAGGTACTCGTTCTCCAGCTTGACTGTGTACATACGACAATACCTCTCCATTTCGTCTATCGGCACCATTCTAGGCATCGAAACGGACGGTAATTGCTGTCCTGTCGGTTTGATAAGGTCAAGAGAAGGAGACGGGCAATACCATGAGAGGCAACATGAGCGAGTCGGCACAACTGGGCAAATCGGTCACTCCCCCCGAAGGGGCGGCAGTCTTGGCGGGCGACCCCCTACTGGGAATCACGGCGCAAGACTTTGCCGACGAGCTCGGAGAAGACCTCTCCGACCACAGGCTGGCAGAGGCAATATCCCTCGCTTGGGCTAAGGTTGGTAACCTCATGCACCTCGTCGAAGAGGACGATGCCCTTGGAAGCGAGCTCGACGAGTGGCTCGATCTCGAGAGGGAGCTCTGCCGAGAGGCGCTTGCGCGCGATGGCGCCACTCTGAGAGAAGGCCTCAGTCTGACGGAGCTTATTGCGCCCTTCATGAGGCGCAACGGGTACAGGGACGCGTGCGGTTGGTGGGTTAGTGACGAGGAGAACGCTATCCCAGACGTCGCAGGCGGAATCTGCCCCGAGTGCGGAGCGGGGCTCAAGGGATTCGTCGAAGGCTCAAGCATGGGCTCGCGTTGCCCAAAGTGCGGCTGGTCGGTCGTGACGACGTTCGCGCCGCCAATCATGGAAGACGAGCGGGGGTACACCATCGTTCTCGTGCCTGGAGGAGCCGCGTCGGGGGAGGCGCTCAGGGCCGTCTCGCGCATCGCGATGTGCAACTTCGTCGAAGCACGGCGGCTGATTGCAGGCGCACCCATTGAGCTCTTCACAGGGTTCGCAGCGGAGGTCCTCACACACAAGAACAACCTGGAAGCAGCAGGGGTTCCCATTGAGGTCCATCCCAACTTCCCCTACGACGAAGATGGGCGACTCGCGAACGAAGTCCGGCTCAACGGGCTCCTGCTGGCGAAGTTCCCCGAGCTCAAAGGGAAGTTTGAGGACTATACCTCCTGGCAGGACGGCATGGAGACTGGCTGCTTCCTCACCTACGAGGACCTGTTGCTGCCGCTCGCCCGACAGGCCCTCGACAAGCGCGACGAGGCGTTGCTCACCCGACTTGGCGCCTTCATCGAGCAGCTGATGACATCGGGTGACGACTATGCCATCAACGTGGCGACCGTGGGCCTCATTGAGGGGCTCAAGGCCTACGGGAATCAGCTTGTCCGCTCTTTCCTCGGCCCCATCTCGCTCAAAGAGTTTGACACGCTGATCTACTAGGAGGCCGACGGAGCTAGAACCTCACGATAATGTGCTGAGCTATTCCCACTCGGTAGTAGCATCTGGTGAGAGGAATTGCCCGTGCTCGCGTTTCCGCAGTTCAGGGGTGGAAAGAGAACGGCTCGTTTCTCGTTCGGGCTTCGGCCGCTACAAAACTGCTACAAATCGTCCTCGCGTTCATAGCGCGCACCGAATACCGTCGCAAAGCCCGAGTCGGCAAACAAGGGACGCGCAATCGACGTCCTGCCATTTTGACCCCATGCTCAAACGTTCGAGTGCATGCAAATCGACTTCCCGCGCATCGGGTAAAAGCTCCTCGTCGAACAGATCCGAGCGTGTCCCTGTTCGCGATGTGGCAAGTATCAGTCGGCCCCTGTCAATCGCGTAAATCAGCAGCCAATCGGGGCGAACATGGCATTCGCGAAACCCAATGTAGCTGCCCTATAGCGCATGGTCGCGATGGCGCTCATCGAGCGGTTCCTCGGCACAAAGCTTGTCAAGCACAGCTTGGAGCTCGCGCATGTCCAGCCCGCACTTCTTGGCCCTCTTATAGTCCTTCTTGAACTGCGATGTGGGAACGAGCTTCAGGGACATGGC
>Ga0256404_1010766_pt1 | contig 12517 bp, 6 predicted proteins | sample RumenRJG_01DNA_FD_185990 | JGI IMG/M metagenome (GOLD analysis project Ga0256404, IMG submission 185990) | Bovine rumen microbial communities from Lethbridge, Alberta, Canada - RJG_01 | ecosystem: Host-associated > Mammals > Digestive system > Stomach > Rumen | place: Canada: Alberta | collected...
GGGTTAGACGGGGTACTGCGTGCCCGGAGCAAAAATTTTTGCGGCATTGTAAACGGGATTGATACCGATATTTGGGACCCCGAAATTGACCCTGTGCTCTCGGTAGGGTATGACGCCAGTGACCCCACGCGCGGCAAATTAGCCGCCAAGCGGGCCTTGCAACAACACTGCAAACTTACGCAGGATGAAACGAAGCCGCTGGTGGGGATTGTCTCGCGGTTGGACTACCAAAAAGGGTTGGATGTGGTATTAAACCTCATTGAAAAACTGCATAAGCAAGTGCAATTTGTTGTTTTGGGCAAAGGCGACCCGATGCTGGAAAAAGCCTACCAAAGTTTGGCCCGTTCTTATGCGGGGTCGGTCAGTTATACCGGCCGCTTGGATGAGGAACTGGCCCATAAAATTTATGCGGGGGCTGATTTGTTTTTGATGCCTTCGCGCTTTGAGCCGTGCGGACTTTCGCAACTGATTGCCATGAAGTACGGTACGTTGCCGGTGGTATCCAAAGTAGGGGGGTTGGTAGATACCGTAGTGGGGTTTACGGGGAAAAATGAAAATACCGCCACGGGATTTTTCATTGATTCGTTTACGGATGCCGGCATTTATAATGCGCTGGTAAAGGCCCTTGCTATCTACACGAAAAACCGCGTGCTGTGGAACCGCTTGATGCGCAGTGCCATGCGTACGGATGTGTCGTGGGATAAGTCGGCCCAGACGTATTTGGAACTGTACCGCAAAACGATTGCGTAATGAGAGGAACTATGGACGAACTGTTTGAAGAAAAACAACCCAAAAAGAAACGCTCTTCCAAACAAGTAGGGCATTTGTACCGCAAATTATTTTTGCTCGTGTTTGCAATCGCCCTTTTGGCGCAGGCTTTGTTGTTTGTGGATAAGGGCCTGGGCGACTATTACCATACGCTCAAAGATTCCTTTAAGGTGATTTTGACCGTGGATGCACCGGCCGAAAGTACCGTGCTAGAACAATGGGGCCAAACACTTAACCAAAAGCAAGATATTACCAGCGTGCGGCTTTTATCACCGGAAGATGCCCTTACCGTGGTGCGTCATAAAAACCCGCAGTTGGTGGACTCGCTGCTGCTGATGGGGAAAAACCAAATGCCGGCGTATTTTGAAATTACCCTTTCGGTACCGGCTATCAACAATATCCGTCCGTTTGTGGATAATTTGGATGCGGAATATGAGGACCTTACCCCGCATTACAACGCTCAGCACGCGCAAATGCTTTTTTATGTGGGTTTTGCCGCCAAAGCGGTACGCATATTGGGGGCCTTGGCCTTGCTGTGTTTGTTGGCTTTTATGTTTTTGGTGGAGGCCTTCCCGTACGAACAAGGCCACGCGTTGGGCGGCGTAATTTCCGGCGTGTTAGCCGGTGCTTTGTCGGCAGTTGCCTTGGGCGTACTGATTTGCCCGCTGGGGCCGCTGGCGGATGTGCTAGTCTATTTTACCACGTGGCACCGCCAAGTGTTATTGGTGGTGTGTTGCGGACTGTTGGGATGGACATTTTCTAAATGGCAAAAATTCTAGGCTTGTTAGTAGCAGTTTGGGTGTGTACTTCCTCTGCCTGGGCAGATGAAGCGGCCGACCGCAAGCAAGAACTGGCTAAACTTAAAACGCAAACGCAAAAAAAACAGGCAGAACTTAAAAAATACCGCGAACAAGAAAAGAAAATCTCCAAAGAAATCACGGCCCTGCAAAACCAAAAAGCCCAAGCCGAACGGATGAAAAATAAAGTGGAGATGGATATTTCTGTTATTGAACAAAATTTAGTATCTATTGAAGATAAACGCACCGCGCTGGAGCGCAGTATGCCCATGTGGCGCGGCCTAGTGTGGGAAGAAGTTAAAAACTATTATGTGGAGCCGGCTTGCGCGGCCTGTGTGCAAGACCGGGTGGAAACGGACCTGTTTTTGGATAGGATGCTTTCACACAAGGCGGCCTTTGCGGTGACGTTGCAAAACGAAAATAAAGAGGCCAAAGAACGTTTTGAAACATTTACCCAGCGCAATAAAACCTTGCAAGCGCAAAGTAATAAACTAAAAAAAGAACAAGCGGTTATCTCGCAATCGTTCCAAAAGAAACAGCAAGATTTAGATGTAACCAAACGCAAAGTGGATAGTGTGCGTAAAGAAATTAACGAACTCAATAAATCCGCCTCGGAACTGAATAATTTGTTGGCCTCGTTTGAACGCAAACGCAAAGAATCGGCCGCCAAAACTTCCACCAAAAAACCGTCCGGTCCCAAAATCAATATTCCGGCGCACTCGCTGCCGTGGCCGATACAGGGCAAAGTCATCAGTCAATTTGGCAAAGAGTACCGCTCGGACCTGAACACCTGGATTTTTAGAGACGGTATTAAAATTGCCGGCGCGTCCGGCGCGTCCGTACGGGCCAGTGCGGCCGGAAGTATCATTTATGCCGGTCCGTTTCGGTCTTACGGCAACGTGGTGATTATAGACCACGCCAAAGGATTTTTTACCATTTACGGATTTTTGAAAGAAATTCGGGTTTCCGTCGGCGATAAAGTAGAAACGCAAGGCGTAGTGGGAACGGTGGGTAAAGATACCCAATCTTCCTCCGGCACCGGGCAAAGCGCGGTGTATTTTGAAATCCGTCAGGGTACTACGGCGGTAGATCCGCTAGATTGGCTTAAATAAGAGGAATTATGAACAGAAAAAAATTAAATAAACTTGTCGCGTGGTCGGCTGTGTTATTTTTTATAGGGACGTTATTTCCGTATGCGTATGGCGCAGTGGATGGAAGTTTGCGTAAACTGCGTACACTGGTGGACGTGTTGGAATTTGTCAAAGAAAACTACGTGGAAGCCACCGATACCGACCAGTTGGTGTCCGGCGCGATTAAGGGCGTGGTGGAAGAACTGGATGATTTTTCCTCGTATTTGGACCCGAAAGATTATAAGGAACTTAAAAATGACACGAAGGGGGAATTTGGCGGCGTAGGGATGCGCCTGCAAAAAGTGGACGGATTTATTACTGTAATGACCCCCATGCCGGGAACGCCGGCCTTCAAAGCGGGGATTATGCCGCAGGACCGCATTTTATTTGTAGATGATAAAGACGTGTCTGATTTGAAATTGGACGAAGCGGTGGCCCTCATGCGCGGGAAAGCCGGCAGCAAAGTAAAATTTACCATTAGCCGCAAAAATAAAGACGGTGAATACGAAAAATTGCCCGATATTACCCTCAAGCGTGATATTATCGTGCCGGAAGTGGTCTATCATCGTATGCTGCCCGACCACGTGGGGTATATCTACTTGGTGGATTTTTCGGGCCACAGCAGCGACGAAATGAAAAAGGCCTTGGCCGATTTGTCCAAGCAGGGCATGAAGTCGCTCGTGTTGGATTTACGCTTTAACCCCGGGGGCCTGTTAACCGGCGCGGTGGATATTGCCAAACTCTTTCTGCCCGACGGGAAAATGATTGTATACACCCAAGGGCGCAAGCCGGAATATTACCAAGAATATAAAACATCCGGCGACCCGTTATACCCCGATATCCCCTTGGCGGTGCTCATTAACCAAGGCTCAGCCAGTGCCAGCGAAATCGTCTCCGGCGCTTTACAGGACAATCACCGCGCGGTGATTGTGGGCCAACGTTCTTTTGGAAAGGCCAGCGTGCAGCAAGTGATGCCGTTATCGGGTGGGGCGGGCCTGCGCTTGACGATTGCCAAATACTATACGCCTTCGGGCAAACTGATTCAACGCAATTACCGTGATAAAACCAAAGCCGAAGAAGGCGGCATCTTCCCGGATGTAGAGGTGAAATTTGCACCGGAAGAAGAAGCTAAAGTTTTTATGCAGTACAATGATATTGTATATACGCCGGGCAAGGCGGCCAAACAACCCGAATTTAAGGTAAAAGACCCTGTCTTGGAACAAGCGGTTGAAATTTTAACGGGGAAAATCTCCCTGGAAGAGGCCCAAGCCAAGGCAAAGCAAGCACGCCAAGAAAAAGAAAAGGCCGCTGAAAAGAAAGACGATAAAAAAGCAAAATAATTATGAAACAAGCATTTACCATTTTAGGGATTGAGTCTACGTGTGATGAAACTTCCGCCGCGGTTTTACAAGACGGTAAAAAGTTGCTTAGCAACGTGATTTATTCCCAAATAGACGAACACAAAAAATATCACGGGGTTGTGCCGGAACTGGCCAGCCGGGCCCACGCGGCCAAAATTGCTACGGTCATTGAGGAAGCGTTGCAAAATTATACGATTGATTGCGTGGCGTTTGCCAGCGGGCCGGGGTTGCCGGGCGGACTGATGGTGGGGCGTGTAGCAGCGGAAACGTTGGCCGCGTACAAGCAAGTACCGCTGGTGGGCGTGAACCATTTGGAAGGACATATTTTTGCGTGCGATTTTGAAAACGGCGAAGTTAAAAACCGCTTGCAATTCCCGTTGGTGGCGTTGGTAGTGTCGGGCGGTCACACGGAACTTTGGTACGTTAAAAATTACGGACAATATAAAGTACTGGGCAAAACGCGGGATGATGCCGCCGGGGAAGCCTTTGATAAGGTAGCCAAACTGTTGGGCCTGCCCTACCCGGGCGGGCCGCAAGTATCGGCCCAAGCGTTAAAAGGCCGGCGTGATGCCATTGCGTTTCCGCGGCCGTTGTTGCCGGGCACGTGGGAATTTTCGTTTAGCGGAATTAAAACCGCGGTTAGTTATTATTTGCGTGATCATCAAAATTTTAGTATACCGGATGTATGCGCCAGTTTTGAGACTGCCATGGTGGATACGCTAGTTACCAAGACGCTGCTGGCGGCTAAAAAATATAAGGTAAATTATATCGCGGTAGGGGGCGGCGTGGCGGCCAATAGTTTACTGCGTGAAACCATGCAGGCACGCGCCCAAGAACAAGGCAAAACGGTGTTTTTCGTGGAGCGCAAATTATCTTCGGATAATGCCGCTATGATTGCATTAGCGGCGTATAAAAAGTTAGAATATGCCCAACAAACGGGTAAACCGTTTAAGGCCAATATAGATATAGACCCTAATATGAAAGTACGCAGTTGGTAGTACAAGGAGTGGGAAATGATTTTATGGACAATGCCCGATGCCGGGGACCAAACGAAGGAAACGTATGCGTCTTTCTTAAATTTGTTTAAGAAAGAAAATCCGCATATTCCCGTATCGGTGCGTGTGTTTACGCGTAACGTGCTCTGGCGCCGAATGTTTACCATCAAGCACCCCACTTACGAAGAGGAAGTGCCGGATATTATTCAAATTCCGCATTATTGGACGGCCCTTTTGGTGCGTGAAGGCGTGGCGGAAAATCTTTCCCAGCTAGACCCGGGTCTCTCGCTTTCTACGTGTTTGGCTCCGCTCAAAAATCATTGTTATAAACCGGGCACGAAAGATATTTATTCTTATCCGTGGTGGTTTGATATTAGTGCCTTGCACTACCGGGCCGACCACTTAAAATTAGTCACAAATACCCCCGAGAAAGACTTAGCCACTTGGGACGGTTTTTTGAAAATTTGCGCGGCCCTGCGGGAGCAGTTCAAAGACGTGCCGGGGTATTATCCGGTACAAAATGGCGACTGGCGCGGCTCGCTTTCCATGCGTAGTGCGCTGCCGTGTGTGTGGGGGCGCGGGGTAGATTTGCTGACGGAAGATTTGAAACAAACCTCGGTATCTTCCAAAGCCTTTAAGGAAGGCCTGCGCGATTATGTAAACTTGGCTATTCATAATTTTATGCCTATTTTGCGTGAGCGCGGCTCTTTGGGTACGATGGTATCCGGCAAGGCCAGTTTGATGCTTTCGCGCAAATTGGGGCTTAGCACGTTTGATGCGCGGCGCGGTATGCAGGTGCACACCGTACCGGTGCCTTCTACGGGGGAAATTTCCGCGGCGTATATGTCGGGGATGAATTTATTTATCAACACGCGTTCCCAACATAAAAAAGAAGCCCTTGCCTTTATTAAATTTTGCGCCCGGCCGGAAATTCAGGTGCACTACGCTAAACTGTTGGAAGTGTTCCCCGCGTTTGAAGATGCTCTGGAACTTTTTATGCTTTCTTCCAGCCGGCGGTTGCATATCTATGGGGGAATTTTAGCCAGTGCGCGCACGCTGCCCAACATTACCATTATGGGGACCATTATGGAAATTTTGAAACGCATTTTAGCGGTATGCGCTACCCAAATTGTAGAAGGGCGTTTTACGCAAGCGTCGCTGGACCGCGAACTGGATTTAGCCGCCAAAGAAATAGAATATTTGCTTTCTATCTATGAGAGTTAATTATGTTTGATAAGAAATCCTATACCGTCTATAAATTTCATAAGCAACTGAATCAAGCATTTCAAAATAAGCGCGAACTGCTGGAAAGTGCCTTGCCCGTTTTGCGTAATTTATTTAAGTTGGACCGCATTTACTTTTTTGATTGGCAGCAGGAGCGGGCCATTTTGTCTTTGCGCATGATGTGCAAAAAAGAATATTGCATGGACAAACAGGAAGATATTTCCGTGATTGGGGAGTCCAACTTTCTGCGTAAATTATTGCAAGAGGGACTCACCGAAACTGCCGATTTAAGTTACCCTGCTATTTACGTGTTACTCAAATGGCAACGCCCCAGTATGGAGTTAAAAGGCGGCGAAGTGCGTACCTATATGCAAGACAAAGTAGGCGTACTGCGCTTGGAGCGGTTTAATAAAAAGCGTGCGTTTAGCGCACAGGAAAAAGAACTCATCAAAGCGCTTGGGCAGGAAATTTCGCACAATTTGCGCAATACCGAAATTGACCAAGCCAAAAACCAACGCTTAAATGTTTCTACCGCACTAAACGATTTATCTACGGTGTTTGCTTCGTCGCTACGGTTGGATGACGGGTTGGAACTTATTTTGCAAGGGGTCCAAAAATATTTCCGCTTTGACCGCGTGCGTTTGTATTTGACCGACGCTTACGCACGGCGCATTAAAAGTGTGCTTAGCGTGGATATTTCCGGGCAGGTTACCCGCCAAACCGGCGACGAAATCACCGCACCGGAACAAGGTATTTTGAAGGAAGTATTTGATGCCGGGGTGACGTACCGCTCTACGCGCAGCGTCATTTATATTCCGCTTAAAGTGCAGCGCAGCAAAGTAGGTTTTTTGGCGTTTGATAATGTGCTTTCCCGCCGGCAAATTGGGTATTTAGATTTTATTTCACTCCAGCAATTTGCCTCGCAAATGGCCTTGTCTATTGACAATGCCCGCCTGTTTGAACGGGTGCAGGAACTTTCCAACTATGACGAACTGACCCACTTGCCGGTGCGGCGGTATTTTAATGAAAAATTTGCCGAAGAAATGTACCGTGCCAAACGCTTTGATTTAACGCTTTCGCTACTGATTTTAGATATTGATTTCTTCAAACAAATCAACGATAATTACGGTCACCAAATTGGGGACTGGGCCCTCCAGGAGGTCAGCCGCGTCATCCGTACCAGTTTGCGCCAAACGGATGTGCCTTGCCGTTTTGGCGGCGACGAAATGGTGATTATGCTGCCCAGCACCAATAGCGAAGAATCCAAAATAATTGCCAAACGTTTGCAAGAGCGCATTAACGCCATTACGTTGCCCACCAAATACACGGACGGGAAAGAAATTCGCATTTCTATCAGTCAAGGGATGGCGTCGTTCCCGGCGGATGCGGCCTCTACCGAAGAACTGCTTGAAAAGGCGGACAAGGCCCTCTACGTAGTCAAGAAAAACGGTCGCGGGCACTTTGCCGTTTACCGCGAAGTGGCCGACCAAACCACCGATTATAAGAAGGAATAACTTTATTTTCATTGTCATTCCCGAAGGATGTTGTCGGGAATCTTCCGCATCCGTTTACGTAAGCGCGTGTTTGCGCTCTGGGTAAGTGCCGAGAAAGGGCAGAAGGGAGATCCCCAACAGAAACACTTGGGGATGACAGATTGTTGAACACTCAGAGATTAGGTTAATTAAATGCCGGTTTTTCTTCAATTTTCTCCCTCGGGGTTTCTCTCTAAAAAAAGTATTGACAACCCCGTCAAAACTTGCGACAATTAAAGTGTGTAGTTCTCTACGAGGCTTTTTAGGGGGGACACGCACATAACTAGAAAACCGAAACTGCGTTTTATTTTGAAAAAATAAAATGCGGTTTGTATGTAGTTTTTATATGTAAAATTTACTACAATGTAGAAGACGCAAAGTAGTAATAAACCTTGCAAGGGATTAAAACGAAATGACAAAACTTCAAAATTTATTTTCTAACTTTTTCAAATCTCAGACGGTAAAAACGTCTCTTTTAACAATAATTTTTGTGGCGCTTTGTGCCCCGCTTTTTGCCCAAACCGTAAACGTGGTCAGCACCGGTGTGTATTATACGGACAAGGTGCAAGCGGATGAGAACGATGGCAGTACTACCAACCCTCCCACTCCCAACGGCACTACTTCCAACAATGACAGAGCATTATACTGTAACGGATGGGTGGATGCTGACGGTAAATTACAAGCGTGGCCTCGTACGACTGATACTACTGGTGTTGATGACCGTAGCTTCATCGTCTCAAACGCTACGGGGGTTAACCCTACTTCCAATCGCACCCAGTATGACCCGTGGGTTTCTTCTGCTTTGATTGAGTACGATCAACCGTACCCGTCTCCAACTAAGGACAACAACTACCCCAACCACTGCTTGGGGTTGTGCGCGTCTTTTTCTTGTAGCAATTTGCCGGTGGGGCAAACTACGTATTCTGTTTCGTTCCCGATTCAGCGCATTACCTTTGATATTTTTAAATACTACAACGGCAAAAACCCTAAAAGTGCCGACGAAACCCCTACCATCCGCTCCATTGACGTGTACCCGGCACGGGATACTTCGGATCCTTCTCTGTATACCTGCGCTTCGTATCGTTGTTCCAACGCAGGCAAAGATAAAACCTCTGGGACTTCTGATACTCAAGTTGCTGAGTGTGTGGGAGCTCACTGGATTTGTAATGGAACTGATGAAACAGGGAATGTAAAGTGTACAGTTAATTTTAATGGGACGTATACATGTGACAATGATTCTGTTTCTTGTGCAATTACGAGTGACGAGAGCAGTTATAAAGTGTGGACGTGCTCGAATTCCTCTGGTTCCTCATCAATGATGACGGTATCTAGTGTGACTCCATCTAACACTGCTACTTTGCAAGGAGCGGCTACACCGTCTCAATGTTGGTCAAACCAGACGACGTATAAGGACGCGAAAGCGGCAGGTAAGTTGCACAACTTTTTCACAACAAACTGTAATCCGGGAGTTTCGTCCTCTTCATCATTCCTAGGTTGTTGTACAGGAGCTGGACATAGTGACTGCGTGATATATAATGGCGACGGTGCGGAAACCAACCAAGCCTTATCCTTCTGTACCGGGTGGGACGGATTTTATGAAATTGCCGGGGAATTTGGTAAATCTAACGGGGACTTTGGTTTCCGTGCTACTGCGTTTACCAATGTGCCTTCGGACGGGGTAATTGCCGACCGTATTGAAATTGAAGAACCCGGCGTTTATCCGGGCCACAACGGGGCCACACAAATCCCGATACAAATTGACGTTACCAACGTACACATGGTACGCAGTACGCCCAGCCTGGTGGGTACTATTACCCCGGTGTCTGCGCAACCTTATACATTTACCTATCGTTTAAGTAAAGATGCGGATGTACGCATTGCCATCTTTGACGCGTCTACCGAAGATATTACAGCCTATGCGGGGACGCAAACTACAGGTGGAACAACTGGAACGGGTGGCGGTACAGGTAGCGGTTCAACCACAACTACCCACACTGACACAGAAAATATGACATTGGCCCAGGTGTGTTCTGCATTAAGCGGAACGATGAGCGGAGGTAGTTGTACTTTTACATCAGGCCAGTACACTCCTCAAGGAAATTGTCAAAGTGCAGGAGGGTCGTGGACCGTTGAAGAAACAACGGGAGCCGCACTGGATATTACAGAGCCGGCAACTTGTCAAACTTTAGGCGGTAATATGCGCAATAAAACGCCGGATGGCCACGAATTGGCGAAGAGTGTGTGTGCGTTTAATTACCCCGATATAACCATCTGCGATCAAGCGGGGGGTACCTGGTATGGAGATATTGCTGACCCCATAATAGATGTTGAAGGGGATAACTGTTACATTGAAACAATTAATCAGTATTTTTGTGAAAGTTACAACGTTTACACTTGGAAAGACGGAGATGGGTGTTACACTAAGGTTTCTAGCTCGTATTGCCAATTCCCTGCGGTTACGGAAGCTTTGTGTGACAGCTTGGTAGACAGCCCATCCGGTACTTATCCATCCATAACTTACGATTGGAACGGAACGGTTTGTCAGAAGAATACCACTACCCAAAGCGAAGACCCGACCCCAGGTCCAGGGCCGATTCCTGGCGGTGGTGACACTATCTATACTTCTGAAACCAACCAGATTAGCTTTGCAAATGATGTAGAAGCCGCTACGGCTAAGATCGTTCGTACACTCGTAGATTGGCAACCGCGCACCGGTGAAGGGATGAAAGGGCAGGAAAAGGATACGCAGATTTCCGACTTTGACTCCTGGGATGGCCGAAACGATGACGGCCTCTTGCTCCCCGCGGGGAACTACTTAGCTTCTATTCAAGCTAAATCCCAAGATGAATGGCCAGGGATTGACTTCTCACGCGCGGTCACACGCCAAGTATCTTTGGATCCCTTGAAACTCACCGACGTGCAAGTGACCGGGCTTAACAAAAAGTCCACCGCTTATGCTACTATCTCTTACGTGCCGACGGAACCTTCTACCGTATATTGGGAAGTATATACGCCCGGTACGCGCTTTGAAACAGTAGCCCTAGACGAACAAGGACATCAGATTTCTGCAGTACTTACCAACTCTTCCGCGCCTACAGGGACCGGGCCGGTACGTACTACCAACACAGGCTCTTTGGTATACCGCAGTGCAGAACAAAAGTCCGGCCGTATGAATTATACCGACCGTTGGGATGGCACCTGTCAGGCTACTACTACGGATAATACCGGCAAAGTGATACCGGCTAACTGTGTGCGCACCTATACCAAAAATGAAAAAATGTCCAATGGTACAGTATGTATGCAGAATTCTTGTACGGAGACTTTTGCTTACGGGGCACCCATGCCGGATGGCAACTACGTTTATGTGTTGTGGGCCGAAATACCTTATAATGGGTGCTATCATAATGCGGCGGCTACTAAGACGAGTGATTACTATGGCGCGCCAGGTTTTGATGCGAATACGCCTTGTCAGTACAGTGCCGCCAATAATAACAGGTATTTTACCGGTGTAAAAACCTTAAAATACACCGTGGGAACGTTGGAATTGGAACGCGGACTGGTAGGTATTACGTTGCAACCGGTCGGCTATGCTACGTTAGGCTCCAGCCCCACGGCGTACGGGTTGGATCCGTTCATCTTCAAATACGCACTGGACCGCGACGCGCAAGTAATCGCCACGGTGGAAAACACCGCCGGCGTGGTGGTAAAACATATTACCTTAGAAGAGGGCGAACCGAACGTTTCCCAACAACTTAACACCTTAACGTGGGACGGGCGCGACGATCAAGGCCGCATGGTCTACCCCGGGACCTATATGTTCCGCGTCAAAGCCATGGATGCTATGTTCCCCGCGCAATCTAATGAAGCCATTGTGGTATTCCCCGTGGATATGTACCGCGTGGTGGACGTGGCCACGACGGATGTTTATGGTGATAGCAACGCAAAGGCTACGATCTCGTATCATTTGTCCAAAACCATGAACACGCAGATCAATATATATAATAAGGATGTAGTCATCCCGGATTATAATGCCTTGACCGGAGAATATAACGGGGCCAAAGTAACTGCCACGTATACCGCAAAGAGTACTGATGTTGCAGTTGGGAGCTTGGCCGCATACGGTATGCATCTTACCCCTACAAGTGGCGGAGAAGTATATAATTTGGCGCCAATTCCTGCCAACGGGTCTATTGTGGAGTATTCTACAGCTACGATTTCGGACGTTACGAATACGAAAGTGCGCAACACGTGGACCAGTGCCAGTGAATATAATATTGAGGGCGATCGCGACTTAAATGCTGATTTAACAAATTATGATGGGGAGACCAACAACGAGCGCAACGCAAATACATACACTGTCTACCTCAAGCAAGAAGTATTGGATGTAAATACTGATGTAACGGCCGCGTGGCCCCCCCGAATTTGTAATACAACGGATGATGTAAAATACGGAGCATCCAAAAATCAAAGTATTTTCTATAAGAATGGAGATGCTGACGTAGTCAGTGGAAAAGCGAAAGTAGGTGCTGTAAACCCTGCCAAGGTTAATCAGTATAATGCTGCTTGTATCTACGTCAATGATAAGACGTTTACCAACTACCCTGCCACTGCCGAAGAGGCGGCCTCGGGCGTGTTGGATGTGCGCTTGCAACCGATTCACACCATTAACCGCACTAAACTGAGCAACGGCGATGACGTGATCAATATGGA
>Ga0256404_1010767_pt1 | contig 12517 bp, 10 predicted proteins | sample RumenRJG_01DNA_FD_185990 | JGI IMG/M metagenome (GOLD analysis project Ga0256404, IMG submission 185990) | Bovine rumen microbial communities from Lethbridge, Alberta, Canada - RJG_01 | ecosystem: Host-associated > Mammals > Digestive system > Stomach > Rumen | place: Canada: Alberta | collected...
CTTTATGGCTCTTGTTACGGGGGCTTCCGCCCCCGTCTGTAGTCGGCGGCCCCGTTGGGGCCATGCTACTTTGCATCAAGGGACAACTGGTATATAGCCCCTATTATATTTAAGAAATATTGCGCCCGTTCGGTTGCGAGCTAAAGGTTCGCGTTTTATTCGCGTAATTCGCGGTTTTTTACTTTTTCAGCGGCCTCCCTGATAGGGGAGGGGCCGGGGGCGGGGTCATCCTAGGCGTTGGTGCCATCAGCTCCACTCCTATGCTAGGTGGCACAGCATGATGAGCATAAAAAGAAATCCGCAGACAACTGGGTTGTCTGCGGATTATCTTGTACGCTTGTCAGAGTTTGGCTAGGTCTTGCGGAGTGGGGTCTTTCTGGATGATGCGACCATCGCGGTCGACCAGAAAACTGCAATACCCGCTCTCTTGCCGCCATGTGCGGCACAGCTTGTCTTGCATTGCACTGTCGCAGTGCCATTGCCACTGGCTGGCCAGACCGTCGACGGCTGCAACCTGCTCATACAGCGCGTCGCTCTGGTCCATGTTGACCGACACATGGACGATGCCCAGTTGACGCGAGGCACGGTCGAGCTGCAGGTTGCTGATGCGAGAATCAGGACGACACGACGACCAGAACGAGACGACTACATATCTGCCGCGAAGCTCGCTCAATGAGAAACTGCCAGCTTCATTGCCCATTGTCAGACTCGGCGCCTGATAACCCACCCGACTGTCGGCGGGAGTGGTGTAATAGGCCGAAGTGAAAACTAGCAGCAAGGCCAGTGTCGCAATCGTGAATAGTGATTTTGACATGAATCTTCGTTTAAGTTCATAATGCAGGCATGCCTCTTGGCGACATCCGTCGGGTGGATGGCAGCCTGTGCCGATTTTCGGCGAGAGGGTGGGGCAAATGACCCACCTGGTTTGTACTGACCCATTCCGTCAGCGGAAAGGGACTGCAAAAGTAGATAAAAACACACAGCCTACCAAATTTCGGTGCATTAAATTTTCATAAAATACTGAAATCTAAAGGCTTGTTTTGACACGGAGACTGGCAGAATTATTAATTGCTTAGATTTTTAACTTAAAATGTTAATACGCCGCTCTGATAGGGGATTACGGCTCGTTGAGTCGTGTAAAATGAAAGAATCTTTTAACACTTAACAAAATTTAAGGTTTGTTGCGGCTTTTGTATCTATTCACCGATTGTGATAGCGGCTGTTCCCCGTTCGGTCGGATTTGTAATCCGACCGCATTTGAGTATAAGGATTTGCAATCCGAAATAAGCGCATTATAAAATTTGCGCAAGCCGAATGCAATGTCAAGCTTGCTTGAACATTGCTGAGGCGCAGCCAAATTTATCTAAATGCTTATACTCAATCCTGCTGGATTGCAAATCCAGCAGAACTGGTGGTATGACAACCGCCATGGCGGAGCAAAGTTGGCTGACACACTCCCCCCGGCCCCCTCTAACCTTAGAGGGGAACTGCTCAACTTAGAGGGGGAACAGCTGCTATCACAATCGGTGAATAGTTGCGGCTTTTTGTTCACAGATTTGCCCACCTCGATGTTTTTTTGTACCTTCGTGCCGCAGTGTCGCCAGCTGATGATGGCGGCCGAAATCATGAAATACTCTTCTCTATTCTAATTCATATCAAGATGGCAAAACTCAAGATACCCAACGAGTGGTGGACCGCACCGGCCGAAAGCGAAGACGGTCGGCTGATACTGGTCACTGGACGCACAGGTCTGGAGCTGGTCAAGGCCACCGGAGTGTTTGTCTACCGCATCGAGGTCACATGGGCCTACGAGCCTGACGAAAATGGCATGCCCGATTATCACACTAGCCGACTCATGGAGCAGGTGACCGAGGCCATGGAGGCGGAGTTCTCAAAAGACCCGGTGGCTGTCAACACCGGCATCTATACAGGCGCCGGCGAACGCAACTGGGTGTTCTATTGCCGCAGTCTGCACATCTTCCAGCGCAAGCTCAACACCATCCTCGAGCCGTTCGAGACACTGCCGCTCACCTTCCATGCCGAGGATGACCCCGACTGGGCAGAATATGCCGAGATGTGCCAGTGCGAGGTTCATGTGACCGAAGAAGACTGAATGCAATTCTCAATGCAAAATGCACAATGCAAAATGCACAATGCAAAATGCACAATGCACAATGCACAATGAAACTGCCAGATGCAGCTGCATTGTGCATTATGCATTATGCATTGTGCATTGAATTACATGTTCATGCCGCCATCCACTTGGATGACTTGGCCGGTGACATAGCTCGACATGTCGCTGGCCAGGAAGATGGCCACATTGGCGATGTCGTCGACGGTGCCACCACGGCGCAGCGGAATGCGCTGAGCCCACTCCTTGCGCACCTCCTCGGGCAGAGCCTGAGTCATGGCGGTGTCAATAAAGCCTGGAGCGATGGCGTTGGCGCGGATGCCGCGGCTGCCCATCTCCTGGGCAACGCTCTTGGCCAGGGCAATCAAGCCGGCCTTTGAGGCAGCATAATTCGACTGACCGGCATTGCCGTGCACACCCACAACGCTGGCCATGTTGATGATCGAGCCACAACGCTGGCGCATCATGATGGGCACCAGGGCGTGGATAAAGTTGAAGGCCGACTTCAGGTTGACGTTGATCACGGCATCCCATTGTGCCTCGGTCATGCGCAGCATCAGGCCGTCCTTGGTGATGCCGGCGTTGTTGACCAGAATGTCGATGTGACCAAACTCCTCCTTGACCTGAGCCACAACGGCCTCGGTCTGGGCAAAGTCGGCTGCGTTGCTCGCATAGCCCTTGGCTTTGACCCCCAAAGCGGCGATTTCGTTCTCGGTCTGTTGTCCCACCTCATCGATGACGAGGTCGGTAAAAGCGATGTCCGCTCCTTCGGCAGCCATGCGCAGGGCAATGGCCTTTCCGATTCCGCGCGCTGCACCCGTGATGAGCGCGACTTTTCCTTCCAGTAATTTCATTTTTTATTGTCGTTAATCTAGATTTATCTAGACAGTCTAGTGCATCTAGTTGGTTAAACAGGCTGCAAAGATACAAATTAATTGAGAATTAAGAATTATGAATTGGGGATATTCGCTATCTTTGTGGCATCAATTAACCCAAGCGACAATGAAACATACGATATTGGCCGCAATGGCGGCAACACTGATGGCGCTCACGGCACAGGCCGGAGCATGGATTCGCATCAACCAGTTGGGCTACTTGCCACAATCCACCAAGGTGGCGGTCCTGATGGCCAATGACAACACCGAGGTGGCAGAGTTTCAACTCGTCGACGAGTACACTGGGCAGGTGGCTTATCGGGGCACTAAGGTCAAACAGACGCGGCCCTTGCAGTTCATGCAGTCGACAGCGCGTCTCGACTTCAGCGACTTTACGCAACCGGGAGCCTACCGCATCCGCGTGGGGCAGACACTCTCGCCGGTGTTTCCCATCAACTGCCACGTCTATGACGGTACGGCCGACTTCCTGCTCAACTACATGCGCCAGCAGCAGTGCGGCTTCAACCCGTTCCAGAACGACAGTTGTCACACCCGTGATGCGTTCGTGCGCTATCACCCGTCGCTCGAGGGACAGCACATCGACGTGCGGGGTGGGTGGCACGATGCCGCCGACTTGCTGCAATACACCACCACTAGCGCCAATGCCATCTATCAACTGATGTTTGCCTATCAGCAGCACCCTGAGGTGTTTGGTGACCGATACGCAGCCAACGGCACGCGCGGGCGCAACGGCATTCCCGACATTGTTGACCAGATCAAGTGGGGACTCGACTGGCTCGACAAGATGAACCCGGCCAAGGGCGAACTGTACAACCAGATTGCTGACGACCGCGACCACATCGGCATGAAGATGCCTAAGGACGACCCGGCTGACTATGGCCGTGGTCCTGGTGGTGGAAGGCCGGTCTACTACGTCAATGGCAAGCCGCAGCAGCGCGGCAAATATATGAACGCCACGATGGGAGCAGCCAGCACTGCCGGCAAGTTTGCCAGCGACTTCGCCGTGGGCAGCAAGGTGCTGGCTCCGTTCTACCCCGACTTTGCGGCACATATCGGAGCCAAAGCCGCCGATGCCTATCAGGTGGGTGTCGACATGCCGGGCAATGCCCAGACGGTATCGGTTGTTTCACCCTATATATATGAAGAGGACAACTGGGTCGACGACATGGAGTTGGGGGCCATCGAACTCTATCGCATGACGGGCGACGCACGCTATCTGACCCAAGCCATCGAGTATGGCCGGCGCGAGCCGGTCACCCCCTGGATGGGGGCCGACAGCGCGCGGCACTACCAGTGGTACCCCTTCATGAACATGGGCCACTACCGTGTGGCGCTTGAGGGCAATGAGCGCGTCAGGGCCGAGTTTGTCCGCAACTTGCGGGCGGGTCTGCAACGCGTGCGCGAGCGCGCCGCCGACCATCCCTTCCTGTGGGGCGTGCCGGGCATCTGGTGCAGCAACAACCTGACCACCGCCCTGCTCACGCAGTGCATCCTCTACCGCCAGTTGACTGGCGATTGCACCTACGACGAGATGGAGGCCGCTTTGCGCGACTGGCTCTTCGGCTGCAATCCCTGGGGCACGAGCATGGTGGTGGAGTTGCCACGGGGCGGCACCTATCCGCGTGCCACACACAGCAACTGGGTCTTTGAGCAGGTGGGTTTCCCCACGGGTGGACTGGTAGATGGGCCGGTCTATGCCACCATTTTCAATAGTCTCAAGGGCGTGAACATCACCGACGACATGCCGCACGTCACCAGCAATGCCTATCACGACCTGCAGCCGGGCGATGTGGTCTATCACGACAACACCCACGACTACAGCACCAATGAGCCCACCATGGACGGCACGGCGGCGCTCACCTTCCCGCTGGCCGAGTACGAGGCACAGGGTAGGGCGCAGGCTGGCGTGACGGCCGGTGCGCCGGTCTACAGCCACGGAGGCATCGTGCAGGGCAACCCCAACAAGAAGGAGATTTGCCTGGTGTTCACCGCCGATGACCGTGCCGACGGGGCCGACCGCATCATCGCCACGCTCAGGCGGCAGGGCATCCGGGGGGCGTTCTTCTTCACCGGCCGGTTCTTCGAAATGTTCCCCGATGTGGTGCGGCAGCTGCTGGCCGACGGGCACTATGTGGGCACCCACAGCTACGGCCATCTGCTCTATGCACCGTGGGACAACCGCGACTCGTGTCTGGTGGGGCAGCAGGAGTTTGTCGACGACCTCAAGCGGGCCTACACTAAAATGGCCGATTTCGGCATCACGCCGCAGTCTGCCCCCTACTTCATTCCGCCCTACGAGTGGTATAACGACCACCATGCGTCATGGGCACGGCAGATGGGACTGCAGATCGTCAACTTCACCGGCGGCACACGCAGCAACGAGGACTATACCTGGCCGGGCATCGAGCAAGAGACCGGTGCCACCTATCGCAGCAGCCGCTGGCTCTACGACCACATGCTGCAGTATGAGCGCGACCACACCCTCAATGGCCACCTGTTGATGATTCACCTGGGCACCGACCCGCGCCGCACCGACAAGTTCTACGACCGCCTCCCCGACATCATCCGCACCCTCACCAAGCGCGGCTACCACTTCGTCTCCCTCCCCACCCTCCTCCAGGGCAGTTAGCCTGCTCAACAAATCACAGTGGGCCAGAACTTTAAAGCGAAGTGAGTAAATCCAAAATCTGCTTTAATGCCGATGGGTCGTCAAGTAATGCGATTTGGGATAAGATAGTTTTTTTCATTTCTTCTCGACCGTATGCAACGATAGGTTCTTTCACAAGGTTTGAAAACTCCTCACTTTCAGATGGAATTGTAACAACAGATCTCAAGTATTTACGAATGCCGCCCTGTTTCAAGCTCGGCGTGTTGATGCGTATGTCGCAGTCCACAACAAATATATTGCCGTCATCCGACTGAATGACATTCTCGTCATGCACATCACTCAAATAAATCTCGGGCGTGGCATAAGTCCAATTGCGGGGGTTCTTTAACTCAAACCCCATCATTGCCATATATTGTGCAATATGGTCGTCAGATAAGTGGTGTCCAATGATGAATGGTTGCTCAACAACTATTTTGAACTCGCCATGATGGTCACGACCGAAACCCAACACATGGAGCCGAGTTGCCGGGAAATAGGCATTGTGCAGTGTGATGCGGTCCAAAGCCAGAATGGGCTGGACATAATAGTCAAGCCCTATCGATTTGATCAGAGATGAGCCATGGTCAAAAACTATTGCTTCGCCCCCTTCAGCTATCTGTTCGCCCAGACTATGCGACAGCGACTCCACGACATTGTCAGTCCAGCAGCCCGTGATGCGTGCCCAGTGTTCTATGCATTGAGCCTGCTGCGCTGCGCATTTGAGTTCTTCTTTGAAGTCTGTGAACTCGCACTGAGTCGCTTGATCTGTTCCAGTTTTTGCTGCCGCGAGTAGGGATGCAATGACATGCGTTGAACCTCCCGTAATGCAGCCATGCTGCTCGAACGGTGAAAATCGTTGATATACAAGCCTTCCGCTGATAAACTGTTCTGCATATAAGTCAAGTTGGTGCAGACCTTTCGGCGTAAACCCATCGTCAATGATGCTCGTTATTGAGGCCCAGAAATCTGCTGAATTCATTTACTAGTTTATTTTCTGCAAAGTTCGTGATTTTTTCTCAATTCTCCAAACAATACTACAATACTCCATTAAAAAAATCACATACATGGCCTAAACGGATCATGCTGCTATGCCAAAGAATTCTTTGACAAGCTTTGCATTTAACGCCGTGTTCGGGTCGATTCCTGACACGTAAAAAACGATGAAGCTGGTGAGTGTTGACCATCAGCCCGGTGGTATGTAGTGGACAACCACAGTCCCAGGGGAGAGGCTAGGTGAGGGGTCACCCCCAGCTACAATTAACACCAAACTCACCATATTTCCCCAAATGCGTCGAAGAGGAACTTTAAATTGCCATTTTTATGGATTTTAATGACGAAAGGTCTGGTTTTGTGATATTTTTTGTACCTTTGCATGACTGACCAATCTGTGAGTATAGTATGAATGCATTTAGACTTTGTATAGCAACCTTGGTATTGCTCCTGCTTCCCCAGCAGCTGGCGGCCTACGACTTTATGGTCGACGGGTTGTGCTACAACCGCAACGACGACGGCACCAGCGTCACCGTGACCTATCAGAATTCATCGCCTCCAGGATACACTAATTTGAGTGGCGACCTTACTATCCCTGAAATCGTGACTTACAGCGGCACCACTTACTCCGTCACAACCATCAGCGGCTGGGCATTCTGGGGCTGCAGCGGGCTGACCTCGGTCACCATCCCCAACTCCGTCACCTCCATCGGCAGCAGCGCATTCTATCGCTGCAGCGGGCTGACCTCGGTCACCATCCCCAACTCCGTCACCTCCATCGGCTACGAAGCATTCTATGGCTGCAGCGGGCTGACCTCGGTGACCATCCCCAACTCCGTCACCTCCATCTACGGCAACGCATTCGAGTACTGCAGCGGGCTAGAGAGTATTAAAGTCGCGACTGGCAATGGAACTTACGACTCACGCAACAACTGCAATGCCATCATCAAGACTGCAACCAACACACTGATAGCCGGCTGCAAGACGACCACCATCCCCAACTCCGTCACCTCCATCGGCTACGAAGCATTCTATGGCTGCAGCGGGCTGATATCGGTCACCATCCCCAACTCCGTCACCTTCATCGGCGACTACGCATTCTGGTACTGCAGCGGCCTGACATCGGTCACCATCCCCAACTCCGTCACCACCATCGGCGTCGGCACATTCTCTTACTGCCGCGGGCTGACCTCGGTCACCATCCCCAACTCCGTCACCGCCATCGGCTACCACGCATTCGAGTACTGCAGTGGGCTGACCTCGGTCACCATCCCCAACTCCGTCACCTCCATCGGCGACGGCGCATTCTGGGGCTGCAGCGGGCTGACCTCGGTGACCATCCCCAACTCCGTCACCTCCATCGGCGACTACGCATTCGCTGACTGCAGTGGGTTAGAGAGTATTAAAGTCGCGACAGGCAATGGAACGTACGACTCACGCAACAACTGCAATGCCATCATCAAGACTGCAACCAACACACTGATAGCCGGCTGCAAGGCGACCATCATCCCCAACTCCGTCACCTCCATTGGCAACTACGCATTCGAGTACTGCAGCGGGCTGACCTCGGTCACCATCCCCAACTCCGTCACCACCATCGGCGACAGCGCATTCTATCGCTGCAGCGAGCTGACCTCGGTGATCATCGGCAACTCCGTCACTGCCATCGGCAACTCCGCATTCCAGAACTGCAGCGGCCTGACTTCGGTGACCATCCCCAACTCCGTCACCTCCATCGGCGACCGCGCATTTTCCGGCTGCAGCGGCCTGACCTCGGTGACCATCCCCAACTCCGTCACCTCCATTGGCATCGCCGCATTCTATGGCACCGCCTGGTTCGATAATCAGCCTGACGGCTTAATCTATGCCGGTTTGGTTGCTTATAAGTATAAAGGCACAATGCCCAGTGGAACCAGCATTCATATTATAGAAGGCACTAAAGGCATTGCTGGAAGTTGTTTCTATGGCTGCAGCGGGCTGACCTCGGTGACCATCGGCAACTCCGTCACCTTCATCGGCGGCAGCGCATTCTATGGCTGCAGCGGGCTGACCAGGATTGACTCGTACATCAACCATCCTGCTGAGGTTGGTATGGGTAGTTCTGTTTTCTACCGTGTGCCTACGGGCACATGCGAGCTGTACGTCTATGAGGACACAGAGACGGAATACAGAAGCACTGCCCAATGGAAGGATTTCAACATCATCAAGCACTTGCCTAATTACACGGTAAGCATCAGCCCCTTCTTCCAGCATGTGCGTGGCGCTGATGACTTGACACAGGAACTGGCCATTGAAATTAGCAACCACATCAACTTCTCGGCGATGCAGTTCTACCTGACGCTGCCCGAAGCCCTCACACTGGCCACCGACGAGTATGGCGACTATGATGCTTGGCTCGATGCCGGCCGCAAGTCGCGCAATCACACGGTCCAGATCGAGCCGAAAGGCGACAACAGATATCTGGTGCTGATTTCGTCGGCCACCAACAACACCATCAAGGGGACCAAGGGCGCGCTGTTGCATCTGGTAGTGAAGTTGAAAGATGCTCGCCACCGCCAGGTGGGTGACTTCGAACTGACGTGCAGTGACATCGAGTTGGCCGAGGCCGACGAGACGCAACACATCACCGATGTCGCCAGCGAGCCATTGACCATCAGGCTGAGCTACATCGTGGGCGATGCCAATGCCGACTGCTCGGTCGACGTGGCCGACTATGTGTGCACGTCCAACCGCATCCTGGGCCGCAGCAGCGCGACCACGGTCTTTGACGACGCCGCCAACGCCAACCGCGACGAGACCATCAGCGTGACCGACCTGGTCGCTATCACCAACATCGCCCTGGAATTGCGTCCAATTGAAGTCTACCCCGAGTGGCTGCCCGGCGCAAGCATGCGTGCACCGGCAGTCCTGCCACAAGGCGACGACTATGAGGTGACGGCAGCGGTCAGTCCGACACCCGACGGCCTGACGCAGGTGGCAATCGCGACAGACAATGCGCGTCCCATCGCCGCCATGCAGTTCGACCTGACACTGCCCGAGGGGATGACACTGGTGCAGACCGGGGTCACCGACCGCTCGGCCACGCTGACCACCGACAGCGAGACGACCGCCCCTGGCAAGGCACGGGTCATCGTCGCATCGTTCGGCACCGATGAGATTGCCGCCGGACAGGGCGATGTGCTCACACTGACCCTGCAGGGGCAGGCAAAGCGTGGCGCGGTGTTGAGCATCGACGGTGTGACGATGGCCGAGCGCGACCTGACCACCCACCGTGGCAACCGGCTGACGCTGGACATCAGCGGAACGACGGGTGTCGATGACACCGGACGAGCCACACGAATCTATGCCGATGACGGCAAGCTGGTCATCGACAGTGCCACCGGCGGCAGCGCGCGGCTGGTGTGCCTGGACGGCCGCAGCGTGACGCTGAGCGTGACGGCTGGCCACAATGTCTACACAGTGCCGGCTGGCGGCATCGTCATCGTCACGCACAACGGCATTGCCAAGAAACTGAAACTCTGACCCACAACCCCCAATTGTTGACCGAAATGAGAAAAGCTATCATCCTGCTGGCCATCATGGCCTGCCTGAGTGTGGCGGCACGCGACCGGCTGCAGGTCGCCGACCTGAACATCGGTGCTGGCGAACGGCGCACCATCGATGTGGTGCTGCTGAACGATACCGCCTATTGTGCGCTGCAGACCGACATCAGTCTGCCCGCCGGACTGACTGTCTGCCAGGATGGCGAAGAGTATGTCATCGACCCCACCCCGCGCAGCGACCGGCACAGCATCTCGTCTAACCTGCTGGGCAACGGTGCCATCAGGGTATTTGTCACGTCGCAGAACGCCAGGCCCTTTGAGGGCAATGATGGTGCGGTGCTCACGCTGACGGTTGAGGCGACCGATGAGATAGCCGCAGGCGAGATAGTGCTGTCGCAGAGCATCGTGGTCGAGCCCGACGGCACCCGTCACCTGCTGGAGGCAAGCACCGCACGGGTCAATGGCGGCAGCGGCCCTGTGCCGGGCGACGCGACGGGCGACGGCCAGGTGGACATCGCCGATGTCAATGCCATCATCAACATCATGCTCGGCAAGGCCGACCAGTCGCCAGCCGGTGACATGACCGGTGACGGCCAGGTGGACATCGCCGATGTCAACGCCGTCATCAACATCATGCTCGGCAAGGAATAAGTTTGTGCTACCGTCCGGATTAATCTAATGTTTCTAAGGTTTTCGCCCGAAATGTTTATGAATCCAATTATTATTTGTATCTTTGCCGTGGAATAGTGAGAATTTTAAATTTATGGAGTTAAACGCCCTGGTTGCTGAATGTACCGCATACGACTTCAAGGTGATGCTTGAAGAAAAGAAACCTAAGAGTTGGCTGAAGAGTGTAAGCGCTTTTGCCAATGGCTTTGGTGGTTCCCTACTCTTTGGCATTGATAATGATGGCATTGTCAAAGGACTTGACGATGTGCAGCATGTATGTGAGTCCATTAGTGGTAGGATACGTGACTATATGGATCCCCTGCCAGACGTGGAAATGATTCCCCGTAATATCGATGGCTTTCATATTTTGCAACTCAAAGTCAATGCAGGGCATTATACCCCATATTACTACGTTGGTGATGGTCAGCGCATAGCATTTGTTCGTGTCGGTGATGAGAGCCTTCCTGCTACGGCAGAGCAAATGGTACGCTTGGTACTGAAAGGTTCTAATAAAACTTTTGATTCCCTTCACACGGATTATAAAGTTGAAGACTATTCTTTCACGATTTTGGCCAACATGTTCAAAAAGCGTACCTGCCAAGAATGGGACAAAAAGTATCTCCTTTCATTTGGCCTTGTCACTAATGCTGGGCTTCTTACAAATGCAGGAGCGTTGTTTGCTGATGACAGCCCATTGTGGCAATCTCGCCTATATTGCACACGATGGGATGGAAAGGAAAAGGGCGACGCCATCAACGATGCAGAGTTTACAGGCAATGTCCTCATGCTGCTCCGTGAAGCCATGAACTTTGTGAAGTCTAACACCAAGAGAGGCTGGGAGAAACTGCCTGATGGACGAAAGAATAAACCCGAGTATGCTGAACGTGCCGTTTTGGAAGCAATGGTAAACCATTTCATCCATCGTGACTACACCGTAATTGGTAGTGAAGTGCATCTTGACATTTACGATGACCGCCTCACGGTTACATCTCCAGGCGGAATGTATAATGGTTTACTGATACAGGATTTGGACATCAAAGATGTGTCTTCTGAAAGACGTAATCCCATACTTGCAAACGTAATGGCTCAACTTGACTATATGGAGAAGCGAGGCAGTGGACTCACCCGCATCTGCAATGAGACCAAAGCCTTGGAAGGTTATAAGGACGAACTGAAACCTGTATTCAAGTCTACTCCGACCCAATTCCAGACCATCATCTTCGCCTCTTCCGACACTCCGAATGTCGGAGACCATGTCGGAGGCGTGTCGGAGATGAAACTCACTGAGCGTCAACGGAAAATACTCAATCTCATTAGAGAGTCTCCGACAATCACCGGCAAACAAATGTCGGAGACTTTGTCGGTGAGCCAGCGTACCATCGAACGTGACCTTTCTGCATTGAAAAAAAATGGTGTTTTGAAACGCGAAGGCAAGGATAATAGTGGTGTGTGGATAGTAATTATAAGCCTCTTCCGAAATTTGGAGTGATGTAGGTGAGAAAGAGGGTGATGTCAGGTCGCGCGTTAGCCCCTAAAAGCCAAAAATCATCTCGCAAGATTTATCGGAGAGATAGTGTTTTGCTGAAAGCTCCCAGTTTTGCCAGGTTATAAAGAAAAGAAAACCGGAAATCCATTAATTTTG
>Ga0256404_1010770_pt1 | contig 12515 bp, 10 predicted proteins | sample RumenRJG_01DNA_FD_185990 | JGI IMG/M metagenome (GOLD analysis project Ga0256404, IMG submission 185990) | Bovine rumen microbial communities from Lethbridge, Alberta, Canada - RJG_01 | ecosystem: Host-associated > Mammals > Digestive system > Stomach > Rumen | place: Canada: Alberta | collected...
AAACAGGCCGGTTGTTGATTCCGCTGCCTTGACCAGTCCCGTACTGTAGCTTCCTGTAATCTTTAAAGTGCCCGCGGAACTTCCGATAAATCCTCCGGCGCAGTCAGATCCTCCTGCAGAACAGGTTGAATAGCTATTCGTTATAGTAACATCCGCGCCTTTGAAAACAGAGCCGATGAATCCCCCGGCTTCTCCAGCCGCGGAAGTTACATTGAGGCTGCTGTCAGAATAGTTCTGATCTTTATCCGTCCGGCCGCCGCTGTAGCTCTTGTCTATGGACAGTTTTCCCTTTGCTTCGCCGATAAATCCGCCCGCATTCGACTGCGCCTTCGACTGCGCCTTCACCAGAACAGACGAGTAGCAGTCCGAAGCAGACAGATTTCCAGAGCCAGTGGTACTGCCAATGAAGCCTCCCGCACTTGCGGCAGAGGCCGTGACGGTACCCTCTTTTCCGCCATCGACAAAGCATTCTTTGATTGTCACCGTATTCGCGGAATTTACACTGCCAATAAAACCGCCGGCGATGGCACCGCTCACAGTCAGTTTTTTGTTGTCACTTACTTCTACAGAACATTTATTGATTTTGACGGTATCTGCAGTGGCTGCAGAACCAATCAGGCCTCCGGTGACGCTTTCACTTGATGTGACCGAAGTATCCTTTACTGTACAGCCGCCGATATTCAGAGTTTTCCCGAATGCAGCACCAACAAGGCCGCCGGCTGTCTTCGAACTGCCGCTGATTGCTGCGCCATCAACCGAGCAGTTGGTCACTTTCAGATCAGCGGATGCATCGTTCTGACTGCCCAGGATTGCTCCCAGGTTTCCGGTTCCGGAAATACTGGTATTGCCACTTACGGCGATATTGGAGATTGTATAGCTGCAATTTCCGGTCACGCCAATGAGTGCACCTGCATCAACATTTTTGGTATCTGTAACCGTTGTATCTTTCAACTCAAAATTGCTGACAATTACCTTTCTGCTTCCACTACTGCTGCTATCATCGCTCAGGTCCGCAAGAATGCCTGCGGTACCTTTGACCGGTGCAATGTCAAAACCTGTTAGGGTGACTTTATTCTTCTCAGTATTCGAGCCGCTCTCTCCGGTCGATGCTCCTGATTCGGATGATGGTTTGCCCGTGAACTGGGCGAGAGTACTGTTCTTAATGCCATAATATTTCTTGCCAAGAGCGTTACCGGTACTGTCATATACCTGTTCATGTTCACCGGGTTCGCTCTTAAGATCATTCCAGAAGCCGTTCCAGGAGAGATCCTTTTCAACCGTTGCGCTTACGATATTGTTTTTTTTCGAAAGACCGGAAATAGTATAGGACAGGTTCTCCAGATGTCTGACATTGTCAACCGAAACGTTCACGCCATCCGAATCGTCACCAAAAAGGCTGTCCGCGACATTGGAATCTGCCGATACGCTATGCGTTCCCTTCCTTGAAACCGTGATGGCTGCATGAAGTTTTGTATTCAGGCTGAAGTCCGTTTTCCTGATCAGCTGGCTGAAATGATGTCCTTCATCTGTGATACTGTCGAGAATATAGATGTTCGTCCCATCATCCTTCGTCCCAGAAGGCGTAAGTCTTCTTGCCGCGGCGCCATCTTTATTCGTATCAATAACAAGACTGTGACCATTGCTGTCATAGAGCGTGATCGTATAGGTCGACGTGGAAGTGTTGTTCGGGTTGTTGTTCGGGTTCTTAACGTACAGAAGCAGCTTGCTTTCGTTGACAAGTTGAATTGCTACAGGCTCCAGTGCCTGTACAGGCTCATCATCTTCCTTTTTCTCCGGCTCGGTTCCTTCGTTTACGACAGACACGCCATAATATCCGATGGCATACTTCGAGTTTCCTTCGCTTACCGGGGTGTATTGAAGGCGTTTTGACTCGTCACCGCGGGCATCGATACTGTTAAAATTCGTCGTTACATCAGCTGCTGTAAATTTGCTGCAGCTGTCGGAATAGAATACGCCGAACATCTCTCCCTGCAGTGCATCGTATTCGATGACGATGCTGCCATTTCCCGGATTGCGGACACTTTCATCAATGGAACCCATCGGGAGCAGTGTCCCAAGAGCAGAATTCTGCATAAGGGAATCGGACCCGTTGACCACAAATCTGCGCCAGTCATGATTACTGTCTTTATATCCCTCTCCCTTCGTAACGCCATTAGGCAGCTGCATGGGATCCCCGTAATAGGATGAAGCATCGCTGCCATTGACGGAAATATCGGCATATTGCTTTATCCAGCTGCCGTCGGAGACAGCGGCCTGCATGTGATTCTGGGATGCCGTGAAAATCTCACGGGCAATGTTATCTTCTTCCGTGAGCTTTAATCTTCTCTGATGATGGACGACATTAACAAAACCGAATGCTGCAACAATGCCGATAATGGCAATTACCGCGAGCAATTCGGCCAGAGTAAATCCAAACTGATTCTGTGTGCGATGGAAAAATTGCTTTCTGTTTCTTTTTATCTTCTGCGTATTTCTCATGAATAAGGCAACCCCGAATCTGCAAGCCACCGGAAAGACTTTGGAGAGGTGTTTAGTTTCTCTGTTTCTCTGTTTCTCGATTTCTCTATTTCCCGGCTTTTTCCGATTCTGCCACGCCGGCATATAGAGCCGGACGTACCACGGCAGTTCTGCTTTCTACAACTGAATGATCCTGTTTATTTATTATGTTTATCGTAAATGTGTAATAACCATCGCTGTTCCAGGTAACTGCGCCGTTTCCTGCAAATGTGGCATACAGACCAAGCGGCTGCGAAGCATCGCTGAGAAGCGCCGTACTTGTGCCGGTATCACTGTCCGAATATGCCGATTTGCGGCGGATGCTGATGACATTGCTATTTTCATCATTAAAATATTGCACATAGGAGGGAGAGGCAGTAACTTTATCCGGACTGTCCGATGAATAATAAAGTCTTTCCGAATAATACCAGCCGTCTCCGCTGGTTCTTCCGGGATCCGAATAATACAGATCTTCCGATACTGCCTGAACAGATGTTGACAGCAATGTCCGCGCATTGGTCTTGAGACGAATCTGCTTGTAGATCCCGATCAGGTTCACTGCTCCGCCCGCAGCCGGTACGAGAATGATTGTCAGGAGCAATACACACAGAAGCGTCTCCGCAAGAGTGAGTCCGCTTTTATTCAGTTTATATGCGTGTTTTTCGTTTTTACTGATCATTGCCCACTGCCCTGATTCTGGTTCTGTATGACACTGCTGTAGAGATAATATTCCGCCGTCCCATTCTGGGTCACCTCTTCGAGTCTTACCGGTACCGAAATTTTATTAGTCCCGTTTGCCTGATATGTGAATGGATAATAAACATGACTCTGCGAAAATTCTTTTATCTTTCCCTCTGAAATGGAAAGATTGGAAACCACACTCCTGACAGTGACTGCGTTCTCGCTGTTCGCGCTTGTGTTATAGTCCGTTTTTCCGGATTCAATACTATTGCTCAGATTCATGCCGCGTTCAAAGCGATCTGCTGATATGTCTGAAAGATTTCTTGCAGCCATGACCATGGATACAAGCAGAACCATTGCGAGCGCAATCACCAGCATGGCGACCAAAACCTCCGAAAGGCTCTCGCCTGCATTCTGTTTCAGTCTGCATGTTATTTTCTTAATAACGATTCGAATATTTCTTTTCATATCTTTTCTAGCAGTTTGTCAGATTCTATCAGTTTGGCAGATCAGGTTCCGCCATGGAAATGGTTCCGTTATCCCAGGAAACACGGAACGTCACAGAACGATTCGTATCGTAAATGTATTTGTTTCTCACGAAATTGTCATCAACCGTATAATAACTGTACTGATATGGTTCTGCCCCGTTCTTTACTTCTTCTTCTGATCGGACCGTTTGGGAAAAATAGTAAAAAGGCTCGTCATATCGGGGAACGTCAAAACTCTCACCGCTGTCCTCTTTCATTGTTTCCGAATCATCCACAACGATCAGAGGGTCCAGCTGTTTTACCGTGGTTTGGGTATCCGAAGTGAAACTGACCTTTACAGTATCGGAGGGAATTGAGATCCATAAGTCGGATGCCGCCTTATACGGATGTCCTTTCACGCTGTCAAGCGTTCCACCGCCGCCATCTGTATCGTCCGGAAGACTTCCGCAGTAAAGGTGAAAAATCAAATTGAAATTTTCATCCATCGTCACGTCTGCGTAAACCGGATACATTGTGATCGAATCCGTTTTTGCGTCATTCGGAGGATTGATTACAAAAGGTGCAGCGTTTACACCCTCCGCTGCACTGTCGCCTCCCGATTCTGTTTTGGAGGCAAAGAGATCCGTTGTTCCCAGTCGATAACTGCTTACGCTGGAAAAAGACTCCCAGGCATCTTTATCGGTAATACCAGCCGGGATGCCGCTTTGCCACGGATCGCTATTCGGTCCCGTCAGGTTGTTCACTGATGCTTCCGAAGAATCCGACTTCCCGCCGCCTGTTTCATTAATTTTGCAGAGTTTATTCCAGTAGTTCCGATAGATGCCGATCGCCAGAACATCTCGCAGCTGAGTGAAAGAAGTAACGCTAAGGCTGCTCAAAGTAGCCGATGTGGAAGGCGTAATGGTCATCTGATGTTTATAATCAGCATCTGCCTCTGTCCCAACATCGGCATCTCCCCTCGTCCAGTATTTTTCATTCCAAACGGCATTCATGTCCGTTGCATTCTCTATTTCCGAATCATTGTCATCTGGATCGGAATCATGCTTGCTGGTGTCATTGCTTTCCAGAAAAGTATTCTTTTGATCTACATCCAGGACATAACTTCCCCGCGTCCGGTGCTTTTCACCCTCTGCAAGATTGGACTTTTTCGTTGCCTTTCCGTCGATTCCACTAATCTTCAGATCACTGTCGTTTGCGCTTGTCAAAACCCAATCCAGCTCGATCTCCCGATAAGCCCATTTCTGCCGGCAGGTAATTCCGTTTGCCTCAGCCGTTTCGCCGTTCTTCTCATTGGACAGCTCACGGACAATCATCTGCGCTGCACTCTGCAGGGAATAGCGCTGGCGGTCTTCGTCCGTGATTTGCTGCACATCTCTGCCTGCACTGCCCGAAGCTGCCACCAGCACAACAGTTCCGACCGTTGCGCACATAATAAAAAACAGCAGTGCAACCATCAGGGACGCGCCGCTCTCGGAATGAAGCTTGTTATGAAGTTGTCTTCGGATAAATTGTATATGTTTTTGTTCTGTCATGGACCATTGCCTGATGATGCCCGGAGCCGGCCGAACGGAAGCAGGAGCAGTGAAAGCCTGAGCGGAAACTGGCGCAGGCAAATATGAATGCATACACATTAATTATAATTTTTTGTATGCCTTAAGTAAACCAATGTTCTTAATATTTGCCGTTTGCTGATTGAGGCGATTGCGGTCCTGCTGATTGCGGCTGTTTGCGGCGACAGTTTTAAAAAATCCCAAAAAAGAAACGGGCAAAAACAACGGGGCATGTTGTTGCATGCCCCGGCCATTCATTTTTTCTCTCTTATTCCTTCGGAGGGTATTTTCCCTCGTTCAGCAGCATATGATCCAGGCCTTTTGCATAGATCTCACGGCTGGCATTGCTCTGATTAAGGACAGATACCTTTACTTTCGCTGTCAGGGCACACGGCCATTCGCCGACCTTCCGCAGTTTTGAAATGTTCTCCTGAATTTCTGAAATTGCGGTTCTGATATGCTCCGGCTGTACATCCTGCATCAGAATCGTGAAATAGCTCCCGGTAATTCTTCCGATAGAACTCTTATTTCCAAAGATATCTCTGAGGATTTGTCCTATACTGTGAAGAAGTGCAGCCCCTGCCTCGTCTCCATAGATGCCATGAAACGTCGGATATTCCGGAACAGAAACATGAAACACCGTAAACTCCGTATTCGATGTCCAGAGTGCCTCCAGATAATCCTGAAGGCTCTCATATATCCCGCGGGCATTGAAGAGAGCTGTAACCTCATCGACGGAGGCAGACTGGTATTTGTCAGTCAGAAAACGGGTAAGATTATCTGCATCGAAAAAACTCCCCATGAGACCTACGATTTTTCCGTCCCGATAGATCGGAATTTTACTGGCCAGAATCGTCCGCTGCTTACCCCGGGCGATGCACTTTCCCTTCGCAAGAAGGACGCGGCTGCCGTTCTGAAGGACATCGAGTTCATCCTTCATGAAAGCATTCGGTTCCACATGCCATCCCATGTCTTCATCCGTTTTCCCGAGGATTTCTTTCACCGACCCGAAGCCATAATAATCGAGAAAACTCCGGCTTGCTCCAATAAATCTTCGATTCATGTCCTTCCAGAAATACATTCCGTCGGAATAAGCTTCGAGATTCCTCCACAGGATTGCCGGCGTGATGCCATCACTTCCGGCCGGTTTATCATTCTGGTTCTCTCTCTCGCCGTACAGAAGAAATTCGCGAAAACTTGCGTCGAGATCCACCGGAAGGGTTATTGTGAGATAGCGGTTGAAACCCGATTTCGGTATGGGCATGATCAGATGCAGCATCAGGTGATATTCATTGTCAGCCGCTTTGCACCGGAATAAGCCCGTAAGGTCCTGTCCTTTCTTTCCCCGCATCCTTGACTTCAGCGTCTCCGGATCAAGGAATGAATGGTAGCGCTCCCGATCGGCCGGATAAATATACTTCTCCGAATAAATCCTGAAAGCTTCTTTCAGATCAACGGTTCTGCCTCCGGCACCGATCGGCTGTGATGAATTGTTGGATTTGAGCCCGAACAGAGTGTTTTTCTCCAGATTGATAATGGCTATATCATCGCACAGATAATACATATACTGGATATAAAACGCCTTTCTCTGGTCTTCCGACGTGGTATTCAGCTGGATATACCGGATATTGAGCGAATAAATATACAGGTTCTCATACCGGGTGATCACCTTCCCGGTCAGCTCCATGTAATGATCGCCGGACGGATAGGTGATCACCTGCGTACCCGTGAGCTTACGCAGCTGTTCATCGGCATATTTCCGGTGGAATGTATGTGCCGGATTGTTGTCTTCGTTGATCTCATCGATCCACTCTTCGATATTGTCTACGTGATCACGGCGCAGTACTTCCCGATAGGCTTCATTGGCAAACAGCAGGCGCAGCGTATTGCCATCGTCTTCGATGACACAAAGCGGCTCGTCGGTCTGATAATTGATGCGGCCGAGCGCGTCGTAATAGTTTTTGCGGCGAAGCTGTTCTGCCTCGAGTTTCCGACCGCGGCAGAACGGAACGAAGTCGGCCTTGTCCATCGGCTTTCCAAAATAGTAACCCTGTATTTTCTCGCAGCCGATCTGCTTGAGAAATTCGTACTGTTCCTCTGTCTCCACACCCTCTGCCAGCGTCTGAATCCCGATTTCCTTTGCCATACGGACGATGGAAGTGATGATGCTCCTCGCCTTGTCCGTGGATGTGGAGAGAAAACTCATATCGATTTTCAGTTCATCGAATTCGAGTTCCTTCAAAGAGCCAAGAGAGGAATACGCCGTTCCGAAATCGTCCATCCAAACCTGGAAACCGAGTTCGTGAAAACGGGTGACATACCTGCTCAGTCTCTCCGGATGTTTGATAAATGCGCTCTCCGTGATCTCGATGTTGAGCAGCTCACGCGGGATCTCGTACTTATTGGCCAGGGCCTCGATTTTTTCAACCAGATCCGGCTCCCGGAAATCCTTGCGGGACAGATTGACGGAAACCGGAACGAGATCTCCGCCCCCCTTCAGTACCTTCCGGCCGTCCTGGCAGACCCGCTCGATCATGTAAAGATCAAGTTCACAGATCAGTCCCCCCTCTTCGAGAGCAGGAATAAACTGTCCGGGGGAGATCATGCCATGCACCGGATCCTCCCAGCGGGCCAGGGCTTCCGCTCCGCAGAGTCTTCCGGTAACAGTGCGGATCACCGGCTGGTAGTACACCTTGATCCAGCCTTCCGCCATTGCCTTCTGATAATTATGCAGAATATACTGTCTTAAATTTGCCCTTTCGAGCATCTCCTGATCGAAATAAGCAAAGGACGAGTGCATCGGATCGTGAAGAGAGTCGCAGGCAAGCTTTGCGCGGTCGATTGCGGCTGAAAGAACAACGTTTTCATCCTCACACACATATATCCCGGCCGCAACCGGACGGGAATTTCCCTGGTTTAGTTTTAACGCTTCCGCAAAAACCTGACGGAGTGCTTCTTCCACATGCTCTGACTCCGTGCACACGACGAAGTAGTCACTGTTAAATCTCGCCGCATTCTCAGCGCCAAACCGGTCCCGGATAATAACGGAAAGGCCGCGGAGGAGCACATCCCCGGTCTCGAATCCGAACAGGGCCTCGTAATCATGAAACCCGCTCAGATCAAGCCAGATAATTGCGGGAGTTTTACCCTGTTTCCGCAAATCCCGGATGATCCCACCCGCATTCTGAAAAAAGCATCCGAGCGTCGGAAGGCCTGTCAGATCATCGTATTGATTACGGTGCAGGTCATTCTCGAGCGACATTCCCGGATTCTGTGATTTTGTAAGCTTCTGGTCAGATGAAAAATCAAATTCGGCATTGCCCATCGTATGCCTCCAATACGCCGGTTTATACCTTCCAGGTGTTTTTTCTTCTTCGGTCTAATCCATTCATCTGATAGTAACTGCTCTTTTTCTCGTACATATCATGGTCTGCCATGCGGACCGCTTCCCTGATTCGGGCGCTGTCCGGGCACCAGAAAACACCGAACGAAAACTCGTTCGGGATATCATTTCCAAGCGCTGCGGTAAGTCTCCCGGTCTGGACCGTAAAATCCTTCTGTCCGATTCCCGGAAGAATGACCACGAACTCGTCTCCGCCGGCGCGATACACATTTTCTCTGCCGAAGCAGGAAACAAGTATTTCCGCCGTATGGCACAGAGCCTGGTCACCGAATTCATGGCCCTTTGAATCATTGATGAACTTCAGGCTGTTGACATCCGAATAGACGAGCCCCACCGGAACATTCTGACTCGAAAGCACATGAATTTTCTCGAGCATCGCGTTGTGATTATACACACCGGTCAGCGCATCCATGCGGCCAAGCCGGTTCAGATCCTCCATCAGCCTGTGATTGACGATCTTTGCACCGATAAAGTATGAAATCGAATTCAAAACCATCTGGGTATTTACCAGATCATTCTGCTTATAATTGTCCGCGCCAAGATAACCGATCAGCCTTCCCCTGTTGTAAAATGGCGCGGCCGCAAGGCACCGTATGCCCTGCCGCTTCAGATTCTCATAATCCTCCCGGTCATCCGTCTTCAGCTCCTCAATATCCGGAATGATTACATCCGAATCCTTTTTCAGATACTTCTCCCATCCGCTCAGATACGGACCATACTCCATATTCTGCAGCGTTTCGATCTCCGGCGTGATCCCCGGAGCGCACCACTCGAAGGTATTGCTGACCGTTTGCCCGTCCGTCTCCAGAATATACAGGCGGTCCGGATGAATGAACCTACTTAGTTCCTTCAGCGCATGATTCATGTTAGAATCAAAGTCTTCCTCATTGTTCAGAAGCTTTGAAATTCGCAGGATGATCGTATCGGTTGTCCTCTCGCGTCTGTTCTTTCGGACCGTTTCATCCACATCGTTGAAGACAAAGGCGACGGAATCTCTTCCGGCGGCGGGCCCCACCGTAAAGTCAAACCAGCGCTTTGTCTCTTCCGAATAGAAAAAGGCTTGCACCGCCTTTTTCTTCTCGAACGCTTCCTGACAATATGGAAACCACTGTGTACCATCCGGGTAAAGATCGAGAAAATACCGGCCGATCAGTTCTTCCCAGCTGAACCCTGCAATCCGGCAATAAACTTCATTGACATACTTGTAACGCGTATTCACCACCCGTGTATGCGATGAATCGTAAATCAGCTGAAATACTGCAAATGGTACGGGAATATCCTTATAAAAGTCTGGCTGGTCATCATTTTGCTCCTGCTTTGCTTCTGTCATACCTGTCCCCCGATGAGGCAAAGTTCCCGAATGCGGATCTGATCCTGGATAGGCCTTCTGCATCAGAACAAACATTGGCTATTCCTTATGCCCGTGCTGTTTCTCCTGCACCGGCTCCTGCCTCGGTACCTGCTTTCTTCTCCTGATTTTTACGTTCTGATTTTTACACAAATCAGTATACCATGCATTACCCGAACAAGCCTGTAAATATAATACAGTTGTATGCAAATATTATTTTCCGCATAGAATTGAATCTATTTGGCAACTCATATTGCAAGCTTTCTGAAAAATAGCCACTCAATTCCGGCCGCCCGCCGCTGCGGTCCTTCCTTCAATTCTTCCGCGGCCGTTCTTTTTTGCCTTATATAGATACTGGTCAGCATTCCGGATTAATGAGCGCATGTCTTCCTCGCTCTCCACCTTCCCCCAGTCATAGCCGATACTGGCAGAAAAGTGGATCATGTTTTGACTTTCCGGATTCGTAAGCCCGCAGCTCTTTTCGAACTCTCCGAGCTTGCGGGCAACCCCCTGCGCATCCTCGTTCTTCACAACAACCAGAAATTCATCGCCGCCGTACCGATAGCACTTCTCGTTCCCGTCTCTGAATATGGAACCGAGACAATTTCCCGCATGAATCAGGACACGATCCCCGAATGTATGGCCGTATGTGTCATTGAACTTCTTGAAGGAATCAAGATCAATCAGTGCAATGCCAAGAGTGCTTTCGCAAAATTCGGGGAAGTCATCCCGCAGAGCCGACCGGTTGAGAAGTCCCGTAAGTCCGTCTGTCCGGCTCTTCAGGTAAGAATTCTCTTCTTTGCTCTCCAGTGTGAATTTGACCTCCTCATAATGGACGAACGAAATATACCGCACCCAGTTTACGAAACCGCAGATGATATGAAGGATGATGAGATCGATAAAATCCTGCCAGGAGACGGGATAATCGAGGAGATGAAACACAATCGCCACTGCCAGCAGATTGACGGCGGCATTCCGGAAATACGTCGTGATGTATACGTTCGGCAGCAGACAGGTGACCGATGTGACGAGAATATATTCAAAGAAAAAACTGCTGTTTTTCTGCGTCGTGAAGAACGTGAAACTCGCCAGCACCATATTGATTATCATGAACCAGTCTGTCAGATGGCTCTGTTTCTTTGCAAGGTCCTGTTCTGACTTCTGAAATTTCAGGAACAGCAGCGCGACAAGGAGCAGATTGATGACAAGCATCGACAAATAGACAGACACTGCATTGATGCCCGGATACACCGCGCCTTCCGATAAAGAAGCAGATGTTCCGATCATGCCGATCAGACTTAAAATGCTGATCACGATTCCCGCATTCATACAGAAAAAAAGATTGTAACGGTAGAAATCCGCCTGCAGCCTCGGATCCTTTGTGGAAATATGAGCATTCGGCTGCTCAATCGACCGCAAAAACTCAATGATTTTCTTCACTGCACTTACCTCAATGGATTGCGTGTTTTATAAACATTTCAATATCCAGGACATCCTGGATACCCGGATATATTGGATACCCTGGATATTCTTGATCATATCATAGATCGTATGTTTTTCCTGACTGACTTTTGATGCCTGTCTGGCAGCTCAGGGGTTTGGAACTGATTCCTCCTTTGCAGGCTTCCTGCCTTTCAGCAGCAAATACATCGTGAACCCCAGGTATGCCGAACTTTGGGATCACCTCAAGAAAACTAGTAGTTAATTGAGTTTTCCAGAGTATCTCATATTTATCGGTCGCTGCCTAGGCGAGTGGTTTGACGTTTACCTTCAGGGCACTCGAGAGCATGGTCATATCGCCGTCCAGCTCGATAGTGATTCCTTTAATGCGATCTGCCATAGCGTCCTCCTCCCTTCATGGCATGAAAAAACCAGAGCACCACACAAATGTGATGTTCTGGTCTATTGAAAATATGCTTCTAACTATTCTCAGGTATTCGTTTCGGGATTTTCTTCTTCGTAGTCTCCCTCACTCAAACCTTTTTGCTGATCTCGTCCCTGATAGATGATGTCAAGAACAGAAACCTCTTTTCTATCTTCATATATTTTGAAGTAGATGTAATAGTTCTTGACACTGATCCGGCGAAATCCCATTTCTCCCCAAGGGTTCTCCGGAATTGTTTTCACAGTTGCTGCTCTGTAGGAAAGATCTTCAATCGCGTTCAGGAATGCTTCTACATGTCCCTCTGCAGCCGATACATTCATAAGATTCCGGGCAATATATAAGGCAATATCACGCATTGATTCTTCTGCTTGTTTTGTAATATTAACCTTATAGGAGTCCATGCAGTTCCCCCATAATCCTCTTGCGAACATCCTCTACAGACGAAACTTCTCCGTGATCCGCCTGACGAAGGCCTTCTACCATTCTTGCGTTGAACTCCTCACGAGACATCTCGCTCAGTGCCTTCGGAGCCCGCACATTCTTTGATGGTTGAAACGGAAGGCCGTTGTCCGTAATGATCTGTCTGTAGAACATGTTGATCGCTACAGAGGATGGGATACCCATACTTTTTAAGATATTTTCT
>Ga0256404_1010771_pt1 | contig 12514 bp, 8 predicted proteins | sample RumenRJG_01DNA_FD_185990 | JGI IMG/M metagenome (GOLD analysis project Ga0256404, IMG submission 185990) | Bovine rumen microbial communities from Lethbridge, Alberta, Canada - RJG_01 | ecosystem: Host-associated > Mammals > Digestive system > Stomach > Rumen | place: Canada: Alberta | collected...
TGGCTGCGGGCCTGCAGGCACAAGTGAGAGGCAACAGCATCGTGGTGACCGTGGAGCCGGACAGCAAGGACTGGAACTACAAAGTGGGCCAGACGGCCGTGTTCACGGTGGAGGTGCGCCGGTCGGGCACGCTTGTCGATAATGTGTCAGTCAGCTATGAGACTGGGCCTGAAATGTACCCCACGGAGAAGCGCGAGGGTGTGGTGCTGAAAGACGGCACCATGCGCCACAAGGGCAAGATGCAGAAGCCGGGTTTCTACCGGCTGAAGGTTGTGGCTCATGTAGACGGGCGCGACTACACGGGCACCTGTACGGCAGCCTTCTCGCCCGAGCAACTGCAGCCCACGACGGTGATGCCGGCCGACTTCGACTCGTTCTGGACGAAAGCCATCGAGGAGGCCCGCTGGACCAGTCTGGAGCCCACGAAACGCCTGTTGCCCGAGCGGTCGACGAAGGACGTGAACGTCTATGAAGTGAGCTTCCAGAACGTGCGCTGGGGCTCGCGTACCTATGGTATTTTAGCCGTGCCCGTGGATGCCGACGGCGCCAATGCTTCGGGACGGAAGTATCCTGCCCTGCTGCGCGTGCCCGGTGCCGGCGTGCGTCCATACACGGGCGACCCATGGACGGCTGCGAAGGGTGTCATCGTGCTGGAGATAGGCATCCACGGCATTCCCGTGACGATGGAGCAAGGTATCTACGACCGACTGGCCGACGGCGCGCTGAACTGCTACTGGAACTTCGGCATGGACGATCGCGACCAGAGCTACTACAAGCGCGTGGTGCTGGGCTGCATCCGTGCCATCGACTATATTGAGCAGTTCACGCCGTGGGACGGCAAGAACCTCGCCGTGACGGGTTCGAGCCAGGGCGGTTTTCTCTCGCTGGCTACGGCTGGTCTGGACAAGCGCGTCAGTTGCTACGGCGCCGTGCATGCTGCCCTGTGCGACCACACGGCGTCGCTGAAGGGCGTGGCATGCGGTTGGCCGCACTACTTTTACGGAAGCCTCTCCCCCAACCCCTCTCCAAAAGGCGAGGGGAGTAAGGATGGCAGCCTAAAGAGTAAGGTGGAGACATCGAGGTATTACGACGGTGTGAACTTTGCGCGCCGCATCACGTGCCCGGGCTGGTTCTCGTTCGGCTACAACGACGACGTGGTACCACCGACGACAGCCTATGCCACCTACAACATAGTGACGGCGCCGAAGGAACTGCACCCCTATCAGCAGACCGCCCACTTCTGGTTCCAGGAGCAGTGGGACGAGTGGCAGGCGTGGATACTGAAACAATTGGGAATTGAAAATTGATAATTTACTCTGAACTCTCAACTCTCAACTCTAAAACTGACTCTCCGCTCGACCCGCAGGGGCGCTTTCGTAGCGAAGCGGAGAAAGAACTATGAACTATGAACTATGAACTATAAACTGATAATAGGTGTAGCCGCACTCATGCTGGCCGCCTGCAACACGACGAAAAAGAACGTGGAGACACAGAGTGAACAACTGGCCTCGCGCATGGCCCAGCTGCAGCAGCGCGGCTACATGTACGGCCATCAGGACGACCCCATGTACGGACTGACGTGGAGGGGAACCTATGCCGGCGACAGTGCCGAACTGGGTCGCAGCGACGTGCTGGAGCTCGTGGGCGACTATCCCGGCGTAATGGGCTTCGACCTCGGCGGCATCGAGATGGGCGACGCGAGGAATCTGGACAGCGTGCCCTTCCAGCGCATCCACGACGAGCTGGTGGCGCACGTGCAGCGCGGCGGCATCGTCACGCTGTCGTGGCATCCGCGCAACCCGCTGACGGGCAGCAATGCTTGGGACGTGAGCGATACGACGGTGGTGCGCAACTGTCTGCCCGGTGGCAGCGTGCACGAGAAGTTCCAGACGTGGATGCAGCGCGTGGGCGACTTCATCGAGACGCTGAAGGACGACAAGGGCCAGCCCGTGCCCGTCATCTTCCGCCCGTGGCACGAGAACAACGGCTCGTGGTTCTGGTGGGGACAGAAGCTCTGCTCTGACGAGGAGTTCCATGCCCTTTGGAACATGATGCAGGACTACCTGCGCGACGAGCGCGGCTTCAAGAATCTGCTCTGGAGCTATTCGCCCAACCTCGACGGCGGCTGGACCGAGGAGCGCTTCCTGCAGCGCTATCCCGGCAACGACCGCGTGACGCTCATCGGCGAGGATGCCTATCAGTGGGGCACCGAGGAGGACTTCGTGAAGCAGCTCACTGCCGACCTCGACTTCCTCTCTGACTTTGCCAAACGCAACGGAAAGCTGCTCGCCATGACCGAGTGCGGCTTTAAGAACACGCCCGACCCGACGTGGTGGACACGCGTGCTGAAGCCCATCATGGACAAGTATCCGCTGTGCTACTTCCTCACCTGGCGTAACTACTCGAAGGAGTACTTCGGCCCGTCGAAGGACGAACCCAGCGGTGCCGACTTCAAGAAGCTCTACGAAGCCGAGAATACGCTGTTCCTGAAAGATATCGCAAAATAGAACAAACAAAGATAATGAAAGATTTCAACGAAAGACTGCATGCCCTGCGGCAGCACCACGAGGAGCTGCTCAGCCGCCCGAACGAGCCACTGCCCTGGGGCAATGGCATCTATGAGAAATATAAGTATCCCATCCTCACCGCCGAGCACACGCCGCTGGAGTGGCGCTACGACCTGTCGCCGGAGGACAACCCGTTCCTGATGCAGCGCATCATGATGAACGCCGTGCTGAACAGCGGTGCCATCAAACTGGATGGCCGCTACCTGCTGGTGTGCCGCGTGGAAGGAGCCGACCGCAAGTCGTTCTTCGCCGTGGCCGAAAGCCCGAACGGCATCGACCAGTGGCGCTTCTGGGAGGAACCGGTGACGATGCCCGAGGCCGACGTGCCTGCCACGAACATCTACGACATGCGCCTGACGCAGCACGAGGACGGCTGGATCTACGGTGTGTTCTGCGCCGAGCGCCACGACGACTCGCAGCCTGGCAACCTCAGTGCCGCCACGGCCACAGCGGCCATCGCCCGCACGAAGGATCTGAAGACGTGGCAGCGCCTGCCCGACCTCGTGAGCCGTTCGCAGCAGCGCAACGTGGTGCTCCATCCGGAGTTCGTCGATGGCAAGTATGCCTTCTACACCCGTCCGCAGGATGGTTTCATCGACACCGGCTCAGGCGGTGGCATCGGCTGGGCATTGGTCGACGACATCACGCATGCCGAAGTGCGGGAGGAGCGCATCATCAACGCCCGCCACTACCACACCATCACCGAAGTGAAGAACGGCGAGGGTCCGCATCCGCTGAAGACCGAGCAGGGCTGGTTGCACCTGGCTCACGGCGTGCGTGCCACGGCCGACGGTCTGCGCTACGTGCTGTATATGTATATGACGGCCCTCGACGACCCCACGCGCGTCATCGCACAGCCCGGCGGCTGGTTCATCGTGCCCGAGGGACAAGAGTATCTGGGCGACGTGATGAACGTGGCCTTCGCCAACGGCTGGATCAAGGACGACGACGGTCGCGTACTCATCTATTACGCCTCGGCCGACACCCGCATGCACGTGGCCGTGTCGAGCGTGGAGCGCCTTATCGACTACTGCCTGCACACGCCCGAGGACGGACTCGCCACCGCTGCTTCAGTAGAGACCATCAAGCGGCTCATTGCCAAAAACAAAAGCTTAAGCCCCCTAAGTTAGGGGGCCATAGGGGTCTGAACAAGCGCAGACCCCTTAACTATTTAGTATAAACATTAATGGGGTTGACGTACGCTTGTTCAGACCCCCATCCCCCTAACTTAGGGGACTTATCACAATGGTTCCATTAAGAGAGAAAATAGGCTATGCCTTAGGCGATGCTGCAGCAGGCGGCATCACGTGGAAAGTCATGTCGATAGCCTTCCCGCTGTTCTTCACCAACGTGTTCGGACTCACCGTGGCCGATACCGCCACGCTGATGCTCGTGGCACGCATGTTCGACGTCGTCACCGACCCGCTGATGGGCTCGCTGGCCGACCGCACACAATCGCGCTGGGGTACCTACCGTCCGTGGATCATCTTCGGCGCCGTACCCCTCGGCGTCGTCTTCGCGCTGCTGCTCTACACGCCCGACTTCGGTCCTGTGGGCAAACGCATCTGGGCCTACTCGCTCTATCTGCTCATGATGGCCGTCTACACAGCGGTGAATGTTCCCTACGGCTCGCTGCTGGGCGTGATGACCGACGACGACAACGAGAAGAACGAGTTCTCGTCGTATCGCATGGTGGGCGCCTACGCCATGGGCTTCATCACGCTGCTGTCGTTCCCCTACCTGCAGAAGATGGTGGGCGGCAGCGACCAGCACCAGTATGCCGTGCTCGGCGTGATGCTCGGCGCACTCGCCACCCTCGGCACGCTGGCCTGCGGACTGCTCACCCGCGAACGACTGAAACCCGTACGCGCTGAGAAGTTCTCGTTCAAGCCTTTCGCCGACCTGTTCCGCAACAAACCGTGGATCTATCTGACGCTCATCGGCATCTGCACCAATTTCTTCAACGGCTTCCGCTATGCCGTGGCCGGCTACATGCTGGAGTACTGCCTGCATGGCGACGTCACCGTCTCAGGCCTGATCATCAACTACACGGTGTTCATGACCTTCGGCGAGGTGACGTGTATGATTTTCGGTGGCGTGTCGCCGAAGTTCACGCGGTGGGTGGGCTCGAAGCGCAAGGCCTTCGCCTGGGCTGCCATCATCTGCGCCGTGTCGTCGGTGGCATTCTTCTTCATCCCCATGGATCCCGCCTACATCTGGGTGATGGTGGCTGTGGTCATCATCACGTCAGTGGGCATCGGTCTGTTCTCGCCGCTGCTGTGGTCGATGTATGCCGATGTGGCCGACTATGCCACTGAGAAGAACGGCACCTCGTCGACGGGCCTCATCTTCTCCAGCGGTACGATGGCGCAGAAGTTCGGTTCGGCCATCTCGGGTGCGCTCGTGGCGCTGTTCCTGGGCATGGCAGGCTTCATCTCCGGCACCGATGCTACGGGCCAGACCGTGGTGACCATCACCAACGAGGAAGCCGTGCGCCAGATGATCTGGGCCCTGTTCTCGCTCTTCCCCGCCGCCATCGCTGCCCTCATCGTGTTGCTCCTCCACAAATATCCCATCAAGAAATAGCCGCATGGATTCCCGTTCAACACATTGCGATGCCGTCGCAACCCTCCGAAGTGAAGTCCTCGACGTGCTGGAGAACAACATCCTCCGCTTCTGGCTCGACGAGATGCAGGACCATGAGCACGGAGGCTTCTACGGACAGATGACCGGACGCGGCCAACTGGTGAAGACCGCCGACAAGGGTGCCATCCTGAATGCCCGCATCCTCTGGGCTTTCTCGGCAGCCTATCGCGTACTCCGCAAGCCGGAATACCTCGAAGCAGCCACGCGTGCCAAGGATTACATCCTCGACCATTTCATCGACCCCGAGTATGGCGGAACCTATTGGAGCCTCGATTATCTCGGCCAACCACGCGACACCAAAAAACAGTTCTATGCCATTGGCTTCATGATCTATGGTCTGTCGGAATATGCTCGTGCCACTGGCGACCATGAGGCACTCGATGTGGCCCTCCAGCTCTATGAGTGCATAGAAGAACACTCGCTCGACCATGAGTACAACGGCTACATCGAGGCGATGACGCGCGACTGGCAACCCATTGCCGACATGCGCCTCTCCGACCTCGATGCCAACTATCCGAAGTCGCAGAACACCCACCTGCACATCATCGAGCCCTACACCAACCTGTTCCGGTGTTTAAAGGAGTTTCGGGAGGCCGAATTATTCAATTGCAATTACGTACCTGCCCTTGGTGCCGTGCTTCCAGTAGGAATCTCGGTGCCTCAAGAAATGATTAATCATGTAGAGCTGTCTCTCCGTAACCTCATCGACATCTTCACCGACCGCATCCTGAATCCCGACACCCACCATCTCGACCTCTTCTTCGAGAACGACTGGACGCGCGGCGCCGGTCATTTGGAGAGCTACGGCCACGACATCGAGTGCTCGTGGCTCATGCACGAGGCAGCGCTGGTGCTGGGCGACAAGGCGGTGTTGAAAAAGGTGGAGCCCATCGTGCGCGAAGTGGCGAAAGCCTCCGAGAAAGGCCTCAATGCCGACGGCTCGATGATTCATGAGGCCAACCTCGACACGGGCCATGTGGACGACGACCTGCACTGGTGGGTGCAGGCCGAGAACGTGGTGGGCTGGTTCAACCTCTACCAGCACTTCGACGACGAGGACGCCCTGCAGAAGGCGCTCCGCTGTTGGGACTACATCAAGCAAAACCTCATCGATAGCGAGCATGGTGAGTGGTTCTGGAGTCGCCACAGCGACGGCACCCTGAACCTCGACGACGACCATGCTGGCTTCTGGAAATGCCCCTACCACAACTCTCGTATGTGCCTCGAAATCATAGAAAGAACCCAGTAACCAAGTCTTAGGAAACCCTAGGAATGCCTAGGAAGTCCTAGAATCCCTAGAAACCCTAGAAAAAAACAACCGCAATATGAAAACAGTCAAAACCATCCTCTCTCTTCTGGTGCTTGCCATCCCTGCTTTCGCATGGCAGGGCGACATCACCGTCCAGACTCCTAACACGCAGATGCTCCTTCACGCCTGGGAAGGCGGCGACCTGCGCATGGCTTACTATGGCGACCGCTCAGCTTCGCTTGAGCAGCTGCGCGATGCCGGCGCCGACCTGAACTTCTCGGCGATGCCTGCCTTTGGCACTGTCGACGCCATCGAGGCACCGGCACTGCAGATTCAGCATGCCGACGGCGACCTGAACCTTGAACTGAAGGTCACCAACTACACCTCTGCCGACGCCGGCAACGCCATCCTCCACACCATCACCATGCAGGACAAGCTGCAGCCTGTCACCGTGAAAGTGTTCTATAAGGCCTACAAGAACGTCGACATCATCGAAACCTGGACGGAGATTTCGCATCAGGAGAAAAAGGCCATCACGCTGAAGCGCTTCGACTCCGGCCACCTCACCTTCCGCCAAGGCAACGTCTGGCTGACCCACCTGCACGGCAACTGGGCCGCCGAGACGGAGTCGACGCAGGAGCGCCTCACACCCGGCATGAAGATCATCCGCAACACCGACGGTGCCCGCAACTCCCACCTCGATGCTCCCGAGCTGATGCTCTCGCTCGACGGACAGCCGCAGGAGAACACCGGCCGCACCATCGGCGCAGCCCTGTGCTGGAGCGGTAACTTCGAGTTGCGCATCAACACCAATGCCCACCACGTTCACCACCTCTATGCCGGCATCGACCCGCAGTCGAGCGAATACGTGCTGGAGCCCAAGCAGACCTTCGAGACGCCTCACCTCGCCCTGACCTACACCGACGAGGGCATGGGTGGCGTGAGCCGTGCGTTCCACCGCTGGGCCCGCACCGAGGGCATGCTCCATCGCGGCATGAAGACCGGCGACATCCTGCTGAACTCCTGGGAGGGCATCTATTTCGACATCACCGAGGAGCGCATCATACAGATGATGGACGACATCGCGAAGTTCGGCGGCGAGTTGTTCGTCATGGACGACGGCTGGTTTGGCGACAAATACCCGCGCAACGACGACTCGTCGTCGCTCGGCGACTGGGTGGTTGACCGCCGCAAGCTGCCCAACGGCATCAAGGCCCTCACCGACGCTGCCCGCGAGCGCGGCATCAAGTTCGGCATCTGGATAGAGCCGGAGATGTCGAACACGAAGAGCGAACTCTTCGAGAAGCATCCCGACTGGGTGCTGCAGACGAAAGGACGCGAGTTGAAACTGGGTCGCGGCGGCACGCAGGTGGTGCTCGACATGACCAACCCTGAGGTGCAGGACTTCGTGTTCCGCGTGGTCGACGATCTGATGACGCAATATCCCGAGATAGCCTATATCAAGTGGGATGCCAACGCCTCAATACAGAACTACGGCTCACTCTACCTGCCGAAGCAGAAGCAGTCGAACATCTACGTGGACTACCACCTCGGACTCATCAAGACCCTGCAGCGCATCCGTGCGAAGTATCCCGACCTGGTCATTCAGGATTGCGCCTCGGGTGGCGGCCGTGCCAACTATGGTCTGCTGCCTTACTTCGACGAGTTCTGGGTGAGCGACAACAACGATGCCCTGCAGCGCGTCTACATCCAGTACGGCACAAGCTACTTTTTCCCCTCCAACGCCATGGCACAGCACATCGGCGGCGTGCCCTATTGGAACACCGGTGGCCGCATCACGCCCGTGAAGTTCCGCTGCGACGTGGCCATGAGTGGGCGTCTGGGCATCGAGCTGCAGCCGAAACACATGACCGACGAGGAGCGCGCCCAGTGCACGCAGGCTTTCCACGACTACAAGGAGTTGCGCCCCGTGGTGCAGACCGGCAACCTCTACCGCCTGCTGTCGCCCTTCAGCCGCGAGGGTTTCTCGTCGCTGATGTATGTCGACGATGCGAAGAGCCACGCCGCCCTGTTCATCTATAAGGTAGACAACTACTGCGACCAGCCCATTCCGCGCCTGCGCCTGGCTGGCCTCGACCCCGACCGCACCTACACCCTCACCGAGCGCAACGTGAAGACCGGCCAGCAGCCCTGCTCGATCAGCGGCAAGCAGTTCACGGGTCGTTTCCTCATGTCGGTAGGCATAGAGATTCCCCTGCGCGACGACTATGCCAGCCGCGTGTTCGAACTGAAGTAGAAAAACGAAAAAGCTCAATAGGTAAAGTATTAGTCTAAAGGTAATTTTAATTGAAAGGGCAGCGTTGTCGTGATGACAACGCTGCCCTGCTTTTTTATTCAAGCCTTTTCTCCATCATGCGCTCACGCACGCGGCCGAAGCTCATGGCATGCCGTTTCCACTCTTCCAGCGCGGGCGTAGTGCGGTCGGCCGACTCTGCCACCCGCAGGAAATCAATGTAGGCCTTTTCGGCCTTCACGCCGTCGTCCTCAATGAGTTCGTAGGTCTGCGCGATGTTGTAGAGCGAGGCCAGCGACCGGTTGTTGTATCTCAGGCAACTCTTCCAGTCGTAGATGGCCGAGTAGTATTCACCGTTCTGATAGTAGCCGTCGGCCAGCGCCGAGTGCAGGTTGAACATCGCCGCGCCGTCGGGCTGCATGCGCAGCAATGCCAACAGCAGGACGTGGATGCCCTCGCTGTTGCGTTGCTGCTTCACCAGCGCTGCCCCCAGATGGTAGAGCGGCCATGCCTTCGCCGAGTCGTTCAGTTGCACGGCACGTCCATAGTGGTCGATGGCCTTCGTCAACAGCGCAGAGTCGGCCTCGGCCATCTGCTCGTAGCACATGCCCAGCGAGTAGTGAGCATCGAACGTAGAGTCGCCCAGCGCCAGCAACTGCTCGTAGGTCTGGCAGGCTTCGGGGTATTGCTTCAGGAAGAACTGCGCGTTGGCTTTCTGCCGCTTCACGAGGATGTTCTTTGCGTCCACCTCCTCATACTGTTGTGTCAGCAGTAGAGCCCGCTCGGGATCATCGTTCAGGTTGCAGGCCAGCGCCATGTCGGCTACCACCTCCGAGTCCATTGGAAATCTCGCCAGCAGCCGCTCGCCCCATCGGCGTTGGTGCATAGTCTTGCCGTCCAGCGCCTTGTAGCTGTAGAACAACTGCCGCAGCGCGTCGTGGTCGAGCACGCTGTCGGGCATCTGCTCCAGCAATCCCACGCACCGCCGGTAGTCGGCCCGCAGGAAGTAGCACGTGGCGAGTTTCATGGCCAAGAGCGGGCTTGCTTGCGCTCCCTTTGCGTGGGAAGATGCCAGTCCCTTTTCAAACCATTGCATAGCATGAAAGTAGTCGTACTGCGCCATGCAGCTATCGCCCCGCGCCAAGAACAGCGAGTCGGCTGTTGACTTGCCGCCAGCCCACAGCTGGGAACTGACGGCAAGTGCTATCAAGAGAGAGAATAAATGGTTTCTATTCATCATCATGTCCTTTTTGGGAATCATTTCCCCTCATCCATTTTCTCCCTCCCCTTTTGGGGAGGGGCGGGGTGGGGCTTAGACGGACCGGGGATAGGCACCCCTACTGCAAGCGGAACGTGACCGGAAGAACGTACTTCACGCGCACGGGCTGGCCGTTCTGCTTGCCCGGCTGCCACTTCGGCATCATCTTCACCACGCGCAGCGCCTCGTTGTCAAGCAAGGCATCGACACTCTTCACCACCTTCGGTTTGTCTATCGAACCGTCCGTATTCACCACAAACTGCACGATGACACGCCCCTGCGTGCCCTTCTCCTGGGCCTGCTTCGGGTACTTCACATTGTTCTGCAGGAAACTCATCAGTTTCTCCATACCACCAGGAAACGCCGGCATCTGCTCCACTACGTCGAACACCTTGCCTTCCACGACCGACTCTGCGGCCTGTCCTTCGTCCTGTGCAGGAGTGCCGTCCACCACTACCGGCACCATCACGGGCTTTCCGGCTGCGCTGTCGGCCTGGGCTGCTTGCTCCTCAGCCGTAGCAGGTTCAGCACTCTTCTTGTCGAGGTTGCAGGCCACCAGGGCCACGCCAACCACCGGTACCAGCAGCAGGTACTTTGCCCGCAGCCAGCTATTTGTACGTTTCTTATTCATCATTTTGATTCTGAGTTTAAGAGGTAAAACATTAAAGTTATTTGAAATTGTAGCTACATTCTTTCCATAAGCCAGGCCCAGCAGATGGTACTGATAGGCCTTGCGCTCCGAGCCCGCTGCCACCACGCGCTCGTCGGCCAGAAACTCCAGGTTCAGCCGCACTTCGCGACGCAGCAGCCACACGAACGGGTTCATCCAGCAGAAGGCTGTGAGCAGTTCGGCAAGCACGATGTCCAGCGAGTGCCACTGCTCCACGTGCGCCCGTTCGTGGATCATGATTTCCTGCAGTTGCTCCTCGGTCTGCGCCTTCGGGTTCACGAAAATCCAGCGGAAGAACGAGAACGGGCAGGTGGCGTCGCTCAGATAGTGCAGCGAAACCTCGCCCCAAAGGGGTTCTCCCTGCATGGTCGCGCCCTCGGGAGTTGTTCGCAAGAGCCTCACGATGCTCGCCAGCTGCCATGCTATTCTTCCGAGCAGCACCGCCACTCCTATTATATATAATGAGGAGAACAGCCGGAGCCACGGGAAGCGCGCCCCCTCGCCGGTCACCGTCACCGTGGGCAGCATCACCTCGCGATATACTTCCTGCAGGTTGGCCGTGGCCTGATGGCTCTCAACCCACCCGCCAATGTCGGCCAGCGGCAGCACCACGGCAGCAGCCATCATCAGCAGCAACACCGCCCGGCGCCATCCGAAAAACGTATCGCCCGTGAAGAACAGGCGGTAGAAACCGTAGAACACGGCCAGCAGCACATTCGCTTTCAGCAGATAAATCATCATTCCCATTTCTCTTTCGCTATCGTTTGTTGATTCGTTTTCTATTCCTTCATCAAGTAATATATGATATATTACTGACCAATATATGATATATTACCGAGCAATATATGATATATTACTTTGCAATATATGATATATTACTTCTCTGTTGCATGGCTTTCGATTTCCTGAATGATGTCTTTCAAGTCTTTAGGCGAAAGCTTTTCCTCGCGTGCAAAGAACGAAACCATGTCGCGGAACGAGCCGCGGAAGTAGTCATGCACGAAGCCCGACATGAATCCGCGTTTGTAATCGCTCTCGTCCACGGCCGGTTCGTAGACGTAGGTCTTGCCCTGCTGGCGCTGACTGACGAACAATTTGCGCTTCAGGTTTTGCATCACCGATGCCACTGTCGTGTAGGGTGGGCGAGGCTCAGCCATCTGGGCCAGCACTTCCTTCACCGTGCATGTGCCCAGTCGCCACACTTGCTGCATCACTTCCTCTTCCTGTCTGGTCAGTTTCTCCATTGTTCTTTTTCCTTTCTTTATGATTGATATTCCTTTGCGACTGCAAATCTACGAACTTTTCGTAGATAAACCAAATGTTTTATGTTAAAGAAATTGAAATTACGAAATTAAGTCAAAGAAAATGAATAAAATACGAATATTTCGTAATAAGTAGTCCTATTCTACGAACGTTTCCGCATGAGGCTTCTTAACACGCCTACGCGCGCAAACATTATTTTAGTTATATAGATGCCCCTGCATCTGAGGGACAAAAAAGTATATCGTTGCCAGTATTATAGATTGTACGATAGCAATGATTTTGCAGATGGAGCACGTACCTGGAGAATCTTCCTTTCTCACCTCTTTTCCGCCCTTTCTTCCGCTTATTTTCCCTTCAGATGCTTGACCTAAATCAATTATTTGTTAAAAATCGTATTTTCCGCGCATTTTTTTCAGAAAATATTTGGTGGGTTCGCTGAAAAGCAGTACTTTTGCATCCGCTTTCGAGGGACACCCCTTGCGGAGCACACAAGATAAGCGATCTTTGAAGAGATTTACATACAGACAGAAGAAGTAGTACAAGAAGCAGGTGCTGCTCTTGCGATGTGATCGCGGGAGTCAGTCACCAGGGTACAAGAAGTACCGTC
>Ga0256404_1010772_pt1 | contig 12512 bp, 9 predicted proteins | sample RumenRJG_01DNA_FD_185990 | JGI IMG/M metagenome (GOLD analysis project Ga0256404, IMG submission 185990) | Bovine rumen microbial communities from Lethbridge, Alberta, Canada - RJG_01 | ecosystem: Host-associated > Mammals > Digestive system > Stomach > Rumen | place: Canada: Alberta | collected...
GGTACTTCAATTGTACAGAATACTATGCCGAAAAAATCGAATAAACACTTTAGTGTAAAGGGCTTATCATGAACTTCGGCATAGTTTTTTCTTCGGCATAGTCCGAGTTATCCTGAATTCGGTATAATTCAGATCGTGGCTGTCATTACCGATGGCCGGGTTGGATCGACCGTATGGCTACAGCCCATTTAACGCGTTCCATGTCAAAGAAGGGCTGTTCTCCGGACAACTCTGCCTGTGAAGGCTTTTTCGGCAGAATGAAAAACGAGATGTTCTATGACCGGCCTTGGGCCGGTGTCACAATTGACGCCTTTATTCAAATCATACACAACTATATGATTTGGTACCGCGAAAAGCGAATCAAAATTTCTCTGGGTGGAATGAGTCCTGTTGAATACAGACAAAGTCTGGGCCTTTGTATTTAGTCCAAGATTTTGTCCGCACCCCCCAGTCTCCCAAATTTTGTGTAAACATCAAATAATGGTGTAAAACTCTTGACACTACCTCTCTTTTTGCCCATAGCTAAAGCTTTTTGTTGCCACTGGCAGCGCCAGTGGTTGTCCTTTCACCAAAACTATACCCCGTTGCCTTTCAGCAGCGGGGTATGGAGACTCGCTTATTGTTAAGAAGTCGGATTTTCTGCACTCATCATTTGCTTCTCTCACAGCGAACGGCGCATCTTGTTTGGCCGCCGAGATTACAGGTAAACAGCGTCAAATCCCAGCCAGCTATGGTATTATCTATCATCTCTTCCACTGCCGTAGGCTGCACCGTCTCACGATTGACCACTACATAGTGAATTACCTCGCCGTTTACATTCGTGAAGTAGACATCGCTCCCAATTGAAACCCTGCGAATGGGACTAAAGTGTTTTGCGTAATTGTGCCCGCAGATCACCAGATCGTCTGTATAATACGAGCCGGTATATCGGCAGGGACTGTTTTTCAGCCTGGTATAGTCCCACTCGGCGGCTACAGGCAGCGAAAGACCCAGAGACGGGATTTCCAATACACCGATATAGTCGGTTCCGTCAATCTCAATCACCGGCATCTCCTGTGCCTGAACAGCCTCTTCCGATTCTGCCCATTGCAGAGCAGTTTTATCGTCCTGAACAGCAATCTGTTCCTCCAATTCTACTACCAGCAACCGGGATGCCTGCTCTGCATTATCCGCCTCCCAGTAATTATAGAGCGTCAATGACAGGGCGCCAAGCCACAGGCAAATCCCCAGAAGGAGAAACGCAGTTCCCTTTTTCCTTGGTATCATCAACTGCGATATGCCCTTTCGGACTGCTTCCGCAGCGTCAAACCGATGAATACGCACACGGTACCAAATCCCGATAGAACGACCACCGGCCACCAGAGCTGCCCTGTCTGGGGCAGCTTGGGCTCCGAAGGCTTGCCCTGCTGTGGCAGTCCGGGCTTGGCGGGCTTTTCAGGCTGGGGCTGATCCGGAGTTTCGGAGGGAATTTGATCCACTGTGGTGCCGGGCTTCGGCGTTGCGTCAATCGTGTAGACATAACTGCCGTCCTCCCCTCTTTGGGGAATGGACACCAGGAAGGGATTGATCACACTATAGCCGTCTGCTGCTTCCCTCTGAACGACCAGATACAGTCCCAAGGACAGATCCGGAGCAACGGCCAAGCCGTCATCCCCCACCGTAAGCTCTGTGCCGGTCAGTCCTCTTTTTTCCGCATACTGCGCCAATGCCTCTGCCAGATCTGCTGTCAGATCAGCGTCCTCCTCAATGGCAAGATCGAAACCCGCAAAGTCCGTTGTGCCGTTGTCAAAGGCATAGCCGTTATCTATCTTGATATCGGCAACCTTGAACAGCTCCAGCGTTCCGCCGGAGACCGTTTCCCCCGTTTTGGAGCTTTTTATTGTGACCGACAGCTCGCCTGTTCGTTCTAAATCAATGATTTCCACCGCAAGGGCAGACGACTGCGCAAGCGCCAACACCATGAGCACCAGCAGCATGGAGATCAAATTCTGTTTGAACTGTTTCATAATTCATTCCCCGTTTCGTGATTTCGGACGTTTTTTGTCGATCCGTTTACTTTCCCTTCCTTTGACGCCTTCCCTGACGGCCTGTCCCCGCAGCACCGTCGTAATTCCGCGCCTCTCGAAGATCAGCCATGGCCAATACCTCTTTATAATTATCCTGCTCAAGTCCCTTTTCCTTACAATATGTAAGGTAGAAGTCCGACCCTCTGTGCAGTCTGCAGCTAGTCGTGACCAAAAGGATCAACAGCAAAATCAAGACCAGGCATGCGCCAATCAGGATCGCAATATAATTCGGTTCGATCTGAATGGCCTCGGCTACCACATTTGCCTCGCCATCTGCGTTGGCGATGCGGTGTCCCCGCGCCAGCAGCCGTTGCGTGTTGATGCCGTAGGGCGTACAGGTCAGCAGGGTGCAATAGTCCTCCCCCGGCACGATCTGCAAATCGGACAGGTCGGTTGGCTCGACAATTCGGATCTGATCCACCTCATAGGTCAACGTCTCGTTTAGAATGCTGATCGTCCAGGTATCCCCTACCACCAGCCGATCCAGATCGGAAAACAACCTGGCCGACGGCAGTCCCCGGTGCCCGGAGAGTACACAGTGCGTCCCCTCGCCGCCCACCGGCAGACTCGTCCCCGCCAGATGGCCGATGCTGGTTTGCAGCACCGATTCGGAGGTGCCGTGGTAGATGGGCAGTGTGACATCGATCTTGTCAATGTTGATGTAACCCATGTTCCCTTTGCTGTTGAAGCTCAACTCTGCGTTGTATGCAGCCTCTTCCTCATCGGTCATCTTCCAAATCGTGCCGCGCTCCGTGAGGTCTGCGTTATACGCCCGAGCCGATTCCAGAATCCGCTCATGCTCCTCTGTGTCCATGGAGGCCACTTGCTCGGCATAGCTCATGATCACCCGGCTCTGATGGAAAGAGTTCCAGTAGTCTGCCAGAGAGGGATAGAGGAGCATCCCCAGCCCCACCAGCAAAATAGCGGTCAATATGACGGTGGTGAGGTGTTTTTTCAGCCATTGTTTTATCATTGCAGTTTCTTTTCCAGCGTCTTTCTTCTTTTCTGTTCCATACCCGGAACAGCTCTGCGCATCGGAGGTCTCCCCTTTCAATGCGCACAGGTCTTCCCGGCATGCCCTTCCGGCAGCCCGGGTCCGGTTCAAACCCGGGCCGTCGGAGGGTGTTTGCGCTATTTAAGGATTCGCCGTATCAGGGCAGATCAGCGGCGGATTCTCCGTCTGGTCACCAGGACCACGCCCGCTCCCAGAACCAGAATGGAGCCCATGATGTAGAAGATCGTGGTGCCGATGCCGCCGGTGGTGGGGAGCACGGTGCCCGCGTTATTCTCAACACTGAGCGTATAATTGGCCGCAGACTCAGTAGCTTTTGCGAGTTTGCTTCCTTCGACCGTGTAAGGAGAAGTCAGCAGATTATAGCCCTTCGGGGCTTCTATCTCTGTCAGGGTGTAATCCCGTTTGTCAAGACCCTGAATCTCGATAGAAGTGTTTTCCTTCATGTCAATTGTTGTGGTAGCGCCAGTTTCACCAGCAACGGCAACACGATAAACACTTCCATCGCCGTTGACATCAATGAAGGACACCTTGGTAGTGCCAAGAGTCAGTTCAAACTTGGCACCTTTCAAACCAACGCTCGTATCTTTTGCGTCAACTTTTTTCAACGTAAAGTGATAGGTGTCAGTAGTGGTGGTATCACCTCCAACAGACTCAGGATTTGCATCGCCACTTCGATTATAAGTAACAGTTACATCGTTTTTGGCAGATTGAGTGGCAGCCGAAGCAAGCACAACAGCTTTATAAGTCAACGTGACAGGAATGGTTGAATTGCCATCTTTGGCGGCATAAATACTATTTCCCTGCCCATCAACCCAAGTAATCGTGATACTCAGTTTTCCAGCATCACCAGACGCTACGCTGACAGTGGCAGGATACTGCGTATTGTTCACAACCGCACCGTTGGTGATGACTTGAGTTGCGCCAACGGTCACATTGATGGAGCCAGAATCAATGGTCATATTGGTGGGCTGATCTTCGATATTGAAGGCAGTGACTTTCTCGGAAGAAACATTGCTTCCGCTACCTTTCGTCACCCAGTTAGTTGCCTTGTAAGTCACTTTAAAGCTCTGGGTTGTACCAACAGCGGCATCATTGGCAGGAGTATCGAGTCCGGTCTCGTCACTGCCATCAATCACAGCGTCCTCAGCGGTGATAACCTTAGCCGGTTCTTCAGGCTCCTGCGAGTTCTTATCCTTAATGGTAACTTCGCTCTTGGCGCTGTCTATGGTAACTACAGTGCCAAGGCCGGAAGTAACGTAGTAATAGCCATAAGCAAGGTTGCCAAACTCCACAGTGTTGCCTGTGGCTTTCTTGTCAGTGCCGAGACCAGATGTAGCAGTTACTTCGGTAAATTTGGTAAGGTTCGAATTGATCCAAGATGCAATGGTATCTGCGGGGGTGCTACTGTTAGTTAACCGAACATTGAAATTGCCTGCAGAATCCTTTGTCCCAGAGATGGTGAACGGGCCAGAAATCAGGTCAGATCCCTCTGTGCCACCGAGAGCTGTGAACAAGGTCTGATTAACAGTATAGGCGATACTGTCGCCGTTGTAAGTGGCATCAAACACCTTATAAGCCTTGTAGGTGACGCCTACGGTCGCATTTTCGATGGTGACCTTGCCGTCAGTGCCATCGGCAAATGCCGTGATGCCCATAGCCATCATCATTACGGCTACAAGTACCAAAGCCAGAATTTTCTTTACCAGTTTCATTTTGCTTTTTCTTCTTTCTGCCCAAATGGGCTTTTTGTGAGTTGCTGTTTTTCACAGCTGGGGCTGTGCCGTCCGGAAGGCATTCTTGACATTGCCTGCTCAGCCGGTCAGCGGTTTGTTTATCTATCATCGTCTTCAGTCTTCGGCGTTTGAATTCGTCGAGAACAGAGGCTTAACAAGACCTCCTTTCTCTGCGCCTCAGCCTGAAGCCGTACATCAAGGCAACTGTGACGATGAGGGCCAGGCCGCCTAATATATAAGGTTGGGTGCCGGTTCCGCCGGTGAGGGGGAGCGCATCGCCATATGGGTTTTTAATTAAAATGGTGTTCTGATTTGTCTGTAAGGAGACATAGTTTGTATCGCTTATAACAACTTTATCTCCTTTTTGATCGACTACCTGAAACGGGATCTCACTTTGCAAAGTGATATATCCTGCCGGCGGCGAAACCTCCGTTAACTTGTAATACCCTTCCGGTAAAGTCATCGTAAACCGGCCATCTGCTCCGCTTGTATAGACACCATTAGTTGCGTGGGCAGTGTCCACTGTATAACGTTCGTAAGTACCGTTCGCTGTATCCGATCTGGTAAGCTCAAACTCCGCTCCCGGCAAGGTGCGCGCCACATTGGTTTCGTCCACTTTCAGAACGCCGATATCCATAACCTGTCTTTTGTCTGTGCGTTCTATCTTAAGCGTTCCAATCGCTCCGATATCATCCTCTGCGACACTGCTGGTTAGATAACTGGTCTTTCCTTTTACGATATAAACCCATTTGTTCTTTCCCTCATCAAACATGATCGTGATTTCCGTATCGTCAAGAATGTAACCATTTGGCGCCGTTGTTTCCTTGAGCGTGTATGTTTTCTCTTTCCTCAGCCCGTAGAAAACAAGCTCCCCTTTACTGTCTGTTGTAAGCGATGTAGCAGCAGTCTCACAGCTTCTATCGCTATATACCGACGACTCGCCTTCTGCTGTCAGTTCAAACACAGCTCCGCTCAACGTCTGATCATCCGTATTCTTCTTGGTTAACCGGAGGCATACAGGCAGCGAATACTGATTGATAAATACCGGTTCTTCTGACTCACCATTCTCCGGATCTTTTACCGTCAACTTCGACGCAACATCCAATGTGGCATCAGTATTCAATGTTACTGTAAGTGTCAGCAGCAGCGTTCTGCTGTCATAGGACCAGTATGGCGAGCTTCCCGGAATCTCCCTGATTTCATACTGATAGATGCCCGGTGAATTAAATCCAAATGGTCCCAACAAGATCTCCAGTTGATCCTTATCGGTCTCTCCACCCTGGAAATTTGCAGTATATTCCGTCCTTTCAGGAGTGGGTGCGCCATTCAGTGCCTCCACTTCAAAATGGAAAGTCTCACTCTTTCCTGAACTCGGGAGTTGGCTTGTTACACCATTGCCATCCAGATCAAGCTCCTTGAGACTTACTGTAACAGGACTGGTGTTCACTTCTGTGAGCAGCATCATACTTCCAAACACATCGGTACCATACTCCATGCGTTTTCTCACACCATATACATAAGAATCCGTAATGCCGCTATACTGGCACAGTCCAAAGGAAAAACAGTTATCAAAATTTGTCAAGCCCCGAGGTGCTGTTTGTTCGTGATTCGGTTTCGCAATGTCGTTATAGTACCAGGAATCACTTGTCGCGCTTGGCTTGATGCTCTCTATGGTAATATCTCCGCCATACGCACCTCCGCTTCCAAAGGACCTATAGGTGTTCGTTCCTGTTCTGACCTCCAGATAATCCGCATCTGTGTTATTTACCGGACTTTTGGCTTCTCCGCCTTGTACGTTAAACCAGACCTTTCCGCTGCCTGCAACTTTGACGGGCTCTTCAAAATTAACTACCGGAGTTTGGGAAGGGTTGATATTCTTTTCCTCTATCATTCCCACAACAGCAGCATACGGAACTGCTTCATCTTCCAAAACTCCGTAGATCGACCATCCCATATCAATGAGAGTGAAATTCCCACTTTTGGCTGGTTGAATCGTGGCTACCAATGTGTACGTTCCAAAGCCCTGGTCCTTCACAAAATTGGATGCATTAAATGTCAGATACGCCCAGGATGTAATAGCGTCGTTACCCGCTCTGCTTGTATCCGTTTTTCTAGTGCTTGTATTGATCGTAACTTGTGTTCGACCGCCTTTCGGTCCATACAGATCAAGCGTATAAGATACGTTGTTCGTTGCTTGATACCCAAAGGAAAAATAAGCCTGCCTGATTGTTTTTGTATCCTCATCTCCGACCGGGCTATCCCATGTTATCACTGCGCTGGATCCGCTTTTAAACACTCCGGACTCACCAACCAGGGGCGCTCCATTTTGATCATTTCCGTTGGCTTTACCGTTGATCTTATCGAACTTAAAAAATAGTTTCGGACCCGACGTATTCACATACGAATAGTCTTCATCAAAGCTATCGTTCAGAAATGAAGTCCCGCCGCCCCAGCTTCCTTTCGTCCACTGGTCATAGGTGTAGTTGGTGGAAGTATTATTATTGGCAGCGCCTTTTGCCCGAGCTGCCCAATTCTCCTCATTCACCTGATTGTCCCGGCTCATGCAGGCGATGCCGTTGCCACCCCCAAAGATATCTATGTGTCCAGACTCACGGAAGGTTCCAACATAAGGCTGTAACCATTCGCTTTCATAGGTGTATGTCGGATAAGACAATTTGTCCTTTGTGAGGATCGTCAGGATCGTTCCGTCTGCCAACTCAACCTGCAAATTCTCATCTGTATCAAAGGGAAGCAGGGATGTAAGCGTCCAGTCATTCTCGTTTTTTTCTATCTGCAAGAGGTTCTCATCGCTGAAAGTCACATTGATCACATCACTGATGGGACTTTCGATTTCCAGTTTCTCGAAGAGCTCAGAGAGCAGCATCTGTGTGTTCCCCGGCATGTGATATTCCTGCTCTCCGAAATAAAAGTCGACTGTGAAAGTATACAGACCCCAAAGAGAGAATCCTTCCGTTTCAAACGAAATGCTTCCGTCGTCTGTGAGTTCCGTATCCATCTTCTCAGCAGACATATCTTCATCGATCAAATGCGTTACGGTAACTTCTTCGTTGGACTCTTTCGTTTCAATCGCGGGGCTCTTGATGATAACCGAGACGGTTTCATCCGGCTCCCATTCCTCTCCGTCAACCAAAATGCAGATGTCATATACAACGATATTGTCCACTGCATTGATCACAGATTCTCCGTAATATGACACGAGTTCATCTGTTGTGAGCGCAACGGGAGTGATTGAAGCCTCTGCCCCCTTCGGAAGCCTGCCAGTGATCTCCACCGAAGCGCCGTCCGTGGTTGTCGCTGTTATTGTTGATACCTTGACATTATCCGTCTCCACAATGCCATACACGAAAAACGCATCCGCTTTGAATACCACCTCGTCCTCGGCGGACGGCTGATTTACCTGCTCCACGACCTCGGCCTTGCCCGCATCGTCCACGTGGACGACAATGGGCTCCTCCACCTCGGCGATGACTTTGGAGGCCAGGGTGATAATGATCTCTCCGGCGGGTTTGATCTCCTCGCCGTCAGCGTTGTAGAAGGTGATGTCCACGGCTTGAACCTGCACGACATCGCCCTCCACTGCGTCGGAGACGGCGTCGATGATCTCGCTCTCCTTCACGGCGGTGACAGTCATGGTGGTTCCGGCGGGGAATGCGCCCTCAGGGGCTGCAGCGGTGACCTTCACATCGTCGGTCTCGCCCTCGAAACGCTGCGCCGGGAGGATGGAGGCTTTAATTGCCTCTCCCACCTGTTCCGCTTCGCCCGCAGGTTCCTCCTCTGGTTCATCGGACTCGTCTGTCTCATAAGGCATCTCCCGCACTTCAGCCGCGTCTCCGTCAGGCTCCGCCGCCGGTTCCTCGGGTTCATCGGCGTCCTCCGCAGGCGCAGAGGTCTCCTCTACCGCTGAGAGTTCTTCTGTCTCCGGGGCGTTTTTCTGCTCTGCGTCCTCAATGACGATGCCCGGCTCTTCCTTCGCCACATCCGTTTCCAGCGTGATCGCGGGAAGAATCAGGTGATAGGTCGTGGCGAATACCACAATGGCAGCCAGAATGGACACAGCACGCCTCTGATACTTACGGCGGCGAGCCGTTCTCCTCTTTCCGTATGGTTTCATTTCCATTTTTCGTCCTCCAAGCCTCTATCAAAGGGTATTTTTACTTCACGATTCCAAAGTCCGGCAGAGGCCAGACCCGGAACACGATTTTGCCTACGATCTGCTCTTCCGCCACACAGCCGATAGATGTATTTCTGGAATCCAGTGACACACTGCGATGGTCTCCCATCACAAACGCTCTGGATTCCGGCACCTGATACGGCAGGTCGATATTACACTCGCCAAACGCTTTTTCCGTCAGGTACGGCTCGTCGATGGGCACACGATTGACGTAGACGGTGCCGTCTTCCCCAATGTCCACCCAGTCGCCGGCCTGTGCAATGACTCGTTTGACCAGTATTTTGTTGTTGTAATAAAAGGCAATCACATCGCCGGTTTCAAATTTGCCGCCTTTGACAGAGATAACGACATTTCCCTCAGTCAAGGATGGCGCCATGGATTCGCCGTAAATATGCAGGACTGGCAGCAGCAGCACCGCCACCAAAACCGCAACTGCCGCAACAGTGATCAACGTAAAGACGGTATTTCGCAGTGCGTGCGCAAATCGCTGTCGGTATCTCAGCTCCCCGGCCAGCTGTACCATTTGCTGCCGAGTAGGCCGATCCTGCAGGGAGATCCGTTTTTTCGCTCGTGTCATGGATCAACTCTCCCCTTTATCAGATGCATGCGCAAGAAGATATCGGTGAACCAGCTGCTCACTTGTGGACAGCCTCTTTTCCGTCTCTTCCAATCTCCGGCGCAGCGCTTCCATTTCTTTATCCTGTGCAATCATGATCTCCAGCAGTTCCAGCCGCTTGAGCCGTTTCAGTTCGTTGTATGTCATATTTTCGTCCTCTTTTTTGCTCTTGATAACGGTCTGCGTTTCCCGCTCTGTTTCGAGGGTCAGCCCGTCTGCTTGGGCGTATTTACCATTTCCAGCAACCGTTCAGCGTCGTCTTTCACCCAGGCCTCGGCGTTCTTTCGGGCACGAATGGCGTCCTCCCGCCGGTAATAGCAGCCCAGGGAGTAGATTTTTCCCTTGTACTGGATCCGGGCTGCCCATTTGTCCCGTTTGCGGAATACGCCGGGATGTCCGCTGGTGTTGTCCTTGCGCACCGTATCCGACAGCACCGCTTTCAAATTGGTGTTGTCCACATACAGATTGCTCTCCATCAACACTTCGGCTTTTCGGCAGCCGCAGCTTTGATAATATCCTCGGAGCAGCTGATTTGCCTGCGCCTTGATCTCTTTGCCGCAGTCGCAGCGACATCGCCAAAGCACGCTCCGCTGTCCCGGGATTCTCTCTGCCAGCGGCTCCACCGCTGTCAGCCGTCCGAAACGTCTGCCACTCAGGTCAACGGCACGGCCCTGAGTGAAGCACAGTTCCCTGTGTCCCGCCCATTTGAGCAGGGCATTGACATCGGTAACATAGACCTCTACCGTTCGGGGAGACAGTCCACGTTCCAGAAGTCTCTGACGCCACATCGTCAGCCTCTCTTTTGTGACAATCCCATTTTTCGGCAGTGTATACACTGAAACCTCAAAATTTACGTTAATAGAAACCGGGCTAAATCAGCCTTGATTCCTATAAAACCACCTGCTGACCTTCAACAGATGGTACAAAACACCTTGAAAATAGGCTATCTGCGCCATTTGTAGTTCTACTTTCTCTTGATTTAACGCTGCTTCAGTTGTATACTTATTACGTAAGTTACGTATATATGTGAGGCACTGTTATGAGTATACCTGAAGTAATTAAGCAAAAACGTCCTACCCAGTTTGGGGCTGTGGAGATCCGTTGTATTGGTGGTCATTACTATACATATCTTGTTTCCTCCAAGTGGGATGCTGTTAAAAGGCGTCCTCAGAAAGTAACCGGCAAGAGCATTGGTAAGATTACGGAAGCGGATGGTTTCATTCCTAATGCCAATGGGATCCGCCTCATGCAGTCTATGCGGATAACACCGGATGTTGCTCCTACCGTTAAGAACTATGGCGCCTATGAAACGCTTCAACAACTTTCTCCAGATCTTGGAGAACAGTTGAAAAAGCATTTCCCTGATACCTTCCGGCAGATCCGGACGATTTCTCTGCTTCGGTTGGTAGACAGTATCTCTTCGGTAAAGATGATCCAGCCGATGTTCCTCGATTCCTACATGAGTGACATCTGCGGCGATATTGCTGTATCTGAAAACTCAGTGAGGAAGTTTGTTTCCGAACTGGGCTCCAGGCAGGACCAGCTTGACGCGTTTATGCGTGACCAGGTCATGCCGGGTTCGACACTGCTGTTTGATGGAACATCCATCTTTATGCGCTGTGCTGACTCCCTTTCGGATAAAGGCTACAACCCGGACCACAGCCTGGATCCCCAGGCGAGGATTCTGTATGTCTTTGAGAAAGACTCCCACAGACCAGTGTTTTATCGGGTTGTGCAGGGCTCTATTGTCGATAAAACCGCTTTCATGGATACGGTACATGCCGCCGGATGTAAGAACTGTATCATTATTGCTGACAAAGGATTCTATTCCAAAAGGAACGTATCCGCATTGCTGACTGCCGGGATGAAATACATCCTGCCTCTTCGCGAAGATACCGTAAATGTCGAGACTGAGTTCTACGAAAATAACGACGATGACAAGTGGGATGATGTCTTCACTTATAACAAGCGTGCCATCTGGTATCGCAAGAAGGCAAGCGGCAACAAAGGAAACTATATCTATACTTTCCGTGATGATTCACGACGGGCAGAACTCGTAGGCCATTATGTCGAGCATGTGGAAAAAGATTACGGGGAAGAGGAACATAAGCCCAAGGATGTCATCAAACAGATCCGGATAGGATATTTCTCATACTGTAGCAATCTTGATCTTCCAGCGAAGGAGATCTATCTCGATTACAAGGAGCGATGGGACATCGAGCAGTGCTTCGATTATCTCAAAAATAGTGTATCAACCAGCGCTTCGCATGCGCACACTGACGATTACTTCCGTGGCTGGGCATTTCTGAATCATATCAGCCTGCTGTATTACTATGGCTTGCTGAATGCTCTCCGTGAAGCAAAGCTAACGGACAAGTATTCTGCGGAAGATGTCCTGAAACTCACGAAGAACATTTATCGTGTGAACAGCGGTGACAACAATGGTTTCAAGGTATCCGCTATTCAAAAGAAGACCGGGAGCATACTGGACACGCTTGGTGTCGACTTATTACGTAAAATCTGAGGTTACAGTGATAATTAACTCAATTATAAAGCGACCATTTTCCATTGTCAATAGCGTTCTGTACCACGATAGGCATAAAAGCAGAGCCCTCTCCGGCCAAATTTTAGAAAAAAAGCTAAGAGGGCGTCTTTGGCCTGCCCAAAATATCCATTTTCAGGTCTTGCTCGTCTGAGCAGGATCTTTTTTTGATGTTTTAGGCATTACATAATATGAATTATGTGGTGCTTTTATTTATATTTTGATGTGGGTGTCATAAGTCACGATTTTGCGACTTCGTAACACAGATCTCTTGTGTACTTTGACAACTGAATACGATTTTGAAATATCTCGATGTCTTTTGTCTGCTGCAGAAATGATTTTTCAGCA
>Ga0256404_1010773_pt1 | contig 12511 bp, 17 predicted proteins | sample RumenRJG_01DNA_FD_185990 | JGI IMG/M metagenome (GOLD analysis project Ga0256404, IMG submission 185990) | Bovine rumen microbial communities from Lethbridge, Alberta, Canada - RJG_01 | ecosystem: Host-associated > Mammals > Digestive system > Stomach > Rumen | place: Canada: Alberta | collected...
ATGATAACATAGTTCTAGGAGGTATCATGAGATGCGAAAATTTAACACAAGCGAATATAACAGGGCAAAATATAAAAGCTACCTTGTTCGCGTCGATCGCGAAAAGGATAAAGCGGTGATCGATCGCATGGCAGCAGTCGAAAACATTTCCGCCTATGTGCGTGGGCTGGTTTATGGCGATCTAAATAGGGAAGAACATAATGGCGAAGAAAAGGAACGTATATAGGGGCGGATCCGCAGCTACACTTCCGCAGGATCTTTTCTACGGATCAGAGCTGCGGTATGAGTGGATCACGCCACAGCTGGTGAGAGCCACTGCGATCTCAGATAAAACGCTGCGGTCTGAATATTCCAGGCTTCGGGCCATTGCGAATAAACGTCTGAAGCGAATGCAGGGCAGACCGGAAGCATCCAGCACGCTGGAGCGATTGCCGGATGCGTTTCCAACCGTGCGCGGGATGGATCGCGGGCAGGTGGTGCAGCAGTTAAACGAGGTTACAACATTTTTGAGCGCCCGAAGGGGATCCATTTCAGGAATTAAAAAGAGCAACAAGCAGATCAAAAAATCACTGGCGAAAAAAGGTATCAATATTCCGCAGGATCAGATTGCGAAGTTTGGATCCTTTATGAACGCCATGAAAAAAGCACTGGGAATTACACGGGAAGACTACGGCAGCGAGCAGCTGGCGGATCTCTGGGACGAATTATTCCAAAAAGGAAAGATATCACAGAATAAATTTGAAAAGCGCGTGAAGCAGGTGATGTCCGATATCGAACAGAATCAGAAGGAAGTATACAGCAGATCGAAGCGTGCTGGTGTCAATATGCTACTGCGGGATCATCCGATCAGCACCTACTTCGATGATCTGGCGCTGGATCCCAGGACAATCAAGGCAGCCGAAAAGAAAACTGATCAGAAGGTAACGAGGCCTGAAAACAGGAACACACGGCAGGCACTGACAGCTTCACGGAGGGCGCGTCTGGCTAGAGTTAGAAATCGCAGAAAATAACTTGACATGATATCATAGTATGATATCATATAAGTAGCCAGAGATATGGCAAGGAGAAAAATATGGAAAAGATTACAGTGATTTTTGAAGGTGGTATCGCTAATGACGGTGAGGATGAGAGCAATGGCTGACACAGGGCTCCGCCAGCTTGCCGATCGGCTAACCGAACGGTACGGCACTGGTAAGACAATCGTAGACCAAGTGGGAGACATCTGTGTGTCGATTTACTGCGGAGATTATCATGCGGATGTGTTCTCGGCGTGTGGAGCATACGCACTTAGCCTGTACCGGAAAGGCCTCCCTGTTTACACGTCAGGCACAGGTGGAAGCCCATACGATCTGACGTATGACGATCTCATCCGTAAACTGGACGAGTATTTCCCAAGAGTAAAGGCAAACAAATGGAGATAGAGATATGACAAACTACGAACACATCATGAATAATCTTGTTTACGTTGGAAGTCTTAGCCCAGGTGAGGAATTCTTTTATAAGGGAAAGCATTACAGATTCTATGGCCGCATGATTCGGAATTACAGAGAATGCGCTGCATGTTATGAGGCAGGCACCAGCGGCAATCGGATTCTTAAATTTATGGATCCATGGGTAATTGTTAAAGAGGTTAGGAACGCATGGAATTAATCAGTGTCGAGAAATTTGATCCCGCATTCATGGATCGTTACCATGTGCTGAAAAAACCAAAGGGCAATCCTGCTGGCCGTAAAAAGTCAATCACCTATAAAGATGTGGTTTGTGCGTTCGACATTGAAACAACCACGATGACCTATCAAGGGCAGGAAGTTAACTTTATGTATATATGGCAATTCCAGATCGGCGAGGAATTGACTGTATATGGCCGCACATGGTCCCAGTTTAAGAAGTTTGTTGATCAGTTATCCAGCGCGCTGGATGGGGATATGCTGGTGGTGTATGACCATAACTTGAGTTATGAGTGGCAATATATTAAAAGTGTATTCTGCTTTAGTTCCGATCAGGTTTTTGCCACAGAAAGCCGAAGAGTAGTCAAGTGCATAGTTAATGGCGCTCTGGAGCTGCGGGACAGTCTGATCTTAACAAACATGTCACTGGATGCATTCACGCGGAAGATGGATGTAGAGCATAAGAAGCTGGATGGTGCAGAGTTTGATTATTCTAAGATCCGGTATCCATGGACACATTTAACCGAACGTGAACTTGAGTACTGCGTCAATGATGTGCGAGGATTGGTTGAGGCAATCAATGTTCAGATGAAGCGCGATGGGGACACACTGTACACAATTCCGCTGACTTCGACGGGATATCCCAGGCGGGAAATGAAGCACGCCATGCGGCGTTACTCCAAGCCTGCACTGCTGAAAATGCAGCCAAATTATGATCAGTACAGACTGCTGCGGGATTGTTTCCGCGGCGGCAACACGCACGCAAACCGGTTTTATGCGGGGAAGATCATTGACTCCGCAGAGATCGGCGCGCGGATCCTGAGTGCAGACAGATCCAGCAGCTACCCGGATGTTCTTATGAACTGCAAATTTCCGATGGGCGAGTGGAAACGCGGTGAATGCAGCATTGGTAACCTTAAAAACCTGATTGGAAACAACTATGCGGTCATGTTCCGGGCAGTGATTACAGATCTACGATTGAAAAATCCAATCTGGCCTGTGCCCTACCTGAGCGCGGACAAATCGAATCCGATCGGCGCAGTGCTGGATAATGGGCGCGTGATTTCTGCAGATTCCGTTACCGTTGCCCTGACGGATGTTGATTTCAGGATTGTGCTGTATGAGTATGTTTTTTCTGACATACAGATAACAGAGCTGTACTTTACAAACTACGGGCCGCTGCCGGATCCCATGCGTGCGGTGATCCGGTCCTACTATGAACAGAAAACCGCGCTCAAGGGAAACACCGATCCGTTTCAGAAGCTGCTGTACGATAAATCGAAAAACATATTGAATGGTTTGTATGGAATGACAGCACAGGATCCTGTACAGGATACGCTGGAATGGAATGGTTCCGAGTTTGAATTGGCGGAAGAGGATCCCGCAAAACTTCTCAAAAAGTACACGCGGCGGACATTCCTTAACTATGCATGGGGTGTATGGTGTACCGCATGGGCACGCTATCGGCTGGAGCAGGGAATTATTATTGCAGGACCGGAAGATTTCATATACTGTGACACGGACAGCGTGAAGTACATCGATCATGGCCAAAGCTGGGAGAAGTTTAACATCCAGAGCCGGGAGGCATCGGAGCGATCCGGCGCATCGGCGTATGATTCCAAGCGTGTGCGACACTATATGGGAGTGTACGAAGCCGACGGAGAGTACAAGCGGTTTGCAGCGCTGGGAAGTAAGCGCTATGCCTATGAGGATATGAGCGGAGAGCTGCATATCACGATATCCGGTGTCAGCAAGTCCGCAGCTAAAGAACTGGGGAAGCTGGAGAACTTCAAAGAGGGATTCATTTTCTACCATCCGGGGAAAACGGAAAGCAGCTATGTCGATTTTCCCATTTCCGATCGGCTGGTTATTCATGATAAATTGATCGAATTAACAAGTTATGTTATCATAAGGGAAACAACATACAACCTAAGCCTGAGTGAGAATTACAGAAATCTGCTAAGGCTGATTGAATCAGGACATGACTAAATAAAAATTTAGTGATGATAAAAGAAAGCGAGGAAAAAGATCATGTCATTTGCTTCAAAGTACGCACACAAGGAACCATTATTTACATCTACAGTTTCAAATCCTACCTATACGAATCTGCAGCAGCTGTACGCTGACTACGGAGCCAGCGCGGTCATTCCGATCCGCGCCATCTACATTAACAACAAGGGATATTATGGTCCTCAGGCTGCACTTGCAATCAGTGAAAACTGCATTGTCAACCTCCCGCATCACCTGCTGTCAGTATGCATGGAAATGATGAACGATCCTGAAGCAGTGGAGGCAATCAACAGCGGTCACGCTGGGTTCAAGGTTTACCAGTACACGTCAAAAAGCGGGCGCAAGGGATTCAGTGTTGACTGGGTCGATGCAGAATAAACGAAGCGGCGCAAGCCGCTTTTTCGTTATGGAGGTATAAATGGAAAACTTATATCTTGAATCAGGTTATATCAACCAGTCTGCAATCATGGCGGGTCGGGCGTCGTTTGTCTTTGAGATTGGAGCGCGGGGAACCGGAAAATCCTACGGAATGCTCCAATACATTATGCAGCATAATATTAAATTTTTACTGCTGCGGCGCACGCAGACAGAGGCCGACATTATCGGCACGGATCTGACGAATCCATTCAAGGCGCTGCAGCTGGATGATCTGCCGCATCCTGTCAGTGTTTCAAAAAATCTGCACGCATTCCACCAGATGCGGGAGGAAGAAGATAAAACCATCGGCTATCTGGCGGCACTCTCCACATTTGCGACCATCCGCGGCGTTGATCTGTCGGATGTGGAATTAATTTTTTATGATGAGTTTATTCCGGAGAAGCACCAGCGGCCGATCAAAGATGAGTATGAGGCATTGATGAATGTATATGAAAGCGTGAACCGAAACAGGGAACTGCAGGGAAGGCCGCCGGTGAAGATGGTCTGCTGTGCCAACAGCAACGACATTGCCAATCCCATATTTATAGGTCTGCAGATCGTTGACAGAATCGCGCGGATGATGAAAAAAGAAATCGAAAGCTATCACGATGATAAGAGGTCATTGTCGGTTTACATGTTTCAGCACAGCCCGATCAGCGAGAAAAAAGCGGATACTGCACTGTATCAGCTGACAGCAGGCAACGATTTTCAGAATATGGCGCTGCGGAATATGTTCGATCTGGATAGCACCTACATCGCTTCGCGGAACCTGAAAGAGTATAAGCCGCTGGTCCGGATCGGAGAGCTTGTTATCTATGAACACAAGTCACGCTTAGAATATTATGTCCGCTGCGGATCCTCCGGGAGTGTTCCGCGGGTTTTCGGCACTAGCGACATGGATCGAAAGCGTTTTGTCAAAATGTATAACTATCTTTTTATCCGCTATCTGGCAGGCCGAATGCTCTTTGAAAATTCCATATCGCAGGTACTATTTGAAAAATACTTCGCATAATATTATTATTTACGTAGCAGGATGCGCCCACTATCGCAGGCCGGAAGCCTGGGGCGTGGAGTGATAGACCACGATCATCCTGCATTTATTGGAGGTAAAGCTATGGACGCAACTCAGGCATCACAGCTTATCAGCAGCGTTGGTTTCCCGATTGTCGCATGCATGATTATGTGGAAAACGCTGCAGGACAGCACAGCTGCCCATAAAGAGGAAATGGATGCAATGAAAGAGAGCCTGAATCACAATACCGTCGTTCTGGTAGAGTTAAAAACACTGATCCAGAATCTGCATAAGGAGTCGACGCATGAATAAATTTATACCGCGCACCAGTGCAGAGGCGAGTCAATGAACTTATAAGGAGGAAGAGATGAAAGTAGAGGAAGTTATCAAATTAATTGACGCGGGATACAGCAAAGAAGAAATTGATAAAATGCTGCAGCCCGAACCGGAACCAAAACCGGATCCCGAACCAGAACCAAAACCGGATCCCGAACCGAAAGCGGAACCGGAGATTGATCCTGTTCTGAAGGAATTGCAGGATCTGAAGAAAGCTGTGTATGCTATGAACATCATGAACAGCGCACAGCCCGAACAAAAATCAGTGGATGATATTCTGGCGGCAAGCCTGAAGGAGGACTAACAATGGCAAACACGTTGACAATCAATGACATTTCCGCAGTTGCAAACGCGGTACTTGCAAATGCACAGGGCAGACCTGCAAGCACGGCGAACACGTCGGATTTCACGACCATCGCGCAGACAGCACTTTTAACCGGATATGATCCGCTGGCAACTGCGATCAGTCAGGTTTTGAGCCGCACGATCTTTTCCTATCGTCCGTACAACGCCAAATTCAAGGGCCTTGAAAAGAACGCGGAGAAGTGGGGCAATCACGTCCGCAAGCTGAATCCGATTGATAAACCGCTGGAGGTTGACAACCGCCTGCGGAAGGACAGCGGGGATATCTATGCTGACGGGGATAGCGCGGATCAGTACAAAATCAACAAGCCGGAAGTGCTGCAGACTAACTTCTACGGGTCGCAGACCTATCAGAAGTCTCTCACCATCTGGAAGGATCAGCTCGACACGGCGTTCACAGGGCCGGAGCAGTTTGGCAATTTCCTGACCATGATGATGGGCAACGCAACCGATCAGCTGCAGCAGGCACGTGAGGATCTGGCACGCGGATCCGTTGTCAACCTGATCGGCGGCACCTACACGCTGGGCAATGTATGGCACGTGCTGACTGCTTATAACACGGAGACCGGCGGCACCTATACCGCAACAACCATCATGGAGCCGGCAAACTTCGCTGACTTCTATCGCTGGTTCGTCGGAAAACTGCAGTCGACCATGGATCGCATGGAAGAGCGCACAATCCTGAATCATGTTAATCCGTTTGTGGGCGGCAATCAGAAGCTCATCCGCAGACACACTCCCCGCAGCATGCAGCATCTCTATATGTTTGCAGACTTCATGAACAACGCGGAAGCGGTTGCTGTCAGCACGACGTTCCATGATGACTACCTGAAGAAAGCTGATTTTGAAAAGGTAACCTTCTGGCAGAACGCAGGCACTCCACGTGGAATTGACACGCAGGTGAATTATCTGTCTGCGGGATCTGCAAAAGCCGACAGCGCCATCACAACGGCGGCGTTTAAGAATGATACCGTGATCGGTATTCTGTTTGACGATGAAGCAGCTGGAATTAATCCAATCAACCAGTGGGCACAGCCTACACCGTTTAATGCCAGAGGCGGTTACTACAACCAGTTCTGGCACGAAACAACGCGCTGGTACAACGACAACACGGAAAACGCGCTTGTTCTCTGTCTAGACTAAACAGGAAAGTGCGGGCGCGCATTGCGTCCGCTTTTCTTTTATGGAGGTATTATGGCATTCAATGTGATTTTCTATACTTTTTCCAAGCGCGAGAACAGCACCTATCGACCAGCAGGAAACGGCACGACGTTATCCTGCGTCCTGAAGGACACCAGCAGCATTGCGTCCCCTGTCATCCTGGCGGATCTTGGAACAACCGGACGGCCAGTATGGAATTATGCTTTTATTCCGGAATTTAATCGTTATTATTACATTACTGACTGGACATGGACAGAGAATCGGCTGTGGGAGGCAGCGCTGAATACGGATATCCTTGCAACCTATAAAGATGATATCGGCGCATCCACCTTGTATGTGCTGCGCTCATCCGCAGAATCTGATGGCAGCATAGTTGATACTCTATATCCGGCGAAAACATCCTGCACGACGGTCCAGCAGATCGGCAACTCGCCGTGGATTCATATTACAGGATCCGATAATATCGATATCGCAACCGGGTCATTCATTGTCGGTTATGTGACAAAAAACATGCCAAACAGCAGTCACATGTACGGAAGCGTAATTTATTCCGCCATGCGGCAGACTGCATTGACTTCGCTGGTATCGGCGCTTCTGGATGATTCCATCCTGCAGGGCTTCAGCCCGGAAGATGCAAGCCTTGCACTGCAGAAGTCATTAATTGATCCACTTTCCTATATTAAATCTGTGATCTGGATTCCTGTTTTATATGATGCGATCGGCGGCGTGGAACAGCAGGGCATGAACGTATGGGACTGGTCGATCAACGCTCCAAATAAAATCCTGTCAAATGATCCTCCATACAGGGCGAATCTGGTGTCCGGCCTGTCTATTGCAAAGCATCCGCTGACAGCTGCACGCGGGAATTATGTAAATACGGCTCCATACACCAGAATCAATCTTGATTTTCCACCGTTTGGAAATATTGATATCGACACAACGTTATCCGCCAATGCCGCACAAATTGAGGGACGAATCTATATCGATATGATTACCGGGGCAGCAACGCTGCGTGTCCTGATCGATGGTGTGGAGCAGGGACTGTACAGCGGACAGGTGGGAGTGCAGATCCAGCTGTCACAGGTCACACGTGATTATCTGGGCGGTGCCGTCGGTGCAGTTTCAGGAATTGCCAGCACCGTGGCGAATGTTCTCACAGGAAACATCGTGGGGGCGATTGCTTCTGGTGCTAACGGGATCGGGAATGCAGTTAACAGCATGATCCCGCGGCAGACCAGCACAGGCGCATCGGGATCCTTTATCGGCCTTGCAAGGCGGCCGGTTCTCTATCATCAGTTTATGGATATTGTCGATGATGATAACGAGCACAGCGGGCGGCCGTTATGCGCTAATCGAAAGATCAGCAGCATTCCTGGCTATATCAAAGTGAAAGACGGAGAAATTGACATCGCAGGATTTGATGGCGAAGCAGAGGCCGTTCGCTCCTATCTGGAAGCGGGGTTCTTCTATGGCTGAGTTTCCATGCAGCACTCTGCCTGAAAATCTCAATCCGTGGTGGATCCGCAGCCCGGAGGGCGTCTCTCCCTGCATCCTTGGAAATCATCCAATACAGGCAAACGCAACCATTCCAAACTGTGTTGGATGGGCATGGGGAAGGTATCAGCAGATCCATGGATCCATCGACAGCCGATTGCCAGCCATCAACGCCGGCGGGTGGTTCAACGCAGCAAAGGCGGCAGGCATGGATACGGGCAGCACTCCAGCACTGGGAGCCGTGATCTGCTTTTCCGGTCATGTCGCAATCGTTGAGGAAATAGCAGCTGACGGCTCCTACATCCGCTGCAGCGAATCCGACTGGAGCGGTCCTGCGTTTACATATCGCACGCGCTACCTTGCCAAGCACTGGCAGCTGGGAGACCATAATATTTTTCAGGGATTCATTTATAATAGTTATGAGCCGGGACCGGGACCGGGGCCGGATCCTCCTGTTCCTCCGGGTCCGGAACCGGTGAACCATTTCAAATGGTGGATCACTAAATGGCAAATATTACGCAAAAGGGAAGGAGGTATTAATCATGTTCAACTATGATTTTTTGAACGTTTATAACGGATCACGAAGCCCTGGGACCATCCACGCTGCCAATACGGAACTGGGTGCATATTTCAGACGTTATTTATTCCAGAAAGCAGTTTCTGTTTTTGATATCCAGTGTCCGGAAACATGGAGCAAGGATTATTTCTGGTATGTTCTATATGGAGCCGGTTATATCGGCGTGCTGGAAGTGCCGGGAATGGGCGTTATCCCGCAGTATTGTACCTATAAAGGGTATAACGTATTCTATCAGCCTAAAGCGTTTATTGTGGCCAATCCTGCCATTATGAACGGAGAACCGCAGGAGCGCACGCTGGGAGAATACGGCAACGGAGTTTTAATTAAACTCACTCCGGATTATTGCGGGATCTGTGATCTTGTCGGATATTACGCGGATCTGATGGCCGTAGCATCTGAAAGCATGGGAGTGAATATTCTTAATTCAAAACTTGCTTACGTTTTCGGAGTAGATAACCGGGCTGCAGCAAATTCATTTAAAAAGATGTTCGATCAGATCAATTCCGGACAGCCGGGAGTATTTATTGATAAAAATCTGTTCGATGAAGAAGGCAATCCGACCTGGCAGACATTCGCTCAGGATCTCCGCAGTAATTTCATTGCTCCGGATCTGCTGGAAACAATGGATAAAATAGAGCGCATGTTTGAGCAGGAGATCGGTATTCCTAATACCGGAGGAACAGAGAAAAAGGAACGGCTTATCACGGATGAGGTAAACGCAAACAACGTAAGCACCTACAGCAAAGCAGAACTCTGGCTGCAGAATATCCGGAGTGGTTGCGAGGAAGCGAACGCAAAATTCGGCCTTGATCTGGCCGTTGACTGGCGTGAAATAAAAGGGAGGGAAACATATGGCAGCGAAAGCGAAGCTCTCAATTCTGGGTCTTTATCGGTGGAATCCTGACGTATTTAAGAACATGGCATTGCCGGAGGGTGTAGATGGTGAAATACTCACATGGAAGATTCTGGAAGATTGCTCAGAGCTGGAAGTGCTTTATTCTGATCCGGAATATATGCAGGCATCGCTTTATAACTGGAGCTCTGTAATGCTTCCGAGCTGGACAAAGATCCAGGAAGCACTGACAGCCAAATATAATCCGATCTGGAACAAGGACAGCACGATCCGGGAAACATACAACTATGGCGCAATCAGCACATCCGGAAACAGCACGGACAAGGTAGCCGGGTTTAATTCAGATACTACCCACAACCGGGGACAGGCAGAAAGCGCAGCCAGACAGGAAGCGCATACTGATACCACGGAACGGATCGAACAGGGTAATATCGGAGTTACGGAATCGTCCGCTATGGTCCGGCGTGAAGTAGAACTCCGGCAGAATTATAATATTTACAGCATTATAACCGCCGACTTCAAAAAGCATTATTGCCTGATGGTATATTAAAAGGAGGTGCAATCATGGCATTCTATGACAAATTCCCATACACGAATTTTCAGGAACTGAATCTTGATTGGATTCTAACCAAGGTTCGGGAGATCCAGACGGACATTGATGAAATTAATGCATGGAAAGAAACTTTTTCCGCTTCCATCAATCAGCAAATTGAAAATCTGATCACACAGGTCAATACGGAATTCGACCAGCTAAAAGCAGATATTGAAAAGGAATTTACAGATTATCGAAACGAAACCGATAAGAAATTTGAAGCGCAGCGGGCAGAAACCGACAAAAAATTCGCATCATTGACAGATGCAGTTAATGCGCGACTAACCGCTTTCGATGGTAGAATTGCAGATATTGAAAGTAAACTTTCCGACATCGAAAATAATCTTCCCACACTTGTACATGTCACCAATCCTTATACTGGAATGAGCGATTCCATCCAAAACGTAATTAATGCGCTGGCTGACACACAGAGAAGCGATGCACTTACGGCTTCTGCATACGATGCGCTTGCTAAAACTGCTGCGGGTTATGATGCTTATAAAATTACCGCCGTCAATTATGACTTCAACGGAAAAAGCTTGCTTGTATAATATAAGGAGGAGGTGAAAAAATGAGCAGCACAAATAAAACATCGCATTACAATCTTCCGCAGTTTATTGGGAGTGACATTCCTACATGGTTAGGCGATTTCAACTCTGCAATGACTGCAATCGACAGCGGAATTTATGCGGCGGCGACATCAGCATCCGGAGCAGCTACAGATGCAGCGGCGGCGCAGAAATCTGCAAATGATGCAGCGGCCGATGCAGCGGCGGCGCAGAAAACTGCAAATAATGCATTGATAGCAGCGAATCGCTGTCCGTTCCCGATCGGTTACGGTGGATTTTTCCAAGCCGATCCAAACAGTATATATGCAGACACGACATGGGAGCAGAAAAAAGACGTTTTCATTCTTGCATCAGGCAGTACTTATGGAGCAGGATCAACTGGCGGCGAGGCACAGCACACACTGACGACGGCGGAGATGCCAGCGCACGATCATCCTCAGCATGGATTGGACTCTTATATGGTTACTTCTATTAACATTAGTAGTTCCCAAGCAAGCGGTAGAAGTATTGACAATTATTCACAGTATACTACAGGTAATGTTGTCCATACAGCTAGCGAAGGCGGGGGTTTGCCTCATAACAACATGCCACCCTACTACAGCATGCCCTTCTGGGTACGAACAGCTTGATGAAATGCTCACAGAAATGTGGGCTTTTTGATAAAGGAGACAGATATGAAAAAAATTATTGACGTATCGCACTGGCAGAACACCATTAACTGGGAAGCAGTCAAAGGCGCGGGAATTGAAGGCGCAATCATCAAGGCAGGCGGTTCCGACGCGGGCACTTACAAGGACTTCCGCTTCGAGGATAACTACTACAAGGCAACCGCCGCAGGTCTGCCTGTTGGAGCGTACTACTTCGTCGGCCCGAAATGCGTTTCAAAGGCAGACGGCGTAGCAGACGCTAAACGGTTCCTTGAAATTATCAAGGGCAAGCAGTTCGCCCTTCCGGTTTACATCGATGTGGAAGTAACGCCAACATCCGCTAAAGCAGGAGCGACGCAGGCTTGTATAGGCTTCTGCGAGACGATGGAGGCGGCGGGGTACTTCTGCGGAATTTACGCATCGGACATCAGCGGATTCAAAAACCGTCTGAACATCAATGAATTAGGTTCTTATTCTTGGTGGGTTGCCCGTTATGGTTCCGCACCGAAATACGCGACGGCCAACATGCATGTATGGCAGTACACATCCGGCGGCAGTGTGAACGGCATCACCCGTCGTGTGGATATGAACGAGTGCTATGTTGACTTCCCGTCTATCATCCGGTCTCATGGCCTAAACGGATTCATTAAGCCTGCAGAGGACAAAACGGAAGAACCGACAGCCGATGCAAAGACCATTGAAGAGCTGACTGCGAAGATCAACGAGCTTCAGGAGCAGAACGAGGCACTTCAGGGAAAGATCGACGCAGTAAAAGAAGCAATTAAGTAAGGCGGCGGCAACGTGGCTGACCCG
>Ga0256404_1010774_pt1 | contig 12510 bp, 8 predicted proteins | sample RumenRJG_01DNA_FD_185990 | JGI IMG/M metagenome (GOLD analysis project Ga0256404, IMG submission 185990) | Bovine rumen microbial communities from Lethbridge, Alberta, Canada - RJG_01 | ecosystem: Host-associated > Mammals > Digestive system > Stomach > Rumen | place: Canada: Alberta | collected...
CTGCGGCCATTATCACCGGAGCGCTTGGCGAGGCGTATATAAAGATCATGGAGCAGATCTGGCTCGGCGACATGGAGCTCGATGAGCTCGCGTCTGAGGTCGGCAGGAAGAAGATGGTGGCTCTCTTCAAGAGTGAGCTGAGCCTTGAGAACCATAAGAAGGACTGAGCTCCCTGGCTGTCTGTGCCGCGGGCATGCTCTCTGAGGCAGTAGGCGCCGGCTAGCCTGGCGCCTGCCTGCCGCTGGGTGGAGCCGGACTTCTTTCTGGCAGGCGGGAGAAGTCGTCCGGGCAGCCTGCGGGCATCGTCTCCCCCTCCTTTCTGTCCGCGGATGAATGTTTTGGAAGGGCGATCCGGCCCTTCTTTTGTCTGAGTCCGGAATCTAAGCACAGAGTTTTCCGGGCAGTTCCATAAGGCGGCGCGTCTGCGCGCCGCGAAAGATAGCGGTTTCCTCACAGGTGAATAAATGAGACACGTTAGTATTGTCGTCATGGGAAAGTCCGGTGCCGGGAAAAGCACTCTCATCAATGCGGTCCTGGGAGAGGATCTCGCTCCTGCGGGAGCCGGAAAGCCTGTTACCCAGGAGACCAGGAAATACTCGAGAAAGATGCTGCTGCCGCTCGCGGACACTGCGGACGGATGTTACCGCCAGGCCTCCTGCCTCCTCAGTATGTTCGACACGGCGGGGCTTGAGCTTGATGAGAGGGTAACCGGCGGGACGCTCGGGAAAATCAGGGGATGCCTTGATGAATGTCTCGAAGAAAGCTCAGAAGGCGACATCAGCCTGGTCTGGTACTGCGTCAATAACCAGTGCAACCGGTTTGAGCAGTACGAGATCGATCTCATCAGGAAGCTTTCAGCCGGGTATGCGGTACCGTTCACCATTGTTATAACCAAGTGCCACTCAGACGGGGAGGGAGAGCTCGAGAGGCTTATCCGGAGGGAACTTCCCGGAATAGCCGTTCAGAGAGTGCTCGCGAAGGACTTTAATGCATCCTTCGGCACGGCCCGCGCGTTCGGCGTAGACGATCTGCTGCGCTCAAGCTTTGTGAGGTACAGCCGGATGAAAGCAGGAAGTCAGGAGGAGAAGCCTATGCAAAGTGAGAGGATCGAAAAGATCAAGGCTGAAGGCGCCCAGTGCGTCAGCAGGTACGCTGGAAAGGCTGGGAACGGACGGATCCCATTAATTCATATATCGTTTCCTCAGCCTTCACTCATCATAAGACTCCATGCTGTCAGGAGCCTCTGCATCAGCATGGTGTCAGACCTCTGCAAAATCGCAGGCATTGAGTCAGGAGGCAATGGGGAAAAGTTCCTGGACATTGCACTTGGGGCGATGAAGCCATCGTCATTTACATTGCTGGGATGCCCGGATGGTGATTACGTCAGGGACGTGGGCTCTGCCTGGCAGGGGCTGCTGCTGAGGCTGGTCGCGGGATCTTCAGACGCTGAGCTCATGGACAGGGAGATTGTCCTCAGGAAGCTCAAGGAAATGGCCAGTGAGGAGAAGGGCAAAGGCTGATGGCAGGTGCTCCCATATGTGGACTTTTTCCAAGGTTCTTATAGAGCTGCATTGCAGCTTATTCTTTGCCGAAAGGCTTGCTCATCAAATAGAATGGCGTCGTCCAATAGAGTGAATTGATTCTGCAGTCCGGAACATTGCAGTATGTGAGCCGGGTTGCAGAATTATTTTTTTTTTTTGAGTTATAAATCACTTATGTTGTCGTGTTTGCAAAGAGAGTGTGATGATTGCTCATAAGCCTAAAATTTGGAGATCATGAGCATTTGATCGATACGTCTTTTTTGTGGGCGTAAGAAATTTTCACCGGACTTGCAAATTCTGTTCAAAACATCCTGCGGTGCTGGCAGGCTGTTATAAAACTTATAAGGAGTCTTGTAGATGGCTTCAAATGGTGCTGATGGCGGCAAAAAATTTGATATTTCCAATCTTTCAAAATGTGCAAATGAAATAATCGATGCTATTAAGGACAGTATCAAGAATCTGGCCAGATTGAATGTTATTGTCGCAGGCAAAACAGGTTCAGGCAAGAGCACTCTGATTAATTCCGTATTCAGAGCGAATCTTGCTGAGACCGGTATCGGAATGCCTGTCACCCAGAATATGCGTAAATACACCAAAGAAGGTGTACCTCTGACAATTTATGATACTGTCGGTTTTGAACTGAGCAAGGAAATCCGGGATGCATCGCAGCAGGAAATCGCAGAAACCATTAAAAAATGTGAGCTGTCTGGCGATGACAATCAGCGTATCCACTGCCTGTGGTATTGCATCAATGCGGCAGGCGGCAGGGTAGAGCAGGGAGAAATTGACTGGCTGAGAGAGATTTCCAATGTATGCAAATTTTCTCATGTACCTGTCATTATTGTGCTGACACAGTCATACGATAAAGAGAAGACCAAGGCTATAAATGGAGTTTTGCAGGAAGAAAAACTGGAATGCTTAGGGATTATTCCTGTTCTGGCACAAGATTTTATATTTAAATTCCGCGGAGAGACTCACGAACAGCAATCTTTCGGGCTGGAAGATTTGATAGAGGTTATGGAAAAGGCTCTTCCTAATGAGTTGCAGGACACGCTTCAGAATCTTCAGAAAGTGTCACTTGAGAGCAAGAAAAATAGTGCTCATAAGATAGTTGCTTTTACTGTAACTGCGGCCGGAGGAATCGGGGCTGCTCCTATTCCATTGTCTGACGCTTTTTTGTTGGTGACTGCGCAGCTGGAAATGCTTAGGAAAATAACGGTGATATTCGGCATCGATGTAGATGCTAATACTATGAAAATCCTCCTGTCTGCAACTTTGGGCGTTGGCGGTGCTACGTTATTTGGAAGAGCAGCTGTGACTGCCATTCTCAAATGCATTCCTGGTGCTGGCAGTTTAGTCGGAGGTGCAATTGCCGCGGGGACGGCAATGCTTATTACTACTGCGCTTGGTGAAGCCTACATAAAATTGATGGAAAAGGTCTGGCATGGAGAGGTTAAATTTAACTCGAATATTGGAGACATTATGTCTGATCTCTTTAAGGACGAATTAAAACGTCGAAAGAACAAGGGTAATGATGATCCCGATACGCTGCCTGTTTCGTAAGTCGTTCTCTTTTGGGATAAGCGTATCCATATTAAACTGACAGTGTTTGTCTGACGAGGGAAGATTCAGTCTATTGAATTTTGGATGGAGAGACTGTCCGGACTCCGCCCTCTTCTGCTGATAAATACTAATAATGAAGTTTGATTTCTTGCTTCGTTATTTTAAACACAGGTTTTCGTAGTAAAACCTTTAAGTTTTTCAGCAGAACAGCCTAGGAAATATTCCCTCCATTCAATGCGATTTTTGCAGGTGAAGATATGAGAAAAGCCAATATTGTTGTCATGGGGAAAACCGGGGCAGGCAAAAGTACCCTTATAAATGCAGTCCTGGGAGAGGAACTTGCTCCCACAGGAGATGGCAGGCATGTCACGTTGAAAAATGAAGTCTATACGAGAAGTGTAATGCTGCCACTAGAAGACGCATCTGAAGGACAGAACCGTCTGGTTGCCTGCGAGCTTAAGATGTATGACACTGTTGGGCTCGAGATTAAAGAGAACATTACTGACCAAACGCTCAGAGAAATTAAAGGTTATTTGGAAAAAACAAAACCAACCAACGATGATATTAGCCTTGTTTGGTTCTGCGTCAACAGTCAGTGCAACCGATTTGAGCAATATGAGCTAGATCTCATCAGAAAACTTTCTATCGAGTATGAAATACCGTTCGCTGTTGTGGTAACTCAGTGCTGGTCAGATGAGGAGGGAGAACTCGAAAAGCTGGTGCACAGTGAACTTCCTGAAGTATTTTTGCAAAGAGTGCTTGCCAAGGACTATACAGCAGACTTCTGCGGCACAATCCCAGCGTATGGCACAACTGATTTGCTGAAGGCAAATTTTCTTCGTTTCAATGACCTTAAGGTAAAAATTCAGGAAAAGAAGCTTTACCTGCTGGAAAATTTGGACTGCGTTATCAATGATGTCATCAGAAAGAGAATAGAAAGGATAGAGAAGGAAGGAAAAGCCTGTGTGGCAAAGTATCAACAAAAAGCTGAGAACATCGGATGGGTACCGTTATTCTGTCTCCCTTTTGTTATGAAATTGTGTAAAAAAATGACATCTGAGTTGATGGAAATAGCTGGTATTGATTCAGTAGATTCAGATTTAATGTTCAATCACATTACCTCTACTTTGGTTTTAGCTCCTCTTTTTGCTGTACCATTCTTTAGCGCTGGCATAGCATACGCTACCGTTGGAACCTTAGGAGAGGATTTGATTAAATCATTTGTAAGTTTGATAAAGAGCTCTTCCGAAGTTCAGCTCAAGGACAAGGAATATGTGTTAAAAAAGCTGAAAGAAGAATTGGAAAAGGCAGAAAAGGGAAAAAAAGAAAAGAACGGCGGCTGAGCCAGATGTCACTGTTTGAATTGTCCGCGTGAAGGTGATCGGTTTTTAGTTTAAGTTTATTCACTTGGCAAGTGAAGGATCTTCTCCTGCACTCATTATTGAAATAACCTGACAGTACTCGAAACTGCACTTATATACTAAATTGGTTCTGCAGTCCGGAACATTGCACTTTGTGATCCGGATGTCAGAACCAATTTTTTCTTTGCGCTATAAAACTCTTAAATCGTCGTGTTTATTGTCATTTGATAATTGTGCACTTTCTAAACAGGCCTGAGGCTGTGACTGTCTGAGAGCGGTCAAATGAGCATCCCACAGCAAAAATGCAGTCTGGCCTTGATTGGAAATATTTGCTGGACGGCACAGATTAAGGAGGAATCGATGGAGAGCACTTACAGGCAGTACAAAGAAAATGTTCTGAAGGATTATGACGATTTCGTCAAACTGATTGATGAAATACGGCAGGGCAAGGAAACTCCGTATGATCACTCCCTTGAGCAGCTTGAGAAACAGGCAGCCAACATCAGAAAAGACAGATTCATGCTCATGGTCGTAGGAGAAGCCAAGAGCGGAAAGTCAACCTTCATCAATGCCTACCTGAAGAAAAACATCCTTCCGATGGATGTCAAGCAGTGCACCAATGCGATTGTCGAGATTAAAGACGGTAAAAAGTACAGGCTGACCGCCACATATGCTGATGGCCGTACAAAAGTTCTCGAGAATGAGTCTGAGATCAGGAATTTTATGGCAGCCAATGCAGCTATGGACGATGACTATCGCGGCATACCTGTTTCTCTTATAAACAATGAGCTTCTGATGAAATGGCAGGACAGACCAGCCAGAGAGGAAGATATAAGGGATCTGCTGAAAAATGTTCCTGAGGACAATATATATCGTCTTAAGCCAGAAGAGTACGAATTTAAGATCAGGACATATATCTCAAAAAGAAAAAGCAACTGGAGGAAACTGGTAAAGACCATAACGATTGAATACCCCTTTGAAGATAAGGAACTGAAGGGGATTGAAATTCTGGATACTCCAGGTGTAAATGCTGAAGGAAAAGTAGGAGATATTACAAACCAGTTCGTTGAAAACGCAAATGCCGTCATGTTCCTGAAGCCTGTCACCGGGCAGGCACTCGAGGCCACGTCTTTCAAGAAGTTTTTGAACTCCAAGAGCGCAGACAGAAACAGAAATGCCATGTTTCTTGTGCTGACACGAGCGGCAAACGAAACAGAACAGCACATGGGAGCAATCCTTCAGGAGGCATTCAGGCAGTTTGGGAATATCAATGAGCATCAGATTATCCCGGTAGACAGTAAGGCTGAGCTTTTTGCCAACAGCATTGAGGGACTGTCATCTGATGAGCTGAAGCAAAAACTGATGGAATTGAAGGCGAACAAAGAGATTGATTCGTTCCTCCTTCTTCCCTGGTTTGAATCAAATGGAGACAAGGACAAATACCTTGAGGAAGTCAGACAGCTATCTAATTTCATGCAGGTAAGAGATGCTCTGAATATTTTTGCCCATAAGGCAGAGTACCTTGCGCTGAGTGAACTGCTTTCAAGAATGCTCATAGTTCTTGAACAGTCTCAGGCAATTACATCTGATTCTGTCAAAAATCTTGAGCTCAAGGCAGAGGATCCTCAGGAGCTGAACCGAAAGCTTCAGGCTGTGAAACAAAACCTTGAAGATCTTCAGCTCAAAATCAACAAAACAGTAGATGAGATTTCTGACAGATATAGTCTGCCAGGAGGTGAGATCGAAAAAAAAATTCTCGCTGAACTTACAGACTACGAGGTTAAAGTAAACACTATTGATGCTGACTCTAGGGACAGCGTTGATGAGCTCGAAAAAATTACCTATCAGAAAGTTGACTGCTATAAGGATTTGGTCTCGCAGCTGCAGAAGCAAGTTGTCTCAGAATGTGAAGATGTGCTTATAAGCTGCAGTCAGGATGCTGAGATAGATTACAGAATTTTCAAGCCTGATCTGACTAAAGAAGAAATAGCCAATATTGAGAAGTCAGCTAGAGTAAAAGCAACAGGAACTGAAGAATACACGGAAGAGAAGGGAAGTTGCTGTACTTATGAGGTGAAAAAACAACGTTCTGTATTCTCCCAGTCCAAATATTTTAAACTGTGTAAGAAAGGGGTTTATTCGAGGATTGAACAAATAAAAAACGTTGCGTCCTCCTTCCTGCAGGACTTTGTTGTCAGGATAACAGCAGTCTACAGAGAAGAACTCAGGAGAAATTTAAAGCTCCAGAAGAAGGAATATGACGAGCTTATTCAATCCAAGCAGTCAGCTGATGAGCTGCAGGAACTTATTCGCAAGGGCAGGGAACATCTCGCAAAACTTAAGGGAAACGAAGAAAAAATCAGAGTAGTCAAAGGTGGAATTGACAAATATGTTGCTTGAGATAGACAGATTGGTCAACAGGGATTTTGACGAAATCAGCGAAAGAGTCAATGAAATAGTTCTGAATTCCCAGAATACTGAGCAGGCTGTGCGTGAGGTTGCGGAGTATGTCTCCGGCAAGCTGTCAGCCTCCTGCAAGGGCTACATCGCGCTTCTTTATTCAGTGAAATCGAAGGAGACTCTCCGAGAAGAGGTATTCAGCTCTTCCGAGAATGCCAATAAATTTTATGACCTTAACCTCCGGCAAAAGCTCTCTGAGTTATATGACTTTAATCTTATGAAGTCACGCTCATTAAATGCTGCGCTTGGCTCCGGTAATGTAAGTGAATCTGGCGGATCGGAAAGAACTGAGGAGACAAGATGCTCTTTTTCAGGAGGCATGAGCAGAATATTTTCCTTTTTCCTTTCTCCGTTGTTTTTCCTGACAGACTTTATATCAGCACAGCATGGCTTTAGTGGTGGAACTGACCAAACTGCTGTTCATGGAGGAGGAAAAAGCCTACTGGCAGCTAAGGCTCAGAGTTTTCTCCTTGACCTTAAATCAGAGATGAAGGACTTTCTGTCGGGGGCTGAGCATTATTACGACGAGCAGGTCAGCTCATTAAAAAAAGAACTGGATGAAAAGCATGACAGCTGAAATAAGCAAAACGGACGACAGTGTTCTGCCTCAAAAGATGAGCGATATCGGTCCTGAGGCTGACCGTTTCCTTGAAAATCTGTTCCCAGTCTTTTCCGTAAATGAAGAGCAGTTGTCGGAGTATATAAATGAAAAGCCCGGTGACGTGCTTGGCACATTCCGTTTCATCAGTATAAGGAGCATTGCTGCAGAGGATAAGGAGGATCTTGAGAAGCATCTCTCAGAGACGATGTCCAGGTTCTTTATTGCAATGCATCCGCTTGGAGCGCCTATTCTCTGGGGAGTAATAAGCGAGAACGGCAAAACCAGACTGGTTGCCGGCATTCAGAAGAAGGAGCATGAGAGCGTATTAAGGTCAGTTCTTGATGGGATGCTGACAGGGTCTGAAATGGAAGACTGCAGCCCGGACTTCTCCTCAATGAATAACCCGTACGGAGGCGTCATATCATCCATACCGGTGCAGAAAGTAGACGGTGAGCGGCAGTTTTTTGATATCTCATCGCTGATGCGGTGCATGAGCGGGAAAGACTATGCGGTATTTTTTGCCGCGCAGCCTTATTCCGCGAAACAGGCCGGTGAAATATACACGGAAATACTTGATGTTCGGGACAGGTGTTCAGAGGTTAGCAGGAGAAACATCTCTGATCAGAAGTCCAGCAGCAGTACTGTGTCAGATTCTAAGACAACATCTACGTCATATTCAGAATCAAAATCAAAATCAGGCGGTTTTAGTTTATTGCTGATCAGCAGTTCCAGTTCTAAAACTAAAACTGAAACTGAGGGTGAGAGTTTTAGCCGGGGCACATCCACCACAACAGGCTCGGGCAGGACTGTCTCGCATGATGAGCAGAACGGTATTGCCATGGAGCTTGGCAGGTATTGCGATAAGGCAATAGAGCGGATAAAAGGCGCCATCAATACCGGACTCTGGGGAACAGCAGTTTTCTACTCAGCCAGAAATGAACTGGATGCAAAAGTAATCGGCTCGTATCTTAAGGGAGAGATGGCTAGGCCATCTGACGATATACAGCTTTCCAGGAATTTCGAAATAAAAACAGCCGATTCGTCAGCAGTTAACCTCCCTATTTTCAGAGACGGCAGGATGAATGATCTCCTGACACCTGTCTCCTCGACAGAGCTTGGTATGCTTTGCATGCCTCCGTCAGAGGCTGTCCCTGATTTTGAGATAAGGGAGGAGAGGCTCTATCCGATGATCTCGTCCGGTGACTGCGGCATAGCAATTGGCCAGGTAGCTGTCGGGCAGAGGCCTGTTCCCACTATGAAATTCGCGCTGAGCGAGAGTGATCTCGCGAGGCACACTTTTGTCTGCGGAATCACCGGAAGCGGAAAGACTACGACTGTAAAAGGTATTCTTGCAAAGTGCGGCAAGCCCTTCATGGTCATCGAGTCAGCAAAAAAAGAGTACCGCAATATCAGGCTGCCGGCCGGCAGGAAAGTCTCTGTCTATACCATCGGGAAGCCTGAAATCAACTGCCCGCAGCTTAATCCGTTCTATGTGCAGCGCGGAATCAGCCTGCAGACTCACATCGACTATCTCAAGGACCTCTTCAGCGCCTCATTCTCATTCTATGGTCCGATGACCTATATCCTCGAGAAATGCCTGCAGAATATCTATATCCGTAAGGGCTGGAACATTGCTCTGGGCTTCCATCCGTACCTCGTTAACACGGAGAATGCCGCCAGGGTCTTTGACTCTGAATTCATGCGGGAGCGCTATTCCCTGAAGGGGCATAAGTACCTGTTCCCGACCATGCAGGACCTGAAGGATGAGGTAAAGCGCTACGTAACAGAGGAGATGGAATATGAGGGAGAGGTTGCCGGGAACATCAGGTCGGCAATGCTCGCTAGGCTTGAGAGCCTTTGCGGGGGCTCAAAGGGCTTCATGTTCAACACAGACAGCTGCCTGGACATGGGCTCTCTCATGAAGGAGAACGCGGTCTTTGAGCTGGAGGGGCTTGCAGATGACGCTGACAAGGCGTTCTGCGTCGGTCTGTTCTTAATCTTTGTGAATGAGTACCGCCAGGTCGCAAAGGAAGAGACCGGAATGCTGGACACAGGCCTGCAGCATCTCCTTGTGATCGAGGAGGCTCACAGGCTGCTGAAGAATGTTGATACAGAGCGCAGCTCTGAGTACCTGGGAAATCCTAAGGGCAAGGCAGTCGAGCACTTTACCAATATGATCGCAGAGATGCGCTCCTACGGTCAGGGCGTGATAATTGCCGAACAGATCCCGGGAAAACTGGCTCCTGATGTAATCAAGAACACCTCAAACAAGATTATCCAGCGCATTGTGTCGTCTGATGACCAGAGGCTTGTGGCAAATACTGTCGGCATAAGAGAGGATGATGCCATAGAGCTCGGCGGGCTCAGGACCGGAATGGCGCTCTGCCATAAAGAAGGAATGAGGTTGCCGGTACTGGTGAAAATCGATCCGGTAACGGATGATTTTGTGCCGGATGATCTGCTTTTTCTTACGAGGAACGGACGGGGCTTCGAGAATATCAATTACAGCATTTTCAGGACAGTTTTGGCTAAAGACTCTGAACATCTTGCGCTAAGGCTGCTCAATACCTTAATGACCAGTCCTGATCAGCTGGTTATGGACTGCGTCATGCGTGCAAGAAAGCTCCTCGTGCAGGCTATTTCCAGGAAAAACGTGTCTCTTGCAGTCTGCAGGAACAAGGAAGCTCTTGCCGGAAGAGTTATTGCTGAGCAGATTGGGCTTCTCCTTGCCTGGGGCGCGTACGGGGTGAAAGGCATCCTGCTCGATGAGACTCTGGACTGCATCGGTCACATGATGCAGGGGGATGCCGGCAGCATCAGTCATCTCAGGGAGACGCTGCGCATGGCCTGGGGAGAAGATCTGCGCACCCACTGCATTTTTGTGGTCTCAGAGCTGGTCAGGCATGAATATGATAAGGGCGTCGATCTCAGGAAGAGCATCTCAAATTACTTTATGAGGGCGGACTACACTGTCCTTAATGAGATTGAGAGCAGGGTAAGAAAGGAGGCTCCCGGATGCCTTTAGCTTTGAGTGAAATTGCGCGGGATGCCGAGAAAGTAAAGGAAGTCTCCGAAACGGCACAATGTGGAGCCGGGAGAGTGCTTGAGCCTGATATGGGGCTGATTAAGGGACGCTCCATTGAGTCTGTTGTTGAGGATAATCTTGAGAAGGCTGCTGCTCAGGAAATAGATGAGACTGGCTGGAGAGCTATGACTGATGCTGAGCGGACACGAGTCCAGGAGGCAACCAGCATGTCTGACAGGACACTGGACCGCTGCACGATCAATGATGAAGGGACCGTGCACCTCAGCTGCATCAATGAGGAGAAGGTTAACGAGGCTGATGCAGAAGTTCCTTACGTTGAGAAGACGGTCAAGCTCAATGGCGAGAGGATCCAGATCGTGATGCCTGAATTCCAGGACAGCGTCTATGAGACAAAGCTTCCGAAAGAGCTGTACCTGGCTGATGATCCTGATGTTTTTTCCCATTGCACAGAGCAGCTGAAAAAAGCGCTTGAAAGAAATTCCGAACTGGCAGATGAGTTCTCGGATGAGCAGCTTGACCAGATCAAGAGCGAGGCTCCCAGGATCCGTGGCTATACCTGGCACCACTGCGGTGAACCAGGGAGAATGCAGCTTGTTTCGACAGAAATGCATGAGGATAACCGTCATACAGGCGGCAAGGCTATTTGGGGAGGTGGCAGAACATGAGCAATGCCAATGTGGCATGGAAGTATGTGCACGAGCTGAAGGATGGCTCTGCGGCAGACATGCTGGAAATAGAGTACTGCTTCATGCTGCCGGAGAGCCTCAAGGCCTGCATCATGGAGCACAATGCCGGCATGCCGGTTCCATCAAAGATTGACTCACAGTCCGGCAGCAAATATGTCTTCGGCGGGCTGCTGTCCTTCAATAAAGGAGATGCCGACTCGGTCTATGACTATATCGGGCTCTTCAAAAATGAAGACGGAACCAAGCTTAAGATGTTTCCGTTCGGCCTTGATCCTTTCGGAAATTTCTTCTGCGTCAAAAAAGACGGCAGCGTGGTTTTCTGGAACCATGAGGACGGGGCGGAAGAACAGGTAAGTCCATCTTTTGATGACTTTGTCGCGTCACTGCACGCTTAAGCCCGGAATATTGCTGTGAGCACGGCTGGCGCTTTTTCATGGATTCTGCGCCAGCCGTAATATTCGTGCGTACCTTTCTTTTGAATGGACAAGGCAAACATTGCCTGAGTCCGGATGTGCTGCCGGAGTCCTTTGCTGTATGGCGCCCGGTCCGGCTCTTCGCCTGAACTGGATTATGGCTGTGCCGCCAGCAGTGCTGCCGTACATTATTCTTTCTGAAATCTTGTTCCTTGACGTTTGACTCCAGACCCTGAACTTCTCTGTTTGTGATTCTGCTTTGAGAATCCTGTCATATTTTGCGCTAATTTCTCATGATGCCTCAGAGGGAGCCGGCAGTTTCCCGCTGAGGAGGATGACGTAAGGCAGGGTAGGCTGATGGCGCAGAATGAATACAACCTCGGAAAAGTTCTGGAGCAGTGCCGGCAGTCCGCAGCAAAGGGCTGTGAGCTTGCCGGGCAGCAGGCAGCCTTTTTCCTGGATACTCTTCACGAGGCACGGAACAAAGTCCAGTCAGCTCTTGACGATTTCAGAAATTCCCCGGTCTGGGCGTCAGATGTCACTCAAACGCTAGGCCACCACCTGAGCGAGCTGAATTCTCTCCTCTGCACGATGTCTGATGTCACCGGGACTGAGCTTCCGGGGCTTGAAAAGCGCCTTGCCACCTTCTCCATAACTCTCTTCGGCAGGACGATGGCCGGCAAGTCAACTCTGATGGAAATCCTGACCCACGGCGACGGAAAGTCCATCGGCAGAGGATCGCAGAGGACCACGAGGGATGTCCGGAGATACCAGTGGAACGGCCTTGAGATAACGGACGTTCCCGGGGTATGCGCCTTCGGCGGGCAGCGGGACGAGGC
>Ga0256404_1010775_pt1 | contig 12510 bp, 9 predicted proteins | sample RumenRJG_01DNA_FD_185990 | JGI IMG/M metagenome (GOLD analysis project Ga0256404, IMG submission 185990) | Bovine rumen microbial communities from Lethbridge, Alberta, Canada - RJG_01 | ecosystem: Host-associated > Mammals > Digestive system > Stomach > Rumen | place: Canada: Alberta | collected...
TTCAAGGTGCCTGTGGCGCTCGCAGAGGCGATCGACGCCGCCGCGCGGCCGCTCCTCGACGAGGCGGTGCGGAACCCTGACAAGCTCGACCGCGACGCGCATATCGCGGCCATCGCCGCCGATATGATGGAGAAGTTCCTGCCAGAGTATCCGGAGATGGAGAAGGAGATCGCGATGGCGTTCCACGATCTTGAGAAGTCCGTCGTGCGCCGCATGATCACGCGGGAGAAGATCCGCCCCGATGGGCGCGGGCTCGAGGAGGTGCGCCCCGTCTCCTGCGAGGTCGGACTCCTGCCGCGTCCGCACGGCTCGGCGCTTTTCACGCGCGGGCAGACGCAGGTGCTCTCCGTGACGACGCTCGGCGCGCTCAGCGATGAGCAGGTCATCGACGGCCTCGGGCCCGAGACGACGAAGCATTACCTTCACCAATACAATTTCCCAGGATACAGCGTCGGCGAGGCGCGGCCGATGCGCAGCCCTGGTAGGCGCGAGATCGGGCACGGCGCGCTCGCGGAGCGCGCGCTGCTGCCCGTCGTGCCGTCCATCGAGTCGTTCCCCTATACGATCCGTGTCGTCTCGGAGGTACTCGAGTCGAACGGCTCGAGCTCGATGGCTTCTGTCTGCGGCAGCACGCTCTCGCTCATGCACGCGGGCGTTCCCATCAAGCGGCCTGTGTCCGGCGTCGCGATGGGACTCGTGAAAGAGGGCGACGCGTACACCATTCTCACGGATATCCAGGGCATGGAGGACGCGCTCGGCGATATGGACTTCAAGGTGGCGGGGACGTCTGAGGGCATCACGGCACTGCAGATGGACATCAAGGTGGACGGCCTGAGCCGCGATATCCTCCAGGCGGCGCTCGCGCAGGCGAAGCGCGGGCGGGCGTTCATCCTCGACAAGATGCTCGCCTGCATCCCCGCGCCCGCGGCCGAGCTCTCCCCGTATGCACCGCGCGTCGAGACCGTCACCATCAAGGTGGACAAGATCCGCGACGTCATCGGCACGGGCGGCAAGGTCGTGCGCGGCATCGTCGATGAGACGGGCGTCGATGTCGATATCCATGAGGACGGCCATATCTTCCTCACGTCGCCGGATGCTGCGGGCATGGCGCGGGCGAAGCAGATGATCGAGGACATCGTGCGCGAGGTCGAGGTCGGCGAAGTCTACACGGGTACGGTCACGCGCTTGCTGAAGTTCGGCGCGTTCGTGCAGATCCTGCCGAACAAGGAGGGCCTCTGCCATATCTCGCAGCTCGCGAACCACCGCGTGGAACGCGTGGAGGATGTCGTGCAGGTGGGCGACCAGCTGACGGTGAAGGTCGTGGAGATCGACGAAAAGGGGCGCATCAACCTGAGCCATAAGGCGACGCTCTGAGTCTCTGGCAGGAGAGCGCCGGTGAGAACGGAGAGCGGGGGAGGTTATGATGATGGTACGAGCTTTGGTATTGGCGGCGGCAGCCGTCGTGTTTATGGTTTTGCTGCGGAAATTCATCCAGAGTCTTCATGAGCAGCCGCCGCAGGAAGAACTGCGGCCGCCATCTGCGGGCGAAGGAATGGCCGAGGCAAAGAGCAGCGGGCAGGAAGCGGCGCCGTTTCCTGCAACACAGGCGGTCAGACGCGCTGCGCCGCCGCGTGCCGCTTCGCTGCTGCACGCGCGTCCGGAGGAGGCAGCGCACCCGGCAGCAGCTGCGCGCGTACGAGAGCCGCAGGATGCGCGTTACGACCGGCAGGCGCTCGCTGCCGCCCGCCGCGCGCAGGCGCAGGAGCGCGCGCACGACAGCCGCATGATGGCGGCCGCTGCCGTCGCCGGCGCGATCGGCGGCGCGGCGCTCATGCATCACCATGATGCCGCGGCGCAGCAGGATCTCGTCCGTCAGGAGATTGCCGCGCGGCAGCAGGAGATGCTCGATCGGCAACAGATGGATAGCAGCTATGATATGGATGACGGCGGCGCTGCGGCGGACGGTGCTGGCTATGACGATGGCATCGGTGATGGCAGTTACGATGCCGATGTTTATGATAGCAGCGACTACGATGATGACGACTACGATGATGACGGCTATGATGACGACGGTGATGCTGACTACGACGTGAACGACTACGGCGGCGACGAGGAGGGTAGTGACTACGACGCAGAGGATGATAGCTGCGATGACGGCGATGATGGCAGCGACTACGGCGATGGCAGCGATGCGTATGACAGCGGCTATGATGGTTATGACGGCGATGATTACGGCGGTGATTATGATGGCGGCGGAGACAGCTATGACGGCGGCTATGATGACGGCGGCGGTGACGGCTTTGATTTTTGAGGCGCAGCGGCGCAGCCGCTGCCTTTCTGCGCGCGTTTCCTGCCGTCAGGTGTAAAAGAGAACGCAGGGCATCGACGATGCTCTCGAGGCGGTCCGGCAAGGGCCGCCTTTTCGCGTCAATGCAGGAAATGGCAGTGCCTGGCTGCTGTCTGGAATTGCTGCTTCTCGCCTACCGTTTTCCGGGAAAAGATGATATAATGATGCATATCACAGCCCAAAGGAATGAATGTAATATGGCAAAACGATACTATGAGCTGACCGTCGCCGGTGTGACGCGGCAGCTGCCGATTCTCAACGTGACGGAGACGCTCGCCATCGCCGGTTTCGTCATGCTCGGCGACGTCGAGCTCGTCACGCGCTGCGCGCAGGCCATGGCAAAGAAGGTGCCAGCGGAGACAGAGGTCATCCTCACGGCGGAGACGAAGGGCATCCCTTTTGCCGCTGAGCTCGCACGCGAACTCGGGCAGCGGCGCTACGTCGTCGCGCGCAAGTCTGTCAAGGCTTACATGGAGCATCCGCTCTGGGTCAAGGATGTCTCTATCACGACGGCGGGCGAGCAGACGCTCTGTCTCGATGGGCCGGACATCGAACGTCTTCGCGGCCGCAAGGTGCTGCTGCTCGACGATGTCATCAGTACGGGCGGCTCGATGAAGGCGCTGCGCGAGCTCTGCGAGAAGGCGGGCGGCGAGGTCATCGGTGAGGCGGCGGCGCTCGCGGAGGGAGATGCCGCGAAGCGTACGGATATCCTCTACCTCGCGCCGCTGCCGCTCTTTGCGGCGGAATAAGCCCTGCGGGGCCGCGCTCTCTGCGCGCGATGATACAGGAATAAGGGGGCATACCTAATGAGTGAGAATAACCGCATCGTCATCAGCCAGGTCATGATGCCGAGTCAGGCGAATCCGAACGGCAACGTTCATGGCGGCGAGATCATGAAGATGATGGACTCGACGGCCTATGCGGCCGCAAGGAAATACGCGCGCTCCAATGTCGTGACGGCGCGCGTCGATGAGCTCGAGTTCCATCAGCCCATCCTCATTGGCGATCTCGTGACCTGCACGGCGGATATCGTCTTTGTCGGTCACAGCTCGATGGAGATTGCCGTCAATGTAGAGGTCGAGGATCTCGATCATGAGGGCAAGCCCCAGAAGGCGCTCTCCGCTTATTTCACGATGGTGGCGCTCGATCGGAATTCCCGCCCAAAGGCAGTACCGCCGCTCATCCTCGATACGGATGAGGCGCGGGAGGCGTTCGAGGCAGGACGTCAGCGCTACGAGCACCACAAGCAGCTCAAGAAGCGGGAGCGCGAGGCGCAGAAAGCGCGCGACCTCGCGAAGAAGACGCTGCGCGAGCCTGTCGATGCTGAGGAGCATCACGAGGGCAAGGTCGTCGAGATGCAGAAAAAGTGATCCCTGAGAGGTACTGTTGGTTCAGTGCCTCTTATTTTTTAGGAGCGTTGCTGAAAGAGGAAGAGGATTTTCTCGTATTTCCGTGTGAAAGTAACAAACAAGAAGTGTAAAAGTAACAATTTAACAATAATGTATCGTATTTTTGTAGAAAATGCGCGAAATATCATATTTTCTACTGGAAAAAAAAGCGTTGAGTTATGGTATGATGTGTCACAGAGGATAAATTGTCAATCAATTCATGTAATTTATAAAACTGCATGAAAGAATAAATTTTCTAAATGATGGAGAGAAAGGATGACCGGCATGGCACAGAAGATTTCGCGCAGGGAGTTCTTGAAGCTCGCCTCGGGCACGAGCCTTTTCGGTCTCGGCGTCCTGGCCTCAGGCTGCGCGAGTGAGCAGAAGCAGTCGGGCGGCGAGGGCTGGATGCCGGATCAGTACCACGGGCGAGGCGATTTCCCCGCGCAGCTCAAGGGACGCGTCGCCATCGCGCCGGAGAACGCCGCCATCGTGCGTGACGATGAGAAATGCATCCTCTGCGGCCAGTGCATCGAGGCGTGCGAGAAGGTCATGAGCGTGCACGGCTACTATCCGCTGCCCATCAAGGATGAAACGGCCTGTATCGGCTGCGGCCAGTGCACGCTCTGGTGTCCGACGGGCGCGATTGCGGAGCGGCCCGCCGTGCAGGAGGTCGAGGCGGCACTCGCCGACGATGGGAAATACGTTGTCGTGCAGACGGCACCGGCAACGAAGGTCTCGCTCGGCGAGGAGTTCGGACTCGCGCCGGGGGCTGTTGTCAGCGCGCAACAGGTCGCGGCGCTCAAGGCGCTCGGCTTCGATGCCGTGTTCGATACCTGCACGGGCGCGGATCTCACGATCATGGAGGAGGCGAGCGAGGCGCTCGTGCGCCTGACGAAAAAGCAGGAGGAACTGCCGCATTTCACCTCGTGCTGTCCCGGCTGGGTGAAGTTCTGCGAGTATTTCTATCCCGACCTCATGGGTCATCTCTCGACCTGCAAGTCGCCGGCGGCGATGCTCGGCGCGACGGTCAAGACGTACTACGCGGCGAAGATGGGGATTGCGCCGGAGTCGATCGTGACGGTCTCCATCATGCCCTGTACGGCGAAGAAATTCGAGGCGCAGCGCGCAGAGCTCAGTGAGGACAGTCTCGCGGATGTCGACTATGTGCTGACGACGCGGGAGCTCGCGCGGCTCATCAAGCGGCACGGCATCGACTTTTCCGCGCTCGCGCCCGCCGCGTATGATTCCGTGCTCGGCGAGAGCTCGGGCGCGGGCCGTATCTTCGCGGCGACAGGCGGCGTGACGGAGGCGGCTGTGCGTTCGCTTTACTATTTCGCGACGAAGCAACAGCCTCCTGCGGATCTCCTCTCCTGGCAGGCCGTGCGCGGCCTCACAGCTATTAAGGAGGCCCAGGCTGAGGTGCCGGGCATCGGCACGGTGCATGTGGCCGTCGTGAGCGGGATGGCGGCCGCGCGCCGCGTGCTCGAGGAGGTGCGGCGCACGGGCCGGAGCCGCTGGCAGTTCATCGAGTTCATGGCGTGTCCGGGCGGCTGCCTCGGCGGCGGCGGTCAGCCGAAGAGCGAGTTCCCCGCGGATGAGGCGGTGCGCAGGAAGCGCATGGAGGCGCTCTACGCGGAGGACAAGGGCGCGCCGCGGCGCATGAGTCACGAGAACACGGAGGTGCAGATGCTCTATCGCGCGTTCTACGGCGCGCCGCTCAGCGAGCGGGCGGAGCAGCTGCTCCATACGCATTTCGAGGACAGGAGCGGCCGCCTGTTCGACCGCGAGACACAGGCGAAGGCGTGATGAGGAGGGAGATACATGGCCGTTTTAGTGGATTTGACGAAGTGCATCGGCTGTGAGAGCTGCAGCGTCGCCTGCAAGCTCTGGAACAAGCTGCCCTACGGCAGGAAGAAGAGCCGACCGCAGAAGGAAAAGGATCTCAATGATGACAACTGGACGGTCATCCAGGAGAAGCACGTCGAGGCGGAAAATGGCAAGGCGTACACGCGCTTCGTGAAGAAGCAGTGCCTGCACTGCCTCGAGCCGTCGTGCGCCTCGGCCTGCTTTTCCAAGGCGCTGCGCGTCGATCCCGATACGCACGCGGTCGTCTATGTGCCGGAGCTCTGCGTGGGCTGCCGTTACTGCATGATCGCCTGCCCGTTCGAGATTCCGCGCTATCAGTGGGATGAGCCGCTGCCGCTCGTGACGAAGTGCGAGTTCTGCGTGAGCCGCCTCAAGGATGGCGACGCCCCCGCCTGCGTGAGCGCCTGCCCGACGGGTGCGCTCATCTATGGCGACCGTGAGGCGCTCCTCGCGCGCGCGCATGAGATCATCGCGAACGATCCGCGCTATGTGGACTACGTCTACGGCGAGAAGGAGCTCGGCGGCACGCAGTGGCTCTACCTCTCCGATCAGCCGTTTGAAAAGCTCGGCTTCAAGATGGGGCTCGGGGAGATTCCACCGAGCACCTACACGCACGCCTACCTCTCGAAAGTGCCGTTCCTCGCGGCGGCCTGGGGCCTTTTCCTCGCGGGGCTTTCGCTCTACCATCATCGCAGGGAGAAGAATGCGAAGCAGCCGCCGGAGAAGAAAGAGGAAGGGGATGGAAGGATATGAAGATCAAGCTGCCAGAGATGTATCGCTGCTACCGCATCCTCGGCTGGGATTTCACGATCACGCCCGCGCGCCTCGTGCTGCTCGCGCTCGTCGCTTTCATGGGCTGCGTGGCGGTCACGCGCCTTTTGACGGGTTTTCAATACGTCACGCATCTCACGGATGAGACGCCCTGGGGGCTCTGGATCTCGTTCGACGTGCTCTGCGGCGTCGCGCTCGCGGGCGGCGGCTACTCGACGGCGCTGCTCGTCGGTGGGTTCAAGTACCGGAAATACGGCGTCGTCGCGCGCAGCGCGCTGCTCACGTCGCTGCTCGGCTATCTGCTCGTCATGGCGGGGCTCTTCCTCGACATCGGCCTCTGGCCGCATTTCTGGCGGCCGTTCGTCTCCTGGGGTTATACCTCCGTGCTCTTCGAGGTTTTCTGGTGCATCTCCATCTACACGACGATCCTCACGCTCGAGTTCCACGAGATCATCACGGAGCGCATGTTCAAGTTCCTGCATCCCTATGTGCTCAAGGCGCTGCCGTTCCTCGTCATCATCGGCCTCATCTTCCCGATGATGCACCAGTCGTCGCTCGGCGGCCTGTTCCTCATCGCGAAGAGCAAGATGTTCCCGCTTTGGTGGAGCCCGCTGCTGCCGCTCTATTTCCTCATCTCCTCATTCTTCGTCGGTTCGGCGATGGTCTACGTGGAGTCGGATCTCGCGCGGCGGAACTACGCGCATACCATCGATCAGAACATCATGCTCCAGCTCACGCGTGTCGGCGGCCGTATCATGCTCGTCTATCTCGTGCTCAAGCTCTTCGATATCACGCGCCAGGGGCAGTGGGGGCTCGTGTTCCAGGGCTCGATGCAGAGCAATCTCTACTTGCTCGAGATGGTCGGCGGCATCCTCGTCCCGCTCGCTATCATCTTCAGTCCGCTCGCGCACCGGAAATACGGCCTGCTCGCCTACTCGTGGCTCGTGGTGCTCGGCGTCGTGCTCAACCGCATGAACTGCGTGTTCACGGCGATGTACAAGTCGGGCGATTATTTCCCATCGGTGTTCGAGTTCGCCGTGAGCATCGGGCTCGTCTCCGTCGGCTGTCTCGCCTACGGGCTCATCGTGGAGAACTTCAATGTCCTCGGCGCTCGCCGCGCAACGCAGCATCATATCTTACATAAGACAGACCTGCTCTGACCGTGGCAGACAGGAGGGGCGCCGGCTCGCCGCAGGGCAGCCGGCGCCTTTTTGTGTGCGTGCGATTCTACATTTACGGAATGTTTACTTGAATTATCTATATATTCACGTTAGAATAGGCGTATGCAAAAAAATTATGGGAGCGTGAGTATATGCGTTGGCAGGATGTTTTTCGCGGACATGAGAAAATGGCAGCTGGGGAGGGGGGGGCGCGGCGTCATCTGGCGCTGCTGCTGCTCTTTGCCTTGCTCGTCTATTTCGTGGGCAATGGGGCGCTTACCATCACGGATCCCGTGGAGTCGAACTATGTGGAGACGGCCAAAGAGATGATGGCGTCAGGGGATCTTTTTTCGCCGCGCATCTATGGCCGTTACTGGTATGACAAGCCCGTATTGTTCTACTGGGAGCTCATCGCGGCATTTTCCCTCTTTGGCCAGACGGAGTTTGCGGCGCGGTTCTTCCCGGCGGTGCTTTCGGCGGTCAGCCTGCTGCTCACGTATTGGTTTGGGCGCAGGCTCTACGGGGAGCGCGTCGGCTTCGTCGCGGCGCTGCTCATGGGCACGTCCGTTGAGCTTTGGTACGTTGGCCATGCGGTGATCACGGATATGACGCTCTTCGCCTCGATGAGCGGCATGCTCATCTCCTTTTATCTCGGCTATGAGGAACGGCGTGTCCGCTGGTATTATCTCGCGTTCTTCCTCGCTGGCGTCGCCGTGCTCACGAAAGGACCCATTGGCCTCTGCCTGCCGGGACTCATCATCCTGTTGTTCCTCGCGTGGGAGCGCCGCCTGCGCGAGCTTTGGAGCATTCATATTCTCGCGGGCTTCGCGCTCTTTTTCGCTGTTGCGGCCATCTGGTACTACCCGATGGTACGTTTGCACGGCAGTGATTTCCTCGATACGTTTCTCGGCGTGCACAATGTGCTGCGCGCGACGGTATCAGAGCATCCGCGCGACAATGTCTGGTACTTCTATGTGCTCGTGTATCTCTTGGGGCTCTTCCCTTGGTCGTTCGCCTCACTGCCGGCTGCTGTGCGCCGTGTCTGGCGGCGTGATCTGAGCCTGTCGCGGACGCCAGCTATGCGGTTCCTCGTGGTCTGGGCCGTTACGGTGTTCGCGGTCTTTGAGTGCTTCGCGACAAAGTACGTCACGTATACGCTGCCGTATCTGCTGCCGCTCTCCTTACTGCTCGCGCGCTATTTCGCGCCGCGCCGGGAGCTTTTCCGTCTGCTCGCGGGCGGCATGACGGCGCTCTTCGTCGTGCTCGCCTGCTTCGTCGCGCCGCCGCTCATGGAGGAGGCGTCCGGCAGGGAGGCCGCGGCACTGCTCGCAGAGACAGAGCAGCGCATTGCGGCGGAGGCGGGCGAGCGGCCGCTCCTCGTCTCGTATGGGCGGTATTCGTGCTCGCTCGTCTACTATTCCGGCCTCGTGCCTTATTGCCTGCGGCCGAGGAGCGTGGTGCTGCGCGAGCAGCCGGGCCGTGGGGAGATCAGCTGGAACGAGAAAAATGTCATGCCGTTCCTCGCCGAAGAGGATCTGCCGACACAGCGCGATGTGCTGCTGCTGACCGATGTGGAGAAGAAAGGCGGCAGCGCTGTCACGGAGGAAACGCTGCATGAGGCGCTTTCTGGCAGCTGGGAGCGCCTCGCTGCGACAGAGAATGGCAGGCAACTCTTCCTGCGCCGCGCGGAAAGGGAAACATCATCGAAGGAGATGGAACAATGACGAAGCAGAAACGGGTGACCATCGTGGTGCCAGTCTATAATGAGGGAGACAACATCCCGCATTTTACGCGCGCCGTCATGGAGGCCATGGCGGGGCAGCCCTATCTCTATGAAATCCTCTTCGTCGATGATGGTTCCCGCCCGGAGAGCCGCCGCGTCCTGCGGGAGACGGAGCGGAGCGAGGCGCGCGTGCACGCGCTCTTCCTCTCGCGCAACTACGGGCATCAGGCGGCGCTGACCTGCGGGCTCGATCACGCGGAGGGGGACGCCGTCATCACGATGGACGGCGATATGCAGCATCCGCCGGCGCTCCTGCCACAGTTGCTCGCGCTCTGGGAGCAGGGCTACGAGGTCGTGCAGACCATCCGGCAGACGACGGAGGGCGTCTCCCTTTTCAAGCGGCTGACGTCGAAGTATTACTACAAGTTCCTCAACCTCATCTCAGAGGTGCCCGTGCAGCCGGGCGGCTCGGATTTCCGCCTCATGGACCGCGAGGCGGTGCTGGCGTTCCGCCGCTACCGCGAGCACGACCGTTTCATCCGGGGGCTCGTGGGTGCGATGGGGTTCCGGCAGGTGCAGGTGCCGTTCATCGCGCCCGAGCGCTACGCGGGCACGTCGAAGTTCTCGCTGAAGAAGATGGCGAAATTCGCGCTCGACGGCATCCTCGGCAACTCCATCCTGCCGCTGCGCATCTCGTTCTACATCGGTGTGCTGAGCCTCTTCGTGAGCCTCGTCCTGCTCGCCCACGTCTTCTTCGAGGAGGCGATGGGCGCGACGGTCGCGGGCTGGTCGACGCTCATGGTCTGCCTCTCCTTCTTCGGCGGTACGCAGCTCATGGTGCTCGGCGTGCTGGGAGAATATGTAGGACGTATCTTCCGCGAGGTGAAAGGGCGGCCGCTCTACCTCATAGAGCCGGAGCACGCGGACGAGATGCCGGACGAGCAGAGGGGATGCGGCAGTCACGCGCCATCTGCGTCCCCTTGATTTTTCAAGGTAACAATATTATACTGAACCTAACGAGATAGTAGTCGTTTACTGCAAGGACGGGCGCACAATGTCCACAAAGTGGACGTTTGTGCGTTGAGTTTACTACCGAAATGGAGAACCTCCTTCCGGAGTGATGATCGGATGGAGGCTCTTTTGGTGTGTGTTTGAGAGCGCGCGTAGGGTGCAGCGATGTATTCCAAGAGGGAGACAGATGATGCCGCGGCCCGGATGCTGCGTTGTCTTGACATCTTTCCGATACATAGTACAATGAAAAAAAGTATTTTTTTCTGCTGCTTTTCTCAGCGGAAAGGATGATTCCAAAGCGGATGGAGCGTGGATGAGATTGGAAAAGGAAAAACTGACGCTGGCCATCGAGTCGAGCTGTGATGAGACGTCGGCGGCTGTGCTGCGCGGTGGGCGGGAGATTCTCTCAAACATCATCTCGACGCAGATCCCCGTGCATCAGCGCTTCGGCGGCGTCGTGCCGGAGATCGCTTCGCGCAAGCATATCGTAAATATCATGCCCGTCATCGACGAGGCACTCAGCGAGGCGGGCGTGAAGCTCCAGGAGATCGACCAGGTCGCCGTGACTTACGGGCCGGGGCTCGTGGGGGCGCTGCTCGTCGGCGTCTCGGCGGCAAAGGCGCTCGCGTTTTCGCTCGGCGTGCCGCTCATCGGCGTCAATCACCTCGAGGGGCATATCTTCGCGAATTTCCTCGCATCGCCGGAGCTCGCGCCGCCGTTCGTGGCGCTCGTCGTCTCGGGCGGCCATACGGCGCTCGTGCGCGTCGACGACTACAATCATTTCCGCATGCTCGGGCAGACGCGCGACGACGCGGCGGGCGAGGCGTTCGACAAGGTGGCGCGCGTGCTCGGCCTGCCGTATCCCGGCGGCCCGCAGATCGACAAGCTCGCGGCCGAGGGGCGTCCCGTCATCGACTTCCCGCGCGCGCTCGAGGAGAAGGGCAACTATGAGTTCAGCTTCAGCGGACTCAAGTCCGCCGTGCTCAACTACATCAACAGCGAGCGCATGAAGGGGCATGAGCTTGCAAAGGCCGACATCGCGGCCTCGTTCCAAGCATCGGTCGTCGAGGTGCTCGTACACAAGGCATTCGAGGCCGTTGCGGCGGCGGGGCTCTCGACGCTCGTGCTCGCGGGCGGCGTCGCGGCGAACTCCGGACTTGAGGCGCGCCTGCGGGAGGAGGCGGCGAGACGCCGTGTGCAGTTCTATTTCCCCGACCGCATTCTCTGCACGGACAACGCGGCGATGATCGGCTGCCGCGGCTACTATCAGGCGCAGGCGGGCGAGGTCAGCGACCTCTATCTCAATGCCGTGCCGGGACTCGGCCTTTCGGATCGCTGAGGAGGGAGACACATGGATGATTTTGGGACGCTTGCGCGGGCGCATACGACGCTCACGGCCGTGCAGCAGGAGTTTCTCAAGTGGCTGCTCGTGCTCTTTCCCTTCCTCGCCGATCTCGCGCATGCGCGCGTGCGCCTCTATCTGCAGACCAAGGACAGGAAGGCCTTCGTAATCGCGGCGCAGGAGTGGCCGCGCACGGTCTACCTGCCGCCGGACGGCACGGCGGAGGGGCGCGTCATCCGCGCGATGGAGGAGCCGGTGCTCTGCCATGCCGTGGAGTCGCGCCATTTCATCCGCGGCAAGCGCGAGTGGAACTACGGCAGCATGATCGACATGATGGTGCAGCCGCTCGTCGACGGTACGGGGCTGCTCGGCCTCGTGTGCTTCGAGACGACGAGCGAGATGGCACAGTCGGACGGCTACGAGCATCTGCTCTCCGCCGCACGCCTGCTGCTGCGCAATCCGCGGCGCCATCTCAACGCCGAGATGTTCGCGCCGATGAGCGCGAGCGACGGCATCGTCCTCACGGATCAGTACAACCGCATCACGTTCGCGACGACGGCGGCCCTGCGCATCTTTCGCGTGCTCGGCGTCGGCAGCCTCGTCGGCGCGCACCTTTTCGACCGACAGATCACGCAGCATATCCGCAAGGAGTCGCAGGAGACGAGCCGGCCCTGGGAGCGTGAAATCGAGGCCGGCGCGCTCATCATCCGCGAGCGCAACCTGCCGCTCATGGAGGGCGGCCACTTGCTGAGCCGCATCGTCATCGTCTCCGACCTCACCGAGGTGCGGGAGAAGGACAAGGAAATCAAGGTGAAATCCGCTGTCATCCAGGAGATCCATCACCGCGTGAAGAACAACCTCCAGATGATCGCGAGCCTGCTCCGCATGCAGGCGCGCCG
>Ga0256404_1010777_pt1 | contig 12509 bp, 15 predicted proteins | sample RumenRJG_01DNA_FD_185990 | JGI IMG/M metagenome (GOLD analysis project Ga0256404, IMG submission 185990) | Bovine rumen microbial communities from Lethbridge, Alberta, Canada - RJG_01 | ecosystem: Host-associated > Mammals > Digestive system > Stomach > Rumen | place: Canada: Alberta | collected...
AAGGCAATTATTTCTAAAGGATATAATTTACCATGCAAGTATGTTATTGAAACAGTAGGTCCTATCTTTGAAGGTATTCTTAATAATAAAATAAAGGAAGAACTTAGTCTTTGTTACATTAATTCTTTAAAGCTTGCTGTTAAAAACAATATTAGATCTATTGCTTTTCCATGTATTTCAACTGGAGTATTTGGCTTTCCTAAGAAAGATGCTTCTATAATTGCAATTAATACTGTTAAAGAGTTTTTAAAGGATAATGATAAAATTGATAAGGTAATTTTCTCATTATACAGTAAGGAGGATTTAGATATATATGAATCTAACTTTAAATAAATTAAAAGAAATGATTAATGAAAGTGATGCTATATTAATAGGAGGAGGATCAGGACTATCTACTGCCTCTGGTGTTTCTATGGGTGGTAATGGCTTTCAAGAAAATTTTAAGCCTTGGATAGATAAGTATCATTTTAAAGATTTATATACTTCTTCTTTTTATAATTTTAAAACTGAAGAAGAAAAATGGGCTTACTTTGGAAAATATATCAAATATATTGATATAGATATGGAAGGTAAAGAACTTTATAAAAAGATATATAAGCTTGTTAGAGGTAAAAACTATTTTGTTATAACTACTAATACTGATGATCAATTCTTTAAAACTGGTTTTGATAAAAAGAAAATATTTAGAGTACAAGGATCATACAGACTTTTACAATGTTCTACACCATGTCATGACAAGCTTTATGATGCAGAGGATATTTGTAATAAGTTAGTTCAAAACATAGATAAAGATTTAAAAGTACCTAGTAATTTAGTTCCGAAGTGTCCTAAGTGCGGAGAGAATATGGAAGTTAATTTAAGAAAAAATGGAACATTCGTACAAGACAGTAATTGGTATAGTATGGCTAATAGATATGACAAATTCTTAAATGATAATAAGGATAAAAAGGTTTTATTTTTAGAGTTTGGTGTAGGATTTAATACTCCTAGTATTATAAGATTTCCATTTGAAGAGATGACATCTAAAAATAAAAATTTCACTTTAATTAGATTCAATAAAGATAGTAGATGTTTTTATAATATGGGTTGTAGATTTATAGAAGTTAGAGAAGACTTAAACAAATTTTTTAGTTAAGTCTTTTTCTTTACACTCTTTACACTCTTTTAAGTCTCTTTGATTATCATAATTTTTCTTTTAATAGTATAATGATATGTGAGGAGTGAGGCACTTTGGATATTGTTACAGAATCTATTCGTGAATTTTTAAAAGCATCTTTTAATAAAGATCCAAAGGACCTTTTAATTAGTGATGCACTTTTAGTTGAGTTTATTACTCTTGATGGTATGGATTATGAAGGTCATACTGTTGATACTTCTTTTAATGATTTAAGATATTTTAAGAATTTAAAGTATTTGGAAGTTTGTAATACTATGATTAGTAATGCATCTATTAATATTCTTTCATCTTTTGATAGACTTGAAAGTGTTGTATTTAGAAATTGTACTTTTAGTAAATCTATTAGAAATTTTAATAAGCTTACAAATATAAAATGTATAAGAATTATTAATCCTAAGAATTTTAGTTTAAATTATATAAGTAATTTGAATAATTTAAAAAGAGTTTATGTTAGTTCTTGCTTTATACCAAGTCTTAAACCTATTAACAAACTTATACTTGATGCATTAGACATCAGTAACACAAAGCTTGGATCTGATTCTTTTAAATATATAAATACTAAGTATTTAGTTATTAGTAAAGATGAATATTTAAAATATGAAAACTCTATTTTAAAGCTTAACTGTAAAGTTATGGTTATGGGTGATAAGACTTGTGGATATTTTATAGAGAAATGGATTAATTAGGAGTGGGTTATATGAATACTGATAGTGTTTTAAAAAGAAATTTAGCTGATCTTAATATGGCACATAATTTAGCTTCTATTTATAATAATGAAGATTTAAAAAATTATGTTAATAAAAGAATTAATAATATCAATAAGAATTATAATTTATATAGTTATTTATCTATTAATAATGCAGTTGATTCTTATGCAATAGATTTACAACTTTTTATAAGAATAAGTGATATTACACATGATTTAGATAGCAAAGACTTTTATAAGAGTAGGTTAATTGATTTATTTAAGAATTTTGATTATTTAAAAAGTAAAGAAGATTTAAGTAGTTTAATTTAAAAAGGAGACTTTATTTATCTCCTTTTAATATTTTCTTCATTTTAGATTTAGATTTTACATTGTTACCAATTATTTCTGAAACATCTGTTATTGTTATAAATGCTTTGTCATCTATTTCTTCTGCTATTTTTTTTAGTTCTGGTATTTCAAGACGAGTAAGTACACAATATAAAACACTTTTATCACCTGATATTAATCCTTCACCTTTTATTTTTGTTGTTGTTCTGCCTAACCTTTTATATATTTCTTTTGTTATTTCGTCATCGTTATCTGTTATTATAAGTGCTGCTTTTCCTTGATCAAGTCCTGTTACAACAAAGTCTATTACTCTATAGTTTATATAATATATTAATAAGGAAAGAAGTGCTCTTTCAACCCCAAACATTGCTCCTGCAATTAAAAATATAATTATGTTTATAAAAAGTGTTATTTTAGATGATGATATCATATATTTTTTGCTTAATACTGTTGATAAGCTTCCTATTCCATCTGTGCATCCACCATTTCTAACGATTATCCCAGATCCTATTCCAAGAAGAAGACCTCCATAGACTGCAACTAATAAAATGTTATTTGTAACACTTTCAAAATGTGAGAAGTAGTAAAGACTTAATGAGTAAATTATCATTACGTAAATTGATTTTTTAAGAAAGTTTTTACCAATACTTTTATATCCTATATATACAAGAGGTATATTTATAATTATTGTTAGTAAACTTACTGGAATATTTGTAACTTTTGAAATAATCATTGATATACCTGTAACTCCACTATCTAGCATTGCATTTGGCATAAGAAAGCATTCAACAGCATAACCTAAAATTAATGCTCCAATTGCCATTAGAATATATGAAAGTAATTCTTTCCCCTTTTTATTTTCTTTTGTTTTCATATAAGTACCTACCTTATAAGTAATTATATAATATTTTTAAAATTGTGTAAATTTATATTTTTATATTTTATATTTTGTGGTACACTAGTTGTAGTTGGGGGAGTGATTTTTATGAATGAAAAGTTAGATGAAATTTTTAAAGGTATTAAATTTAAAAGAGCTTATGATTTAGATAAAATTTATGAAAAAGTAAATGAAGTAGATAGTAGTTTAACTAAGGATGATGTTAAAGAGTATTTGGATAGTAAGGTAGATTCTTATGATTTTTTTAAGACTCCTAATAATAAGTATGAACCAATTTCTAAGACTAGTTTTAGAGTTGGAGTATATAATGGAAAAGGTGTAGTTAAGTGTGGTGCATATAACTATAATATTGATGAAAAAAACATTAATGGTGCGATAGGATCTGACTTAGTTCTTATTGATACATCAGGTGGCATTAATAGAATTAGAAAAGTTATAAGTAGAGATTTAAAGTATGTCATGGGTGAAGTTTATAAAGATGGTTCTTCCTACTACATTAAACCTATTGATGAAGATAAACAAAATTTAACTATTAGAGTGCCAGGTGATGAACACATTGAAGGTATGAGAGTATATGCATATCTTGATAATATGATTGGCGATAATTATTATGATGCACATATTGTTAAGAAGTATGGATTTAAAGATGATCCTGGACGAGATATTTTAGATGAAGCTTACAAATATGGTGTTGTTGATTATATGGATGATGCTATAGAAAAGGAGCTTGAGCTTATTCCAAAGAAAGTTTTACCAGCTGACTTTATTGGCAGAAGTGATTTAAGAGACAAAGAAATATTTACAATTGATGGAGTAGATACAAAAGATATGGATGATGCAGTTAGTTTAGAGACTCTAGAAAATGGTAATTTCTTGTTAGGCGTTCATATAGCAGATGTTCCAAATTACGTTAAAGAAGGATCTGCAATTGATAAAAGAGCATTTGAACTTGGATTTAGTTATTATCTTGCAAATAAGGTTATTCCAATGCTTCCTCATGAACTTTCTAATGGAATATGTTCTCTTAATCCTGATGTTGATAGATTAACAATTACTGTTTTTGCAGAAATAGACAGACATGGTAATATTAAAGGACATAATATAGAGCTTGGTGTTATTAAGTCTAGATTAAAAATGGATTATGATAATGTCAATAATATTTTAGATGATAAAGAATTTGATTCTAAATATATTCCTTTTGTTAGAACTCTTAAAAATATGTATTTATTATCACTTATATTAAGGAAAAAGAGAATGAAGGAGGGTGCAATTGACTTTGAAAGAGATGAATTAAAATTAATTACAGATGAAGATGGAAGCGTTAGCGGTTTATCAAGAAGAATTCAAAGAAAAGCTGAAAATATGATAGAAGAGTTTATGCTTGTTGCAAATACTGTTGTTGCAACTGAGTTTTACTATAATAAACTTCCATTTATATATAGAAATCATGGTAATCCTGATCCTGAAAAAATAAATGATTTTATTTATATGATTAATCATTTGGGATACAAAGCTAATATGGATTCTGATACTCCTAATGTGTGTCAAAAGCTTGCTATTTTACTTAACAAAAGTCATAATGAACTTTCTGATATGCTTAAGCTTTCATTAATTAAATGTCAAAAAAGAGCAGAATATAGTGCTGAAAATAAAGGACACTTTGGACTTGCATTACCATGCTATACACATTTCACTTCACCTATAAGACGTTATCCAGATTTAACAGTTCATAGACTTATTCATAAATTTATTATTGAAAAGGATTTTGATAAAAAAGATTTAAAGTCCATATCTAAGAAACTTCCTGTAATTGCAGAACAATCAACACAAAGAGATAAAGCAGAGGATAATTGTGAGAAAGAAGTTATGCGTATGAAATGTGCTGAGTATATGGAAAATCATATTGGTGAGAATTTTATTGGAACCGTTGTTTCACTTGATAGTAATGGTATGGATGTTGAACTTGATAATATGATAACAGGTAGAGTTAGACGTAAAGATTTAGATTATGATTATGAACTTAACGATGCTACTTTTTCTTATATGTCTCTTAATGGATTTGATGATTATTATTTAGGTGATGTCTTAAATCTTGAGTGTATTAGAGCATCAAAGGAAGACAGAATAATTGATTTTAAAGTACTTTCTAAGTATAAAGAAAACAATAATATAAACAAAAATGAAATAAATAGAGAAAAAATTCTAAAAAAAGATGAAAAATCTTGTATTATAATGTTAACAAGGGAAGAAAATAATTATTCTTTCTAATGCCGACTTAGCTCAATTTGGTAGAGCAACACATTCGTAACGTGTAGGTCAGAGGTCCGATTCCTTTAGTCGGCACCATGTTGAATTTAAAAGTACTTTTTAATTAGTACTTTTTTTGTTTGAAATTAAATTTTTAAGAATTAGTGTAAAGCTAAATTCTTTTTTTATATAATAGGGAAGTCATATATAATTTTATAATAAATCTTAAATTTTTCTTTTAATATCAATAATTTGTTGATATAATAAAGTTAGTTACAAAGGTGGTGGTTCGTTTGAAAAATATATAGGGCATACAAGTTTAGAATGTATCCTGATAAATGTACTAAATCTAAACTTAATTCATTTATGGGAACAAGTAAATTTATATATAACCACTATCTTGATTTAAAAGATAAATATTATAATGAGTTAAATATTAATTATAATATTAGTGATATGAAGAAAGATATTAGATAGTTCCATGAGAGAAGTATTGAGGCAGATTAAATATAAATATTGGAACTAAAAACTTAAGTGTAAGAAAATGGAAATGCAGTAAATGTCATAGCATTAATGATAGAGATATAAATGCAAGTATAAATATATTAATGGAAGGAATAGAAAAGTATTATAAAGAACATTTAGAATTAGTAAAATAAAATTATTAATTACTTTTGTTCTTTCTAAAATGTTATAATGTTTACAGGAGGATTAATTATGTATTATTTTAAAAAAGATGACAAAATGTCTTATAAGTATAATGTAACTTTTGATGAAGAAAAGGTTAAAGAATTAAGGGAAAAAATTATTTATAAATGTGGTATTAAGAAACATTATGAATATGAAAGCGACTCGTTTTATCCAAATATTTATTCTGGACTTATTAGTAATTATAAAGAGTATCCTGTTGGAGATTATGAGTATGATACTGAGACTAGAACTATTTATCATTATAGTTATGATAAAATAGAACCACCTTATTTAGCTAGATTAATTGATAGACTTGTTGTTGATGATTCATCTTCAATTCCTTTGATATTAAATTACGATGTAAAAAAAGAAGAATCAGTTGATGATAAAATTGATAAATTAAACGAGAGTTTAAAAGTATTAGATACAAAAGATATATCTAAAATTAAAACTAAGCTTAGTGAACTTGAAGATTTAATTGATGAGAAAAAGTTGAATGAAAATAGAGAAAAAATAGATCCTTACTATAAAGAACTTTTAGGTTTAATAAAGTTTGATTTAGTAGATTCAATATGCAATGATGAAATTGATAGGGTGAAAGATTTTCTTAATGTTAATAAAGTATTAGTAAAAAAATAAGAGATGTTTATATGCTAGATGGAATTGAAATATTTGCACAAAGTAGTATTAAGATATCAAGAGATAAAATTATTTATTTTGATCCTTATAAGATACCTAAGAGTTTTAATGATGCAGATTTAATATTTATAACCCATAGTCACTTTGATCATTTTTCTGAAGAAGACTTAAGAAAGGTAATCTCTTTTAATTCTATTATTATTGCACCATACGATTTAAAAGAGTCTATTAAAAATTTGGGATTTAAGGATAATAATGTTTTATTTGTTGAGCCTAATAAAGAGTATGATGTAGATGGAATGAAATTTTCCACAATACCTGCTTATAACATTAATAAGCCATATCACCCTAGAAGTAATAACTGGGTTTCATATATTGTTAATATTGATAATTATGTTTATTATATAGCAGGTGATACTGATTTAACAGTGGAAGCTAAAGAGGTTAAATGTAATGTTGCTTTTGTACCTGTTGGTGGAGTCTATACAATGAACTATAAGGAAGCTTTTTATCTTATTAATATAATTAAACCTGATGTTGCAATACCGATTCATTATAAAACTGTTGTAGGAACAGATGTGGATGCTAATAATTTTATTTCACTTTTAGATAAAAGTATTAAAGGTAAGATTTTTTATTAATCTTATTTTTTTCTTTAATTAAAAATATTCTACTAAAAAATTAAGCAATAAAAAAAGTTGAAAAAGAAAAACTTGATAAGATATTGGAAGCATGTATTTTTGCTCCTACTGCAATTAATAAACAATTTTTAAGATTTATGTTGTGGAGTTTAGTGCTGGACTTAGTAAAATTAATAAAGCAACTAATATAGGTATAGATAATATTTGGATTAAACTTTATGATAGTGATATTTTAAAAAGTATCACTAACTTTTCATCTTCAATATGGTAAGTGCATCCATTTCGTGAAGGTAACACGAGAACTATTGCAGTATTTATAGAAAAATATTTAAATTATTTAGGTTATCATGTTGATAATAAGTTGTTTAAAGATAAATCTATATATTTTAGAAATGCTTTGGTTAGAAGTAATTATTTAGGAATAAGGGAAAATAAAACATATTTAATAAAGTTTTATGAAAATTTATTATTAGGCAAAAATAATGATTTACATTCTGAAGATTTAATAGTTAAAGAATTATTTTAAAAGTTATTTATTGTAAAAAGGCTTTTTCAAAGATAATGTGACATGGAGTATTTCCTTATCAACTTTAGAATAAAGATGATAAATAGTAATTTGTGAATAGGTGATAGTATGATAAGAGAAAATTTATATAATATATATCATCTTTTCTATAATTATATCTGTATACTATATATATAATCTAATTCATAGTTATATTTGGTTACTTTTATTTCATTAATTATTGTTTAATTGATAAAAATAAAATATAATACTTGTAGGAGTATGGTTGTATGAATAAGAAAAATTATAAAATTATTGGAATTATTATAATATTAGTTATTACTTTAATAATTATATTTAATAGTACAAGAGTTATACCTAATAAATATTATAGTAAGGTTGAAACTGGTGGAAATATTGAATCTAAATATATGAGTTTAGGTAAGTATGATGTATCAAAGTATGAAGAAGATGCTAAACAAAATTTTAAAAAGTATATTATCTATTATCCTAGTGAACTCGAAAATGAAGATAAGAAGTATCCTGTTGTTATATTTTTAAATGATACTAATTTAACTGCATCAAAATATTATAAGTTACTTGAACATATGGCATCATGGGGATTTATTGCAGTTGGAACTGAATCTTCATATGATTGGAATGGAGTTTCAGCAGATTTAGTTGTGAATCATTTAAAGAGTCTTAATTCTAGAAAGAAATATAATGATAAAAATAATATTTTTTATAATAGTATTGATTTAGAAAGTGTTGGAATTGAAGGATTTGGTGAAGGAGCTATTGGTGCAATTAATGCTGTTTCTAAAGATGAGAATAGTAGTATTTTTAAATGTGTAGTAATGATTTCACCTATAGGTAAAGAAGTATCTAATAATAATGAATGGTATTATGATGCTAAAAATGTTGATATTCCTTCATTAATTATTAATGGTGATAAAGATAATGATAATAGGAGTGATGATAAAAATATTTATAGTGATATTTCTAATGATAAAATATTCTTAATAAGAAAAAATGCTGATTATAAAAAAATGTATTATTCTGCAGATGGTTATATAACTGCATGGTTTATGTATTATCTTAAGAACGATAATGGCGCTTCCAAAGCTTTTCTTGGAGATAGTGCTGAAATACTTAGTAATAAACTTTATAAAAATATTGAAAAAAATATGTAAATTATTCTTTTTTCGACTTTATTCGACAAATTACGACACTTTGATATGATAAAATATTTCATAAATCAAAAAAGGGGATTTGGTTTATGAAAGAAAAATATTATTATATAGAAATAAAAAAACTACTTCTTAAATATGAAAATACTGAAAAATGTGATGATACACTACTTAATACATATTTTGATGTTGGAAAGTTAGTAGAAAGTGCTTGCTTAAAATTTGGAGATAAAATTATTTTATCGCTTTCTAGTAGATTGATGGAAGAGGTTAGTACTAAATATAGTGCACATTCCTTACATGTAATGAAAAAATATTATGAAAAATTTCATAAATAAAGCTCGAATCATTAAAAAAAATATGTTAATATATTATTAGGTTGTGGTAATATGAATCAAGAAAAAGTTGGTAAAATAATAAAAAAAATAAGAATAGAAAATAATCTTACTCAAGAAAAATTTGCTGAAGAATTAGGTGTTACTTATCAAGCAGTATCAAAATGGGAAAATGGTAAAAGTTTACCTGATATATCCTTAATAAAAGAAATATGTAATAAATATAATATTGATATTAACAGCTTTTTAGATGGTGATAATGTAAAGAATAAGAAAAATATTAAGTTAATTATAATTTTTTTAATTATGTTTTTTATATTAATAGTTTTTCTTATATTACTTAATCATAATGATTCAAATTTTGAATTTAAGCAAATTTCTTCATCTTGCTCTTCATTTACATTAAATGGAACTGCTGCTTATAACAAAAATAAAACATCACTTTCTATTAGTGACATTGATTTTTGTGGTGATGAAAATGATATTATATATGATAGTTTAGATTGTAAATTATATGAGGAAAATGGTGTAAAAAAGAACATAATATCTAGTTGTAATAGTGGTAAGGATAAATCTCTTGAGAGTTATATTAAATCAATAAAAATAAATGTTAATAATTATAATTCTATGTGTAAAAATTTTAGTGATGCCAATATGTATATAGAAATAAATGCTAAAGAGGGTAGTAAAACTGATATTTATAAAATACCTTTAAAGCTTAAAAATAATTGTTAATGTGAATGATAAAGTATTTAATTTGTTAAAATTTTTTTCAAAAGTTAGTGTTGTTACATATAAAGATATTGCAGAAAAGTTGGATAATAAGAATTATGCTAGAGTAGTTGTTAATAGCAAAGAAATTTTATCTTCATCTTATGCTTTTGCTGGAATAGAAGAGCAGAAAAGAAGATGCAAGGAAGATAGCTCTAGAATGGATTAAATCTGATATAAAATAAAAAAATACAAGAAAAAAAGCTAGAATTTAACATTTCTTGTTTTTTTACCTTGCAATAAATACAATTTATTGGTAAAATATAGATGTATTTTTTATGGCGGAATTGGTGAAGTGGTTAACACGCCGGTTTGTGGCACCGGTATGCAAGAGTTCGATCCTCTTATTCCGCCCCAGTTTGAATTTAACGTTGAGTAATCAACGTTTTTTTTTCAATAAAAAAAGGAATTTTTAAATTCCTTTTTGATCACATCTAGGCCAGTATTCTTTAACTAAATAGAAATTCTTTCCATAATCAAATGCTAAATTATTTATTTTCTTTTTAATTTTTTCATCTGTATTATGTAATACAATTATTTCAGTTATATCGTTTGGATCAATTTTTTCTTTTACAAGTGCTTCAGCATTTGGATTTGTTGGATAGAAGCTTGGTAATTCATGCTTTAATCCATTTGAATCTCTATATGTTCTATCTCCTTCAAAAAGTTTTGTAATATCTTTTGTAATTTCTATTCTACTGTATGATGATGTATTATTTGCAAATTCTGTTCCTACCATAATTAATGGATTGGTATTTGTTACTAAAACAATTGTATTAAATATTCTATTATGGTTTGATAATTTGTTTAATAAGTCAAAGTTAATATGTGATATACTCAAACTTATGTCATTGCTATTTCTATTAGGTTTTATAGTGCTTGGAATAAAAATAATATCTTTTTTTATTAGTTCTTTTTTAGAAAGTATACCATTTTTTAATATACTTTCTAGATTATTGATATTAGTAAAATGATAAAGTTTAAATATTTTATTTTCTTCAAGAAATTTTTTTCTTTCTTTTAACTCTGCTACTTTTTTATTTACTTCTTGATCATTTATAAATTTTATTAATTTTTCTTTTTCAAGATGATCAGTTCTTAATTCTTTACCATTAAGTACGATAGTCATGCTAAGCATGCCTGGAAATTTCTCAGATTTTGAAATATCTTTTACTGTTATAATACTTCCTTCTTTAGAATACATTTCTTTATTTATTATCATATATAATCCCCCTCTTCAATTGTTAGTAAATTATATCACATTTTTCTTAAAAAATCAATAAAATTTGTAAAAAAATCACTTATGTATGATTAACTTGTGATAATGTCTTAAGTAATTACTTGCGAAAATGTCCCAAGTTAAATATAATACTCCATCACGAGGTGAAGTTATGAGAAAGGTAGAATTAAATATGAAACCATCAAAGAATTAGTTGACCATGAAGTTGTACTTGATTATCATAATTTTAATTCTTTTTTTGAAGCATAAATTAATTATACTCTTGCAGTTCTTACTGAAAGAAAAATTGATAATGATAATTCTATTAAATATTATGGTAATTATTACCAACCTTATTTGAATGATGAATTAAAATGCTTTTAACCCAAAACTAAGTGCCTTGTTATTAAAGCATATGATGGTAGTTTATTAGTCTCTATTGACGAACAAATACTTGAATTAAAACCTCTTGAAAGAAAAAAAAATACTCGGATAATTTTGATACTATTGAAGAAAAGTCTAAAAAAGAAAGAAAAAAATATGTTCCTTCTATGTCACATCCTTGGAAACTTGAAAGTTTTAAAAGACAATTATACAAAAGTCATCAAAAGCATCAATATGCTTAGATTTCATCCTCTTTTTGTTATCAATTAAAAATAACTTATTGATTCTAAATGAAAATAAGTTATAAAATGTAAAACAAAAAAGCGAGATGTTTATGTCTCTTTTTAATGGAAAATATGGAGACCATCTCGTACATCAATTATATCAAACTTTTTCATTTCTTTAAATATATAATTTAAAAAAACTGCTGACCCTATCTTATAGTAGTTTGTCAACAGTCTGACTAGGTTATACCTAGTTAAAATTGACATTTATCAATTCATCAACTACAAAACTCCGGAGTCATGACACTAATTTTTGATTTGATTCTATATCGTAATTCTCTAGAAATAGTAGACTTATCAACTCCAATCTCATTTGCAATATAAGTATTGCTGTATAATCTTTTACCTTTACTATCTTTTAGACTAATTAATGTTTCAATTCTAACTCTATCATCCTTAGTCAAATGATGATATTGTTTTTTTACTACATTTGTAGTATTATTTTTTTCAGACATATTGAATTTCCTTTCTTTTTTTTGTTTAAATTATTATA
>Ga0256404_1010780_pt1 | contig 12507 bp, 11 predicted proteins | sample RumenRJG_01DNA_FD_185990 | JGI IMG/M metagenome (GOLD analysis project Ga0256404, IMG submission 185990) | Bovine rumen microbial communities from Lethbridge, Alberta, Canada - RJG_01 | ecosystem: Host-associated > Mammals > Digestive system > Stomach > Rumen | place: Canada: Alberta | collected...
TAAGGGTTGGCCGTTTGAAGGGGAAAAGTGTAAAGAATATCGCCAATGGCAACAGAAATACCAGGAGTGGATTAATGGCCTGACAGAGTGGGTTGACAATGGCGGAGAAGAGGAAGAGTATATCAACCGTTACAAGATAAGCTACAGTGACGTAGCCCGTCATGTATATAACCCCATCATCATCAACTTTGAACCCTTGATGGATGAGAATACTGGTGAATTCATTCGTAACGAGGAAGGCCACATCAGGACGCGCACCAGGCATTATATTGTTACAACAGCCCCTAATGACAGGGAGCATCTGCTGACAAAGTTCGTGGCAAAGTGCCAGAATTCCTATTTTTGCATTATTGCCCCAGTCTTGTTCCGTGGCTGGAAACGCAGTCTGAAGAACGCCCAGCGATGCTATGGTATTGCCATCGATCTTGATCACGTCGATAGGCCTGAGCTCATGCACCAGGTTATTGTCAATATAACCAGAGTCATCGACGGAAAGAAATGGTGGCCGGTTCCTAACATCATCACGAATAGCGGTCACGGACTTCACATTTACTTTCTCTTCGAGCAACCTGTTGATATCCACACGCAAGATCAGCAGAACTTGATGAAGAAACTGAAATACGGCTTGATTAACCGTATCTGGAACGTAAACAGCATTTATGGCCAGGTGTCTTCAAAGAGCAAGGCTGAAGACGTGCAACATCAGGGCATAACGCAAGGATTCCGTGTGCCAGGCTCACTTACTAAATTCCAGAAATTGGTGACTTCCTTTGCCGCCGAAAAACAAGTTTACCACACAGTCGCGGAACTCAACGAATTTATATCATCGACCTCAAAGTACAAACTCACCGACGAGGAAGTCTATGCACTTGAAAGCGGCAAGCCCTACGACCCAAGTAAAACTAAACTCGAAATGGCTAAGGAACTGTGGCCAGACTGGTATGAGCGTCGCATTCTGAACGGCGAACCTGTAAGAAGGTGGCAGCCTGACAGGCGTTTGTATGACTTTACCAAGCGAATGATTTTGGATGACGATTCTACAATAGCGGTTGGTCATCGCTATTATTGTCTACTCATGCTGGCTATTATAGCATCGAAATGTCAGGTACCATATAAAGAGCTCAAGCGGGATTCAGACAAACTCCTGCCACGTCTGAAGGGACTTGCAGACCCTAAAGACAAAGACACAATCTTTGAGGATACAGACCGTGACAAAGCCCTTCTTGCCTATTTCGACAAGGAATCCTACAAGTGGACATGGAAAACGATGCTGGAGAATTCTGGCCTTGAACACTTCTATGGGGCTGTTTATAGAAAAAAAACAAAGGAACAGAAAAAAGAAGAAGCAGAGAAAAGAAGAGATCAAAAAACCCATCTGGCAAGGGCAAGGCTCCTTCAAAAGTTCGACGATCCTGATGAAAGATGGAGGAATAGTGACGGACGTCCTGTAGGTAGTCTTACTCCTGCAGAGAATAGTACACAGGCTAAACTTGTCAGGGAATGGCGTATCGCTCATCCTGACAATACAAATAAGTCGCAATGCGTAAAGGACATCAAAGCTTATATTGCATCTTTAAAGGAAGGCCTAACGGAGGAAGAACAGAAAAAAAAGAAGGTCATGGGAACTACCGTCGCCAAACTTCATATCGGCAGGAACTCCGTCATTAAATGGTGGGATGTCATCGAGGATGAAATGCACAGCCGAGTCGAGCAGGAGATAACAGACGATATAACCCGCTCAATTGACGCAGGGCGTGGCTGGTACGAATGACAGGGGCGTATATTATCAATACATTTGATTGTACACTTTCCCTGGGGATTTTAACATCTTGAAGTGGGTTTCAGCCAACGGCTCAATTTGGTTAAATATTGTAAAATAGCGGTTTGTTTAATTAAAAACCCCTATCTTTGCAGAAATTAATAAATTAATAATTTCACAATTTAATAAATTAATAATTATATCTGTGGTACCAGTAAAAGACTATACCCTGGAGGAAATTCAAAAAATAAGGATGGAACTCCGAAATGAACTGAAGGAATTTGAAAAAATTGTCAGTTCAGAACTTGTTCCTGGTTGGAGGCTTCAGACACACAAGACTCCAGATGGAGATACAAAGGGTATTTATTGGGATGGCATCGACGATGACCTAAAAGAGTGTTTTGAGCTGAATCTGATAACCATGGATGTATTAAAAAAAATAGAAAGGCGATTATTGGAAAATCGGAGGATGGTACGACGTTTTGTAGCCTTTTTGGAGAGTCTACCAGACACTCATATTCCAGATATCGCTTTACGAGCATATATAAATACATAAAATTAATAATTTAATAAATTAATAATATGGCAAAAATCCTCGTGTTCTCAAACCGGAAAGGAGGTACTGGCAAATCGACCCTCTGCATCCAATTCGCTAATTACCTATTCTCGAAGGGACATAATGTTGCTGTTCTTGACGCAGATCCGCAACAGTCCATTATTGACCTAAGAAACCGTGAAGTGGCCACTAATCCTGATGTCTCACTTCCATGGGTCGCTCAATTCGTAGGCGACAAGGCTCAACAGTTCATGAGTCAAGCCCAGCAGATGGGTGACGGCTTTATCCTGGTAGACTGTCCTGGAACCATCACACAGACCCTCATGCCGGTATTCCATGCTGCCGATGCCGTCATTATTCCCTTCAGGTACGATGACCTCATTGTCGACAGCACCATTACGTTTGTCAAGGTTCTTAAACAGGCTGGCGTACAGTCGAAACTGTTATTCTTGCCTAACTGCATCGATATGCGCATCAAGAATCAGAACGAAGATCATATCAAAGGCATCTTCCGGCAAGTCGGTGACGTGCTGCCTTTTATCAAACAGGGGGTGGTCATACAGAGATGCAGCACCCTACGTCCCATCGATCAGTACCAGGAGATGACTGTGCATCGGTGTTTCAGCGACATACTCACAAAAGTTCTTTGATTAATAATGATGTAAATTAATAAATTAATAATTTAATAAATTAATAATATGACAAATAAGAAACAGCAAATCAACAACGCAAGCTCTTTTGGTTCGTTTGACATTAAAACCGAACAGCCTGATTCCTTCCAGACAGGACTGGAGGCTGCAGGCATCAAACCTGTAACGGATGGCTCAGAGCATCCAACGAAAGGAGCTGCTGCCGGGTGTAAGCCCGGAACATCGCGAAAGACGTATGTGCTTCCGCTGGAAATGATTGACAAGATAGCCGCTGTTGCTGCCTACACCAGGCGCAAAGAGGTGGCTGTGGTGATTGATCTTCTTGAACGTGGCATAGCAAGCTATGAGCAAGAATACGGCAAGGAGATAACTACGCTACCAAAGTTTTAATAAATTAATAACTTTGCAGATTAATAAATTAATAATATGAAGACGAGCCGCCCACCATGACGGCCCAGCGGTCAAGGTTCTGGTATGCGTCTGATTCTTGAACTGCGTTCATGGGAATGTGACTGTCCCACCAGCTGCTCGACAAACAACTGGTTGGACAGTTTCTCGTCGATGGGTGCTTGCTCATCATTGTATGCCCTCATATTCAGAGTATACTCCATATACTCCATGTCTTCCTGCTTGATGGTCTTGTAACACTCCTGCAGTTGTCTGCAAGCCCACAGAATACCCTTGCAAAGTTGCCCCTTGCATTCTTCCGGCATGTGGCCAGAAAGTTGCTGAAGGATAGCCTCTATCTCATCCCTCTCTCTCCCATCCTGCCATTTGACGTACTTAGGCGTTAATGGAAATTCTCTTACAATCTTATGCCGTCCCATTTTGAGTTGACTTGATTTGATACAAAGGTACGAAATTTCGGGTCAACTTGAAATAATTTGGCGTAAGAATTAAGATAAATTATACACAACCTTATGGCGAACAACATAGAGAATTTTGAGTCAACTTGAAATAATTTGGCGTATAAGGGAGGGCTTTTACACTCTCCACATGTTCCGAGTGACGGCACTTCGTGCTGCCCTCTGACCAGTCGTTTCTCTCCCTCTGTGGTACTAACCGTTATGGGGCTCAGGTGCCACCCCATGCCCTTGCTGTTATTGGCACATCGTGACCTTCCCGTCTGTCGTGACTCTTCCCATCTGTCGCTTCCTCCGCTCCTGGGATATGAACGAAGTTCAATCTTTCATGGTCATCTTGAATGCCTGCAGTTAAATTAATCTAAATCTCCAGGCAGTTCCGAACGACTTTCACAGAAAAGCCGTAACTTTGCGGGCAGGAGGTGATATTTCCGAAATATCACAGAACCTAATAAGGGATATTTCAGAAATTGCCCTTCGGGACAACTCCTAAATATCCCGATTAGGCCACGGGGTGCCACCCCTTGGAACCCCACGGCAGAAGGTAAACCTCCTACCGCCCAAGGCTCTGCCCTGGGAACCTGCAAGGGCTGCTTGCCCTTTGATCCTCGCAAGGGGAGTGACCCTCTCCCTTGACCCTCCGCTCAGAGGTCTCGACCTCTCAGAACTCCGACCAGGGATGCCTGGACCTGAACCGTTACGAATGTTTTAAATGACTGTTGGAAATATGGCAAAGAACGTAGCACATGCCAGCAAAGGCAAAAGCCTCTCTTCAGGTGAAGCCAACGAGAACGAGAGGCGCGGGTGGTCTGAGAAATCATACCGCCGGAAGAACGAAAACCGCTTCAATAACTACGACTGGAGTCGCCGTAATCTCAACTTCGAGATTAAGGACGGGAAGATTATTCCGCTGGGTAGTCAGCAGGAATCTCTTTATAGACGGTATCACAACCTTTTAAAAAATCTTGACTTTTCGCAGTATAAGGATGGTGCCACCAATCAACGCCACACCTACGTCGAGCTGATCATGTCGGGAAGCACAGAGAGGATGCAGAAGATAGCATTCGGCGACCAGCATGTCAACTTCGAACGCAATCCTGAGCAGTGGCAGAACTGGAATGTCAAGCGCACGACCGGCGAGCACAGTATCGAGGAATGGGCGATGGACGTTTATAACTTCATGTGTAAGAAATACGGCAAGGAAAACATCATCGGCTTTGAGGTTCACTTAGACGAGACCGAGCCTCATATCCATGTGAACATCGTACCGACGGCTATTAAACAAGTTGCCGGAAGAGAGGGGGGCTATCATAAGATTGTGATGAATGGCGACGGCACGCCCGCCCTCGATGACAACGGAAAGACCATCCCTGCCAGGTACGCCAAAGGCAAGCATGTCGGGGAAGTGATAAAGATATCCGGCTCTAAATACGAGGCCCTGTCCGACGAAAAGAAGAAAGAGTACCGCCAGAATGAGCGTGGCACAATCCGCACCATCAGCTTTGCCGAGCACTTTGGATCGACGAAAGCAGAAAGAAGTGCGGCCATGTCAAAGCTACATGATGACTACTTCGCGGAGGTTGGAAAGAAATGGGGCTTTGAACGTGGCGACGTCTGGGCTTTGCTTCCCGAAGAGGAACGCCGCAGGCGCAGAAACCGCACCAAGGAACAGGCAGGACTTGAGCGGGAAGCTAACGAGGCAAGGGAAAAAGCAGAAAAACGGGCTCAAGAGGCTGTCGCAAAGGCGGATGCTGCTGTTCTGGATGCTGCAGAGAAGGATGAGATCCTGAAGAAAAAAGACCAGGCTATCGGCTTCAAGAACTCGTTGCTTAAATACAAAGACGGCGAACTTCAGACAAAGAACGCCGAACTCCATCAGGTGCAAGTCAACATAGACAAGGCAAAGGGTGAAGAGGCTGCTGCTGTGGAAGCCGCAGGAAAGGCCATCGAGACTAAAGACATTCTCACTAAGGAAGTGAAGGATCTGGAGGATGCCAAGGCCGATAATCAGCGCATTGTACAACAGCAGCAGGATACCATCGACGGACAGAGACAGGATATCGGAGAAAATGTAACGCTGCTCGATACTGTCCGTCAGAACTTGAACGACACGACTAATGCAGTTAACGAGAAAGAGCAGGAACTCCGTAACGTCGAAGGTGACATCAGGAGGGCAAAAGAGAGCCTGGCGACCGCACAAAAACAAAAGGATGCCATACAGAAAGATATCGACCTTATGGCTGAAGTGAAAGGGATAATGGCTGAGAGAGTGGATTATTACATCCAAGCACTGCCAGATGTGTCTATCACACTTGATGCCGAAGTCAGGAAGAAACTCGTCTCTCCTGTCGGCAAGCATCCAAGAACGACATCGCCGATGGATCTCAAAGAACTGCAGAGAGTGATTGAGGAAGAACTGGGGAAAATCATCATGGATAAAGGAACCGTTTGGAACCCGGTAACAAAGGAAGAGAGAAATGAGAGAATGAAGGCTGTCTTAACCGACATGACGACAATTCTCATCAATGTTGTTGGTGAGAGACAAAAAAGCGATATCGCCAAGGCGCAAGGAGGTCTCTACAAAGCCGTCAGACGTAAAGTGGCCATGGCAACCAGTGACTCGCTTAAGGTGAGAGACATGGAGCGGGAAGGCATCAAAGATGTGAGCCAAGTAAAGGAACTGAAGGAAACCGCTGGAAAGGCCAAGGCTACAGAAGATATGCTTGAATATGCCTGGCCAGGTATCACAAAGGCAAAAAACATCCTCGTGGATCCTGTCCTTGATAGCAGCTACATGACCGGCGAACAGAAAGAAAATATTTGTGGTATCCTGAGAAAGGATCCGAGAAACCGAATTGATGACATAATGAGGCTACTCAAATATGCCTGTTCGTTCCGGGATGTTCCCGTGTCGACAAGGGGCGAAGCCATCGAGGCTGCATGCAGCAGTATCATCAAGGCCATTGCCGAACGTGGGTATGACCTCGTTGAGAAAGCCAAAGGACTTGTCGGCGAAATTGCAAAAGATCTTGAAATGACTGTCGCAGAGGCAGCGGAAAGCACAGCTTCAGCAGCTGCGTGCCTCATATACGGTTATCTCGATGCAGCTACAACCGTTTCCCAAGGTTGCGGAGGTGGCGGTGGGGGTAACAACGACCTCCCGAAGAAGAAGGATGATGAAGATATCAAATCATTCTTCGGAAGATGCCTCGGTGCTGCCGTCGGGATGATGAAACCTGCCGGAAGGAAGAACCAATGGCATCGGTAAATATAGACAGATATCTATAATTTATAGGCTCCCGTCTATAATTTGCGCAATTTTTTGGGGTAATCCGTACCAATGCCCAGATTGGCCGCAAATACGCGAGTTATGAGCGGTTATAATGGCTAAAAGCCGCCTTTTAGGGTCGATTCCGGCTCCTGAAGGGCGGTTTTTCGGTTCCTGCAGCAATCCCATCACAACCAGTGCAACACGATTTGCGGGGATTTTCGATTTTTTTTGGGGGGTAGTTCGACGTGACTTTTTCGGTCGCCGGACACCTATCCAAACGTATATTACAGTTTCGATAGGTGCCAGCCGGAAATTCCGTCCCACCATCAAAAGAATTAAACGCGATGTGTGACAATTCGTTTGGAAAATCAAAGTATTCTTTTATTTTATCATTTTTTGATAAATTAAATCTCCGGCATCGGTAAGAGCGGACTGCGCCCGGAATAGCGGGATCCTGGCATTGCACAAGTTTATAAAACCATCAAGAGAATTAAATGCCGGATGTTCCCAAAACGTTTGATTGTGCCACTTTCTGAACAATCCCATTCCATTTAAAGATGTACCGAAAATGGAATGGAATGCCCCTCAATCTGTTGGATATCGCGTTTTTACGACCTCCACCGAATTGTAAAGAAAACTCCGAAAACGACTCTTTTTCAAGGTGTTACCCGAAAAACGACCTCATAGGAAACCCTCTGTGGCCATATCGAGGTGCTGCCGATATAATTATACCTCCGAAAAACGGGCGAAAAGAAATTTGTTTACACCTCCAAATACCTCAAAAATGATGTAACCGGCATCGGTAATAGCGGACTGCGGTCAAAAAAAAAGAGCTGCCACCCCATTCAGGATGACAGCACGTCGCCAAATCATACATTCCGGGCACACAGCCCCGCAATGAGTTATGGAAACTTTCACTTTCCACTTTGTCTTTTATACCGCAGTTCCCGGGCTTCCCAGTTAATCACCAGCCTGTTCAGACCGTATCCATGCTCGACGCATGAGAGAATCCCCAACGCCACCCAGTACTGGCTATCGTCATCGCAAGAAAGCACGTATGCCCAGGCATTCATGTCGTTAGCGATAGTGAGTCCCTGAATCTGCTGCAGCTGCTCATCTGTCAGTTTCTCTTCCAGTTCTTTTGACGGTGCATGTTGAAACATTGGCCTTTCATCCATCTTTGGTGGGTTCTGCAGGTCTTCAACCTCCCAGTAGATAGTCAACCGATTCAATGGACGCCCCTTCTTCATACACGAGAGTATTCCGGCGGCTACCCATGGGCGGTCTGCCTCGTTCTGTGACTGCACATAGTCCCAGGCGTTTATGCCGTTCATTAACTTTGTGTTCTGCAACAGCTGTTTCTGCTCGTCAGCGATCTCCATGTGAATTTGATTTCGTTTCGTTTTCAAAGGGGAAAATATCCCATTCCTGTAGGGCTTCATCAGGTGTGCATCCGTGATCCATCGCCTTGATGACCTCGTACTCCAGATGATAGCGTCTGGCAATCTTCAGGGCTTCCGGCCTGGTATATCGTGACGGCGCAGGGCAAAGCCTGTACCACCACCGCCAGAGCAAAGTCTTTAAACTTCTCATTCTTCCTCTTCCTCTTTAGGGAGAATACACAATTCTTCCAATGCCTCATTTGGTGTTTTGCCGAAATGCTTCATGGCGATGGTTACATCTTCCTGAAGGTAGTATTTTCTGGCAATCTCTACGGCCTCTTTAGGTGTATACTGTTTCATAACTCACTTAATTTACTGTACATGTAATTAAACTAACTTAATGATATTGCGCCTTACAAGCTCCCAGAAACATTCACGGCAAGCCTGAGTGTCTGCAGATGCAGTGTGTGCGTCGCTGAATCCTTTTTTGAAGAGGTGTCTGTAAAGCTCGATGAGCTTCGGCGACTTATAGGGAGAGTAGCCGGTTCCGTGATAGCGTCCAGGCAGCTTGCAGTAGTCGGTACTGGCCTCCATGGTGTCGTACTGTACCGGCTTGTCGACAAGCGATAGCCCGGCATTCTCTGCTTCCCTGCAGACAAATGACAAATCAAAGCCGATATTGTGCGCTACAATGGCATCGGCGCGATTCCAATCGAACTCGAAAGCGTTCATGACTTCATCGAGGGGTAAGCCTTCCTCCATTGCCCGCTCTGTCGTTATTCCATGAATGGCACTCACACGGGCTGGAATCTCGTAGCCATCAGGCTTGATAATGTAACTCTCTGCAGACAGTTCGTTGTCCTGGTCATCGGTAAGGATCCACGAAATCTGTACTATACGGTCGCCGTTCCTGTTGACTCCCGTCGTCTCAGTATCGAAAAACAGATATTTCTTTGCCATAGTTAATCCTCCTATCTTTTGAGCTGATTGATGTTTTTATCGCTGACAACCTCGGTAAGCGTAGCCTTCAACTTCGACTCTTGGTCTTCGTCGATCAGACCGCGTCCTCCAATGTGATGACCGAGTTCCAGCAGGATTCGTTCAGCAAGCACCTCACGATTGTGCATGCTGCCTGGTTGTCCTCCAATGGAGTAGCCCGGCACCTCGTCAGACATGGTTACATACTCGTTGAAGGCATCCTTCAACCACGCATAGCCACGATGAAATCCTTCACCGGTGGCATGTTCCTTGGCGTACTGCAGGAGTTCACCCCATTTCTCTTTAATGTCTTTCTCTGTTGCCATAATATATTATTTGTTATGTTCGTTTTCGAATTTGTCTGCCTGCTCGTCCAGCTTCTGAGATATATATTCATTGAAAGCGTTAAAAGCTCCATCTATCCATTCGACGGGATAAGTTTTAGCCATGTCGCCCATTTCCTTCAATATTCCGGCGACAGACTCGGGAACGCGGATAGCCTTAGTGGGGTGCAGATCTGCTTTCTCCTTTTTCGGACGACCAGCACCCTTTGGGTTCCTTTGTTCAGGTGGAAGCATATCTTTCTCCCTTTCCCTGGCAACTCTCGCTGATACCATTTTAACAGCAGGGTCAGCGGCCACCATTTCTCTGTAGCGTTCCTGAGCCGCCGCGTCGCCATCACCGTAGCCGACCTCATAGCCGTCATCCCATCCGTCCTGGTAACGGTCTGTATCTGTATTCGAAGCGACTTGCTCTTCAAAAGGGAATCTCGGTCCTGTCAGGTCTGCAGGGTTCTCGTGATGTTCATGAAACTTCTGCATGAACTGTTTGACAACATCATCGACAATGACTTTTTCTGGGTCAATCTCACCAATGATGTGCATGCCATCCAGCGTCCTGCATCGGCTCAGGGCGACATACAACTGGCCTTTACAGAAGATACTACGGATATCGACATTGACTGCAGTATATGTTTGTCCCTGGCTCTTGTGTATGGTCGTAGCCCATCCCAAGCGCATAGGGAACTGCCTGATGGTGGCACGGACATCTTTCTCAAGGTGTTTTTGACCGTCTTTTCCGGTAACAATCCTGCTTTCCTCAAATTCCCATTTGTAACGCTCGACTTCGGCAACCTTGCCGTTGTCAATCTGGACGGAAACAGCATTGTCCGATAAACCTGTAACCGTGCCGAATGAGCCATTGACCCACCTCTTATCCTGGTCGTTGGTCATCATGATAACCCTTGCGCCGACGGCAAGACTGAGTTCCTGATCAACGCGCCTATAGTCGCTTTCGACGACATGGCCACTAACGTCGCATCGGTAGTTCCTTTTCTTCCGCTTGTTTGCTATCAACAAATTAAGATTCCGCTGGTTGATCTCGTCGGCCTCCGCGTTCTTGCCACAGATGGTGATGGCCTTCGGATCTGGTTCACTGGCTTGAAAAACCGACAGGTCGGCAACACCTTCCCTGATATTGTCAAGGGCAGCAATAAACTTTCTATCCTCCTGGCGCATACTTTCCTGAAGCTCGAAAGTTTCCAAGCCGAGCATACCCCATTCTGGAGTCTGGAAGGCATATACCATATTGCCATACAGTTCTTCGTATGCTTTCGCCTCTCCAGCTCCGATGACTGGTGACAGTTGATAGAAGTCACCTACGACAATAAGCTGCTTTCTCTTGGACTGAGGTTTCTTTTTCCACACAGCAAACAGGACTTTTGCTACGTACTGAAAAAGATCTGCACGACACATGGAAATCTCGTCGATAATAATCACGTCCACCTTTTCAAGCCGTTTCCTGACTTGTGGGTCAACAGGTATCTTCGCCGGTTCAAGAATACCGATGCTCCCCGGCTTGAAAACTTTGTGAATGGTTGTGCCTCCGACGTTGAGGGCAGCAATACCCGTCGGAGCGCAGACGAGATATGTGAGGCCGTTCAGCGTACACCAGTCCTTCACCTGATCAATGACGAAAGACTTACCTGTTCCACCCTTACCGGTCAGGAACAAATTGGCTCCAGAGGTGATGCTCTGAAATGCCTTCTTCTGTGATTTTGTCAAACCCATATCTTTTCCGCCCTTAATGTTTCTGGGTGCAAAGTTACAAAATTTTAATTACATGTACAAGTAATTAGAGTTAATAATATTTAATTACCTGTACACGTAATTGGACTGCGGAAAAATTTTCGGTAAATTTTCCTCAAAATGTTTGGATATATCAAGAATTGTGTGTATCTTTGCAGTCGAAAGTGTTTAATATAACTGTATTTCTTAATATATCGCCACCATTACACGCGCGTAGCGCGCTCCCAGCCCGCGGCAGCGTCCGGCGGCAGCTCTGGCGAACATGTTGGAATGCCCTTCTGGGATGGAGATTGACGCGTGCATCGGTACGATGCACTTGGATGAGGGGTCGAGGGGACGCATCCACAGGGCGTCCCCCGTGGGGTTCGGGGCAAAGCCCTGAGCATCCCCCCAACGAGATCACCTTCACCACCTCCCCCAAGCCCGACCAAGTTCAGATTGGTCAGCGGCTTTGTCCTGCCTCCGTCATCACCCTCCCTGCACATCGATGGCAGTGCACGGCCTCACGGCTCAGGGAGGAGCGCGAAGTGGAACGAGTGCGACGGATGGCCGTGAGGTGCAGGGAGGGGTTCAAGGGGAGGGGTGCAGCCCCGCCCCTTCTGGAAGAGGGGTCTGGGGAGAAACCAAACCTCGTTTAATTCATCAAAAAATGATAAAATAAAATATGGCAAAGGAAAATAAAACGTCGAATGTTACCATCGACACAACTCCGGCAACGGAAGAAGTCCTGCAGATGCACAACCTCCGCAGTGCTGAGCTGCGTCGATGCAAGCCTAAGTTCGTTGAAATTAACTTTCATAGATTTCTGGAAGTGATGTTTCGTCGCCCTGATGATAAGGGTTGGCCGTTTGAAGGGGAAAAGTGTAAAGAATATCGCCAATGGCAACAGAAATACCAGGAGTGGATTAATGGCCTGACAGAGTGGGTTGACAATGGCGGAGAAGAGGAAGAGTATATCAAC
>Ga0256404_1010785_pt1 | contig 12501 bp, 12 predicted proteins | sample RumenRJG_01DNA_FD_185990 | JGI IMG/M metagenome (GOLD analysis project Ga0256404, IMG submission 185990) | Bovine rumen microbial communities from Lethbridge, Alberta, Canada - RJG_01 | ecosystem: Host-associated > Mammals > Digestive system > Stomach > Rumen | place: Canada: Alberta | collected...
TGTTACTTACAGAAGAGCGTAAACATCTAATTACAAGAAAAGGAATGTTTCTTCGCCGTCATCACCTTGACGAACTGCCTCAGCTTTGGAATGTGTTGAAGGGTGATATGTCATTTGTGGGACCACGTCCTGAGAGAAAATTCTATATCGACAAGATTATCAAGGAAGACACAAGATACCCTTTCCTTTACCAGATAAGACCAGGTGTAACATCGTATGCCACACTATATAATGGCTATACCGACACTATGGAAAAGATGTTGCACAGACTTGAGCTCGACCTTTATTACCTTGAACATCGTTCTTGGTGGTTTGATATCAAGATTATGGTTAAGACTTTCATTAATATAATGTTTGGCAAGATATTCTGATATCATAGGGAAACATTATTTACAATTCCACACATATAAAACAATCCGTCTGATATAGACGGATTATAGAGGCATTATAAAGGGAATATAGGAGAATTGTATAGAGCTGATATCGGTAAAGGATAATTACACTATAACTTTCTGAAATATATTCTGATAGTTCCATCGCTGAGAATCATTCGCTCTGAGGTGAGTTTCTCAATGGTGTAACTAACAGGAATGGTGCGCACTCCATAAGGCTCTATCTGAGTGAAATCGGTGATTAGTGTGTCGCCTATGGTGCGATCATCATAATAGGCATCGGTAAGCGTAAGCGTTTGGTCCTCGTAAACGAAATGACAGGTGTAAATGCTACGCACATCGGAATCGTAATCACGTATCTGCAGCAAACGTGCCTGAACAGCCCATGTGACCCTGCTTTCACGTTTATCAACATGAATGCCTTTGTTTATACTGTCAATTTGCTCTATATGCCAATAGCCATCAAGTTTATCGTTATGTGGTGATTCTAGCTGACATGATGCCACGGAAAACAACATAACTACAGATACAAAAACTAAAGATATGTTATGTATAATTTTGTTCATAGCGCAAGAATAATTAGAAGATTCCTGATTTACTGATGGTTATCTGCCCACCATAGTTGTTGCCCAATATCTTTCCTCTGTCAAGAGCAAAAGCTCCTTTGACATTCCAGTTATGATTGAAATGATAGCCCAACTCTATCATCATGCTGAAATTGTATCGAGGGGCAAGATATGGCATAGAATAGGTGCCATAACCTGTTTGATAAGTTGCAAGAACACGATAGTCAAGATTATCTATCGGAGTGCCGTCGAAACCCAAATGCCAGGCAACAAAACGGTTGTTCATAATCTCAATATAGCCATTATCATTATATATAGGAGATAGATATAGCGGATTGCCCATCACCTGGCCCCAATGCTGCCAACCACTATAGATATAATGGTTATAATAGTTGTCTTGACCACTCACATGATCGCTAATAGAGATGGTGTGATCATGATAGATAGAACCGCTCTGATACTTGGTGTAAACATACTCAAGAACCACATCACGAAGCCAACGACCATTCTTAAGGTTTAGTTCTGCACCCAACATCCAATCCTTCAAATCATATAAAAGAAAACGCCTATCTTTCTTCACATTCCATTCATCACCTGTTCCATAGCCATCATAATCGAGCTGGAACATAGAAGAATGATCCTCAAAAAACTTGTCGGCATAAGCACTCAAACGCCACGTCTCAGCATCATAGTTAACACGCATGAGCCACGAGCCAAGCATATCACCCTCGTTATTCTGATAAACAGTTCCCTTTTCAGGCTGTTCACTTCCTCCACCGATAAATGCACGGGCAAAAGCACCAAAACCAGTACCACCTTTAGCAAAGAGCTGCATCTTACCATCAACAAAGTCATACGAACTTCCGCCAAAAAGTGTGGCAGTCTCAAGTCCCAATTCCACCGACAAAGGATAGAAACCATCAGGATTGCCTATCATCAAATAACCTGCCTTTGAGTGATAAAGAGTGTTGTCGGCATATTTATGCTCCTTGTTGGTAAACTCATGCTGCCAATTATTGTCTGTGAGCCTACCATAAGCTATATGTCCTTTCAGGTGCAACCAATGATTTGCGAAAGGCAGAGTCCAGTATTCAGGAAGCGCTATACGCACCTGTGTAACAGGGCGAGCATTAATACCTAAGGTTTGAGCTCCGCTGCTCAGAGCATTATTCTTCAACTCCATAGGATATTGCTTTGCACCCACAGAAAGCACTCCATGCAACCAGCGAGCCTCAACAAAAGCCTGCTGCACAACAGGCTTGCTGGTGTAATGATATGCAGCAGCAACATCTACTCCATAGCCTATGCCCCATCGGCGAGCCGAATCTGTTTGCAAAGGACGGATTACCGAAGCACGCACGTAGCCATTCTGCTTCTCAAGCGATGACAAACCATATTTGTTAGCATTCAACCATAAAGGAGTCTTGCCATTTGAGAACGAAGCCTGTGCTTCCATATTATAATGAACATTAGCTCCAAGATTGAGTTGTCCAGGCTCAACATCAGCCTGCCACGCATACTGAGCCGATGCCGAACTTGCAAACATCATAGTGATAAAGCTAAGTACCGATAGTTTCATATTATTCTTACGCATTATAATAATATAACGCACAAATAGTCAACTTATTATAAATTAAGGTTGCAAGGACATCACCTTGCAACCTTAATAATATTAGAATACATATCCTGCGGTAAGCCAGAAAGAACGATGGTGAGGATTTATATCGCTTGGAAGACCATAATCCTCAGGCTTTTCAAACACTCCTATGAAACCAGCTTGCATTCCAAGAGAAACCAACAGGTGATAATAGCGCCATGACATTTCCAAATCACAACCAATATCTCCTCTTTTCATACCAATGGTATTTGTATAGATACCAATCTTTTCTCCTAAGAGAGAAGCATTTCCCGAAAGACCATAAGCCCCATAAAATCCCATTGCCATGCGCAAACTGTTATCCTCGGTGAAAGGCAATTCCATTGTGAAATTAACAGGAATCTCAATGGTGGTTTGGTTTATATCCATCTTCGCCCTATAACCAGAACCGGAAACAGGTATTCTTGAACCTTTATCAATAAGTTTTATTGATGGCTGTAACCCAAAGAGGGTATTGCGAAAAGGGATCATAGCACCAGCCTCAACAGTATACCCCCAATGGGTACTGGTTTCTTGAACATCCTTATGAACAAAGTCGCTGGCAGCAACACCTGCACGCACGAAGTACTTCACCTTAGGACTAATTCGAGACGCCAGCTCGTCGTTCTGATTATCAGCACTTTGACGAGGTGCAAACACCACTTGAGCCGACATTTGCGCTACAGAAAGCACCATGGCAGCTAATAGAATAATTTTCTTCATTTTATTTATAGATATTTATTTAGATCTTGAACAATAAGTTTCTTTCCTGCAGCCATAATGAGCTTGTCAGCACGCAAATCAATACAGTTTACAGGAATATCAATATGCATGATTGGAGTGCCATCAGCATAAATAAGCCAAAGCTTGCTGTTTTCAGAAGGTGAACCAACAAGGCGCAGATTGCCACTACTTGCCAAAACATCATAACTATTCTTGAAAGGATATTCATCGATAACCTTCAAATCCCTATCAAGCATCAACACCTTGTCCTTATCGGTTTGAACAAGAATGCGCTCTGAGTTTGGATAAATAGGTGTGAGTTTTCCAACAGGATTGGTGAACACATAAAGAGTATCCTTCACCGCACCAGTCAACGTGCCATAAATCTCCTTATCTAAAATCTGAGTTTCTACAATCTCGCCTGTTGAAATATCAAAATTAGATATGAATGGTTTTCCACAAACCTGGTGTTCACTTCCACCTTTCAACCCATATCCATAGTTTATCATACAAAGCTTATCTCCAAGCATCTGCAAATGAGCAGAAGCAGCCAAGTCACTCTTGAAAGCATGATTCCATATCTTATTACCATTAGTATCAAGGCACATCAAACCTGCTTTGTCAGAAAAGTACAAACGCTCATCCTTACAAACAATATCAGAACAGGTGTGAGCAATAACATTTGGACCAATATAAGGAATATAAGTAGTTCCAAAACCACCAATAGCGCCAGTAAAAACACCCAAAGCTATACCTCCCAATGCTGCTGCAAATATAGCAGCCTTATCGGTATAACCTGTTTTTGCCTTAATAAAATGAAGATTACCTGTTTGAGGATTTAGAAAATCGAGACTGTTGTTTGCAGCAACAATAAGCGTATCTGAAAGCATCACACTCTCGTTCCACCCCCAGTTCTTAGTGCATGGCACAGACTTTTCCCACATCACTTTACCTGTTGAAAGTTCCAAGCCTCTTAGCTTCATAGATTCTTGAGTTTTATATCCAAGAATAAAGTTAAGCGAATCGTTAATTAGAACAGGATTCACACGCTCCTCCCACACAAAGTTTTCTGGGTTGGCAAGCGAATAGCAACGCGTAAGAGTTCCTGCACGATAAAGAAAAGAAGAATTTGTGAGATAAGTAAATGCACCCAAATAAGGCAAATCCTGCACAATAACAGACTTGTTGTCTGTCAACGAATACACAGACAGTAAACCACCTTCATTTGTTTTCCATTTTCCTTTTTTGTTCACATCACACATCTTAACGGCAACTGTGTTGGCATCAGGCGAAAGACGGAATGAATAAATTGGTTTTTCAAACTCGAGTGGTTCTGCCTTTAAGGCCTTTCCATCTACGTCATAGGCATAGACTACCGAATCTTTCTGTGCATACATTCCCATAGACATGAGAAGGAATACAGATGCAAGTAATTTTTTCATTATAAGTTTACGCTAATTTAGAAATAATTTGCTTTCGCATGCTACAAAGGTATATATTTTTTTACAAAAATAATATATCGTTTCTCATTAATTGCCAAAATAACATAAAAAAAGACTCACCTTCTATATAGAAGATGAGCCTAATATTCAATAACTCTCATAAATTCTATCGCATCCCGATACAAATCTTTTTATTTTGAAAAACAGCTTATACAATTACCAAATTAACGATGTCCACCAAAGTGTCCGCCACCACTATTGTTACTGCGAGAACCACCTACACTACGTGAACCACCTCCAGGAGAGAAGGTACGAGCTGGCGAACTGCTACGTGAACCACCGAAAGAACTACCGCTGCGAGAGCCTCCAAATGAACTATTGCCACGAGAACCTCCGAATATGCGAGAGTTGCCTACGGTTTCGCGAGTGCTACTGCTACGAGAACCACCAAAGACGTTGTTACTGCGTTCAGTAGAACGGCTGCTATTGCCAAAAATATTATTACGTTCAGTAGAACGACTTCCGCCAAAAACTCTACTATCAGAACGAGAACGATTGTTATCAAAGCCAACTTCAGAATGACGCTTGCTACCGAAAACACGATTGCCTATTCTACGGTTGCCATAATCGCCACGAGAGAATCCGTCGCGCATACCAAAATGTCGGTTACCAGAATTGCGAACAAACACACGACCATGATACCAGCTACGACCACCATTTACACGCCAGCTATGTCCGCCGCGATAAACAGTATAAAAATGCGGTCTGCCAAAATAGAAGTAGTCGCGATGAGGATAGCGAGCATAGATGCGGAAATGCCAGAACCCAGCCTCCCAATATAACGGACGATAGAAGTATAACGCATCAAGGAATGAGCGATACTGCCAATCGAGAAGTATATATTGCAGATCGAGATTACGTTGCTGCCAATATACCCCATAGAGGTCGCTATGATGATTGATATTCATCAGATAGTCAAGATTAACCTCATAGGCAGCCTCATACTGCTCATCTGTGAGATTAAGTTCATACGCCATTTTATCCGTAAGGAAAAGAGCCTGTTCACGTGCCTGTTCGTAACTCATGGCGCTGGCAGAGATTGCTATTGTAAACAATGCTACAAAGGCTAATATAAACTTTTTCATAATAGTATGTTTTAATTGTTATTACTATGTTGCTAATGTGAACAGCAGGATTATTCTGTAGAAGAATTATCCACATCTTCACATTGCAAAAGTATAACAATAAAACAAGCTATTATAAGGTTTTTCCCTAAAGTGGGAGGGGAAAATCCCTATAAAAGAAATCCTCTGCCCTTGAGCAGAGGATTATATGTGAAAAACTGTTTTCTTAATTTGACGATGACGATTCATCTTTTACCTCGGTAGCAGTATAAGATGTATGCATAACATCATGAGACTCATGCCATAGCTTGCGACAACGATGAATTTTCAGAGCATTAACACATTCAACAACACCATAAACCATCATGCACCACCCTATTATATATAAAGGTGTTCCTGCTGCTTCCATTGGTTGAAACACAAGATAGATACTAACAATAAGTAATATGCTTGGAACTATCCACCAAACAATACCTATACGGGCAAATTTCATAGCTGCAGCCAATGCCACAAACATATTAACAGCTCCAAGAATGAGAATGGCAGAAAGGATATACATCAACCATGTAATGAATGTTGAAGGCATAAGCGCAAGAATAATACCAAGAATAACGCTACCAACACCCACAATAGGAAAAGTGGGGCGCTCACCTGTGAGAACATTACCCTCAGCATCGGTAACAGTAATGTTGTTCAAGCCATCAAAATGACGCTTGGCACCATAATAGGTCGCAAGAGAAATAATACCAGAAAGGAAAAACAACACTCCTATAGCAATAGTAATCCAGGTTACTGTCTGCTCACGGTATTGAATGAGCAACACTCCTACGATAATAGCGCAAAGAGCGCGAAAAATGGCACTACGTAATACTTTCATATTTTTATTAGGTTGATTTCAGGAACAAAGTTACAAAAATAATTTGGAATGTGGAATTACGAATTTGAAATTAGTTGCGCAAGCGCAATTAATAATTATGAATTACGAGTTACAAATTAGTCGCCTTTCGTCGATTTTGAATTAATAATTGGATAATTATAAATTGGTTAATTTGTAATTAGAATAATTCGTAACTCATAATTCGTAATTCCAAATTATTATCTACCTTTGCAAAGGATTTTAATTCAAGGATACAATAAAAATGACAACATTATATTTAGTTCGCCATGGCGAAACCGTTGACAACGCAGCCCAGATTCTACAAGGACAGATGCAGGGAGAACTCAACGAAACAGGTATAAAGCAGGCCTACGAGACAAGCAGAAAACTGGCAAATGAACATATTGATGTATTTGTGTCGAGCGATTTGAAACGCTCTATTGACACATGCCGCATTATTGCACAAGCCCATGGCGTTAATAAAATAGAAACCACTCCCCTACTCAGAGAACGCGACTGGGGAAGTTTTACAGGAAAATTCATTCCCGACATTCAAGATGTAGAATGGCCTGATGACATAGAAACTTTGGAAAAAATGATTGCACGGGCGCGCAACTTCATCACATGGCTAAAAATAACATGGCCCGACAAAACCATTTTGGCTGTCGGGCATGGTATAATAAACAAAGCTATTCAAGCAGCATACTACAACAAACCCATGAATCAGATTCACAAGATGGATAATGCCGAAGTACGCGTGCTGATTCTTTGATTCCTACTCGTCAACAGGATAAACATTAACAAGTCCTTCGATGTAATTGCGAAGGATTGAAATTCCCTTCACGTTTTGTCCTCCCTCAGGAATAATAAGGTCGGCATAACGCTTTGTAGGCTCTATAAACTGTTCATGCATAGGCTTCAGAACTGCCAGATAACGGTCAACAACCATGCTTACAGTACGTCCACGGTCGATAGTGTCACGCTGTATGTTGCGGATGAGGCGCTCATCAGGATCACAATCAACAAATATCTTCAAATCCATCATCTCACGAAGGCGACGGTTCAAGAGTGTCATGATTCCTTCAATGATGATAACAGGCTTTGGCTCTACATGAACCGTTTCTGGCAAACGGTTGCTAAGAATGTATGAGTATGTAGGCTGCTCAATAGCCTTGCCCTCACGCAAATCGTTAACCTGCTTGATGAGCAACTTCCAATCGAAAGCATCAGGATGATCGAAGTTGATAGCCTTGCGCTCTTCATCTGTCATACCCGTTGTGTCGTTGTAGTAACTATCAAGAGGCACAACAGCTACATAGTGAGGAGGCAAAGCCTCGACAATTTTCTTTACTACTGTGGTTTTGCCGCTTCCTGTTCCACCAGCAATACCAATAATCGTTATTTTCTTTTCGTCCATATATGGTTGTTGTTTATTCTATATAATGCTTACTAAATGTCTAAATCGTTAAACATAATCTGATAATAATCAGCTTTCTTTTCCGTTGCCATAGGATAGGCACGCGAACTGCTCGGCATACGGTATAGGCGAAGTATTCTGTTTTCAAAAGTAAACTCCACATATTCGCCCATCTTCATCTTACGAGCATCCTTGATATTGAAATGCTGAGTAAATATTGTGGTGGCAAGTTGTCCGGCACACACCACTCCCTTACAATCAGGCAGAGCACGAAGCATTCCATCAAGGTCTGATTTTTCAATAACTTCAAGATCCTTATCCGATGCCGTACCTGTGGTGCGACGAATACTCATACACGTGTCGAAAATGGCAACATGATGGTGTTTAAGAAAACTCTTCAACTCATCAAGATGATAACTCTTGCGCTTAAGATCAACAAAGTGATTGCGATCATTATAGAAACAGATACCCATGATGCGCCACATATCATTCTGAAAATTTGGATAATACCATTCCATACACCATCGTTTAGGAGCAGGAGGGAATGTTCCCAGCATCAACAAACGCGCATCCTTAGGCAACCAAGGCTCAAAAGGATGAATTTCTATATCGTTCATACCTTGTTACACATTATTCTAACCGACAAATATAATGATTATTAGCCAAATATCAACAATATATATGCAAAAAGTTAAGTGCTAAAGCAAAAAGGAGCAGAATAATTTGTTATATTGCGGAATTCTTTGTAATTTTGCAGCCGATTACACTCCGTGGGTTTCAAACCCCACTTTATGAGTTGACAATTTTAGTAACAAATAACAATAGATTAAAATGAAAAAAGGTATTCATCCAGAAAACTATCGCCCCGTCGTATTTAAGGATATGTCCAACGGCGATATGTTCCTTACAAAGTCTACATGCAAGGCTAATGATACAGTAGAGTTTGAAGGCGAGACTTATCCAGTAGTAAAGGTCGAAATCTCAAGCACCTCTCACCCATTCTACACAGGTAAGAGCAAGCTTGTTGATACAGCAGGTCGTGTTGACCGCTTCATGAGCCGTTACGCTAAGCTGAAGAAGTAAATTATATACCTTTTAGATTTAAGGATATATTTACCAATTTGCGAAATACAGATAAACGTAGTTGCATATGCGTTTATCTGTATTTTTTTTGTAAGCCTCTAAATTTAAAGAGTTCTTTAGTTATGAAAAAAAAAATGAGTTCATGAGCTAACTCAAAAGAATTAAACTCATAAACTCATCAAACTAATTATCTAATAATCCTTAATGTTCAACCACCTTCTTTATTGCTGTAGTTGTTGGTGCAGCATCCTTTGCAATATGTCCAAACTGACGAGATTTTCCACTTGAAGAAGCAGCACGAGCCTTAACAGCATCAAGATTTATATACATCATGTCTTTGTTATTACGCCCTATCATATAGCCCTCGAAATAATCGTTTTCCTTCAGACTGTAGCCATACTTGCGAGCATTGGCATCCATAACAAAAGTCTTACCACTTCCAACATAAGTTATATATATATCACCATTTCTTTCATCAAGATACCAATTGAATTCCAACGACTGACTAACATCTCCGTCATAATCAACCTCAACACCGGTACCCTTGGTTGCATAACGATTATTCTGAACAAAGGTCATGGATACATCCCAAGAAAATGTTTCATTGGTTTCACCATTCTTGAATTGCATACTTCCAGCCCATGTACCAGAGAGAACCTCAGCAAGGTCAAGAGCATCAAGCTCATCAGTATAATATCCATCATGACAGTTGTCCTCATACCAGTCAACCTCACAACTTGCGAATGAAAATGATAGTAAAGCTATCGCCAACATCATAAAATATGTACTATAGCGTTTCATAATCGTATGTATTTAATTGTTCTACATGTTTCTTTTTTACATAGGCAAAGATAATACAAGAAAACAACACCACTATTAACTTTTTCCCTAAACCCTAATAGGAAAATCCCCATTGTTGAGGGAAACATCCCTAATGTGTACTTTGTGTACTAAGAAAACGATACCAAATCGCAAGCAACAACGTTAATATAATTACTATTTAAAATTAAACTTGCACAAAGTGTAGTATTTTAAAATTATTTTTCGTATTTTTGTGGTCACTTGTAATTTTTAAACAACAATAACCGTGAATAGAAAGAAATACATCCTCGAAGAAAACCAAATTCCAGACAAATGGTACAACATCCAGGCAGATATGCCTAATAAACCACTTCCGCCCCTTAACCCGGAAACAAAAAAGCCATTAAAGGCTGAAGATTTAGCACATATTTTTAGTATGGAATGTGCCAAACAGGAACTCGACACCGAAAACGCATGGATTCCCATACCAGAGGAAGTGCGCGAGAAATATAGCTATTATCGCTCAACGCCATTGGTACGTGCTTATGCTTTAGAAAAAGCACTCAACACCAAAGCGCATATATATTTCAAAAACGAATCAACCAATCCATTAGGATCTCACAAAATAAACTCAGCAATTCCACAATGCTATTACTGTAAAGAGGAAGGCGACACTAATGTCACAACCGAAACAGGTGCTGGTCAATGGGGCATGGCTCTAAGCTATGCCGCAAAACTATACGGACTTGAAGCTGCAGTATATCAGGTAAAGATAACCCTACAACAAAAGCCATATCGCTCTATCGTGATGAAAACTTTTGGAGCTACTGTAGAAGGCTCGCCTTCCATGTCAACACGTGCAGGCAAAAACATCATAACCAGAGACCCACATCACCCTGGTTCACTTGGTACTGCTATTTCTGAAGCTATAGAGTTAGCCACCACAACACCAGGTTGTAAATACACATTAGGTTCTGTCCTCAATCATGTTGCCTTGCATCAAAGCATTATTGGATTAGAGGCAGAAAAACAGATGGAGATGGCAGGCGAATATCCCGACAAGGTTATAGCATGTTTCGGAGGCGGAAGCAACTTTGGCGGATTAGCATTCCCATTCATGCGACACATCTTCGACGGTACACATCCAAATACAGAGTTTATTGCAGCCGAACCAGCAAGTTGCCCTAAACTCACAAGAGGTAAATTTGAATACGACTTTGGAGATGAAGCAGGTTACACACCACTACTCCCTATGTACACCTTAGGTCACGATTTCAAACCAGCAAATATTCATGCAGGAGGCCTAAGATACCACGGAGCAGGTGTCATCATAAGCCAGCTTCTAAAAGATGGATACATGCGTGGCGTTGACATTCAGCAACTCGAAACTTTCGAAGCAGGCATGCTATTTGCACAAACAGAAGGAATAATTCCTGCTCCTGAAAGTACACACGCAATAGCTGCAGTCATACGTGAAGCAAAGAAAGCAAACGAAGAAGGAACTGCACCCGTCATCTTGTTCTGCCTTAGTGGCCATGGCCTCATAGATATGCCATCATACGATGCATATATCAATGGAGATCTAAGAAATTACGAGGTCACAAACGATGAGATAGATAAATATCTTGCTAACGTGCCACAGATAGATATGAATAATATGTAATTTTTCACAAAATCAAGCTTTTAAGGACAAAATATGCACATTTGTTACAAATGATAATGTTTTGGTATCAAATCACAAAATAATGTATCAAAAATAAATGTATATTTGCAACTGAATTTAAGGATATCATGCAACTATTTTGTACTCGAGCTTAAATTAACATGCTAAAAAACAATAGAAGTCCTCGGCCAATTGGCTGAGGACTTTAATTTTCATCCTTGCAAAGTTACATAAACTACTAATAATCAACCTCTTAGAAAAAAAGTGTCTTCCACTTCCAGTTCTTCCAATTATTTTTCAACACATGCATTTTTTTCAAAATTTCAAAACTTAGAGTTCCAACCATATATAACTATATTATATAACTATATATATATCAATTAGTTATATATATATTATATATATATAATATAGAGAGAAAGAGTAAAAGAAGATATAGCTTTTTTTAATTGGAAGAACTGGAAGTGGAAGAATATTACAAGCAAACACTCTATACTAAACAAATCCTAAGAACATCCTAAAGGAATTACAACCTTCATAAGCATAAATAAAAAACCGCTCCCTAAACGAGAGCGGTTATTGTATGTTTTATTTGTTCCTTGAGTTCTAAACTTTATCTACCACCAGATAATACTACAGCTTGAGCAAAGCCTCTATCTGAGCAGCAATATTAGCGATATTCTCTGTAGGCTCAAAACGAGCAACAACCTGACCTTTTTTATTAACAAGGAACTTAGTGAAATTCCATTTTATATCAGCACTCTCCTTGTAGTTAGG
>Ga0256404_1010787_pt1 | contig 12498 bp, 11 predicted proteins | sample RumenRJG_01DNA_FD_185990 | JGI IMG/M metagenome (GOLD analysis project Ga0256404, IMG submission 185990) | Bovine rumen microbial communities from Lethbridge, Alberta, Canada - RJG_01 | ecosystem: Host-associated > Mammals > Digestive system > Stomach > Rumen | place: Canada: Alberta | collected...
AGAAAACTGCTGTTCATTGTTATATATTTGTTTGTGGTAATTCAAATATACACAATAAGTTCAGTAGTTTTCTTCTTTTTTGCTACAATCTTCTATCTATCACTCCATTTTTCGGAAGAACCATAAAATTGCGCCAAAGGCGCATAAAATCAGCGCATCCTTGCATCTGCCCAAAAGCGGGGAATGCCTTGACTTGAAGCTTTCAGCAGTAGAATTTTATGCGTTAGGGCGCAATTTTATGCCTAGGCAATTTTCGTCATGGGCAGGCTTGCCACCAAAGGTGTGGGTCGGAAGCGATGGGGAGGCCGTCGAGCTTGCTCGTAAGGTCACCCCATCGCTTCTGACCCATAGCTCCGGTAGGAGCGTAAGCCTGGACATGACCATTTTCCTTCCCCTTTAATGAATCCACGGAAAATATCCCTGTGCCTTGAACTTGCAGAACTTGAAACCAATTTATTTTGTGGCATCGCATAATCTTTGTAACTTTGCACGTGAAAACAAAAAGATCATGTCAGGATATTTAGTTTCAGACACCAAGAAGATCACCGCCACGCGTTTCAAGGAGATGAAGCGCCGGGGTGAGAAAATTTCCATGCTCACGGCTTATGATTATACCACAGCAGGCATCATCGACCGCGCAGGCATCGATGGTATTCTAATCGGCGACTCCGCTTCCAACGTTGTGGCCGGCAATTCCACCACCGTCCCCATCTCTATGGAGGAGATGCTCTATTATGGCCGCAACGTGGCCCGGGGCGTAAAACGGGCTTTGGTGATGTGCGACATGCCTTTCGGCAGCTATCAGGTCAGCCGTGAGGACGGTATACGCAACGCCATCCGGATGATGAAGTTCACCGGTGTGGATGCTGTCAAGCTTGAAGGCGGCCGGGAGATCCTCGATACCGTGAAGGGCATTCTCGATGCGGGCATTCCCGTTTGTGCTCACCTTGGACTGACGCCGCAGAGCGTCCACAAGTTCGGGGGCTTCGGCCTGCGTGCCAAAGATGAGGCCGAGGCCGACAAGTTGCTCGATGACGCCCGGCTGCTCGACGAGGCCGGCTGCTTCGCTCTCGTGCTTGAGAAGGTTCCAGCCCAGCTTGCCGAAGAGGTTACCCGCGAGGTCAGCATGGCTACCATAGGCATTGGCGGAGGCAACGCCACCGACGGGCAGATCCTCGTTTGGGCCGATGCCATGGGGATGACCGAAGGCTTCAAACCCAAATTTCTGCGCCACTTTGCCCACTTGGGGCAGGCGCTCACCGATGGAGTGGGCGACTATGTGCGTGCAGTGAAGGACGGTTCGTTTCCCAATGGCGAGGAGAGCTATTGACCCCCTTTGGATTGGCCCACTGAGCCAACCGTCACCCTCAAGCTTACCGCTCCCCCGCAGGAGATAGCTTTCCATCGTATTTTTCCGAATAAGTCATCAACCTATTTATATTTATGGACACGCAAAACACGCCCATACACATCAGACTCTGGCACAAAGACTTCTGGAAACTGGCCTTTGCCGAGTTCGCCCTCGTCACATCCATCAGTATGCTGGCCGTGATCGCCCCGGAGCGGGCAAGGATTCTTGGACTCGACATGGAGGAGACCGCCCTGATGGCGGTATGCTATGGCATCGGACTCTATGCGCTCGGTCCTTTCTGCAACTATCTTGTGCAAAACTACCGTCGCAACAAGGTGTGTCTGCTGATGATGGCCTTGCTGGCCCTGCTGTTGGCAGCCCTTTCGTGGTTCACTGTCCACACTCTGCCCATGAGCCACCGGGTCATGTGTAGCGTGGTGTTTGTGTCGGCTTTCTTGACCGGTGCTACCTTTGGCCTGTCTCAGATGCTCTTGCTGTCGACCTTGGTGATTGATGAGTGCGAGTCGTTTCTGCGCACAGAGGCCAACCACCACATGGCCTGGTTTGGCCGTTTTGCCTTGTCGGTCGGGCCCTGCCTGGCATTGCTGCTCACTGCGTGGAACCGCACGGCGTCGCTCATCAGCATAGGCTTTGTGGTTGCGGCCTTTCTGCTGGTCAACTTGGTGAAGTTTCCCTTCAAGGCGCCCGACGAGGTTCCCTTGCTGAGTCTCGACCGCTTCTTCCTTCCGCGGGGACTTACGCTTTTCTTCTGTTTCCTCCCCGTGGCCATGGTCGTCGGTATGCTCGTGAGTGCTATCCGCCAGCCACAGTTCTATGCGCTCATCATGGGCGGTTTTCTGCTGGCCATCCTGGCCGAGAAATATGTCTTTGCCAATGCCGAGCTCGCCAGCCAGTGCGTCTCGGGGCTCATCTGCATGATCGTCGCTTTGGCCATGCTGCTGCTCCGTGGTAACATGCCGGTGGTGTACTCCATTGCTCCCGTGATGTTGGGCTTCAGTGTTGGCATCATCGGCTCCCGCTTCCTGCTCTTCTTCGTTAAGCTCAGCGACCATTGCCAGCGCGGCACGTCACAATCCACCTACATCCTGGCTTGGGAGAGCGGGCTTGCCCTTGGTCTCGCTGCCGGCTATGGGCTCTGCCATGCCCATCCCAGCAAGGTGTTACAGTGTGGAATCGTCATTTCTGTTGTAGTGCTCGCCTTCTATCTGCTCTATGTCCATCCTTGGTATATGCGCAATAAGTCGAGGTAGAAATGCTGCATGGCACATTTTTTGCTGCTTGTATTCACAGAAATGGAGGAAGTGAATTATGGCATTTATTGATTATTACAAGATTTTAGGTGTTGACAAGAACATCCCTCAGAAGGATGTCCGTAAAGCATATCTCAAACGGGCAAAGCAGTTCCATCCCGACCTGCATCCCGATGACCCGAAGGCAAAGGCCAAATTCCAGGCGCTCAACGAGGCTTATGAAGTCATCAACGACCCCGAAAAGCGTAGGAAGTACGATCAGTATGGCGAAAAATGGAAAGAGGCTGAGGCTTTTAATGGCACCGGCGGTGGCGGACAGCAGTTCTACAGCAGTGGTGGCAGTCCGTTCGACGGGTTCGACTTCGAGACGTTCGGCAATGGCGGCGGATTCTCCAGCTTCTTCAAGGATCTCTTTGGCGGCGGCGGCTTTAGCAGTCACTTCTCAAGTGGCTTTGGCTCTCAGCAGGCGCGCCAGCATACGGGCGAGATGAACGCCACGGTCAACCTCGACATGTATACGATGCTCTTGGGCGGTGATGTCGTCATCGGACTGCGCAATGGTACAAAGATCAAACTGAAGGTGAAACCCGGTACGCAGAACGGTACGAAAGTGCGTGTGCGCGGAAAGGGCTACGACCGTGGCGATGGAACCTTTGGCGACCTGATCATCACCTACAACGTGAAACTCCCTACTGACCTCAACGAGCATCAGAAAGACTTGCTGAGGCAGATGAAGATGGGATAATACGTTTTGCCTTGCGGCGTCGAACAAAGTGTGCGCGCCGCACTTGGGTTGGAATAAAAACTTGGGATAAAAAATTGAAGGGACGTGAGCGATCGCGCCCCTTTTTTGCTGCAATTTGCCCTGGTAATAAAAAACATTTTGGAAGAAGTCTGTTTTCTTTTCAAGAAATGTGTTATATTTGCAAAATAAAGTCCACTTTTGTCAAAGTGTTACGCTCTAAACTGAAAGAGCTATTAAAAAGATCTATTTAATGAACAGGATGCTAATTCTATTTTTTAACCTATAACATCATTGGTATGAAAAGACAGTTTCTCGGTATGGTTGTAGGGCTTGCCCTTGCTATAAGTCCGCAGCCGCTATTGTCACAACGAGCGAAGTCGACGGAACTTCCTTTGAAGACTGCCAAGAATGCGCCTGGTGCGGAGCAGGCGCGGGCATCGCATGAGCTGCGCAAGTCGTCTCCTACACTGTTTCTCCAGAGGTCAGTTCCTTCCCGCCCCGCGGGCCTTTACAAGGAGAAGCCATTCAGCGTGAGGCAGAAATGGCATTCGTCGGTCTCGTCGGTCAATCCCTCGCTGGTCCTTTGGGGCGATGTGCTTTCCCCAACCCTTCCTGGCTTCCATTCTTTTTCCCCTGTCAATCCCATTGCGGTCACGCGGCTCAACGATTACAGCCAGGCGTTCTTCAATGCGGGTTGTGGCCGTGTGGGCAACAAGCTTTGCGGGGTATACCTCGACCTTACCTGGCAGGAGTACGGTTTCATACAGTCGTATTACTTCACTGTAGACACCGACACGTGGCAGGTGGCGGATGCCCCCACGCCTCTTCCCGATTTCTCGCTCTCTGCCGTAGAGACAGCCCAGGACGCCAACACGGGCGAGGTCTTCGGCGAGTTCCGCAATGCTGATGGCAGTGGCTTGGAGTGGGGTGTTGTCGATTACGCCACCAAGACCCGCACCACCATCGCCCAAGCCGCCAACGCCTATGTGGCCTTGGGCATTGCCCAGGATGGTTATGCCTACGGAGTGGCTCAGGACGGCAATCTCTACAGGATCGACCGCAAGACGGGTGGCGAGACCAAGATAGGTAGCACCGGTGTGGCTGTCGTTACGGACGGAGGCTCCAGCTACTTCCAGTCGGGCGAAATCGACCCTAAGACCAACACGTTCTATTGGGCGGCCACCGATGCTGCTGGAGCCAGTGCCCTCTATACCGTCGACCTTTCCTCGGGTTTGGCAACCAAGGTGGGCGACTACCCCAATGAGTATGGCGGAGCCAACATAACAGGACTCACCATACCGAAAGCCGCAGCCGAAGACGGGGCTCCGGCCGCCATCACCGACCTCAAGGCCCTCTTTGTAGGCGGGGCGCTCACTGGAAAGATTACGTTTACAGCCCCCTCTACAACTTTCGACGGCAAAGGCACCCTCTCGGGTCAGCTCGGCTACAGGGTGGTTGTCAATGGCCTCGACACCTTGAAGGGAACAACCGTGGCAGGAGAGCCGACCACGGTGGATGTGACAACCCACGAGGGAACGAACCAGTTTGTGGCCTTTACATTCAACAGCGAGGGCAACAGTCCGTCGGCCAAGACGACGGCCTTTGTGGGAACCGACACTCCAGCCTCTCCCGCCAACGTGAGGTTTGAGGCCGACAGCCAAGGCGCGTCGCGTCTCTCATGGAATGCCGCCAAGGGTCAGAACGGCGGATGGTTAGGGAGTGTGAGCTACGACGTGGCGCGAATATCTGGAAAGGACACCCTGTGGGTGGGGCGGAATTTGACCGACACCACCTTCACTGAGCAGATTCCCCAGGCCAAGCTGAAGGCCTACAGGTATGGCGTGGTGGCCAAGAACGACAAAGGCGGCAGCACACTGGCCCTGAGCAACGAACAACTTTTGGGTGACGCCTTCGACGTGCCCTACTTCAACGATTTCGACAGCAACCTCGACCTCTACACCGTCATCGACGCCAACAACGATGGAGCCACTTGGAGTTGGGATGCCCCCACCAAGTCGGCTGCCTACCATTGGAGCACTTCCGCAGTGGGTGACGACTGGCTCATCACGCCGCCCATCCACCTCATGGGCGGAAAGAGCTACAAGGTGAGCTTCAAGGCCCGCAGCACCAACGGAGCGCTCTATCCCGAAAAGTTGCAGGTGCTCTGGGGCAAGGGCAACTCTCCCGAGCTCCTCACCGACACGCTGCTTGGTACAACGGTGCTCGATCAGGAAAGCTATCAGCAGTTTGCGAAAACCATCCGCCCCAAGACAGAGGGCAAATATTACATGGGCTTCCATGCCGTGTCTGACGCTTCGATGTATTACCTTTACGTCGACTCCATCTTGGTGGAGGACGCCCCGGATGCCAATGCCCCCGACTCGGTGACGAGCCTCAAGGCCGTGTGCGACCCCACGGGAGAGCTTCTGGCCACTCTGAGCTTCAATGCCCCCACCAAGACCTTGGGCGGAGCGGCGCTCGGCAGCCTGACGAGAATCGAGGTGCGCAAGGGCAACGACCTTGTGGCGACTATCGAGAAGCCCAGTCCCGGCGCAGCGTTGACAGCCACCGACAGTCATGCCTCGCAAGGCACCAACACCTATTCAGTGTATGCCTGCAATGAGGCCGGCAGTGGCCCACGTTCCAGCGTCTCGGTGTCTGTCGGGGTGGACATTCCCGACATGCCCATTGTGACGGCTCGCGACAACACGCATTCCGTGACCCTCTCATGGGATCCCGTGGAGGGACTCAACGGTGGAATCATCCAGCCCGCGAAGACACGCTACGACATCTTCAACGTGAGCGATGGCTACGTGAGCGACTCCCTGACCTCCGTGACCGGTGAGACCGAGTATGAGGTGACGGGAATGAACAACGACGAGGGCGAGCCCCAAAGCTATCGCACCTGGGCCGTGCGCGCTGTCAACGGAGCTGGCGAGAGTTCGTATGGCGTGGCCGCCATCGTTGTGGGCAAGCCTTATGAGCTGCCTTTCCACCAAAGTTTCAAGAACGCCACCGACGAGGGACTCTTCATGGGTATCAACCACGGAGAGGGCAACTATCAGTGGCAGATAACAGGCGAGGCATCGGTCGACGGCGACGGTGGCTCGCAGGCTTTCTCGGCCCAAGAAGCCTCGCAGGGCGACGTGTATACGGGCAAGATCACGCTCAAGGGAGCCAAGAATCCCCACCTGCTCTTCTATTATCGGGCTGCACAGAACTTGCCGGCCACACTCGCCGCTTCCATCGAGCAGAAGGACGGCAGACTGTCCAAGGTGTTCTCTTGTGACCTCAGCCAGAACACCAACGACGAATGGACGCGCGTCGTGGTGAAGCTCCCCGCAAGTCTTGCCACTGAGGACTATGTGAAGCTCCACTTCACGGGTACGGCCATGCAAGGACTGGCGGGCAAGAAGATATTTGTCGACAACATCAATGTCGTGGATCCTCCCAAGGCTGACGCCGCCATCACGCTCAACGCCCCCGCTCGCATCAAGAAGGGGCAGACGCTGACGGTGGACATGACCTTGAAGAACAACGGTCTCGACGAACTGGTCGGCCCGAGGGTGAGGGTGGCTGTGAATGGCGAGAGCATAGCAGACTCCACACTCGACCTGCGTCTCGGCCTGCTTGAGTCGGCTGTCATTCCCATGAGGCTGACGACCTCGCGGCTCGACGAGGGCGACAAGCTGACAGTGAGTGCCGAGGTGGTGGCCGAGGGCGACCTCTTGCCCGACAACAATTTGGCCGCCCTCGACGTGGCAACCGAGGAGGCGCAGGTCAACGCGCCCACAGACCTACACTTCACCGACCGCCAGACAGGAAGCGTCACGCTGGCATGGACGGAGCCGGAGGTGGGCTTCTTGAGTCTGACCGACGACTTCGAAAGCTATGATCCGTGGAGTCTCACCTTTGGCGACTGGACCACCATCGACGCTGATGGAGGTCTGGCCCAGCCTCTGAGCAGCATGGCCACTTATCCCCATCAGGGAGAGGCTTTCGCCTTCATGGACTGGCAACCTTCCGACCTTTTCCGCAGCGGAGCCGGCCTCGACCCCTATTCGGGCACCAAGGCTCTCGTGGGAATATGCCAACTCAACGAGTCGCGCACTGCCTATGTGGATGCCGACAACTGGCTCATCTCGCCGCGGCTGTCTGGACGCGCGCAGACCCTCTCGTTCTGGGTGAACAATTTCCCCCAGCAGGGCTTTGGCACGGAGTCTTTCCAAGTGTGGACATCCACGACCGACAACGAGAAAGGCAGTTTCCAGATGTTGGGAACCGACTATACCCAGAGCTCAGGTGAGTGGACAAGGATAGAGGTGTCGTTGCCCGAGGGGACAACCTATTTTGCCATCAGGCAGAACACGCCTTCGAGCCAGGCTTTCATCTTCATGCTCGACGACATCACGTTTGAGGTGGCCAGCCAGGCCGCTAACTATCGCGTCTATCGCGAGGGGAGTCTGGTCGGAGCCACCTCCGCGACCACCTATCAGGACCAGGGGCTTGAGGAGGGCGACTATCAGTATGCCGTCACGGCAGTCTATCCTGATGGCTCAGAGTCGGCCCCCGCTTTGTTGACCGTCTCCACCCAAATCCCGCAGACAGGGATGACAAAGGCCCCAGCCTATGATGTCTATTCCGTTACCGGCGCAATGGTGCGGCGCAATGCTTCCCGCCTCAATGGACTGCCTAAGGGAGTCTACATCGTTGGCGGCAGGAAAGTCGTGGTGAAGTAGATACCATGCTCTTATATATGACAAGCCCCACGCTGCCGGAAGTCGGCTGCGTGGGGCTTGTCGTGTCATCGGCCGTCAAGGCGGAGGAGGGGCGGATGGGAGCATTGCGGGTGCTGCCTATTCGTCCACAGCTGGGCCGAAGCGGTTGTCCTGAGGCTCGCTTGGCATGCAGAGTAGCACGAGCAGCCAGATGCTTCCGATGATGGGGATGAGGCTGATCCAGTACCACTGACCGCCTTTGCCCATGTCGTGAAGGCGGCGCCAGGCGACGGCCAAGCCTGGGACAAAAAGGGCCAGGATGGCTCCCCAATACAGGATGTTGGCGAGAATGATGGCCATGGTGCCACCGTTGGCGTATCCCAAGGACATCACCATGGCTAAAGCTAACATGATGAGGAAGTTGTCGAGCGTGTACCACCAATACTCGGCGCGTTTGGCGCGGCCGTTGAAGTTGGCGTAATTCTGAAAGATGACTTTCTTAAAGGCTGTGAACATGTCCATAGTTGAATAGATATTTGATGTTAAAGATTAAGGATTTGTTTCTGTCACCTTGCAAAGATAGCAAAATTCCCTAGAAACCCAATAAGTCAGGCAGCACAAGCGTACAAGTCATCGTCAAGACCAAAAACCGCAAGCAACGTGTGGTCAAGACCATTGGCTCCAGTCGGGACACAGACGAGATTGAACGGCTGATGGCTGAAGGTAGGAAGTACATATCAGACCAGAATGGGCCGTTATTCCCTGGCATAGACGAAGATGAAAACGCTGTTGACGCATTCGTTGGCTCACTCACGAACTCCCAAATCGGACATAACCATACATCGTGCGCAGGAACTTACAAAGAACATGCATGCTATCAGCAACATTCATGCTCGCTCCAGGCAGGCAGTGGAGAGGATACTTGGAATGGATGGGGAACAACGTAAACTTTATGATTTGATCGATATGGCCACCCAATCTTGAATTTTGGGTGTCCCAATGACGAAAACAGGAGCTGATAGTGTCATCACTGAAGTTGACGTACTTGTAGCTGTCTTTTCCTACAAGAATAGTTCTTTTCATTCCATTGGGCAACAGAGTGATAGATCCGTCTCCGCCTACCTCGCTGGCCGCATCCACCATCCCTGTCAACCATTCATCTTGTTTGTCAATAACTGCGCTGAAGCCCTTCCCCGCATCAGCAGTGATGCATATCTTCGATTTAGTCCCCATCCTTGCTTCCCTAATAAACTCTATGCGCTTGTTGATGCGATCAAGGTTAGGCTTGGGCCAACTGAATACAACCTTTTGGAATCCTTTAGGGTAAGTGAATAATCGCCTACAATATCCCAAAAACGCGCTGGTTGAAACAGGTGCTCAAGACGGATGGTAATGGCGAATCGAGAGGCTAATGCCACGCTCATCGTATGAAAGAGAATATTCTCTACGGTTGACAGCTTGGTAAAAGCCGCAGGGTTCACCTCTATGGCAAGCCGCTGGATGCCTGGACGGTTATCCACAAACACTATACAACGCCGATAATCGTCAATGCTATGTGGCTGGAGGCTCTTGTCGTGCGCCGTACGCTTGTGGTTGTTGAGCAGCATCATAGCAAAGATGCCATCGTCAGGTTTCGCAATGAATTGATGAATATATTGTGTTCCTCTCTTGTTTGCGTAGATCAGTGGTTTGGTTCCGGAATAGTCGTCCATGAGCAGCTGGCCGAATCTTGCTTGCCTATGGGCGAAGCTTTCATCAGACAGTTGTTTCCTCAACGGCTTTCCGAAGAAATCATCATCGGGCAGCTGTTCAAACTCATAGTTGTATAGCGCGAATGTTGCCATTGTGTATTAGTCTTTCCTGATTGTTTTCAATAGGCCGTCGGCAAAGAACCTCAGGTCATGTTAGTTTTTGATACAAAAAGTTAGGAAAAAATTCTTTTTGCGCAAATAATAGAAGAAAAAATATCAAAAACGCCGAATTCCTTTTGAATGTTTACAAATGCGCGAATATGTTAATACATCACTTATTATTTTGCGAAGAAAAAATAATGTAGTACATTCGCGGATGTTATTGACAATTAATCATTAATAAAAATGGAAGAAATAAACAAGAGAATCTATTATCTGCATTCACAGATAGACCTTCTGCTGAAATGGTCAACCACTCTGAATGATGAACAAAAACATGCAAGCCAACAACTTTTCAAAGATATATGGCTCTTCGACATTGAGTTGCTTCAGTATCTCGATGGCAAAGAGCTGCCAGAATGGACGTGATCAGACAAGGAAAACATGCTCTTGGTGATAGGCTAAATATTTCCCATGCTTGGATGAAATCTGATGGAGACGGATGGATGGAGAGAGTTTCAATTCGTCTCTATCTTTACGAGAAAGGAACGGGGAAATAAGGATGTTCCCAGTAATAGTAAAGGAAATATAGCCAGAATCAAACAACTTGTCATAGTCGGGAGTAAGCAATAAACCATTATATACATCTATACGTTCTTCATTATCAGAATTGCACCATGGTTTAATATGTGATGCAATAAGAAACCATGGTATATCGCACTGAGTGATGGAGCACCCATGCCAATAGTCGAAAAGTCTCTTTCGGAAAAGCCCCTGCCCGATACGGGCTTTTACTAAAACTGCCTTCTCTGTGGTAGATAGGACAGTAGATTGCTCCACTTTCCTCAGTTCTTCTTTTTCCCGATTGGAAATAGATTGATAATAATCAGATTGAACAAAAGCCAAAAATTTCATTAATCCCGAATGTAAATCAGACATTGCATGCGGGGTATTATATTTGTCTCGATTTGAACTTATTATTTTTTCCCGCTTCATGATTTCGTCCACTTTTTCCTTTGTAATCCGATCATCAAGCGTATATAGTCTAGATAAAAATCGCATACGCGAGATGTAGTCACCACTGGTTTTGGGGGCAAGGTTGCCACCTTCACTATCTCGAAGATAGTGATAAAAGTCAGCCTGTAAATCTTCAAAACTTCGTCCAGTTGTAATATCGATATTCATCATGTTGCGTATAATATGGGGCATGTCAGAATCGGCCTATGCGACGGTTCGACGCATGAAATATAAAAAGAGCAACCTGCCAGGGAAATCCACCAGTTACCACGTCAATGTTTTTGGGAAAAATGTCAGCTCCTTTCTTCTGCATCTTTACCAATTCCACAATGCTTTGGCAATGGTAGATGAATGGGCTATAACCAAATCGGCTCATATAGGTAGTCCATGCAATCTCGGCTTCTGGCAATATATCATTGGCGAAAACAGTTTTAAATCTTGTCTTCTTTAACATTAACCAATCATCGTTGAGAGCCTCCTCAATACGATTATCGTTGGGGGCGAAAGAATTTTTGTTAGCAATGAAATGCCCCTCAAAGCCCAAATCCATTCCACCGCATCCAGAGAAAAGAGACAGGACACGAAGATCTCTTGAGTTTTCTTCCTCATCATCCTTAAAGATGAGGGGGTAAAAACCCTTTAGTAACGCTTCAGAAACCAAGTCTGAGTGAACAGGCGCTTCCGAGTATTTCTTTTCTTCCATTTCTGTATCCAATCTCTTTTTTGTGTCAAATCTGTGCAAAAGTACAAAAAAAAATGGTAATACTTGCTTTCTTTATAAATTTATCACTATTTTCGCGATAATGGAACAATAGTGTTTGAATGATGGATGGTAAGACACGCAGCAAAATAATGGCAGCTATACATAACAAGGGTACCAAGCCAGAATTAATCGTGCGTCGCTATCTATGGAGCCGGGGATTCCGTTATAGATTGAACGATCCAAGGCTGCCCGGACATCCTGACATCGTACTAAGGAAATATCGCACATGCGTTTTTGTCAACGGATGTTTTTGGCACGGACACAATTGCGAAGAATTCAGAGCTCCTAAAAACAATAAAGAGTATTGGGAAAAAAAGATAGAAAACAATAAGCTGCGCGACCATGAAGAGCAAAAACAACTGGCGAAAATGGGGTGGCATTGCATCACTATTTGGGAATGCAGTCTAAAGAAAGAGAAGCGAACGCAAACGCTTGAATCTCTTGCATTTACCCTCAACCATATTTTTCTTGGTGATCATTCAGTACATTATAAAGCATTAGAACAAGAGCAAGGAGACCAAATAGCTGCTGAGCCTTTAGGAGGGCTATAGAAATTCCCCCTCTCATCCGTCGCACCGTCGCATTTATAGCTATCGCATGTCTGGAAAATCAATATTGTAAAATAAGAAGAGAGATTATACAAACAATATAAATACTAATTAGTGTTCACTGAATAAATATTTTGACCCACACGGGTCCCAAAAAATCAACGCCTCGTTCAGGTCCACAAAGGAGAAAATGGAGCCAGAAAACGAATTTTCCAAAAAAGTACAGACAAAGTTC
>Ga0256404_1010789_pt1 | contig 12497 bp, 7 predicted proteins | sample RumenRJG_01DNA_FD_185990 | JGI IMG/M metagenome (GOLD analysis project Ga0256404, IMG submission 185990) | Bovine rumen microbial communities from Lethbridge, Alberta, Canada - RJG_01 | ecosystem: Host-associated > Mammals > Digestive system > Stomach > Rumen | place: Canada: Alberta | collected...
TGCATGAATGGATGTTCCTTCTTTGATCATTTGCATGTACTTCAGACATTCTGCATAACCATGCTTCTTTCTCTTTTGCATAATAAACCCCGAAAGTTTTTTGTCTAACTTTCGGGGTTCACTTCAAATGTTGACACACCCTATTTTTATAATTTAATCTGAGATAATATCTTATGTGTAGCACCAGAAAGGCTCTCCACATACTTACCAGCCTGTTCACTGGCTTGCTTAAGTGTACTTTCCGATTCAAAAGCTTTCATAACATGACAGAAAGCCTCGAAATCGACAATTTCAAATCCACCACCATGTCGAAGAAGTCCCTGAGCTTCTTGAAACTTCTTATTATTAGGTCCGAAGATAACCGGAATATTCCAAACTGCAGCCTCTAATGTGTTATGGATTCCAACACCAAAACCTCCACCGACATAACTTACCGTGGCATACTTATATATACTACTTAGAAGTCCAAAACAGTCAATAATCATAATCTCGGCATCAGAAACATTATCTACGTTCGACTGTGAATATCTTACGACCTTCCTACCTTCAATCAAACTATATATCTTACGAAGGTGATCTTCTGCTATCACATGGGGAGCTATGATAATCTTCCAATCCCTATGCTCTGCAAAGAACTTCAAAAAGATTTCTTCATCAGGCATCCAACTACTTCCAGCTATAAAGACTTTCTGCGTATCACCAACAAAAGCTTCTATAATTGGGAGATTCTTTGAAGCTTGTTTTATTTGCAACACACGATCGAAACGTGTATCACCCACAACTTCTACATTCTCCAAGCCAATACCATTAAGTAGCTTCTTACTTTCATCGTTCTGTACAAAGAAGTAATCAAAACATGAAAGGACCCTTCTATACAGCGATCCATACCAAGCAAAAAAGGCCTGCTGAGGACGGAAGATACTACTTACGCTATAAACCGGAATATGATGACGTTTTAGTGTTTTCAGGTAATTATACCAAAATTCATACTTAATGAAGAACACCTTTACAGGCTTTACCATATTTACGAAACGAATAGCATTTCTAAGCGTATCTAATGGTAAATAGCAAATAATGTCTGCTCCATCATAATTCTTACGAACTTCATAACCTGAAGGAGAGAAGAATGTTAAAACAATCTTATACTCTGGATGCTCTTTGCGAATCTGCTCCATCAAAGGACGCCCCTGTTCAAACTCACCCAAAGAAGCAGCATGAAACCAGATGTATTTCACACCTGGTTCCAATTTATCTTTCAAGATGGAGAAGGTTTGATGTTCACCTTCCCACATCTTTCTAACTTTTTTATTTAAGACAGAAGCTATAGCAACTCCTATCCAATAAAGACCAATAAAAAATTGATACATACTATTTATTTAAGTATCTCAATAGCACGCTTCAAGCGATTAATCGTCTCTTCCTTACCCAAGAAAGCTGAGATATCGAACATACCTGGACCTTTACCTATACCTACTAAGGCAAGACGGAATGCATTCATCACATCACCAAGTTTGTAATCGTTATCTTCAACCCACTTCATAACAACAGGTTCCTGACCTTCAACAGAGAAATCTTCAATATTCTGAAGTACATCAACAAGTTCGCCCATCTGCTTTGCAGAATACTCTTTCCAACGCTTTTTGACAGTCTTTGCGTCATACTCAGAAGGTGCGATGAAGAAGAATGAGCATAATGGCCACAACTCCTTGACAAAACTTACACGATCCTTCATCATATGAACGACTTGAGTAATTCTATCCATTGTCGTATCAACTCCATTATTTGCAACAATAGGAGCAAACAAAGAAGCTATTTCATCATCGCTCTTGCGCAAGATATACTCATGATTGAACCACATACCCTTCTGATAGTCAAACTTAGCACCATGCAAAGAACATTTGGTAATATCAAAAGCCTTAACGAGTTCATCCAAACTAAACAACTCTTGTTCTGTTCCTGGATTCCATCCCAATAATGCCAAGAAGTTGACAACAGCTTCAGGGAAATAACCACTCTCACGATATCCGGAACTGATTTCTCCGGTCTTAGGATCGTGCCATTCCAATGGGAATACTGGGAATCCTAATCTATCGCCGTCACGCTTACTCAACTTACCTTTTCCTTCTGGTTTAAGCAACAAAGGAAGATGAGCGAAACGTGGCATCGTATCTTCCCAACCAAAGGCCTGATAAAGAAGAACATGAAGTGGAGCACTTGGCAACCATTCCTCACCTCTAATGACATGAGTAATCTCCATCAAGTGGTCATCGACAATATTTGCCAAATGATACGTAGGAAGTTCATCAGCGCTCTTATAGAGGACTTTATCATCCAAAATATCGCTCTTGATACAAACATCACCACGAATCATATCATTTACATGCACGTCAACACCCGGTTCAATCTTGAAACGAACCGTATACTGATTTCCGCTTGCTATCAAAGTTTTCACCTCTTCTTCTGACAAAGTAAGTGAGTTTCTCATCTGCAAACGTGTATGAGCATCATATTGGAAATTCTTGATTTCAGCACGTTTTGCCTCTAATTCTTCCGGTGTATCGAAAGCGATATAAGCCTTTCCATTATCAAGTAACTGCTTGACATACTTCTTATAAATCTCACGACGCTCACTTTGTCTGTATGGGCCATGCTCACCACCAAAGCTAACACCTTCATCAAACTTTATTCCCAACCATTTGAATGATTCAAGAATATATTCTTCTGCACCAGGAACAAAACGATGAGAATCGGTATCCTCTATTCTAAAGACAAGTTCACCACCATGCTGGCGAGCAAACAAATAATTATAAAGGGCGGTTCTAACACCACCGATGTGTAATGCGCCCGTAGGACTTGGTGCAAAACGCACCCTAACTTTTCTTTCTGTCATCCTTTATAAATGAACTAAGTTATTATTTTTGTGCAAAATTACATATTTTTTTGCAGTTATAGCGTATTTTTTTTGTATTTTCGCAAATGATAATGTAATAATAGCAGAAAGCATGAATATTTTTAGAAAAAATAAAGATTTCTATTGGCGTAATTTGCTTACAAGAACCTTATTAGTAGTTGTTACCGTGGCTATTATTTCTTGGTTTCTACCTCGTAATGAAGGGCAGCAATTTCGTTACGATATCGGCAAGCCGTGGATGTATGGGGCCTTTATCGCCAAGTTCGACTTTCCTGTATATAAAACTGACGAAACAATCAAGAGAGAAAGAGACTCTCTAATGAGAATTTTCCAGCCTTACTACAACTATAATCCTTTGGTAGAAAATAGACTGATCAGTAAGTTCAAGGATGACTTTAAAGAGGGTATTCCGGGACTGCCGAAAGAGTATGTAGACATCATAGCCAACAGATTACATCATATCTATGAGGCTGGCATATTAAACACACCGGAATATAATCAGTATGCAAAGGATTCGTCCAATACGATCCGAGTGATTATCGGTAAACAGGCACAAAACAGACAAATCAGATCGCTATATTCTACTCTCAGCGCATATGAGATGTTATTTCATGACAATCTACTAAACAAGCAAAGAGCCATCCTACAGCAATGCAACTTAAACAATTACATCGCTGCCAACCTTAACTATGACAAGGTTAAAAGCATGACCGAACAGGATGAATTGTTAAGTAGCATACCACTTGCCAGTGGCATGGTGATGAGTGGTCAGAAAATCATAGACCGGGGAGAAATCATCGATGACTATGCTTACCGCGTACTGAATTCCTTTGAGAAGGAGATGAAGAGAAGAAGCGCCACGAAAGCAGAACTGACAACAACCGTTATCGGACAAATACTATTCGTCCTGATCCTCGTAATTCTCTTCACGATGTTCTTAGCATTATTCAGAAAGGATTACTTCGAAAAGCCAAGAAGTATAACAATGCTATATACAATGATAACCATATTCCCTATTTTGGTTTCATTAATGATGCAACACAACATCCTCAGCGTCTATATCATCCCCTTCGCGATGGCTCCGATATTCATTCGGGTGTTCATGGATTCCAGAACAGCATTCATCACTCATGTGACTATGATCTTGATATGTGCTGCAGCTGTCAAATATCAATATGAATTTATCATTGTTCAACTTGTTGCAGGATTGGCTGCAATATATTCTTTACGAGAACTATCAAGCAGAGCACAAGTTATCAAAACGGCATTGTTAGTGACAATGGCAAGTGCTGCTGTATATTTTGCCATGCAACTCATGCAGAATAATGATTTGATGAAACTTGACAGGTCTATGTATATTTACTTTACGGTGAATGGCGTATTCCTCTTGCTTGCTTACCCACTTATGTATCTCATCGAGAAACTCTTTGGTTTTGTATCAAATGTCACACTCTTTGAGTTATCAAATACAAACAAGGGACTATTAAGAAACCTGAGTGAAATTGCCCCAGGTACTTTCCAGCATTCCATTACTGTTGGAAACCTTGCCGCTGAGATCGCCAACAGAATCGAAGCAAACAGTTTATTAGTACGTACCGGAGCTTTGTATCATGATATTGGAAAGATGAGCAACCCTGTCTTCTTCACAGAAAACCAAGTTGGTGTAAATCCTCACGAGAGGATGACCGAACAAGAAAGTGCGCAAATTATCATCAACCATGTCTATGAGGGTTTGAAACTTGCGGAAAAATTCAACATTCCAACGATCATAAAGAACTTTATCACAACACATCATGGTACTGGTATCGCTAAATATTTCTATATTAAATATAAAAACAAGCACCCTGACGAAGATATAGATATTAGTCAATTCCAATATCCTGGTCCTAACCCATTTACAAGAGAACAAGCAATACTTATGATGGCTGATACAGTAGAAGCAGCTTCTAGATCTTTAACAGAATATACGGAAGAGAGTATCACAAATCTAGTTAATAAGCTCATCGATTCTCAAGTATCAGAAGGGTTCTTCAAAGAATGCCCTATTACCTTTAGAGACATTGCTTTAGCTAAGACTGTATTAATCGGACGACTCAAGTCTATCTATCATACGCGTATATCATATCCGGAACTTAATCACGGAAATGACATAACTGTCAGCGAACATATTTAAGTCTGATTATAATAAAACAGGGGCTCGATTTATGCACAATTCTATATTTTTGTGCATAAATCGAGCCCTTAATTATTAATATACGTTAAACAGATATTTACAAATATAGAATTACAGAACAATATTTGTAATTTTACGACCAATTTGTTTAAAGTATTTAAGATGAATAAGTTAAAATTAGTTCTTATAGTTTTATTATTGGGGAGTATCACTCCTGCAATAGCAGGTGGTTTATTAACCAACACAAATCAAAATGTAGCATTTGACAGAATGCTGAGTAGAGATGCTTCTATCGGCATTGACGGAGTTTACTCAAATCCTGCAGGTGTTGCATTTTTAGGCGAAGGCATCCACCTGTCTTTGAATTGGCAGCTTGTTTTCCAAAGTAGAACAATTAAAAACAATTATCCATTGTTTGCTAGAAATCAAGAGAACAACAGTACCGAAAGAGAATTCCGCGGACACGCCTTTGCTCCTGTATTACCATCCATCCAGGCGGCATACAACTGGAAAAACTTCTCTTTCCAAGCTATGTTCGGAGTAACAGGCGGTGGAGGTAAATGTACATTCGACAATGGCCTTGGTTCTTTCGAAAAGATTGTTTCAGAAACTGCTGCCGGAGCTACAGGACTTGCTGGTGTTGTCGACAAAGCTTTAGGAACAAAACTATTTACCTCTGATAGAATGTTTGGAGATAAAGGCACATATAGTTTCAATAGTTTTATGCGCGGTCGCCAATACTACTATAGTTTGTCATTAGGAACAGCTTATAAGATGAACAAGAATCTAGCTTTTTATGCAGGTATCCGTGGCGTATATGCTTTAAGTAATTATTATGGTTATGTACGTGATATAAAGGTTGGCAACATGCCTCTTTATCAGGTTCTTGACCCTTCAAAGTCTAATGCTGCTGACATTGAATTAAATTGCGACCAGACAGGAACTGGTTTTACTCCAATCCTCGGTATAGATTATAAACTTGGACGTTGGAACTTTGCTGCCAAATATGAGTTCAAAACTCGTATGCGCTTAAAGAACGAGTCGGTAAACCAGGCGCCAAGTATCGGTAACCTTGCTGATAATCTGTCTGCTGTTGTCGTAAAAGCAGCTATGGCTAACAACATGTCACAAGCACAGGCTATTGAATATGCAACACAGAAGTTAGTAACCAAGGAAGTTGCTGGAGCTATGGGAATGCTAAAGCAGCAATTTGACACAAAATTAACTGAAGCAACAGGCGAATTTGAAGATGGTAAAAGCATCGCCGGAGACATTCCTGCTTTATTGACTGTTGGCGTAAGCTATAATCCTATTGACCCATTACGTATCAATGCAGGTTTCCACTATTTCTACGATCGCCAAGCTACCTCATACAATCATAAAGAGGACAAGCTCAAAAGGGGTACTGTAGAATATAATGCAGGTGCCGAATTCGACGCAAACAAATTCATCACTGTTAGCGCGGGATGGCAGAAGACTTCATACGGAATGACTCCAGAGTACATGAACGATAAGTCATTCGTTACAAGTTCTAATTCTTTGGCAGCAGGAGCTTGTCTACACGTAAGCAAGAAAATTGATGTAAACATTGCCTACTTCCATACCTTCTATTCTCATTACAAGACCAATGAGGATGTTATATTGAATAGCCAAAAGATTACATACGACTCAGACTACACTAGAAACAACAATGTGTTTGGCGTAGGTGTAGACATTAAATTGTAAGACATTCATAACTACAAAGGATCTACATCGTAGTAGATTTGTAAAGCTCCATAACGCGGGTTCTTTATCATTTGCTCTTGGGCATGATGAAGGTACCCGCGAACTTTTTTGTAATCAATACCAATCTCCAACTTAATGATAATTCTCCGAATGAATAGCGTTTTAACTCGTGCAATAGCGGGCTTGTCTGGTCCTAAAACTCTGTCACCAAACCAACTTTTCAGTTTATTGCCTAGTTCGTATCCTGCAGAAGATACGACATCTTCTTTCTTGTGTTTCAAGAACACTTCTATCAGTCTATAGAAAGGGGGATAATGAAACATCCGACGCTCTTGTAACAGATTCTTATAGAAACTTTCGAAATCATTGTCTACGACCTGAGAGATTATAGGTAGTTCTGGAGACTTCGTCTGTAAGAAGACTAATCCTTGTTTACCTTTTCTTCCAGCACGTCCACTAACTTGAGACATCATCATAAAAGCATGTTCGTAAGCTCTGAAATCTGGGTAATTCAGCATATTATCGGCATTCAAGATACCGACAACACTTACATTATCAAAATCCAAGCCCTTACTAATCATCTGGGTTCCTATCAATAGATTTGTCCTACCCGATGAAAAATCATCTATCAACCGCTCATACGCATTTCTTGTACGAGTGGTATCCAAATCCATACGAGCAACTCGTGCTTCCGGGAAAAGCTCTCGGATATAATCCTCTATTTTCTCTGTTCCATATCCTCTACTTGTCAATTCTGTACTTCCACAGTTTGGACACTCTGTAGGAATCCGATAAGTGAAACCACAATAATGACATGTCAACTGGTTAAGGTTTTTATGCAAAGTCAATGAGACATCACAATTATCACATTTAGGAACCCACCCACACACTTTACATTCTATCATCGGAGCAAAGCCACGTCGATTTTGAAATAGAATCACTTGTTTCCCATCTTCTAATGCTTTTCTCACAGCCTTCAACAATTCTATAGAAAAGGGGCCTGTCATGACCTTCCTTCTTTGGCGATCTTTGATGTCTATAACTTCTATCTTAGGAAGTTGAATATTATTGTATCTCGTTTTTAACTCCACCAATCCATATTTTCCAGTCGAGGCATTATAATAGCTCTCCATAGAAGGTGTGGCTGAGCCTAATAAGGTTTTGGCCCCACTTAACATAGCAAGAACTATTGCCGCATTTCTTGCATGGTAACGAGGTGATGGATCTTGCTGCTTAAACGAGGTTTCATGTTCTTCATCAACAATAACCAAGCCGAGTTTCTGAAAAGGTAACAGGACTGCACTTCTTGCACCAAGTATCACATCATATGGTTCATCCGATAATTGCTTCTTCCAGATTTCTACACGTTCTGCATCACTATACTTTGAATGATAAATGCCGAGACGATTACCAAATACCTTTTGGAGGCGCTGCATAATCTGAACCGTCAAAGCGATTTCCGGAAGAAGATACAACACCTGTTGATGCTCCTCCAATGCCTTTTTGATGAGGTGAATATATATTTCTGTCTTTCCGCTCGAAGTTACACCATGAAGTAAGACAACAGACTTTTGCTGAAATTGACTTAATACTTCATCGTATGCAGTTTGCTGAGCTGTCGAAAGATCTTTGATCCGATCCAAATGAGGTTGACTAACTGTATTTAATCTTCCTACTTCTTTTTCATAAGAATAAAGAATACCACGATCCAATAGGGATTTTATTATCGCAGATGTACAATGACTTTCATTCATCAACTCTTCACGAGTAATCTCTTGAATCTGTTCTTTGGCTACCGTATTTTCAAGGGTATTCCAATGACTAAGGGAAAGAAAATCTATAAAGACCTGCTGTTGTTTTCTTGCCTTACTAAGAATGTTCTGCAACACTTTCAAAGATTCTTCACTTCGATATTTCTCAGTCAAGCCAATATACAATTCCATCTTTGGTTTGTATTTATCCAAAGACTTCAACCCTAAAGGCAATGCGGCATGATACACATCACCTAAAGGAGACATATAATAATCAGAAATCCATTTCCATAATCTCAACTGACTATCCAATACTATAGGTACTTTATCAAGGACTTCTATAATAGGTTTGCATTGAAATTCTGGCTTGTTTTCATGAACATGATCTACCAATGCTATATATCTTTTGCTACGACCAAGGGGGACTAAGACTCTTACTCCTTGTGTAACAGAATCTACAAAATCTTCTGGAAGGGAATAGGTAAAAGTTCCCTCTAAAGGTAATGGCAATATAACATCAACATATTTCATAGACTGCAAAGATAACAAAAAAACAGATACTTTAGAACAAGTATCTGCCTTTTATATTAATTTCGTTAATTATTAAAAGAAGTATGCTAAAGCGATTTGCCATGAATTGTTATGGCTCTTGTCACTCTTGCTAATCTTTTCACTAACCTTCTGCCAATTTGCATCTGCACTCTTTCCACATGCTATATTATAATTTGCTGTGACCTGAAGATGCTTTGCCAAAGTTGCACCAAAACCTAGGTTTACACTAAAATTTGATTTCTTCAAAGAATAGCTGCTGCTATCATTCCATTTAAATTCTGAGTCACCAACATTAATACCCCACTGTGGACCAGCAAAAGCAAAAACACTGGCTACATCGCCAAGACCTATACCATAACGAAGGTTTACAGGGATGGCAATCTGCTGTTGCTTTACTTTCTGACTTTCATTTTCTACCGTTACATCTGCTGCACGATAATCATATAATGCAGAAGCGTCAACTCCTAAGCCAACTAAAGGGAGACTAATCTTCACTGTAGGACCTACGAACCATCCTGTCTGATTTGATGCATCAAAAACGCTTTCACTGAAAGACATATTCGTGACATTCAAACCTCCTTTTACTCCGAAATTAACCTGAGCTTTTACCTGACTTGCACATAATAAGCCTAAAACTACTAGTGCAAAAGTAATCATCTTTTTCATTTCTTATCCTTATTTTTATTAGTATTACGAGTGTTACTCTCGCTTTTATGATCTATTTTCTATAATGATAATATATGTTGTTTTACGCAGTTAACTTCATAGCCTTACGCGAATAACTTTATCACCTCATGAAGTTAACTACACAAGCTTACGCAGTTAACTGCGTAAATACCATCAATGACGTTCACGTCTGACTGTTACTCGAGCTGTCCTCGAGGATGCATTTCCAAAGGTTGACCGACGATTTCTTATTCGAGTGGATGCTCTCCTATTCGATTTGTATTTTATCTTATTTGTCAATCCATTAGCATGTTCTATAGAATCTCGTTTCGCCTTATCTCCCCATATATTTTTCTCAAAGTCGATCAACTCTTGCTCTATCTTCTTCTGTTGAGCTACAACAGCGGTATCGCCAGAACCATCTTGAGCTAATGTTTTACCAAGCATATTCGTGGTCTTATAAATTTTACCATCATACAGATTCAGAGTAAAGTAATCATCTATACTCATCACTGCTGCATTGTTCAGATTACTGGTCATCATCTGTTGTTTAGCAAGATATGGGGCTAAATCATCATACTTAATCCAAAACAATGGGTAAAGTGTCGCTCCATCTCCGAAATCATCTTCTCTGTACATGATAGGACATAAAGCCATGACCTTTCGATGGAAAGTGGATGTGGTCTGGTCATAATATGCACATTCCTTCAGATAATATGCTTTGACCTCTTTTGATGGGATATCACTATTATCTATAAATACACCACGATCTTTCTTCTCGTAATAGATGTGATAATTATCAAGGAAATCTTTCGGTTTAACACGGGCAGTCTCATCAAATGACTCGTTTCCATCCAAACGATATTCATAGACATGGATATTCCCACGCATCATCAATTTAAAAATGTAGGTAAACAGATTCATCTGATTATCTACAGGTTCAACAGGATAATACAAACCAGCATTGGCATCTTCCATAAGATTCAACTTACGATATATATCACGACGCCATACAACATTTTCGGGCATTGGAGCCATTGTAGGAAACATGATCTTGGCTCGTTCTGTCATCTTATGGCCGTTTTGTTGCTGAATTTGAACACGTCTAGCCATTGGCTGTGCCTTAGAAAAACTAGTCAAACTGACTAATAATATTATAATAAAAATCTTCTTCATTATTAATATGTTTACAGTGTTATTATCTTACTATTACTTCCATTGAACCCGCTAAAGTTCTGGTAATTCCATCAGGACCTACTGCCCGAACATGATTAATATAGAATCTTCTATTCCGTGATAATTTCCTAAACTGCTCTTTCTGACGGCTCGAGAATAAAGGGCCCTCTGAGATCATTGGAATTGCATTTCCCATATTATCAAAGAATACGGTCTCAAAACCTATCACTTTAAATGGAATATCAAGCAAGCCATCATCAATAGCAGCATGAAGTCCTACTGTATTCATCAATATGGATTTCGATAAAGGTCCTCCCTTAAATCGATTGGCCCCTATTGATAAATATGCTACCGGGTCTGGTAATTTTCTGACATGGAAGACAAATGGCCCCACATTTCTAGAGGTCTTACCATCATGACCAACAACACGAATGAATACATCCTGGCCAACTGCTCTCGGTATGATCGTATAATGGCCATTTCCTTTAGCATGAACAGACGCACCGGATGCTGTAAGACTAACGGAATTCTGTGAAACACCTGGCATACTAACACTTATCGGGTTATTATAACCGGCATAGAGTACATTCATCAAATCTGCAGCAACAGTAGCAGTGTTAGGTACTGGTATCACATTATATTTCTGTACAAAGTTACGTCGCAAAAAATCACCTACAGCATTCTTCATCATGATATATCCACTAAACTGATGCTCTCCTACTCCTCCTGCTGTAAATGTGTATTGACCATTTTTGGTGTTTAGTCTCGAACCATTTACATATATCATTGGCTGTTGTGTGGTATCAACTGCAGCCATGACTATATTTGCCTTAAATCGTTCGCCAGGATACAAAACTGTTTTCTCTGGTATCACAAAGGCTTCTAACTTATTGACACGGATATCTTTCATGTCAATCTGTGAAACTAATGTGTGAAGGACTTCTCCCTCTGCATATCTTACATCATTTTGTAACTTAGATAAAAGTGTAACCGCGGCTGCCACAGGCATATTCTCAAACATATACTCTTGCCAACTTTTCCCTATCGTACTTACAGACCTCGGAACTGAAGTTGAGAGATTGGTCGCAATAATCTTATGTTGGTAAGGATCTGTAACCAAACTTAGAATTTTATCGCGATATGTATTGATTGAAGAATATAGTTTTTTACCTTTACCTGTAGTAGGAGACAGCATCACGGTTCCTGCAGCTTCCAGATTTCCTGTATTCTTTATCTTCTTTGGATCTCCATCAACTCCATCGGCTTCCCTTACGATTTCTACTTTTAATTCTTGCAGAAAATTGAAAAGTGAATCACTCATGCGCTTCACTTCCGTTGCTTTGGCAAACCAAGCCTGTACCTTTTCTGGATTGGCTTGCATCTGATTGGAGAATTGTGAATAAATGCGTTCATTTTCTGAAGATGCACTTGACGTTGTACGATTTAAACTTTCCTCAACAACAGAAAAACCATTTAATACCTCCGTTGAGATATTCAATGCAAGCATTGCCATCAAGACGATATACATTAGGTTTATCATCTT
>Ga0256404_1010790_pt1 | contig 12497 bp, 15 predicted proteins | sample RumenRJG_01DNA_FD_185990 | JGI IMG/M metagenome (GOLD analysis project Ga0256404, IMG submission 185990) | Bovine rumen microbial communities from Lethbridge, Alberta, Canada - RJG_01 | ecosystem: Host-associated > Mammals > Digestive system > Stomach > Rumen | place: Canada: Alberta | collected...
GCCTATGAAATAGTTGTCTCCATCTATATTGATAAGCTTTGAAGTATCATAGTAAAGCATATAATCACCAATAATAAGGAGTCCCAGCCTTTCTTCCTGTGACAGCTTCCCTGTTATCTCTTCAAACTGACTTTCTGAGATAACCTTATGATCATAATTTGTCCCGACAACTAAGCATTTTCCAGCTGTGCTCTCAGCCTTCTCTATTGTTCCAACAATCCCGTCATTCATTGGATCTAAGTTCATCACAAATCTTCTTCCCATCGTTATTTGTCTCCTATATTCTTCCTTCAGCCATGTCATTGTTTACCATGGCCTGATAATAGCTGTTAATCGTTAATGGCGCGTTATAAATTGCAGCCAGAAGATACTGCTTGATATTCCTAACTTTTACCGGATTATTTTTCATGCAGTCCATGACATACTCAATATGTGTTGAATTGAGCTTTAAAAACTGTGACTTCACTACATTTACCGGCTTATCATCCCCGGCAATACGGATAGTCTTTCTCTTTGAACAGATTACATCTAGCATCATGTCCATAATTGCTTCCAGAGTCTCTCGCTCAAAAGGGTAACGTTCAAAAAGAATTTCCATACTAAGCTGTTCTATCAGATACTCACGATATGCTTTTCTCTCATCCATATCCTTATCGTTATCCACAATATTCCCTGATAAGATAGGATTGTTATTACTATTATCAGTATTATTAATCTCAGTATTATTAGAGGATGATTTACATACTTCTAGAGGTATGTCAGACATACTACCCTGAGTATGTTTCTCATACTTCTTGGAATATGAACCGCATACCACTATGAAGTTCTTCACATAAATTCTGGTGGGCTTACCCTGTCCCTGCTTAACTCTCTCGATAAGACCTATTCTTTCAAGCTCATCGAGAAGCTTGCAGGATTTCTGATGACATCTGCCAATGGATTTCTCGATACTGGAGATAGTCATGTAGACGTAGATCCTTCCCAGCTCATCAATCCATTTATTCCTGGCTGATAAAGATACCCGGTCCAAAAGTATCCCATATAAGATCTTGGCATCCGAGGACAGACACCTGAACCTGTCGTCTGTAAAAAACACTTTCGGAGTCCGGTAAAAGCTGTAACTCTCTGACTGCTCGTTATAAAAGTAGTCAAATCTCATAGGTTTACGCCTCCTGTGGAGTTACCTTTCTTGCTGCTCTGTGGTCTGCCAGGATCTTTGCCATGCATGGCCAGCAAAAAGCTCTGCCGTAGCCATATGGGCACTCATGCTTGCAGTTCTTAGGATGTGCAAGTGGCTCCTTCTGACCTATGACTGATCTTGATACTGTTTTGGCAGTGCATGAAGTTCTATCTACTATTGTTTTTGACATGTTCTTATCCTTTCCAGGGCATTAAAAAAGCACCAAACCGAGGTTTTACCTACAGCCTGGTGCTTTAAACCCTTTAGCAATTATTTACTTAGTAACGATATGGGAAGATCAGATTGCTTCTCCACCCTTTGACTTGACTGCCTTTTCTACAGCCTCTTTCTTAGGAGTTTTGGCAACCTCTTCTTTCTTTGCTTTCAGGTCATCAAGAAGAGAATCCTTTTCCTCCTTCTCGATGTCCTGCTCTCCACGCTCTGACTGGCGCTCCACGAACTTTTCACCAAGCTCAAAAATCTTAGCCTGTGAATCGTAGTGGTAAACGCTGTCAGTGAGCTTATCAGCAGGTGCTACCTGAGTCGCATTGACTTCCTTTACCATGTTCTCAAGATCTGAAAGTCCCATCTTTCCATTGTCAGGAACAATGAGAATTTCATGGATACTCGAAGGTAAGATATAGAAGTCACCACCTGCTCTTTCAGCAGCCTGATCCATGAAGTCCTGATAAGCAAGAACTCCAGCACCATGAACCTTATCAGGTACAGATGCTACAAAAATCTGCTCGTCCTCAGGTCTTACAGGATAGAGCCCCATCATTTCAGCCTGCTCAACTCCCATCATCTCAGCAAGGACTTCACCCATGCCCTTGATCTCAGCTGGCTTAATGCGAGGTGCATTCTCCAGCGCATCAGCGTGAAGCTGCTCAGGTGTAACTCCCATGTTCTCAATCATCTGATTGGTAGCAAGGATTGAAGCTCTTCCCTCGTCATCAGAATTAAGAACAAATCTGTAAACAACAGCCATGTCTTCAATGTTCTGATGTGGTACATTCTCAAGCATCTCCTTATTAGTTTCAGCAGAAACAACCTCCATGACCAGCTTATCCTTCATCTGATCATAATCTGTAAGTGAAGCCACATCGATCTGAGGCTGATTGAGGAAGCCATCGGAGATAGACTTCACAGCCTTGTCTACAACATCGTCATAGGAGATACCGTCCTGCGTTGCTCCGTAGAACTTGTCGATCCCGATGTTCACTCCGATGTTGCTGCCCTCAGGCTTAACTGTCATTGCCTCATAGCTCTCATTGAGCTTGTTTACTGTGTTTACAGTGATGTCAACCTCAGTTCCCTGCTCGTAAAGCTTTTCCTTTACGTCTTCTACGAACTGCTCTTTGAAATTTTCATAATCCATAAGTGTTTTATCCTTTCTGTTTGCGTTTAGTCTTGGATCGTCATCCGCTGACCGGTTACTAGCATAAGAAAAGCGCCAGACCCAAACCTGACTGCTCAGATTTGAGCTGACGCTTAATCAGCCGATATTCTTTTGCAAAAGAAATGGACTCGGAAGTGAGGTGTTTTTTGTTTTCCTCATTTCTTTGTCCATTGTAAATATAACACACTCAAAAACGCCTGAAAACAGACAGCAAGCGGACATTTTGCAGACATTATGCGGACAATTTGCGGACATTTAACCAAAATGCCTTAATCTTCATTATCTGGGAGCTTTATATATGTAATTAAACCTCTTATAGAAAGTATCAGGCATACAAGACCTGTGATGTAATACCAAGGATTTGCGCTAAGTGAAAAGAAATCAGGTGCAATCGCAAGCCACATATTACACCAGGGGTTAAAGGATACAACCGCCACACAAATGAATACAATATGAAGAAGTAAGCTATGCCCCTTTCTATATCCTCTTTTTGCAAGCACAAGTCCCGGAATTGTTGTGATAAGTACCTGTGTGAAAATCCAAAACTTCCACATTGTGCTGTCATGTAATTCAAATCTCAGCAGGTTTAGAGACACATATGAAAGCAGCACCTGAATAATAACATCCGTCATACAAGTTTTAAATGGAGTTCCCGGTTTCCAATTAATATCTTTTTCATAAGTAAGGGCTCTTTGCAGGCTAAATATTTCCATTCCTACCCATATAGCCTCACCAATTGCCAACAGAAGAAACAATGGAAATTTATCATAATTCTTCCATGCATCGAGGAAAACCCATATTCCCATAAAGTCAGCTGCGCAGTAAAAAGAATGCAGCCACAGAGGATAAGGACCTACCTTATCTTTTTCAGTGATAATTATAGGAATGATGTAAACAAGCAATCCAAATATAACTGCTAATGCAACTGCAATCCATGAAGATACCCATCCGTCTGCTCCTATAGATAAGTGATCTATAAAGTCCTGTGGACTAACATCGCCTGTTGGATATCCTGAAATTAGTTTTTCTATGATATTCATCTAAAACCTCCTTAAGTAACGCTTGTATAAACTCTTCATGTCATGATTATAAAAATATTGACGAGAATAAAACAATGAGCAAAAATATACACAATGATAGTTACTTATCAGATTGTATGGTTTTGTATAGAAATAGGGATGCTTCGTTATGTATAAAGTTTCTTCAGATCGTCGTTTCCAAAAGAATAAAAGAGAAATCAGAAAAGCCTACATTTCGCTTGTGCAAGAAAAAGGTTATCAGAATGTCACTATATCTGACATAGCTCAGAGAGCAGATATAAACAGAATGACTTTCTACTCTCACTATGATATCGTAGAGGATATTTTTATTGAATTTGTTGACGAGATGGAATCGCGAATCATTTCTGAAATATCAAGTCACAAAATATTTGATCTTGATATTTTTTTTGAACTCCTGAATAATCTCATGTATCAGGAAATTGATTTTTTCAGATATATTGCAAAGGAAGGAAACTGTGCTGACTTCAGATCTGCTTTTGTAAAGACAATTGAAAAGATTATTATTTTGGATCTGGATGATAAAAATGATTATTCTGAAACCCAGAAAAAAATTGCCAGTAATCTCATTGCAGTTTCTATTGCATATGCTTACCTTGACTGGCTGTCAGGTGATTTTGGATCTGCAACCCTTGATGAGGTAATATCCACTACTAAAGAACTATTGAAGGATAATCTCTCAAATATAAGTTTTACAAATCATGATTAGCAGTTTCATATATAAAAGGCAGACATCAAAATTAGTCTGCCTTTTAAGCTGTATTGCTCTCTTCTTATACATTTCTCAATAAATCTGTTGCAACACCAATCCATGCCTGCACCTCAGCGGCTGCAAAAAGCACAACCATCATAGCACCATATATTAGTGCCAGGATTCCTAATTGCAGCCACATCTTATTGATAAGTACGAGGACTGCAAGTATGCCAAAGATCAAAGTACATACTCCTGCAACCACGCTTCCAAGCTTTATGGCTACTCTTACTGCAAGACCAGCAAGTGACAGTACAATAACTAATGGAAATACTAATACTTTTGCTAACACTCTCATACCTTATCCCTCCGTTTTTATCCCCTGTTCTTCTTTCCATTTAGTAAGAAGTTCTATAATGATCTTCTCTCTTTTTGATGCTGAATAATCTGCCGGGAAGAATTGATTCAGTTTCTTCTCCGTAAAAGATATTTTCTTGGACTTTGGCTTTGAAGCCATAGCTTCTTTCATAATCGTCATGACAGTATATGGTGTAAGATTCTCCAGATTCGGCTGACTTTTTAATGCTGTGAGCTGCGCCGGAGATATACCACCTTTTTCCTTAATATAAGTCAAAAGATATGACTGCACTTCTTTATCAAAGGCAGCTATATCAACCCCATTTACTAATGATAACTGTTTATTATCTACCATTTCAAGCAGCTCCGGGATTAATTCTGTCAGCTTGATATACCTGTGCACACTCCTTGGTGCCATACCACTTCCTGCACCTACAATTGCAGCTGTTTTTCTCTCTGCCGGAGATAACTTGTCGCCATCATGGCGACAAGACCCCTGATGTCTCATAGCATCCATCTTCATTTTAAAAGAAAATGCTCTTTCACTTGGAAGTACCTCTTCCCTTTGAAGATTTGCATCCACCATAATTATGGTTGATTCATCATCAGTAAGATCCATAACTATAGCAGGAATCTTTGTAAGATGCGCCCTTTTAGCAGCGTGCATCCTTCGATGACCGGAAATCATTTCATAAGTACCTTTCCCGGTAGGTCTTACCAGGACAGGAGATATAATCCCCTGCTTGATAACACTGTCTACAAGTTCATCCATCTTTTCATCATCAAGAACCTTAAAAGGATGATTCTTGAACGGCTGGATCAGACTAATATCTATTTCCTCTGTTCCGTTTTCATTGGTAGCCGGAACTCCCAGCAACTCGTCTATACTTGTAAGTTTCATTTTTTCTTTTACATTAGCCATTGAGAACCTCCTTTGTAAGAACCCTGTATGCATCCGTTGCTTTGCCCTTTGGATCATATTTATAGATACTGCTTCCTTCCAAGCTTGTTTCTGCGGTACGTACTGATATAGGTATTTTTGTTTCAAATACCTTTACAGCAGATGAATAACTGTCATAAACAAGCTGCGCAATTTCCTTGGCATAATTGGTACGGTTATCTACCATAGTAAGCAGAATCCCCTCTATTTCCAATTTAGGGTTAAGCTGTTTCTTTACCCTGCCGATTGTCTTGATAAGCTGCTGAAGACCTTTAACCGGCAAATATGCAGCCTGTACGGGTATCAAAACTGAGTCTGCACAAGCCAGAGCATTTATAGTTACCATTCCAAGGCTTGGCATACAGTCCAAAATGCAGTAATCATAGGATTTCTTGATTTCCTCTATCAGCTGTCTCAGAATCGTTTCACGACTCATGACATTTACCATGGATATCTCAAGAGCAGAAAGTTCTATGTTTGCCGGAATGAGATCCACACCCTCTTCATGATGGAGGATAGCATCCTCAACATGTAATTCTTCCTCATTTACAACTCGCATCATCAAGGTCGAAATAGTAACTTCCATTGCATCAGGATCTGAAAAACCAAGGCTGATAGTCATCGAACCCTGTGGGTCGCAATCGAGCAGTAAAACTCTCTTCCCTTCCCTTGCAAGGCCTATTCCCAAATTAACAGCGGACGTACTTTTTCCAGTTCCTCCCTTTTGATTACTGATACTTATGACTTTGCACATAATTTGCCTCCTATTCTTGGGATCTTTCTTGTTTCTCTTAAATACGCATCAAAGACGCTCCGTTTTATGCGAGTCATCTTTCCTACTTTATAAAAAGCTCCTGCCTCTTTAGCCATTCTGGTAAGAGGTCTTTCACTGAATCCGTAATACTCAATACCCATGGGAATCGTAATATACTCATGTTGCAGAAATGCCAGGTCTCTTTCATCTAATTCCCCTGAATACTTCCAAGCCTGTCCAGCCATGTCTATACACCGCCCTTCATATTTTCACGTTAGGATTTGCTGGTTGTCTGAACTGCTCCATGAACTCATCAAGAATTTCTTTGTTAATGAGAACACTGACATCATTGATTCTGTAAACTGCACCTGCCTTTTCTGCAATATCCCTAAGCTTCCTGTGAGAAATGCTATAGATGATTTCAGCCTGTTCATATGTAATGAACTTTCTTCTAAACATCCGAGCTTCTTCCTTAATCGCTGTTCTTCTTTCAATGTCGTAATACTGATCTTCCATGTGCTTTTCCTCCAATAAAATCATTTTTGATGTGCAAATGCCCTGTAACGCAAAAAAGGGACCACTCTCCTGAAATTTCTTTCAAGAAAGTGGTCCCTTAGGGTCCTAATTTTCTAGGCTATTATTTTCTCCAACAACTTATAATCCTTTGTCATTCTTCGTAATTATCGGAAGAATTGTTGTCAATTTGTTGTCATTTCGTCTTAACTGTGCTTCGGAAGCCGCATAATTACTGGCTTTTACTTGCCTGCACTTTTCAAAGTCGGGATTATAAATATACATTCCTTATCTATATCTATCTATCAGTATCTTAGGATATCTGCCTGTATCATTAACCATCTAATAGACTTTATAGACAAGCTAACAGTTCTCATCTATTCTAGACGTTCCTTTGCAATCATGTTGTAATTATATAATAAAGTTACAAAAGAAATTGTTTTATTTCTTAGAACTATTCATCAGCTATATTCAGTTTTAAATTCTTCTTTAAAAGTTTATCCAAAAACAATACTTAATGTCAAGCTTTATCTTTGATTCATAAATCAAACCCAAGCAGTACCTAGAATAGATTATCCAGCTTAGTTGCAAGATTTTCAAAAGTTTCTATCTTCTTCCTATCTGTCGCCTCAGCATAAATGTCCATCGTTGTTTCTATGTTCTTATGCCCCATAATTGACTGTATCACTTTCATATTATTCTCAGCCTCACAAAGCCTTGTGGCAAATGTATGTCTCAAATGGTGACATGAGAAATCCGGGAGAAGTAATGGCTGCCTACCTTCTTTCTTTGCATCCAGTATTTCCTCGGAATTGTAACTTGAAATGATACGCTTAATAGTAGAATTGACAGTCTGAGGATTAGGAATATTTCCGTACCGGTTTTGAAAAATAAATCCCGAATACCCATCAATAACCTGTTCATTCGGTCCTCTATCGGCTTCATCCTCCTTAATTATTTCAAAAGCATCTTTAACAAGATCCATCATTGGAATAATCCTTATACCTGACTCTGTCTTTGGCTTATGAAACTTATATACACACTCCCTGCTTTCACCCGACGGATAGTATGTAACTGTATGATTGATACTGATTGTCTTATTTTTAAAGTCAATGTCTTTCCAACGAAGTCCTATGGCTTCTCCAATACGACAGCCAGTCCCCAACAGTACAGTGAATAACGGCCACCAGTGTACATATACCGGACTATTTGAAATATACTCCATGAATGCTCTCTGTTGTTCAACAGTTAGCGCATGGCGAACACCTCTGTGCATTCCGGTCCTCTTAGTCAGTTCTTTCATTACTCCGTCTGTTGGATTCTTCCTTATCAGGTCATCTCTCACTGCCAGCTGAAACGTGGGATGTAAAAGACAATGTATCGAATCTAAAGTTGCAATAGCAAGTTCCTTTTCATTAAGCAGATACAAATAAAAATGCATAATATCTGAATACTTAATTTCCAATAGTTTTTTCCGTCCTAATGTATCCCGTACAAAACGATCATACATATATAGGTAACCGCTTTTTGTAGAATCTCTGAGATTTCTCTTTAAAGACATATATCTGTCAAAGAGATCATTAACACTTGACTTTCCCGCAGCATATCGATCAAGACCATCAAGCTGGTCCCTCATCAATTCCTTCTCTTTTTCACGGAGAGTCATCAAATCTGTTGCATAAACAAATTTGCGTTTACCAAGTGGATCCATATAAGTATAAATATATCTAAGGTCCTGCTTTCTCTGTACTTCTCCTTTACGAAGAACCCTTCCACGTGCATCTTTTCTTGAGTGAACCATGAATTCATATCCTCCTCTTTAAAAAGTAATATTGAATCCATGACTTACTAAGATATCACTTCTTAAGTATAATCCATCATGGATTCAACAAACACCCTGCAAACATTGATTTTATATGTTATTAATATTTATCTGTTGTCTGTCTTTATCAGAACTCTGAAAATGTCTGAAAGTATTTTTCAAATCTATCGAGATTGACCCAGACAGATCTCCCAACTCTCACTGTTGACTGGGCTTCATGTGCTAATCTCTGAAACGTATTCATTCCCATACTGTACATTGCAGCACCTTCATCATACTTAACATACTTTTTTCCCTGTGCTCTTGTTAATTCAACTCTTTTACGTGCTCTCATGTTTTATGCCCTCCTGCTATACTTACGATTAAATTTGTCTATCGCATTGCTTTTTACTTTACATTTAACCCGCCAAATCTTCTGATAAATGGAACTGGCAAGTATATTTTTTTCTTCTGCTACATCAATCAGAGCAGTATGCTGTTTTTGACAGCTGAAATATTCTTTTAGTGAATCCACGTCTTTATAAGACAATGTCGAGATAACCATCTGTACTATGCGATAGTCTTCTTTCATTGACCTAAGCATCTCTAACTGATTCCTGTAAATATCAGGTGTACAAGTCCTTTCCAATTCACATTCAAAATCATTGTCTTCAAAAGCTTTGTCAATTTCCGCATTTCTTATGGCTTCTCTGGATGTCGGATCTGAAATGCCTGAGGTCATCACTTTGATTCCGAGATCTCCCCGTTCCTGCATCATTTTATTGTCCTGGTCGAATTTAATATCCATCTTTATTCCATTTTCGATACCAGTAAGTTGATGCTGGAAAGAAACATAATTAGCGAGTATCATTTCGATTTTCCCTTTTGAATCATTTTCAAAATACTTCTTTTGAAATCTGTTTTGATAAATCACTTCAGTCTCCATCTTTCTTATCCTTATGATTAATGAAACAGCGCTGTAGTTTTAATTATGTGATTAGGATTTTTTGTACCGATACTTTTTATTCAGATCTGAATCATCTCTGTCTGACAGTATTTATCTTACGCCATCTGCACTTATTGGTCTGTAACACAGATGACACATCAAACTTTGATATTGTGTCATTTCGACACATTATTAAATTTCTTTTTTTACATAAAAAAAACGCCTGCATTTGCAAGCGTTATAAACTATTATTGATTATAAATATTCTTGTAGATGTTTAATCAATACGTGTACTCTTGTTCCCGGAGCAGAAGCTGATGGTACCTTGCCTATATTATATTCCTCCAACCGTGTTGCGTTTATTATAGCCGTTTTCATGTAAGGTCTCAGAATCTCAAACATATCTGACCTGTTTTTTGAGTATTTCCCGTATCCATATTTTATCAACCATTCAGAAAGCTTAGGCCAATATTCTTTTCTGTGAATATCTGAGTGATAAAGCCCAAAATGAAGAAGAAACCATAGTTCAATACACTGATTGGACCAAATGGCATGATACTCTGTTTCTACATCAGTGTACTGTTCACAGTATTCTGCAGTTTTGTTAATATGTTCTGGTGGAAAATCATCCGTATCATATACTACCCATACATGTTTGATAACATTAGGGCTTGCAAGAACCATCCTGCGGGCCTTTTCTAGCAGATTTAAAGTATTATCTCCAATTCCTTCTACTGTCACATTGATTTTATTAGGATATTTGGAATTCACAATATCTGCTATAGCACTAAAGTAATTGGGTTCTGTATCCGTACCTTCGGTAATTATCAACTGATATTCAGGTTGAATAAGTACCTTTTTTCTTTTTCTTCCCTGATTCCATTCCTTATTAATATCTGAACGTTTTAGTGGATGAAGACTCATACAAAGGAACCTCCATTGAGCATGTTCTCAAGATAAGGATCCGCTCCATATCTTCCTTCCAAATACTGTTTATCATAAGCCGATTTATTATTGATATGACTGTCATCAGCATTTCTTATATCGTACAATGAATAAATCTGGCTCTCATGTTTCATATCCGTAGCTGCAAACCATATCTCATCTCTTCTGAATACAGTGTTTCGCATGGTAGTCATATCATGGGAAGTAAAAAGTAACTGAGCTCCATTTCGGTTTAATTCTTTATTTTTAAACAAACTAATTATATACCTGAGCAGCTTTGGATGAAGCTTTGAATCCAATTCGTCAATTATGACCAATCGGCCTTCCTTAAGCGCAACTATAAGCATCGGAAGTGTTGACAAAAGCTTCTTTGTTCCATCAGATTCTGCATCAAAGGAAAGCGAATACTTTTCTCCATTTATTATTCTTTCTGTATAGAATTTCTTTTCTTCTTTTATATAACGATAATCACTAATATCTATTCCCAGATCATTTAATGCACGAATAATAAGCTTCTTTGTTTCAGAATCATCTATCATCATTATCCGACGATCTAATTCCGGATCATCATAACTATGACTGATACATGATTCGAACCATCTCTGGACAGGCACAATTGGCTCTAAATCGTAGTTGATCGCAAGAAAAGAGAGATACGGCATTTTAGGATTAACCTGTCGGTTGATTCCATTCTTTTTTATAGCCGGACCAAGTTCTATATTTGATCCCTCTCTTGTAAACACCGTACCGGTACGCTTTCCGCCAAGAGCTCTCCAATAGAGATATTCTGAAACAATCTCACTGTCTTTAATAGCAATATAATATCTATATTCTTTCCCTTCCGTTCTGAAATATACTTCAAATTCAGTAGGATTCTTTGAAGATTCACTATCAAATAAAAATGGTTCTGACTCTATAACGTCCTGTATGACAAGATTATTTCTGTTCTTATCAAGGTCATATATTGGCTTTACCACTGTCGAAATAAGGCATGACAGAGCTCGTAAAAGATTCGTCTTTCCTCCACCATTAGGTCCATATATCGCACTTACAGGCAGCAGAGGTGTTGTCTTTTCATCCGTGATCAATGACTCCTCAAATTCAGGAATCGCTTCTGCCTGGAAATCAAAAGTGGTATCTGTCTTATATGATCTGAAATTGCTAAATGAAAACTGACTAAGCATAAATCTAACCCCATATCCATTAACACAAACAACTTACTTAACTCTATTTTATGTAAATAAAGGGAAAAGTCAACTTTTATATGTTTTTTCAGGAATAATATTTCTGAAATTCAGTTTATAAATGGCATATAACATTTTAATCATTCATACATATCTCAAGGAACCATCTCACCACTCTACCTTTTTATTTTTCATCAATGCTTCCTCCATCTTTATGGCTTCCTTGATCTGCTGAATAATCATATTCCTTACAGCTTCAGTTTTTACTTTTCCTGCCAAACATCCGATTTCCTCTATAAATGAATCCTTTTCGTATCCTGTAAGTATATAGTCTGTTGTGCTGTTCAGTATCTGAGCAAGACATACTGCCAGAAAACCTGAAACATCTCTTCGATTAGTCTCATAAGATGCAAGACTGGATCTGTTTTCAAGCCCTAACGCTTCAGCTAGTTCCTCCTGAGTCATATTAGCCTGATTTCTCAGAAACTTGATTCTTCCTCCTACAGTTGTTGTGTCAATTTCATGGTTCTTTTTCATCTTTCGCACCTTTCCGGTGCCTTCCAAAACGGAAGCCGATCCGAAAAAGCGCATAAGTTAACAACTGCAGTCTATAAACTCTTAATGATTAATAGAGAGAACCCTGCAAAACATACACCCAGTCATATTCAGAACATATCTGTGTTTTTACACAGTATTCTGATGACCAGCTTCGTTTTGCAGGCTCCTCTT
>Ga0256404_1010793_pt1 | contig 12496 bp, 11 predicted proteins | sample RumenRJG_01DNA_FD_185990 | JGI IMG/M metagenome (GOLD analysis project Ga0256404, IMG submission 185990) | Bovine rumen microbial communities from Lethbridge, Alberta, Canada - RJG_01 | ecosystem: Host-associated > Mammals > Digestive system > Stomach > Rumen | place: Canada: Alberta | collected...
AGGTGATACACGTTAGTCCAATCACTGCTTCCATTATAGCTTAAGTAACAAGAACATTAAACCATGGCTGGTTTGTCATGGGTTTAACGACTAATTTTATTATAGTAGGTGATATTAATGCTCAGAATTGCTTTATGTGATGATGAAAATGCAATATGCTCCGAACTTGAGAATTATATTATGCAGGCTTGTGAAGAATTGCATATAGAAAGTGAAATAGATATTTTCTCATCTGGATCAATCCTAAAAAAGCATCTAATAGATGGTAGTATGTATAACATATTCTTTTTAGATATTGAACTGAATGATGAATCGGGTATAACTATCAGCGACTGTATCAGAAATGAGGTTAATGATGAGTCAGCCCAGATTGTATATGTATCGGGAAAGACTGAATACGATAGACAACTATTTGCATTTCGTCCATTCTCTTTCATTGAGAAGCCGTTCGATGCTGATGTTATACGCACTACTCTTGAAAAATATATGCGCATATATGGAGATAAGAATGATTTGTTTCATTATAAGTATGGACATGATACATATTGGGTGAATCTTAGTTCTGTTCTGTACTTCAAGAGCAACAGAAAGCTCATCAGTATAATTTCTTTATCTTCAAAAGAAGATTTTTATGGAACAATGAGCAGTTTGATCGAACAGCTTAGTACGCAAGGCTTTATTTCTCCACATAAGTCCTACCTTATCAATTATCGCTTTATTAGAGCATTCCAGGCAGATGCTATAATAATGGTAAACGGCGACGAAATTCCAATTGCCAAAGGAAAGAGAGATGAAATATCCAAGTTACAGCTTCATTTTGAAAACGGAGGACACTAAAATGAATTTTGATACGTACAGTATCGTTTATTTGATTTCTAACTTTTTTTCAATATTTATCATCAGACGATTTGCAGAAGCTTTCTTTAAAAAACAGAGCAACTATAAAATTGTTTCAGTATTGTTATATTTGATATATTTTATTATCACCTCACTTGCGTATTTGAAGTTAGATATTCCTATAATAGCTTTATGTATTAACTGGATCTCAATTTTTGTTATTTTCTTTACATATGAATCTACAATTCAGAAAAGGATTGTATACACAACTTACATTATAGCATTTATGCTTTTCCCCGAATTAGTAATTGGAGCAATTACCGGGTATTTTAAATTTTCATTTTTCTCTGAAGGCAATTATAGCAGTGAAATTGGTATAATATCAACTAAGATAATAACATATATTGAAGCTCTGCTCTTCCGTAATTACAGGATAAGAAAAGATTCTCAATCGGTTAGTACAAGCCTCTGGATTTCAACGATCATTATCCCTTTGTCAACATTGATTTATGAGTGTATGTTTGTAAGTAATGATAATCTCACGAAAGATAAGGTAATAGCTTCTGTAGCCATGTTATTTATTATCAATGTTACCGCTTTTTATCTATATGATTCTCTCACTAAGAGTTATGTTCAGCAATCTAAATTATCAATACTTGAAACAGAAAATGCCTTATACAGTAAGCAGTGTGAAATTATGCAATCTTCCACCGAGGAGCTTCAAGGCTTTCGGCATGATATGAACAATCAGTTTATTGCACTCTCGCAACTTATCAAATCGGAGCAATACGGAGAAGCTGAAAGGCAATTAAGCCATCTGACCTTGCTAACTAAGAGCAAGATAATATATAGTACATCAGGCAATGTTATTATTGACGGTTTGATTAACTATAAATTGCAAAATGCCCTAAATGATAGAATTAAGGTCAAAACGGAAATAGCAGTTCCGAATAGGATAAACATAGAAACTACTGATTTAGTTGCTATCCTCGGCAACCTTATAGATAATGCGTTGAATGCACTAGCTGATGTTCCGGAGGATAGAAGGAGCTTAACTATAAAAGTAGTATTTAGTCAAGGAAGGCTTATCGTTCGCACATCAAATCCGTATACTGGCGATATATTGTGTACAGACGGAAAGATAGTATCTGATAAACAGAACTCTAAGCAACATGGATATGGTTTGAATAACATTGCAAAATCAGTCAACAAATACAAAGGGTACATGAATATCGATTACTCGAGCAATACATTTACGGTTGATATTATCATGTATATTTGAGAGGTTACAGTCTGATATAACCACGACCTATGTCCCCCCCGCCTCTTAGGCTGCGGTCAACTTAGTCTTTCGGCGGTGGGAATAAATCCCCCGCCGAAACCATACGTGACTAACGCCCGGTCGTGCTTGAATGACGAGGCGATGCCCATTATTGAATTATTTTTGTCATTTCGTACCAAGAAAGCGGCATTTCGTACCGTCTTCTCGCACGAGTACCTTATTTGTGCTATAATATAAGTGCCAAAAGGGGAAGGGGGGGAGTGCGATGAAGAAACTCTTTCAGAGGAATGGAACAGGTCAAAAGACATGGGGCGTTTCGGGATCGACTGCACATGTTCGTTATCATGTATACGCAACCGGTTATTATACAGTCTCTGCAGGGCATATTTGGAGATTATAATTTCCAGAGAACCAACAATATTATAAAGCAATCCGGTAGGCACATTTTGTATGATTTGCCTACCGGTTTTCTCTAAGAATTGGAGATGACATCATGAATTCAGTATTTTACAAATACATTTCCCAAATAGTAGCTTGCACCATTTTGTTATCAACTTGCTTAAGTATGACTTCATGCGCAGGCAAGTCATCAGAGAAAGATGTCACATACAAGGTAACTGCACAAAATTTTAACGATTCTGCTTTATCGGATATTGATGAAATCAAAACTAACAGTAATTATGATAATCTATCATTTAAAAACGCCTCTTTAGAGCTGCCAAGCAATATTACCGGTTTTTCATCAATCAATATGAGTTATTATAAATATACGCAAAAGGATTCAATAAAACTGTTTGAAAAGCAATTAAACGAGACGTTTTCAAACAGTATAAAAAAAGAAGATTGCTTCTTTAACTCTCCTGATATTGAGGTTAGCTTTGGCGATCTAACACTCGAATATCCCAATTTATATTCGCCCACATACTATGACAAAATATTAAATGATAGTTTACCTGTTGATATGTATTTATATCAAACAGACACATATCAACTACATGATCATGATCAATATTTTATGATGTCTTCTAATTGTTCATTACTAAAAATGAACCGTGGAAATTTCACTCGTTCCATTGAAAAAGGCAGAAATCTTGCAGGCTGGATGCCAAGAGACAACTATCCTAAATACGAAAATGTAAGCACAGACGACTACAATAAAATAATTAGTTTCAATGATGGAAATCAAGCGATAACAGAGGCTGTAAACTATTGTAATACCTATTTCAAGGGGTTACAGTTAACCCAAAATGATGACCTATCATTTCTTGTTAATGATGTTAATATCATTGAAACGGATTCAACGCATCAATCACTATTATTATTTTTAACGAGAGCATATAAAGGAATTCCGTTTGATACACTTAACAGCGAAGGTGTTTATTCAGAGTTTTCTGACGGGAAAGATTATTATTTTGATAGTAGTGAAGCCCTAATGTGTAATGCAAACGAGGTCGAATATTACTTTTTGACCGTCAATAATTCAAACATCGTTGGTGAGTCAAAGATAGAAGAAATTATTTCTCTCAAAAGTGCAGCAGATATAGTAAGTTCATATATGACATCTAACATTAAATTTGATGTGGAAAGCATTTCTATGGTGTATTCAAATATGATTGTTGATAATAGTGACTATCAATCTACTGCTAAGCCTACATGGAAATTCGTATTGAAAAACAATAATGATAATTTGAAATATATGGTATTTGTTGACGTAGAAACCGGATCGTGTCATTACTACACGTTTTAATAAACGGAGAGTAGATTGATGTTCAGAATAATTAAAACTGAATTTTATAAAATAGTCACGGGATATGGACTATACCTGTGTGTATTATTCACGGTAATTCTCTGCTTTGGTACAGGCATACACAGTGATATGATTAACAATAATGAATATTCAATAATTAGATCGCTGACCTCATTTGACAGAGAATATATGTTAAGCAGTACTGATTTCAGTTCAATAAATGTTGCATTAAAGGGTGCAGGCAGTTGGCTTACTATGTTTATTCCAATCATATCTGCCTTTGCGTTTATTCCCCTTGTCTGTGATGAGGGCGAATCAAAGTCGATAAGAAATGCCTTGTTTCGAACATCTAAGGTCAAATTCTATCTATCAAAATTCATTACTGCTATTCTTTCAGGTGGTTTTGCGGTCATGATAGGATATATGCTGTTTAATGGGATTGTATTTATTCTATTTCCAAATATAAAAGAATATCCACCTGAAACATATGAAACGTATAAGAAAACACTTTCGCTCTCTTATCCCTCAATAGCAGATTACGGTTTAACGAGTGCTTTGCTTATACAATATGTAGAAGTGTTTATCTATGGTGCATTAGCGGCGATCCCTTCAATTGTACTAACAGCAATATCAAAGAATAAATATATTGTTATGTGTATTCCGTTTTTTATCAAGTATGCACTAACGCAAACCTGCGCAAAAATGTTAGCACAAGCCTATAGCAATTCTGATAGCATTAATGAAGGTCTAATCAAATTTTCGAATACGATTAATCCCGACTCTGTTCTGAACATATTTAAAATAGCAAATAGAAAGCTGATTGTTATTTATTATATAGTAATTATTGTAATTGCTCTAACGTTTTATTTGTTTATTCAGCTAAGGAGGTTTGATTGTGGAGAATAGACTACGATTCAAATCCGTAATATCTATTGCACGTTCGGAATATATTCGTTGGATAATGAACCCGAGAATTCTTATTGTCGGTGTTTTATTCATATTTATGCGTACTCTTGCAGTTGAGCCGCTCCTTGAACGTGCGGCAAAAATGGGCGTACCCTTAACGGTATTTGAGCCGTTTGAAGCAATAGGCAATTCCGGAATGCTTGTTTTACTGATGCCTTGTGTATTTCTTATTTTGATAAGTGACTATCCAGTCATAAGCGGATTCACTCTGCTCTGTGTTCAAAGAACGGGTAAACTGAACTGGTTTATAGGTCAGCTGATCTTTATATTATTTACGGTTTTTTCATATGTAGGTGTAATATTTACTGTAAGTGTTCTCACCTCTGGAGGAGAATTTCGTACTGAATGGAGCGATACAGTCAGGTTCTATGCTTCAAACTTTCCAGATGAATATAACAGCTTTACCTCGGAACTGTTACCGTCAAACCTATATAATCAGATACCGCTTATGACTTCTGTAGTACAGACGTTTTTCTTAATGAGCGCATATTTGTTTGTTCTTGTGCTGGTACTATATCTCTTTAAAATGCTTAACATTAAATCAGCGGGGCTATTTGCAGTTTTTGTGATAATTGGATTGGGAGTTTCTACTTGCTCAATAAAATCTGCATCTATGTGGTATTTTCCAATGGCGAATACTATTGTATGGCTGCATTACACTAAAATACTTCGTGAACCTGTAATACCCATATCGCGCTCATATATTTACTTCGCAATAATTATCACGCTTTTGATAGTATTGAACTTTGTCGCATTAAAGAAAATGCAGTTCAGAAATATCGAACAGGTGGGATGAATATGATTTTAGTGAATAATTTATCATTAACAATAAAGGAAATAGAAATACTGAAGAAAATCAATGTAAAATTTGATTCGGGGAGAATACATGGTCTTATCGGGCGGAATGGCAGCGGTAAGACAATGCTGATGAAATGTATATGTGGGTTCGTGAAACCCACATACGGAGAGGTCTTCATAGATGATTTCAAAGTCGGAAAAGATTTTGATTTTCCTCCAAATACCGGAATAATCATAGAAACTCCGGGATTTATCCCCTATTATAGTGGATTTAAGAATTTAAAGCTGCTTGCAGCAATGAATGGAAAAATAAACACAGAACAAATTAAAATTGCAATCGAACAGGTTGGGCTTGATCCAAAATCAAAACTTCATGTGAAAAAGTATTCGCTTGGAATGCGTCAACGACTTGGACTAGCACAGGCAATTATGGAAAGCCCAAACTTGTTGATTCTCGATGAACCAATGAATGGATTGGACAAAGACGGCGTTGCTGATATGAGAAAATATCTTCTTGATCTGAAGGAGCAGGGAAAAACTATCATAATCGCTTCACATTCCTCAGAAGATATAGATATTCTTTGCGACACAGTTTCGGAAATGGATAAAGGTGTTTTGAAAAAGATCAGGTGAATTGCTCATACTCATAACGGCAAAACGCTCTCTGAACGCACAAAGAGCGTTTTGCTATATCAGGGTATAGTTTTCCGTAATCATCGACAATGAATCTAAGGAGCATTGTGATGTTTTAAGTATATCACTTTTGCAGGACAGCTGCATTTGTTATCTTTTACTTTCTTTGTATATCCGTCACCCTGCACAAAAACGCACCTTTTGAAATGCTTGTCGTAACTCCTGCTATCTTCAAGCAGCTTTTAGCAGCTTTCAGTATCTTTTGAAAACGCAAAATGCTTAAAGCGGCAACAAATCCTTTATCTGCGCTGTTTGAACGGTGCTTGATTTCGTAGGTAAAGTCTTGAACTTGACGATTGTGCAGCTATACAAACTTGCATTTGCAGAGCACCAAAAGCCTTTACAAAAAGTACTGAAAGTTGTATAATGGGCATTAGAAAGAAGGTGGTAGATATTAAAATCCAAAAGCGAAAACGTAAAAAACGAACAGAATATTTCAAAGTCAAAAGGCTCTTTGCTTACCGCAAAACATAATGCGAGTAAGTAAGGAGCCTTTAGTGTTTTCCACCGTAAATCAGCAGAGGTCAGAATAAGTCAGCGGAAGAAAGAGGTGATCCAAATGGAAAGTTTCACATGAGCGCCGCACAAGATCCTTGAAATCGACGCACACAGAGATTAAAATAAAGGTGTTGTGTTTTTCTACAACTCAAAGTACGAATCGTTGTGCAAGCCTACAAAAATATTACAATTTAAAAATTTAGGGTTTTTAAAACCCAATTATCTCTCCCTTTACATATAGGAAGAGATTTCACAGCATCTTGAAAATTGAATCCGCACACACGAAAGATATCCCACGGGGAAGTACAGCCATGATGAGACTGGAGGACTCAGAGCGTGCCAAGTCGGGAAAATACATCGGAGCTTTGGAAGAGTTCTGACAGGAACGATAGCGGAGTGCGGGCAACAAAGAAATCAAATTGAAAGGAGGAATTCTATGCATCAAAACAAATTGGAACTGCGCAGCTGCGAGTACATTATGGAGACCGAGTTCAAGAAAAAGAGACACCTCGTCGACCGAATGCTCTACCCCGGGCTGTACATTCTTGCGGGAGCTACCAAGGTCGGCAAGAGCTGGCTCGCACTTCAGCTGTGCATCAGCGTGGCTCTCGGCGAGCAGTTTCTCAAGCACGAGACTGAGCAGGGACAAGCTGTGTACCTTGCTCTCGAAGATGACGAGGGACGATTGCAGGACAGGGTCTATGAGTTCATTGATGTGCCGACCGAAAACCTTGAGTTCGCTATCGCATCGGAGTCTATTGACAGCGGTCTTGAAAATCAAATACGCTCGCTCAGTGAAACTCACAGCAACCTTCGGCTGGTCATCATCGACACGATGCAGATGGTGCGAGAGACGACAGACATCAGCTACGCAAAGGATTACAAGGACATGAGCGTGCTCAAAAAACTTGCGACAGAGCTTGGAATCACCATCATTTTGATACATCACACCTGCAAACACTATGACGAGGATCCGTTCAAAACTATCTCGGGAACGATGGGACTGAGCGGTTGTGTTGACGGCAGCTATGTGCTGGTAGAGAGCAAGCGAGGCAGCCGTATTGGCAAGCTGTACGGAGTCGGTCGTGACTTTGAAAACATCGAAATAGGAGTTGTTTTCCGTGACTGCCATTGGTATGTGACCGACACGGTCGAGCCGTTTCGGCGTGACACTTTTTCTTTTGCGATACACGACCTTATGGTCGAACAAGTGTCGTTCATTGGCTCGGCAACAGCACTGTGTGAACTGCTCTACAAAAAGTACGGCGGACAATTCTATCCCAACAGAGTCACCCGTGATCTTGTTCAGCACACCGAGGAACTTAAAACGCTGGGAGTGAGTTTCACCTCGACACGCAGCCACGGCAGCCGCATCATCAAGCTCGAATATGACATCTCGGGTGACGCTAAGTCGGGAGCACTGCTGTACAGCGAGGTCGAGGAGTCTACCGGCACCCAAAAATCCGCAAAGGCTTTACCTATGGTGATTTCGCAAAACAGCGGCGAGCAAACGGGTGACGGTAACTGCCCGAATGGGTGACGGTAGGGTGCCGGTAACTTCCGCACCGTGAGCCGAAATTTGCCCGCCGTATACTTCGGTAGACAAACTACCCGACCCGCAGGCAGTGGAAGCGACACCGGGCATTGTCGCGCAGATGTGAGCGACCGTGAGGCCTTTTTCTTCTGCAAATGATATTGGTGAAAGAGGGAAACTGACATATCAGATGGCAGTCCGATAACCATACTTTTCTGGGAATGCCAGCATCGCAGGCGGCAGTCCGCCACCCGCACTTGATGGCTCGGGGAGAACCCCGGACCCCCACATAACAAAAAAGAAAAAGGAGTGATGAAATGAGAACAAGAGATGTGACTATCACAATCAGATGTACCAAGGACGAGCGTGACAGGATAAGAGAGCGAGCCTCAAGCCGAGGGCTTAAGCTGTCAGACTTTGTTCTCCGCTCGGCACTGGGAAAGAAAATAGTTGTGGCTGATGGCTTCTGGGAAATGGGCAAGCAGCTCAAAGCTGTCGGCAATAATCTCAACCAGCTGACCCGTCTTGCACACGAGGGCAGGATAAAATCTGTTGACCTTAAAGAGTGCAGCCGCACACTGTTTGACATCTACGGTCGGCTTGGAGAAATACTTCGGGAGGTGAAATGATGCCGATTATACATTTTGCAAACAGCAAAGGTCAGAACACCTCGGGCTTCAAAAAACTGCTCGGCTATGTCAGCCGTGAGAAGAAAACCAAGCTGGAGGACAGACGGTTCGTCACGGGCATCAACTGTTCACCCGAGAGTGCCTACGAAGAAATGCTGCTGACCAAACAAGCGAACGGCAAGACAGGCGGAAGGCTGTACTATCATCTGGTGCAGAGTTTCCCGAAAGGCTACGAAATATCTCCTGAGCTTGCTCACAAGATTGCTTTGGAGTTTACCGAGAAAGCGTTCAAGGATTACGAGTGCGTGGTTGCGACTCACATAGACAGAGAGCATATCCATTCACATATCGTGTTCAACTCGGTGAGCTTTCAGACAGGGAATAAGTATCATTCAAATCTTGACGATGTCAAGCAGCTGATGAAAATGTCCGATGAGATTTGCAAGCGGCACGGAGTATCTGTTCTGGACAAGCCTGAATTTAAAAAGGACGGACAGAAAGAGATACTCGGCGACAAGGAGTACCGCAGTGCTGTGCGTGGTGAGAGTTTCAAGTTTATGCTGATGAATGTGATAAGCGACTGTATGAAGCAAGCGAAATCAAAGAAACAGTTCATAGCCTTGATGAAACGAAAGGGATATGATGTCCGCTGGGAGCAGCAGCGTAAATACATCACCTACACAACACCAACAGGAAAGAAATGCAGATGTAACAAGCTGCACGAAAAGAAATATACAAAGGAGATGATGGAATATGAATTCAAAATACGATATGCAATCTTTAATGGAACTGAACAAGGAGCCGCTGAAAGAGGCAGCCGAGACATTACCAATGGTGGTAGTGCAGGAGCAGAACTGGACAGCGGTGCTGAAGGTATTGAGTTCGATATGTCAGTCACAGGACGAGGTAGCAAACGCACTAAACGAACTGCCGACCATTCAACAAATGACGAGATACGAACAGAACCAAGCAATGTTGTACAGCCGCTTCCAGACGGAGAGCGAGCAGCGGGAACAGACGATAAGGACAATGCTGAACGATATGAGCAAAGAGCTTACGAAACAGGCTGGGAATCTGAGCGTGGAGTACTCCTCAAAGCTGAAAGAGCAAGAGAACTGGCGGCAGAAACTAAGCTCAAATCTATTCAAAATACTCATAGCCTCGCAGCTGATACAATTGATTTTGTTGACGATATTGCTGCTCTGGCTACGCTGATAGAGGACAGCGATGAGGACGAGGACGAATACTACTCTCACGCTGACAGCAAGCTGCTTAAACAAGAGAGGGAAAAGAAAGAATCCCTCGGAATGTATATGGGATAACCCAAACAAATCTACAGAAAGGATTGATTAAAATGCTTAAAACAAATCAGACGAGAAACAACAAAGCGACAACAAGGAGGAAAATATGGAGAAAGCGAAAAAGAAAGAAACGATGCTGTTCACAGACAAACAGTTAGTTATCGACGGAAAGACTTTTGATGTGAGACTGTTCTTTCCGAGCGAGAAAACCGAGTCCGTTTCGGACAAGCTGATGTGTCTGGTGACAGGCAAAACAAGAAATTAACAAAAAGTTTTCTGGATATTTAAGCCGAATGGTGCTACTGTTTTGGTAGCCCTATTCGGTTTGATTCAGAACAACTTGTTCGGAAACGGAGGAATATATGCAACAATCAAACACGAATACATTAATAACGGCTCTTTATTGCCGCTTATCGCAAGAGGATATGCGAATCGGAGAGTCGCTGTCAATAGAAAACCAAAGGAAAATGTTACAAGAATACGCAGACCAAAACGGCTTCAGAAACTGCAAATTCTATGTCGATGACGGCTTCAGCGGTACGGACAACACCCGACCTGCCTATGTCGAGATGATGAATGATGTGAAGAACGGTCTTGTTGGTACTGTTATCGTCAAAGACCAGTCCCGACTTGGCAGAGACCACCTTGAAACAGACAGGCTGCTCGAAATCATCTTCCCAAGCTATGACGTCAGGTTTATTGCCATAACAGATGGCGTAGACAGTGCAAACGGACTGAACGATATGTCGACCTTGCGAAACTGGTTCAACGACTTCTATGCGAGGGACACAAGCAAAAAGATTCGAGCTGTTCAGCGTGCAAAAGGTGAACGGGGCGAGCGAGTCGGCGGGCATATCCCTTACGGATATATGAAAGACCCGAACGATCCTAAACAAATCGTTCCCGATCCCGAGACCGCACCGATAGTCTGGCGGATATTTGAAATGTACGCCCACGGACTCGGCTTTGTCCGCATCTGCGACATTCTGTCAAAGGAAAAGGTGCTGTCACCGAGTATGTATGAGTTCCGCAAAACTGGCAGCCGCTCGGGAAATCCCAACCCCGACAAGCCATATCATTGGGCACAGGCAACCGTCAGAAAGATGCTGCTCAACCGAGTTTACTGCGGAGATACAGTGAATTTCAAGACCTACACCAAGTCCAACAAGCTCAAAAAGCGGCTCAACAACTCGCCTGAAAACATCTTGGTATTTATGGACACCCACGAGCCAATAGTTGACAGACTGACCTTTGATCTTGTGCAGAAGCACTTTGAGGGCAGAAAGCGACCTGACAAGCGTGGCGAGATGGATATGTTAGCAGGGTACTTGTACTGTGCCGACTGCGGTGCGAGAATGTATCTACGCAAAGGCGAGATTAACAATTACTCGTGCAGCGGTCACAGCAAGCGTGGGACTGACTGCACCTCGGCACACTACATCAGAGCATCAGAAGTCGAAAGAGTCGTGCTTTCTGCACTACGTCAGGTCACAAGCTACGCAAGAGAAAACAGTGACAAGTTTTATGAGCAGGCGATGCAGCGAGGCGAGGAAGAATCGAAAAGGCTATTGCGTGACTTCCAAAAGCAGCAAAACGAGCTGAACGCAAGGGTAAAACAGCTTGATAACATCATAGCTACGCTGTACGAGGACAGGGTAATAGGCAGGATAACGCCCGAGCGTTACGACCAGCTATCTGCGAAATATGAGCAGGAACAGGCTGAAATCAAGGCAAAACTCGAACAAATGACCGCAAAAATCGAGAGCCAAAAGCTCCGTGAAAGCTGTGTCAATAAATTCATACAAAACGCATGGATGTTTGTCGAGATACCAAAAGTGACACCAGAGCTGCTGCGGACATTCATCAAACGCATTGAAATCCACGAGAAAGAGCAGAAATTCTCACGCTCCTGCGGAAACAGGATAGACATCTACTTTACATTTGCGCCCGAAAGTGGTATGATAGTAGACGGGACAGCAAGCAGCGATGAGATCGAACTACTTGCAAGCTAAAACAAAACCCGAAAGGCTTAAAAACCTTTCGGGATACATACAGTCAGTATTTCTACCCTAACGATAACTGACACCCCCCTCAGAAACCTTTTATTGCTTTTTCGCCATTTGGGGACACGTCCCCAAATAACGAAAAAGTAGTGAGAGTTTATAAGAGAGTGCGAAGAAAAATCTTTTCAGAAGAACTAACCCAACTATG
>Ga0256404_1010795_pt1 | contig 12495 bp, 9 predicted proteins | sample RumenRJG_01DNA_FD_185990 | JGI IMG/M metagenome (GOLD analysis project Ga0256404, IMG submission 185990) | Bovine rumen microbial communities from Lethbridge, Alberta, Canada - RJG_01 | ecosystem: Host-associated > Mammals > Digestive system > Stomach > Rumen | place: Canada: Alberta | collected...
TGATGGGAGCGGCTGAAATGCGCAGGGGACCTTTTCAGACTTATGACGAGACGCTGGCAGATATGATGTACTGCCGCGCGGCTTCGGGGGAAAGGAATTTTCAGGGGTAAAAACATGAACACTGTTCAGCTGGTCGCCGCTTCGGCGGCTATTCTGGCGGGAAGCGCGGTGCAGGGAATCGCCGGCTTCGGAATGGCGCTTATCTCGGTGCCTTTTCTGCTTCATTTTCTGCCTCAGAGCGTGGTTACGCCTTCGTGCATCATCTGCGGCACGTTCATGAATGCATACTTCATGTGGAATCTGCGGCATTCCATCAGCTGGAAGCTCATTCTCCCTGTGCTGGCGGGCGCGGCGGCCGGTGTATATCCGGGCGTCAGGCTTCTCGAATGCGTGCCGGCGGGGCCTTTTAAAACGGGCGTCGGAATTGTCATTGTCATTTCCGGCATTCTGCTGTGGTCGGGCGTTAAATGTCCTGTGCGCAGCCGGCCGCTGCAGCTTGCGGTCGGATTCACGGCGGGCGTCATGTCGGGCGCGCTGTCGGTGTCGGGGCCGCCTGTGGCAATTTTCTTCACGGCCGGCGATGTGAAAAAGGATGTGTTCCGTTCGTCGCTGTCCATGTTCTTTCTGGCGCTCAACCTGTTCACCATTGCCGCGCTGGCGGCCGGCGGCGTTCTGACGGCGCCGACGCTCCGCTTCGGGCTTGAGCTGGTGCCTGCCGTGCTGGCCGGATCGTTCATCGGTCTGAAACTGGCGGGGCACGTTTCAGAAAAGCTGTTCAGGTCGTTTGTCATGGTGATGATTATCATTTCCGGACTTTCGCTGCTCTTCTGACGTAAATTTTTTCAAAAGGAGATTTTTTCTGCAATGAATGCCAATCTCAAAAGAACTTATGAACTCGGTCAGAGTATCTGGTATGATTCTATCAGCCGCAGCGCCATCCGCGGCGGCGGGCTGAAAAAGCTGATTGACGAGGGCGTGCGCGGAGTGACCACGAACCCGTCGATTTTCCAGAAGGCTCTTTCCGGTTCGCAGGATTACGACGGGGACATGAAGAAGCTGATCGCGGAAGGGAGAAACAACACTGAAATTTATGACGCGCTGACGCTGGGCGACGTCCGCGAAGCCTGCGCGCTGTTCAGGCCGCTGTGGGACGAAAGCCGCGGCGGGGACGGCTTTGTCAGTCTTGAGGTCAACCCGCTGATCGCTGACGATCTGCAGACAACTGTTTCTGAGGCCCTGCGTCTCTGGAAGGCGCTTGACTGCCCCAACGCGATGATCAAGATTCCCGCCACGGAGGCAGGGGTCAGAGCGCTTGAAGAGGCTGTCGCCGCCGGCGTTAACGTAAACTCGACGCTGATTTTCTCTCTGGATCAGTACACAGCTGCGGCGGAAGGCTACATCAGGGGGCTTGAGCGCCGGGCCGCACAGGGGCTGCCGCTGAATCAGGCCTCGGTGGCTTCTGTTTTCGTAAGCCGCATCGACACGGCTGCTGATCCGCTGCTGGCGCAGAAAAAGCCTGAGCTGGCCGGGCACATTGCCATTGCAAACGCCCGCTCTGTTTACGCGAAGTTCGCTGAGCTGTTCTCATCTGAAAGATGGCAGGCGCTGGCTGCCAGGGGTGCCCGCGTTCAGCGTCCTCTGTGGGCCAGCACGGGGGTCAAGAACAAGGCATACCCGCCGACGCTGTACACTGACCAGCTTATCGGGGCCGACACGGTCAACACTCTGCCGCCGGCGTCGCTGGATGCTTTCATGGAACACGGCACTCCGGCGGTCACGGTCACGAAAAAGGGTTTCGCGGACGATCTGGCGGCGCTGAAAAGCTGCGGCATCAGTCTTGACAGCATCACATCAAAGCTGCTGACTGACGGGCTTGCTGCTTTTGCAAAATCATTCCGCGACATGATGGCCATCATTGCCGAAAAACGCGGCGCGCTTGCCGGCCGCTGATGAAGCGGCACAGCTGCTCTGTACTCTCTGTACGCCGGAGGGGCAGTCAAACTGACGGAAGGGGAACTGTACTCATGAATCTCAGAAAGGCGGCTTTATGCCTGCTTTTTATCTTCATCTGCACGCTCTGCGGGCTTCCGGCCGAAGCGGCCGAAGAACGCACGCAGAATTACGGATATGAGCTTTTCGATGTGTTTCTGCGCAATCTGCACCCGGAAGCAGCCACTCTGGAACTGCGCGAAACGCCGCGCGACGACGGGCTGATCTCATGGGCCTATCTTGAATGCCGCAACGCCAACATCCGCGGCCTGAACGTTCAGTCGCTGAAAATGGACTGCTTTGACGCGCAGGTCACTCCGCCGGCGGAATGGAAGAACATGGACTACCCGAAGGTGGATAGCATGCTGTCGTGCCACGCTGAAGGCGTCTTCACCGAGGCGGATGTGAACGCTTTTCTGAAGACTCAGGTATTCGGCAGTCACAGGGAATGGGAGAACATCAGCGTGAGGATGCGCAGAGGGTGCATTGAGGCAACGGCCTACTACAAAGCCGACCTGAAGCTCTTCAAGACGCGCATCAGGCTTGATGTATCCTGCAGCATTGCCGGCCGCGGAACCGGACTGTGGCTTGAGGACATCCGCATCAAGGCGAACAATCAGGAAATTTCAACAGGATTCGTCGAAAAGGCACTCGCCAGGCTGCAGCCCTTCATTGACATGAAAAACTACAATCTGCCGCTGTATCTGACGAAGGTGGAATTCAGCGACGGCGTGTGCCGCGTGCACAGCCGCATTCTGCCCAAGGCCCTGCCCGGCGGTCTGCGCTGGAATTACCCGGGCAGCCGTGAGGGCGGCTACTTTCAGTCTGCCCCGCAGAACTGACGCGCCCGGCTGCTCTGAACAGCTGCCGCTGTTTCTATTCAACAGGAAGGAGAGGCTTTTCTATGCCCTTTACATTTAACGACGATAAAAACGGGCCTTTCTCCGGCTTCCCGTTTGACGGTTTTCCGTTCGGCGGCCGGAAAAACAGCGAGGACAAGCCCGCCCTGCCCGTTTTCAGGTTTCTGAGCAGGCGCACGGTCATTCTGCTGGCTGTCCTGCTTGTGCTGGTGTTTCTTTTTCCCGCGCTGGCTGACTTTCTTGCCGATTACTACTGGTATGAGGCTGAAAAGCTCACGCCGGTTTTCTGGAAGCGGCTTCTGCCGCAGTGGATTCTTCTCGGCGTGTTTTCGTTACTGGCGTTTCTCATCGTTTATCCTAACCTGAAAATCACGCTGCGCACGGCGCGCGGCCTGCCGCAGGGCGACGGGCTTGCCTCGGCGGTGCTGGGAAGCCGCTATTCCCGCTGGATTCCGCTTGCGCTGGGGCTTTTCATGTCTGTCAGCGCCGGCACGGACTCCATGGATCAGTGGCAGATGGTGCTTCAGTATCTGCACGGCGGCAGGTTCGGCATCAATGACGCCATTTTCGGCAACGACGTCGGCTTTTATGTCTTTTCGCTGCCGTTCTGGAACTTTCTTCAGAGCTGGGTCACCGGACTGCTGGTCAATGTGCTGATCGTCTGCGGCGCCGTGTACCTTTTCCTGCTGATGGACCAGATTCACGGCGGGGATTTCAGCCTGCCGGCGCCCGTGCGCACTCACCTGCTCACTCTGGCAGCGCTGCTGACTGCAAGCTGGGGCACTTCTTACGTGCTGGCGCGGTATCTTCTGCTCTACAATCCCAACGGCGTTGTGTTCGGTCCGGGTTATACGGACATTCATGCCACCCTGCTGGCTCAGGCTGTTCTGGCTGTGCTGTCGTTCATCGCCGCCGGGCTTCTGCTGTTCGCCATCAGAAACAACCGCAGCTGGAAATTCATTGCCATCACTGCCGGCGTGTTCATCGCCGCCAACATCGTGCTGCGCGGCTTTTACCCCGAGCTGGTGCAGCGCTACATTGTCGTTCCCAATGAATTTGAAAAGGAAAAGGAATACATCAGCAACAACATCAAGGCCACGCTGCACGCCTACGGCATGGACAACATTGAAATCAGCGAACTTGTCCCCGATCACGGCCTCACGCAGGACGACGTCAGCGCCGATCCGGAAACGCTTGAGAACATGCGCCTGTGGGACTACCGCGCGCTGCTGCGCAGCTACAAGCAGCTTCAGGAAATCCGCAGCTACTACGACTTCTCTGCCATCGACATCGACCGCTACACTATCGGCGGAAAAGTGCGCCAGGTCATGCTGGCTCCCCGCGAACTCGATCTGAGCGGCATGCAGAACCGCACATGGGTCAATCAGCACCTTGAATTCACCCACGGCTACGGCATCGTCATGAACGGAGCGCGCGACGTCGGCCAGAACGGCCAGCCCGACCTGCTCATCCGCGACCTGCCGCCCGTCAGCTCTGTCGACATACCCATCCGCCGGCCCCAGATCTATTTCGGCGAAAATCCCATGAGCTACGCTTTTGTCAAGACCAGCGTCAAGGAATTCGACTACCCCATGGGCGAGTCAAACGCGCGCAGCACCTACGAGGGCGACGGCGGCGTGCCCATCGGCTCGCTGTGGCGCCGGCTCGTCTACACTCTGGCGTTCGGCGATTCAAGAATTCTGTTCTCTGACGTGTTCCGGAAAGACAGCCGCGTGATCTATGAGCGCAATGTGCGGGCCAGACTGAACCGCGCCGCGCCGTTCCTGACCTATGATTCAGATCCCTATATTGCCGTCATCGACGGCCGCATCGTCTGGATCGTCGACGCCTACACCACCTCGACGCGCTACCCCTATTCCGAGCCTGTAGGCCGCCGCTACCGCAGAGGGCGCATCGAGGGCGGCATCAACTACGTCCGCAACAGCGTGAAATGCACCGTTGACGCCTATGACGGGCACATGAAGTTCTACGTCATCGACGAGGAAGACCCCATCATCAGGTGCTGGCAGGGCATTTTCCCCACGCTCTTCAGCCCCGCCAGCGAGATCACGCCCGAACTGCGCGCCCATCTGCGCTACGCGCGCGACCTGTTCGCGCTTCAGGCCGACATTTACCGCACCTATCACATGAGCGACCCCAACACCTTCTACAACAAGGAAGACGTGTGGAACACCCTGCAGGGCGACACGCCGGTTGATTCTGACCAGATACTGATGCAGCAGGGAACGCTGTCATCCTACTACGTGATGAACAAGCTGCTCGGCGAAAGCAAGGCCGAGTTCCTGATGATGACCCCGTACACCCCTGTCGGACGCGACAACATGATCGCATGGATGGCCGGCCGCTGCGACGGCGCCAACTACGGCAAACTCATGCTGTACCGCTTCCCCAAGCAGACCCTGATCTACGGCCCCAATCAGATCAGCGCGCTGATCAACCAGACGCCGGAAATCTCGGCCCAGCTGTCGCTGTGGTCGCAGCGCGGCAGCGACGTCATCATGGGACACCTGCTGGTCGTTCCCGTGAACAACTCCCTGCTGTACGTGCGCCCGCTGTACCTCAAAGCCAGCCAGAGCGACCTGCCCGAACTGAAGCGCGTCATCCTTTCAAGCGGCGGACATGTGGTGTGGGACGAGACCTTCGAAGGCGCCCTTGACAAACTGCTGCACTACCGCGACGAAAGCGCCGACGAGCCCGACAATGTGCCGGCACTCTTACCGGTTCAGCCTGCGGCGCCCGGTACCACGGCAGCAGATGATTCAACACTGCGCAGCCTCGCCCGCCAGGCAAAAAGCGCCTGGGACCGCAGCCAGCAGGCACTGAAAAACGCCGACTGGTCAGCCTACGGCCAGGCCATGGACGACCTCAGGAAAAACCTCGACGCCATGTTCCCTGAAGGGATCAACTGATTCGCAAAACCGCATCATCCGGCCCGCCGGAAGTCTGTGCGTTCAGGCTTCCGGCGGGCTGTTTTGTCCCGGCACTCCCTGTCTCAGCAGAACGGGAGCCGGGAAACGGGCACGGATATCATTCAGAAATAATAATTAGAATGAAAAAGAATAAACCATTATTCTCCTTTCTGCCGGATTGAAATTCCAAAATCAAAAGTTATAATGATTATATAATTATGAATGATCCGGAGGCCTGTCATGCCTTTTGTTCTGGGAATAGATATCGGTTCAACGGCCGTCAAGGGCGTTCTCTACAACGGAAAAGTTTTGAAATGGGGGCTGGCTCCCACAGGATGGAGCCCGAAGGACGCGGGGAGCGCAATGATTGATCAGCTTCTGCGGCGCCGGAAGGTCAGCCGCGGAGATCTGATGATTGTCGCCACGGGGTACGGGCGCAAAACGGTTGAAGGTGCCCGCGCGGTGACGGAAATCACGTGTCACGCCCGCGGCGCGCATGAGCTGTGTCCGCAGGCCCGCACGGTGCTTGACATCGGCGGGCAGGACAGCAAAGTGATTCTTCTGGGCCCGGCGGGCGAAGTCAGGGACTTTGCCATGAACGACAAATGCGCGGCCGGCACGGGCCGTTTTTTTCAGGTGCTGAGCCATGCTCTTGAATACGACATTGAACAGTTCGGGGCCGTGCCTGCAAACGGTGAGATTGAGCCGCTTTCGAGCATGTGCACTGTTTTTGCTGAAAGTGAGGTCATCGGCAATCTGGCGCGGGGCGTGCCGCGCGACAACATTGCACGGGGCCTTCTGAAAAGTATTGCGGCGCGTTCTGCCGGCATGCTGGGCAAGGTGGGCATGGTTCCGCCTCTGTTCTTTTCCGGCGGACTGTCGCGCAGTCCGTCGCTGAAGTGCTTTCTTGAGCAGGAACTGAACTGTCCTGTGTACGTCCATGAAAGGTCTCAATTTGCGGGCGCCCTGGGCGCCGCGCTTATCGGCTGGGAGGGGTTGAAATGAGAAAAATCGAGGAAATCATTGAGGAGATGCGGTCTCACGCCAAGGACGGGCCGGTGCTGATCAAGGAGATCAGCGAAAAGGGAATTCCTGTTGTGGGTACTTACTGCACATTTGTGCCGTGGGAAATCATCAACGCTGCGGGAGCTGTCTCTGCTTCGCTGTGCGCCAAAAGCCAGAAGCCCATTGCCGCCGCAGAGGAGCATCTGCCCCGCGCGCTCTGTCCGCTGATCAAGGCCAGCTACGGACATGCGCTGCTTGACACCTGCCCGTATTTCCATTTCTGCGGTCTGGTGGTCGGCGAGACGACCTGCGACGGCAAGAAGAAAATGTATGAACTGCTGGATAAGATCAAGCACGTTTACACGGTTCAGATTCCGCAGCGCGCTGACAGACCTGAGGACCTGGCCATTCTGAAGGATGAGTTTCTGAAATTCAGAGACGAAATTGAAAAGTTCACCGGCAGCAAAGTGACGGACGAAAAACTCCGCAGATCGATCGCCCTGCGCAACAGCGAGCGCCGTGCGCTGAAAAGCCTGTGGAGCCTGATGGAGCTTGACAACCCGCCGCTGACGGGACATGAGGTCTGGGAGTTCTCAGAGTACATGAGCACTCATTTTGACAAGGAAGCCGCGGTCAAATGGCTGAACCGGCAGGTAGCAGACATCCGCGCCGCAGCTGAGGCCGGCGAGGACCGCGGACTGGGAAAGCGTCCCCGCGTGCTGGTCACGGGCTGCCCCATCAGCGGCGTGCCGAAGGTCATTGACGCCATTGAGGACGCAGGCGCGCTGGTGGTATGCTATGAGAACTGCGGCGGCGAAAAGGAGCTCAGTTTCCTTGCGGACGAGACGAAAGACCCGATGGACGCTCTGGCTGAAAAGTATCTGAACATCGGCTGCTCGGTCATGAGTCCCAATAAATCGCGCATGGACAATCTCAGACATCTCATTGAAAAATACCGCGTCAGCGGCGTTCTTGACATGGAACTCACCTCGTGCCATACCTATGCGGTGGAGTCTGACCTGGTGCGCAGTCTTGTCCATGATCTGGGCAAAAGCTTCATTTCTGTGGAGACCGATTTCTCGGAAAGCGACAAAGAGCAGCTTTCAACCCGCATCGGCGCGTTTGTGGAAATGCTGTAGGATTCTGGCAGTCTTGAAATCTGACGGAGCGCCCGGAATTTTCCGGGCGCTCTGTTTCTTTCTGTCTCTGAAGGACTTTTCTCAGCCGACCCGGCTGTGGCCCTTCTGCCCGCAGGGGACAGACACAGGGCCCCGTCTTCCGGCCGCGCCGGCTGTCTGATATAATAGGCGCAGTTTTTTCAGAGGAACGGGAGCAGACCATGAAAATCACCACACTGTGCTACATGGAGCGGAACGGAAGCTATCTGATGCTTCACCGCGTTGTCAAAAAAAATGACGAAAACCACGACAAATGGATCGGCATCGGCGGCAAAATTGAGGAAGGCGAAAGCCCGGAAGAATGCCTTCTGCGCGAAGTGCGCGAAGAAACGGGATGCACGCTGACCAGATACGCATTCCGCGGTCTCGTGACGTTTGTTTCTGACCGCTGGGGCACGGAGTACATGTGTCTTTACACGGCGTCGGAATTCACCGGCGAACCGTCAGGGTGCGACGAAGGCGTGCTTCAGTGGGTGCCCAAGGACAGAATCGCATCGCTCAGCCTGTGGGAGGGCGACAGGATTTTTTTCAGACTGCTTGAGAGCGGGGCGCCTTTTTTCTCCCTGAAGCTGCGCTACGAGGGCGACAGGCTGGTGGAATGGGCGCTGAACGGCATAAAACAGGAGAATCTGAATGGGTAAAAAATTCTGCATTTTCGACATGGACGGCACGCTGGTGGATTCCATGGGCTGGTGGGAACGCATGGAGTTTGATTATCTCATCGCCCGAGGCGCACAGCCCGGGCCGCAGCTGAACGCGCTTGTGGCGCGTCTCAAGCCGCTGACGCTCATTGACGCCGCAGGTGTGTTCATCAGCGAGCTGGGATTCAGGGACACGCCGCAGCATATCGCCGACGAAATGAACGCTGTGATGGCAGAAAATTACCGTCTCCGCGTGCCCGTCAAGCCGGGCGTGAAAGAATACCTTGAGGCTCTGCGGCAGCGCGGCGCAAAGCTGTGCACAGCCTCGGCCACTGACGTCAGGCTTGTGAAAATCTGCCTTGAAAGGCTCGGCATCGCGGAATACTTCGACTTCATGATGAGCTGTGAGGAAGTTCACGCCAGCAAGGACCGTCCTGACGTGTACTTTGAGGCCGCGCGGCGGCTCGGCTCGAAGCCTGCCGACACAGCCGTGTTTGAGGATTCGCTCCGCGCCCTCCGCACTGCCAAAGCTGCCGGCTTCTATGCCGTCGCTGTCTATGACGTCCACAGTGAAGCAGACCTTCCTGAACTGCGCCGGATCTGCGACGAGTATATCGGCGACTGGAACAGAGCGGCACGAAAACTGAGCTGCTGAGCTTTATTCCTGCACAGGCCAGAAAAAACAGAAGACCGCGCAGTTTTGCGCGGCTCTGATTTTCAAGGCGGCCCGGGCATGCCTGATCTGTACGGCAACGACTTTTACGCTGTTTCGCAGGCCGGGCGCCCGGAAAAATCCCCTCTGCCGGATTCCCGGCAGAGGGGATTTTTTGCGCAGCCGCACAGCAGTCTCTGTATTTCCGCTCCGGGCAAAGCGCCGCAGCCGTGCTGCAGAGCTGCCGGCGGTGTGTTTCAGACTCTGCGGCGGCATGCTGTGCCGAACATAACAAGCTCTGCCGCCCCACCGGCGATTTCGGGCGTTGCGATCTGCACGCCGTAAATGCAGTCGGCGCCAAGATCTGCTGCCATGGCAGCCATCCGTTCTCTGGCTGAGACGACGCCCTCGCTCATCATTTCCGAGTAAGCCGTCAGGTCACCGCCTACTGTGTTGTTCCGCAGCAGCGCTGACATGTCGCTGATGAGGCTGCGGCTCTGGCAGCAGGTGCCATATACAAATCCAAGTTCTTCAATGTCCGCGCCGGGCAGGACGCCTGTTGAAATGAGCATGGGCGCCTTTTCTCCGGCATCCGTTCCGTCACCGGGTGCTTTTCCGGCCTTCAGAACTGAACTGTATGCCGTGCCGTAGACAATGTACTCGGCCGCGCCGCCGGCAACTTCAGGCGCGGCAATGTGCATTCCGTAAATGCCGTCAGCGCTGCCGGCCATTTTAAGCATTCTCTTCTTTGCCAGTTCCATCCCGTCAATCAGCATCTTTGTCCATGTTCTGATCTCGCCGCCCACGGTCCTGCTCTGCGCTGCCGCCGTCAGGTCGTGCATCAGATTCTGGCTCAGGCAGGATGTGCCGTAAACAAAACCGGTTTCTTTCATTCCCGGAGGCAGAAAGGATCCGGTTGGAATCTGCAGCGCCATAGCTGCACCTCCTTTTTTTGGTATTCTGCCGGCCTTTTTTCAGTCGGATCCCAGAATAAACCGGTACGCTGTGCCGAAAACGAGGAATTCTGCTGCGTTGTTTGAAATCTGCGGCGTCACTGTCTGCACGCCGTAAATGCCGTCAGCGCCCATCCGCCGGGCCATTTCAGCCATTCTGCCGTACGCTGTTTTCATCCCGTCAGTCATCAGGCCAGTATAAGCGCTGAGTTCGCCGCCGGCAGTCGCGTTGCGGAGCGCCGCGGTGATATTTCCCGCGTAGTTTTCCTGGCAGCAGGCGCCGTAGACAAGCCCCAGCTCCATTGTCCCGGCCGGAGGCAGAGCATTCGTCGAAATGCGGAGATCCGCCCGCGGTCTGCCGCACGGGGCGGAGGGAGCGGCATGCCTGAACGCTTCCGGTTCAATGATTTCAGTCTTTTCATGATTCAGCACACACCAGCGGACAATATCATCGGCAGATTTCACACTGGCTGTGAAAATCACATACAGCCCGTCGCCGCTGACTTCGGCGTGCTGCGGGCGTCCCCACATCATCCTGCTGAGTCCGAGTTCTGCGGCAGCATCCAGTCTGATCTGAATCTTTACTGTAACTCTGCCAGAGTGCGGCGCCGGCGCGGGGCCCTGCAGCTTTTCCGCCGAATGAACAGTTCTGCGGCGGCGCGCCCGGAGTCTCTGAAGAAAGAACCGGCTGGCAAACAGCGCCGCAGCGGCAGCGGCAGCCAGAAGCACGGCATAAAGGCTGTATCTGAACCACAGCCGCAGCAGGGCGCCCTGCCACGGCACGCGGTCGTCTGCGGGCAGTTCCGCAAGACGGAGGATCTCCCTGTGAACCGCCGCAGCTCTGTGTCTCCCGTTCAGCAGCCACGGCACATAACGATCCGGCAGACTGTCCATTACCCAGCGCAGATCATCGGCGGAAAGCGCGCAGGCTGAGCTGCGCCCCAGTCTGGTGAGGCTGCGGCTCATCCACCGAAAAATTTCCAGGTTCTCAGGGGTCGGCGGAAATTTTTCCCGGGCACTGCGCGGAAACTCGGCGTAAAGCGCATAGAACTGCTCCCCGGCAAGGTTCAGCCATGCCCTGATAAGTTCAGGGCTGTGTTCGTGCAGCATCTCAGCAAGTCTGGCAAAGTTGAAGGGGTCTGCATCGCGGATTGCCGTTCCGAAACTGCCAAGCACGCTGCCGGCGTCTGTGCTGTTCAGTTTATAAAGCACGACCGCCGCACGGCGGATAAATTCACGTTTCTGTTCTTCCGGCAGATTTTCGCACAGGCTGTCAGACTGAGGCTCGGCCTCCACTTTCTGTTCCAGCTCCGCAAGCCGGCCTTTTCCTGAGCATGCAGAGGCATAGGTGTCTTTCACAGCGGGCTCGGCCGCATTCCATATTCTTTCAGGCAGGATTTCAGAGTAATATTTCCGGCTGGCTCTGTGCAGTCTGCCGCGAACGGCTTTTTCTGCCTGCATGACCACAGACAGCTTCGACGCCGCTTTCCAGGCCATGCGCGCCATGACAAACAGATTCAGCACAGGGACGCTCCAGGCAGCCTCATTCAGTATTTCATCGGCGGCGCTTGAAAGGATCATGCCGGTAATTCTGTCTTCCGCGCCGGCAGAGGTCTGCTCAGGCAGATTATGCCCCTCATCCGCAGCCGGCCCCTGCCGCAGCCACACGCGCCCGGCAAATTCGGGCGCACTTTCTGCGGCGAGGTCAGAGTGCTGTCCGCAGAACGCCGCAATGTCTGCCAGCAGCACGGCATTCCAGCGGTTTTCAAGCGATCTGAGAAACGTATCGTAATCCGCGGAGAATTTCGCCATGACGGCCTCTTCAATGTGCTCAACGAAGTTGTCGCTGTTCAGCACCAGACTCACGCCGCTGAGGCTCAGTTCCTCTGTCTGTTCATCAAAGGCGGCGTCAACGGCGAGGTCAAGTTTCTTCTCCATTCCGCCGGTCTGCCACAGCTGCCGGTACAGGCTCATGAAATTGAGCTTTGAGCGGCCCGCAGCTGCATCTGAAATAAGTTTTTCCAGATCCGTTCCGAGCGGCAGCCCGGCTGCGCATGCCGGTGCCGGCGGCATCAAAATAAAGAGCAGCAGCAAAAGGAACAGCGCCGGGATTCCCTGCCGCATCCGGGACAATTTCATACAGCTTCCCCCCACCCGTCCTGCGTCTCTGTGACGATGCCCGTGAATTAAGGGCGCAGGCACAGCAGATACGTGAACATCATCCGGCTGTTTCATCAGCGGCTGACAGTAAAGGAAACGCTGATTAATCCGGACTAAACGTGGAAAA